>Ga0190275_10001259_pt1 | contig 19075 bp, 19 predicted proteins | sample Popmic550T_FD_133745 | JGI IMG/M metagenome (GOLD analysis project Ga0190275, IMG submission 133745) | Populus adjacent soil microbial communities from riparian zone of Yellowstone River, Montana, USA - 550 T | ecosystem: Environmental > Terrestrial > Soil > Riparian zone > Trees stand | place...
AGTTCGGCCCGTTGACGCTTGGGCGCGGCGCGGCGCAACTCCTCCTTCGTCACAGGGGCTGCGTCGTCGCCACGTTGCAGCTCGATGTCGAGGAGCTTGCATTTCGAGTCGGTCACGGCGATGGACGCGGACTGCTCGGCCCTCAGCGTGTTCACCTTCGAGCTGCCGTTGGCGATCATACGCAGCTTGGGTTGACACTTACGGAAATCCTCTCCGAGCGGGAGGAGTGTTTTCTTTTTCGGCATTGCTTCGCTCCTTTGCGTGAAGGCGACGGCGACACGGGGCTGGCCTCCGCATCGCGTGTGCCGGCGGGTGTCTGCCGGCATGAAGCCGAAAGGCCCGGCATGAAGCTAAGACCAAAAGGTCTCGCGTGAAATTTCGGTTCAACGTTTGAGCGTGAAGCTCGCAGCGCGCTTATCGAGGAAACAGGCGCGAAGGGGCAGCAGAGTCCGTTTAGGACGGCGGGAATTTATCACCAACGCGCTGCGCTGGCAATTCTTTTTTTGTATGCACGAGTCAGAAACGCGAGCGTCAGCGAGCGTGTCTCCTTCAGATAAGACACGCTCGCTGACGCTCGCGTTTCTGACTCGTATAGTCGCGCATGGCGGCCTTCGTGTGCGACTTGTTGATTGATGACGGGGTTGCTTTAAGCCTTCAGGCGCTCGCCATGTCGGCCTCGCTGATGTCGAAGTTGGCGGAGACTTTCTGCACGTCGTCGTTGTCTTCCAGAGCCTCCATGAGCTTGAGCATCTGCCTCGCCTCCGAGCCTTCGAGACGCTTGTACTCTTTGGGCAGCATCTCGACCTCGGCGACCTCCGGCTCGATGCCTGCGCCCTTCACAGCCGTCAGCACGGCGTCGAAGCCTTCGGGCGCGGTGATGATCTCGAAGTTGTCCTCGTCGTCGCGCAAATCTTCCGCGCCCGCGTCCGTCACAAGCTCGAACAGCTCGTCCTCGCTCTTCGCCGACTTCGGGACGACGATGTACCCCTTCTTCTCGAACATCCAGTTGACCGCGCCGGAGGTTCCGAGGTTGCCGCCGTTTTTCGAGAAGATGTGACGGATTTCGGCGACCGTCCGGTTGCGGTTGTCCGTCATCGAGTCAACGAGGACGGCGACGCCGCCCGGCCCGTAGCCCTCATACGTTATCTCTTCGTAGCTGACGCCGCCCTCCTCGCCCGCGCCGCGGCGTATGGCGCGCGCAATCGTGTCGTTGGGCATGTTCGCGCCCTTCGCGTCGGAGACGGCCTTGCGTAGACGCGCGTTCGCGTCGGGGTCGCCGCCGCCCGTGCGCGCCGCGACGGAAATCTCTTTAATCAACTTCGTGAAAAGCTTGCCGCGCTTGGCGTCGAGCGCGCCCTTCTTGTGCTTGATTGTGTGCCACTTCGAGTGTCCAGACATTTCGATGAGTTCCCTTTGAAAGTTTTCGGCTCCGGCGCGGATTCGGGCGGGACTATAGCACGCGATTTTTGCGTGCCGCAACCGGAAGGCTAGAGGCTAGAGGTTAGAGGCTAGAGGCTAGTTCCGCGCTCGCCTCGCCCCTTGATACTTACATCACTATCCGTTCTCGGCTAGCCGCAGAAGCTGCTCCGCGGTCGCGCCGACGACGCGCACGAGTTTTGTTTTTGACGCGTGGCCGCTTACGATCTCGACGCCGCGCGAGGGCACGCCGAAGGCGCGTGCGAGCAGTCGCGTCAACTCTTGGTTGGCCGCGCCTTCGACGGGCGGGGCGGCGACTCGAACCTTGAGCGCCCCGTCATGCTCGCCGACGATTGCGCTCTTGGACGCGCGCGGCACTACGCGCACTTTGAAGGTAATCACGTCGCCGGCCTCTGCGTATTCGACCATGCGACGCGCCTTATGCGAAGAATGTGAGCGGCCAGCCGCGCAGAAGCGTCAGCGCGATTGCGCCCTGAAAGAGCCAGATGATGAGGAAGGCGACGATGGGCGAGATGTCGAACATGCCGAGCGGCGGAATCATCTGTCTGAGCGGGACGAGTACCGGATCGGTCGCGTTCATCAGAAAACGCATCACGCGGTTGTGAAAGTCGAGCCGCCCCCAAGAGAAGATGATGCGTATCATGATGAGCAGAGAGTAGAGCGCGAGCATCCCGTAGAGAACGTAGCCGAGCAACGCCACGATGCCGCCGGCCCTGCCGCTCGTCAGACTATGCACGCAACCGGCTATCATGTTCAGAAGGCCCGACACGAGCATCCACACGAACGCGCCCACCAGAATCGTCAGCAGCACGACGACGAGCGGTGCGCCGTTCGCCTGTATGCCCATGCTCATCAGCGAGCGGCGGACGGGGTTGACGAAGCGGTCGGTCAGGCGTCTGACAAGGATGACGGGGCGGCTGAAAGGGTTGAGGTCGGCGTAGTTCAGTATGAAGCGCAGCAGCATGAGCGCGATCATCGCGACGATTACGGCGACGACCAGATACCACGTGAACTGAAACAGCGCGCCGAGAAAATCTATGACGCTATTTCGTTGCGCCGCCTGCTCGATCAGTACCGTCTGGAAAAATCCGATTGCTCTCATGCTTTTCGTTTCGCGCCCGGCTGCGACGCGCTACACAGCCGCGCCCCTCTCGCCGAAGATGGCCGTGCCGACGCGCACCATCGTCGCGCCCTCCTCGATGGCCGCCTCGAAGTCGTGGCTCATGCCCATCGAAAGCTCGCCCGCGCCCTCGCCGAACGCGCCGCGCCCGCGCCACTCGTCGCGAAGCGCGCGCAGCCGACGGAAGTATGGACGCACAAGCTCCACGTCCTCGAACAGCGGCGGGATCGTCATCAGCCCGCGGCATCGCACGCGCTCGCAACCTTTGAGCGACTCGAAGAGCGCGTCGAGTTCCCTCTCGCCCGCGCCGCTCTTCGTCACCTCGCCCGCGAGGTCAACTTGCAGCAGCACGTCCAGACGCTCGCGCCCCTCTTCCGCGCACACGCGCTCTAATCTCTCGACGAGCGACGGCGTGTCAACCGTGTGAATCAGATCGAAGAGACGAACGGCGCGTCGCGCCTTGTTCGCCTGAAGGTGGCCGATCAAGTGCCAGCGCGCGTCTGAAGCTTCCGGCTTCAACTCGACGATCTTCGCGTCCGCCTCCTGCACGCGGTTCTCGCCGAAATCAATGATGCCCGCCGCAATGGCTTCCCTGACGACGCTGGCCGGATGCGTCTTCGTCACGGCAACGAGAGTGACCTCGCGCGGGTCGCGGCCAGCGCGCGCGGCGCTCGCCCTGATGAGACTTCGCACATCCTCAAGACGCGCACGCAGACTCGACGGCTCTGGCCTTGCTTCACTGCTCATTGTTGCGGTTCTGTTGCGGACGGCAATGAATATAACAAGCGAGCACGCGCGTCGGCAACCGAGCCATCCGTGAATAACTGTATCGGCTTGATTCGCTTCGCGTCCGGTCTCTAACACACGATACCGCACATCGCGACACTTTATCGTGTCGTCATACGGCCCTTACGTTGATCTTATTCGTGCTTTGAAGGTGTTTTGCGACGGCTTTCGATGGCACGCAGCTTGTTTCCTTTTTCGGTAAGCCTCAAAGCCCCACGGGGCAAATATTCGTGAATCATGTTTTTAACATGAGGAGGATTCGAAGGATGAAGAGCAACGCTCAGGGATTTTTAACGAAGGCGCTCATGCTGACGCTCGTGGTCTTTATGGCTCTGCCCGTGGTCGCTCTCGGTCAGGGACGCGGCAGGGGTCGCGGCAAGCCGACGGACGTTTTCGTCAACGGCCATGATGCCCGCGATGGTCGCACCGACGGGCGCGGCCCGAGGCGCGACGACCAGCGCAGACGTGACCGTCGTCGCGACTACGACGACGATGATCAGTATCGCCGCGATGACCGCTACAGGCGTGATGACCGTTACCGGCGTGATGATCGGTATCGCCGCGACCAGTACGGCCACAACGGCCAGCTTCGACAGACCGCGCTGAACGCGGGTTACAACGAAGGCGTCAGGGAAGGCCGTCGCGACCGCGAGCGAGGCGACCGCTTCGATTACCGCGACGAGAGCGCGTACCGCAACGCGTCGAAGGATTACAACTCGCGCCTCGGCGACCGCAACCAGTATCAGCAGTTCTTCCGTCAGGGATTCGCTAACGGCTACCGCGACGGCTACAACGGCTACTAAGGCATAGACGCCCGGCGCGAGGTAGCCAGCGTCTCACGACGCGGGCCAACTCTTACGAGCAAGGGGAGGGCAAAGGCAGCTCTGGCGCAAATCAGGGCTGCCTTTTTTCGTCGCATGAAGGCCGCTTGACACTCTCGCGCCCGCGTCCGTAATATCCATTCCCACGCGGATGTGGCGGAACTGGTAGACGCGCAGGTCTCAGAAGCCTGTGGTGGTGACACCGTGGTGGTTCGATTCCACTCATCCGCATGAAAAGCCGTAAATCGTAAATCGTGAATCGTAAATAGACAGAAGGTCATCTCTATTTACGATTCACGATTTACGATTTACGGCTTTTCAGTTGATTGCTTCCGAAGTGTTGTCCGCGACAGGCACGCCCGTAGAGTCAACGTGGAGGAGTGTGAGTTCCTGTTCGTCCATGAGCGTCGAGTCAACGAGCGTCTGCACGTGATACCTGCCGGGCGCGGGAAAGACGACGTTGAAGAAGAAGCTGATGTTGTTGGCGACGCCGCCCTGCATGATCTCGAACGGCGAAGGCTCGGCCAGCACGACGGCTTGCTGCCGGTCGGGCGTGAGTATTCGCACCTCCGACAGGTGACGCCCACCGCCGCGCCACTGGTTGACGACGGCGAACTTCATAAGCGTCACGGGGAACTGCTGCACGACGATTTGATGGAACACGCCCATCAACGACAGCTTGTTTCCCACTTCGAGCCGCACGTCGTCGCAACAGATCGTGTAGGCGAGTTGGAGTTTTGTTGACTGCTCAGTTGAATCCATTCAAGTCCCTGCTTTCTCATCCCAACATTTCTTTCAACTCGTCTTCGCCAATTACTTTCAAGCCGAGCGCCTGCGCCTTGTCGAGCTTCGAGCCGGCCTCTTCGCCCGCGACGACGTAGTCTGTCTTCTTGCTGACGGTCGAGGTCACGCGCCCGCCGCGAGCTTCGATGGCCGCGCGCGCCTCGTCGCGCGTTAAGGTTTCGAGCCTGCCCGTCAGAACGAACTGCTTGCCCGCGAACGCTTCGTCCGTCGCCTCGACCGCGCCGCCCGCAATCTCCGTCCGCACGCCCGCTTCGCCCAAGCGACGGCACAGATCGAGATTGCCCTCGTCGTCGAACCAGTCGCGCACCGACTCGGCCACGGTCAGGCCGATCTCGTGTATGTCGTCCATCTCGACGACTGTCGCCGCGGCGAGACGGTCGAGCGTGCGAAAGTGCCGGGAGAGAATCGCGGCGGTGCGCTCGCCGACGTGGCGTATGCCGAGGCCGTAGACGAGCTGCGGCAGGTCGCGCCCTTTGCTCGCCTCGATCTGCGACATGAGATTCGACGCGGACTTCTCGGCCATGCGTTCGAGCGCGATGACCTCTTCGAGACTCAGGCGGTACAGGTCTGCAACGTCGCGCACCAACTTCTTCTGCACGAACTGCTCGGCGAGCGCGTCGCCCAAACCCTCGATACGCATCGCGCGGCGCGAGGCGAAGTGCAGGAGACGCGCTTTGAGCTGCGCCGCGCAGTCAGCCGCGACGCAGCGCGCGACGACCTCGCCTTCGGGGCGCGAGACGACGCCTCCGCACACGGGGCACTTCTTCGGCCAGCGAAACTTCTTCTCTTCACCCGTGCGGCGCGAGGCGACGACGCTCAAGACCTTCGGGATTACCTCGCCGCTCTTCTCTATGTTCACCCAGTCGCCGATCTTAACGCCGAGACGCTTTATCTCGTCCTCGTTGTGCAGCGTCGCGCGCGCGACTATCGTGCCCGCGAGCTGGACGGGCGTAAGCTGTGCGACGGGCGTGAGCGCGCCCGTGCGACCGACCTGCACGATGATGTCCTCGACCTTCGTCGTCGCCTGCCGCGCGGGGTACTTGTACGCGATGGCCCAGCGCGGGGCCTTCGCCGTCGCGCCGAACTCGTCCTGCAAGGCCGTCGAGTTGACCTTGACGACCACGCCGTCAATCTCGTACTCAAGACGGTCGCGCTCGGCCTCCATCCGGTTGCAGAACTCGATCACCTCTTCAATCGAATAGCACATCGCGCGGTGCGGGTTGACGCTCAGGCCCGCGCTCTCAAGCCACGCGAGCGCCTCCCAGTGCGAGTCGAAAGCCTTTCGGTCGCCGCGCAGAACGTCGTAGGCGAAGAGGTCTAAGCGTCGGCGCGAAACCACTTTCGGATCGAGCTGACGGATAGTGCCCGCGGCGGCGTTGCGCGGGTTTGCGAACTTCGCTTCGTCCGCCTCCTCGCGCTCGGCGTTGATACGCTCGAACGCCTTGCGCGAAAGATACGCTTCGCCTCGCGCCTCGATCTGCTCGCCCGCGCCCATGCCGTCTTTGAGGCGGAGCGGGACGCTGCGAATCGTTCGGACGTTCTGCGTCACGTCCTCGCCGACGCGCCCGTCGCCGCGCGTCACGCCGCGCACAAGCACGCCGTCGTCGTAATGAAGCGAGATGGAGAGACCGTCAATCTTTAGCTCCGCGACGTACTCGAACGCGCGCCCGTCGGCGAGCTTGCGGCAGCGCTCGTCGAACGCGCGCAGGTCTTCGATGTTGTAGCTGTTTTCGAGCGAGAGCATCGGGCGACGATGCACATGCTCTGCGAAGCCCTCCGCCGGGCGGCCTCCGACGCGAAGCGTGGGGCTGTCCGGCGTCACGTACTCCGGGTTCTCCTCTTCGAGCCGCCGCAGACGCTCTACAAGCGCGTCGTACTCCACGTCGGAGATTTCGGGCCGGTCGTGGACGTAGTAAAGCTCTTCGTGGCGGAGGATTTCCCCACGGAGCTGTTTAATCTCGCTTTCGATGCTCTTCGCGCTAACCGGCACGGCGGTAATTCAGCTCTGCGTCAGTTGATGAAGCTTTCGCCCCCATCATAGCGGATGCTTTCTCGGTTGGACAATCGGGCTTCCGATGAGGCGCGGCGCGCAAAGCCCCTAAACATCTTCCGGCTCGTCAACGCGGCTGCGCGCTCTAATTATCAGAACGGAATATGCGACGACGATGGGAACGATGAGGAGGATAGAAAGCAAGGAAAGTAATGTAAGAATCGCGTATGCGCTGTCGTTGGCGGTGCGCTCGCCTCGCATCCCGCCCATCGTCTCGAAGGCCGCCTTCTCAAGGTTCAAAGCCGTCAACGTGAAGACGATGAAGATGATCGGAAGCAGCATGGCGACGGCGGCGGCTAACGGCCCCAACCGCGCGTGGCGTCTGAGGTAGAAAACGAGGAGCGCGACTCTACACGAAGCGACGACGAACAGAAACCACGCGTTGAGGCCGCGCGCCGTCTCCATGCCGTAGAACATCTCGACGGGAATCGCGTAGATGATCGCCGGCGGCGAAGTGAGCGCGACGAAGGTTAGAACGTGCCTGTAAGACCAACGCTTCGGCCTGAGCGGAAGGACGACGAGCCACAGCAGCCCCGCAAGGATGAAGACGTAAACCACCGAGCCGACGCCCGCGTGCTGAAGCATGCCGGCGCGCGGGTCGTCCCACCAACGACCGATGCCGACCACCCACGTGCAGAGCAAGCCGAATAGAAGATGACGATAATCGAGCTTGCCGAACTCTTCGGCGGTCAAACGAAAAGTCAACAGCCTTGTCGCCGCTGAGAGTACGCTGCGTTGATCAGAATTGCTCATTGACTATATCGCTTTTCAGTTGAATGTATGGTGAGACAGTTCACCGCCGCAGGCGCAGAGGACGCAGAGTTAGCGCAGAGGCTTGAGCATAATTCAACTCTCTGCGCCCCCTCCGCGCCCTCTGCGCCTGCGGCGGTGAGTCCTACTCGATTACACTCAATTGAAAATTGCTCTAACGGCAAGTGAATGATGCGATGAATCGGCCAAGAGATTTACAAGGCGGGGTGAGAGATTTTGGTCAAAGAGTAGCTTCACGCCTCGACCACCATCAAACGCTTCTCGCGGTCGGCGGCGAACGCGAGACATGCCAGGATGTCTTCTTTCGTCAGACAGGGAAAGTCTTCAAGAATCTCTTCCTGCGACATGCCGGAAGCGAGATATTCCAACACGTCGTAAACCGTCATACGCATACCGCGGATGCACGGCTTGCCGCTGCGCTTTCCCGGCTCGATGGTGATGATCTTTCGGTAGTCCATGTGCGGATGATAGCAGAAAGCGTGCGCGCTTCAAGGGCTACTTGTCGAGTTACACGATCTTCTCAAGCGTGCGCGCCATCTCCGCGTCCTCTTCGAGCTGTGCGAGGCTGTGGATGATGCGACCGAAGTATTTGATGCCGCGCAGGAAGTCGTCGAGGCGTATGTTCTCGTCGGGGCCGTGCGGGTTCGAGCCGTAGTAGCTGATGCCGAAGGAGACGACGGGCGCGGGCGGTTGGCGCGCGCCTGTGACCGCGCCGACGGGGCCGCTCGCGGGGTCGAGCGGGTAGACGACGGGTTGGTTGCCGTAGACAGCCTCCGCGCTCTCGATTGCCGCGCGCGCGACCATCGAGCCGGGCGAGGACTTTGCGTAGGGCGCTGCGCCAAGCTCGATGATCTCGATGTCTGTAAAGCCGCGCGTGTCCAGATGCGCGCGCAGAAGCCGGACGACGAGGTCGGGCGTAAGGTCGGGCACGAGTCGAAAGTCGAGTCGCGCGGTGGCCGCGCCGGGAAGGATAGTTTTTGCGCCCGCCTCTGTGTGGCCCGTGCGTATGCCGCAGATTGTGCAGGTCGGGCCGAAGATAAGCTCTTTCGCAAGCTCTCTGCCCGTCATCCCGTGAACCCAGCCGCCGATGCGAAACTCGCGGCGAAGGCCGGCCTCGTCCAGCTCAATCGTCTTGAGCATGCGCCTGTCGTCGGACGTGATGGGCGCGATGTGCGTCGAGAAGCCGTCAATCGTGATGACGCCTTTCGGCGAGACGACCGTAGAGAGCGCCTGCACGAGACGCCACGCAGGGTTGGGCACGATGCCGCCCCACTTCGAGTGCAGGTCTGTGCGCGCGCCGTATGCGCGAAGCTCAAGGAAGGCGATGCCCTTGAAGCCGAGGTTGATGACGAGTCGCTCTTTCGTGTCGAGATAGCCGTCGTCCCAGACGCAGCCGTCGGCGCTGAGAAGCTGCGGGTTCTCGGCGGCGAAGCGATGCAGGCTCGGACTCGCAAGCCCGTCCTCGCCCTCGATGACGAAGCGAAGGCAGACGGGGAGCTTGCCGAAAGTCTTCTGGTACGCCTCGACCGCCGCGAGCCTTGCGACCAGATCGCCCTTGCTGTTCGACGCGCCGCGCGCGTAGAGCTTGCCGTCCTGAACGACCGAAGCGAACGGCCCCGAAGACCACTCGCCGAGATGCCCGACGGGCTGCACGTCGTAGTGGCCGTAGATGACGAAGCAGCGCTCGCCCGCGCCGCACTCGCCGTAGATTATTGGGAAGCCGCTGCCGACCTTGAAAGTGCGCGTGCCCGCGCCCACGCGCTGCAACATCTGCTCGACCTTCTCCGCCACGGCGCGCATCCCCGTCCCGCGCGCAGCCACCGATGGCATGCGACACAGCTCTTGCAGACGCTCCGTGAACGAGCGCGCGTGGCGGTCAACGTATCTGTCGAAGCGTGTGAACGGCATAAAGACCGTGAATGGTAAATGGTGAATGGTAAATTGTTAATCCATGCTCAAGCAGCGTAGTTATCGCTCAAGCTAACGAGCGTTCAACCGCCATTCACCATTTACTATTTCCTATTCACTATAAAAAAGGTATCGCGGTCGCTCCGCGTTGCGGTCGAAGCCGGCGCAGACGAGGCCAGCGGCGAGCGCGTTTTGAAAGTCGGCGCGGACGCGGAGCAGTTCGCTTTGCGCGAGCGCGTTGTCTTCGCGGACGAGCGCGCCCCAGTTCGGGGGAATCTCTACGAAGGCCGCGGGGTCGCCGAACGGCTCAGGCTCGTCGCCACGCGCTAAAGCTCCGACGCGGGGCGCATCGAGCGTCCATTCGGCGACGAGGCGGTCGCTGTCGAGACCTATCTGCTCGCCGAACTTGCCCGTCACGGTCGAGTAGTCGGTGCCGTAATAGTTCGCGGCGTAGGAGCTAACGTTGACGCCAAGACGGTTGAGGTTGAAGTGCGCGTTGCGCGACTGCATGGGGTCCCAAGTCCAGCGTATGAAGCGACGCCCTTCACGAAGCGCGCGCTCGCGCTGCGCCCACTTCAGACGCGCGCCGACGCCACGGTTCTGGTAGTCCTTAGTCACGGCCATCATGTGCGAGTAGCCGATGATTTCGCCCGCGCCGCGCACGGCCACCTGCGTGAGGACGAAGCCGACGAGTCGCGCACCCTCGAACGCGCCGAGCGTGAAGCCGCCCGCGCTGCGAGCGACGATAAGGTGTCGGCGCGGCGAAAGCTCAAGGTCGGGCAGCCCGAACGCCTCGCGCTGCAAGCGCACGCACGCGTCGAACTCTTCGACGCCGACGCACTCGCGGATTTTTATCTCGTCCTTCCCGGCAGACACTTTCAACGCCCCGCATATATTTCCATCGAACGCCTACAAGTCAAGAAAGTCTGTGGCAAGTGACGAGCGGCGTCTGGATAAGGCTCTCGCCAACCCCCTCCCAAGACTTTGCTAAATTCCGATTTGATGGATGGATTCTATCTCGTCAGTCGCCGCTTGTCACCAACTGTGCGGAAACGCGACCGTAAGGGAGCGTGTGGTTAAAGGATGAAGGCGGAAGGATGAAGCAAAGACATTATTTCTTTCATCCTTCCGCCTTCAGCCTTCATCCTTTCGCTGACACGCTCCCTGACGGTCGCGTTTCTGACTCGTATTAATCGGCGAAAGCGATGCTCAGCTCGCGCAAGGTGGCCGAGTCGGTCGCGTCCTGACCCATGACATCTTCGCGGTTGACGTGGCGGTAGAGTATGTCGCGCTGTTGCGGGCGGAAGCCTGCGGCGCGGATTTGTTGGCGCAGGGTCTTTTCGTCGGCGGTGTTGTGCGCGCCCGCGGCGGAGACGACGTTCTCTTCGATCATGATCGAACCCATGTCGTCCGCGCCGAAGCGGAGCGCGATCTGTCCGAGCTTCAACCCCTGCGTCAGCCAAGAAGCCTGTATGTGCTCGACGTTGTCGAGAAACAGGCGCGAGACGGCGAGCATCTTCAAATAGTCAATGCCCGTCGGCTCTTCCGTGATGCGGCGACCGAGCGCCGTGTTCTCGCGCTGGAACGTCCAAGGGATGAATGCAGTGAATCCGCCCGTCTCGTCCTGCACGTCGCGTATGCGTTGGAGATGCCGGACGCGGTGAACGATTGAGTCGCCGATGCCGAACATCATCGTCGCAGTCGAGCGAAGGCCGACCTTGTGCGTCGCGCGCATAACGTCGAGCCACTCGTCGGTCGTGCATTTCGTAGAGACGCGCTTGCGAACCTCGTCGTCTAAAATCTCGCCGCCGCCGCCGGGCATGCTGTAAAGCCCCGCGGCCTTGAGCCGGCGCATGATCTCCTCGTAGGAGAGCTTCGAGATGAGGTGAATGTTGTGAATCTCCGGCGGCGAGAAACAGTGGAGTTGAAAATCAGGATACCGCGCGTGCAGCGTCCGCAGAAGGTCTTCGTACCACTCGATGCCGAAGTCGGGGTGCAGTCCCCCCTGCATCAGCACGCCCGTGCCGCCGAGCGCGATGGTCTCATCAATCTTCTCGCAAATCTGCTCGATGGTCTGCACATACGTGTCTGGCTTTCCCGGTCGTCGGTAGAAGGCGCAGAAGGTGCAGACGACGTTGCAGACGTTCGTGTAGTTGACGTTGCGGTCAATGATGTATGTGACGACGCCCCCGGCATGTTTGCGCCGACGCACTTCGTCCGCCGCGACGCCGATGCGCGCGATGTCGTCCGATTCGAGAAGCGTTGTGCATTCCTCCGCCGTCATGCGCTCGCCCGCAAGCACGCGGTCTAAGATGGGTTGAATGTCTGTCGTCATTTAATTTTCCGCCGGGAGTTCGACGCTTCGATTTAATCGTTTCGGGCCGCCGATCTCAGAATCGCAAATTTCAAATCTCGGACTTCAAATCCGCATTTTGCCACACCCGTCGGACGGGCGAGTCAGTAAAATTCACGTTGCCACTACGGTCTGTAGGGGCAGGGCTTGTTCCCGCCCGCTCGACTAATTTAGATTCAACTTGCATGCCAGTACAAGACAGGCAGGGACAAGCCATGCTCCTACAGTCAACATAAACTTGCGCCTGAATCTTTCAGACATCACTTCCGTCAAGAAATCTCAGCGGACGAAACTGCTGCGTGACGCCGTGCTTGTGGGCGAGACGGAAGAACAGCTCAAGCCCTGCGCGCATCTCTTCGTCAAGCTCGAAACAGATGTTCTCGCGCAGATACTTTACAAGCTCTTCGCGTGGCCGCCCCAGTTCCCTCTCATACTCCGCGGCGATCACTTCAACCAGCGCCAGCCCCTCGTCGCGCGCGCCCGCGAAATCTATTTTTTCCACACGCGCACGCGCGCCCTCGTGCGCCATCCACATCGCGAAGACGAAGCCGAGACCCGTGAAGCTTCGCCAAAGCGCCGCCATGTCGTAGACGCGAAGCCCTTCGCGCGGGAACGTCATCGCCGGGTCGCCGATGAGGAGCGCGGCGTCGTGCGCGCGCAACATCTCCGTAAGGTTCGGAGCGGACGGCACGAGGCGCGGCGCGCAGTGGGCGAACTCGCGGAAGATGACCTCGACGAGCGCGGCGGAGGTGCGCGACGAAGTGTCGAGCGCGACCGACTCGATCTCTTCGAGCGGCTTGCCCCACGTAACAAGCACGACGCTCTGAACCTCCGTGCGCGCGCCCACGCATACGCCGCGGACGACTGCCGTCTCCGGCAGTCGTTGATACTCAATGACCGGGACGAGCGCGGCCTCCGCCTCGCCGCGCGCCAGAAGGTCTGCACAGCGCGACGGCGCGGCGTCCGTCAACAATTCGATCTCGCCGCGACGCGCGCCGCGCGCGAAGCTCCATAAGAGCGGCGCGGAGTTCAAATAACTCGACGCGGCGACGCGCGGCGGGCCTCCCTGTTCGTTATTTGAGCTTTTCTCTTCTCTCAATTTTTTTTCGCGCGTCGCACACACGTCCACAAATGCACAAAGATGCTAACGCACACCGTCGCGGCCCGCAACAAAGCCGTCACGCAAAGCCTCGTTGACAGTCTTTCGAGCGCGCCAGTACCATGCGAAGCCGTGAATGGTAAATCGTAAATGGTAAATCGTTAATTCCTGCTCAAGCCGCGTGGTTATCGCTCAAGCTGACAACCACTCAAACACCATTCACCATTCACGATTTACCATTCACGGCTCTTATGCCTAACTACGACATCAGCGTGCCCATCGCGCCCGGCGTGACGCCGACTTATCCGGGCGACCCCGGCATCGAGGTCGGCTCGTGGGCCGCAATCGCGCGCGGCGACGCCGCGAACGTCTCCGTGCTTCACTTCGGCGCGCACACGGGGACGCACATTGACGCGCCCGCGCACTTCATCGAGGGCGCGCACGGCATCCCCTCGCTCCCGCTCGACACACTCGTCGGCGAGGCGCGCGTCGTTGAGATTCCGGCAAGCGCGCTTGTCGTCGAAGAGAGTCACGTCGAAGAGGACGCGCTCTGCGGCGCGCGGCGCGTTCTGTTCAAGACGCGCAACTCCGGCTTCTGGGCTTCGTCGGGCAACCGCTTCCGCGAAGACTTCACTTTCATCGCGCCCGGCGCGGCGCGTGCGCTCGTCGCGCGGGGCGTGCGCCTCGTCGGCTTCGACTATCTCTCCGTCGAGAAGTTCGGCTCGGAAGGCTTCGAGACTCATCTCGCGCTGCTCTCAAGCAGCGTCGTCATCGTCGAAGGCCTCGACCTGAGCGCGGTCGCGCCCGGCCTCTATGAACTCATCTGCCTGCCGCTCAAGCTCGAAGCCGGGACTGGCGACGGAGCGCCCGCTCGTGCGATTCTGAGAACGCTCGATTGAACGTCGCCGCTCTCCAAAACGGGCGGCCCGGAGTATGAAGATGATCGAGAAGGTCAACCTCTCTGAAAAATTTGCGCTCTTCAGCGACCACTGGAGTCCGAAGATCGCGGGCGCGGTGAACGACGCGCACGTCAAACTCGTCAAGCTTTCCGGCGAGTTCGTATGGCACAAGCACGAGACCGAGGACGAGATGTTCCTCGTCGTTAAAGGGAGCATGACGATACGCCTTCGCGACGGCGAGGTTCGGCTCGGAGAGGGCGAGTTTGTTATCATCCCGCGCGGCGTCGAGCATCTGCCCGTCGCCGAAGAGGAGGCGCACGTTCTTCTCTTCGAGCCTAAGACCGTCCTCAACACCGGCGATGTTGTGAACGAGCGAACCGTCGCCGCGCTACAGCACATCTGAGGAAGCCGAAACAAGATGACGAGAGACCCAAACAGGCGCGCGCGTAAGACCCAAGCGCAGGGCGAGCCGACCGCCGACGTTAACGCGCCCGGCTATCGCGAGCGCGTCTTCGACATCGTCCGCCGCATCCCCGCCGGGCGCGTGATGACCTACGGCCAGCTCGCGGAAATCCTCGGCGAGGGCTACACGGCGCGCACCGTCGGCTTCGTCATGCACGCTGCCGGAGACGAAGACCACTGGCAGCGCGTCATCAACGCGCAAGGCTCCTGCTCGACGGGGCGCGTACTTCTCCCGCCCGACAAGCAGCAGCGCATGCTCGAAGCCGAGGGCATCGCGTTCGACGCCAAGGGACGCTGCGACCTCGCGCGCTACCGCTGGACGCCCGAAGAGTATGCCGGCGCGGACGAGTCCGGCGGCGAGGCGCAACCGAGCCTCTTCGGCGACTGACTCCCCTTTCCGATTCGAGGAACGACAAATGAGCAACGAACAACTCCAGACGCGCGCGCCCTACGCGATCAGCGAGCCGCGCTTCTCTGTCTCGCCGCAGATGGTGACGACCGCCTTCGAGCTTCCCGGCTACCGCATCCGCCAGAGCCTCGGCGTCGTGCGCGGCATCGTCGTGCGCTCGCGCAACCTTTTCGTCAACATCGGCGCGATCTTCAACGCGATGGTCGGCGGCAACATCACCGCTTGGACGAACCTCTGCGAGACGACGCGACGCGACGCCTTCGAGATCATGATCCAGCACGCGACCGAGCTTGGCGCGAACGCGATCATCGGCGCGCGCTACGATGCGACCGAGGTCGCACAGGGGGCATCCGAAGTCCTCGCCTACGGGACGGCGGTCGTCGTCGAGCCTCTTGAGGGCACGGGGATTTACGGCTCGTGAGCGCGACACAGCTAACGCCGGAAGAGCTTGCGCGTCTGCGCGAAGCCTTCTCAAAGGTGCATTTCGCTCGACTGCTCGGCCTTGAGTTCGTCGCTGCTGAGCGCGGCGCAGCAACCTTCGCCCTCGAAGCGCGCGAGGAGCTGACGCGCATGGGCGGCATACTGCACGGGGGCGCAATCGTCTCGCTCCTCGACACGGCAGCGGCCTTCGCCGCCCACACCCTCCTTGAACCCGGCGCTCAGACCGTCACGGTTGACCTCACCGTACACTTCCTGCGCCCCGTCAGCGCGGGACGCATCGAGGCGCGCGCGCGCGTCCTGCGCGCGGGCCGTCGCATTCTCGTCATCAACGCCGAAGTTACAGACCCGACGGGCGTCCTTATCGCAACCGCCACAACAACTTACGTCCGGCAAGGTTAGACTCCGGGGCGTTTCTCTGACTCCGTTTTACTCTACCGACGGCAAGACTTTCTCTTCGGGAGGAAACGCTCAAAAGGATAGGCTTGGCGTCTCGGTTAAATTAATATAGACAAAGGTGTTTGTCTTATGCAAAAATGTGTTTGCCACTATTGGCCTTCGTAGCAGTAGGCCGTAGAACCTTCTCTTCGATCTTGGCGCCGCGCTCCTCGTCGCTTTCCTGACAATCTCGATGCTTTCGCTATACAGCGCCCTTCTCGCACAGCACCCACGCCAATTGACTCCTGTCCGTTGCGCGGAGCCTACGATTGTGCAGCTCCACCGCTACTTCGAGGATGTCGTGCTGGAGAACAATCTTGCTGCGCTCGTCGTCGAGAGTTTACTGCCCGAGGCCCAGCGCTCGCTGCGCGACATAGACCGCGTGCGCGATGTCGGAGGCTCTGCGCGCCACGCTTTCTTCTTCGTCTCGCCCGACGACGCGTTGAACGACGCGCGGCTGAGCGACGGCGACTCCGAGCGCGAGCCGATCTTGATGAAGAAGACGGCGCAGGCGGAGTTCGACGAGCGATTCGTGATCATCGCGGACGCGCGATTCTCCGCGCTGCTCGCTTCTGTACGCACACGCGACGAGGACGGCGCGGAATCTGCCGGCGACGAGGTCATCTGGTCGTTCGAGCCTGACATCGTTTACTCGGCGCTCGAATACCTCATGGCGCGTGTCACGGCTGAGCTTCCCTCATACACTCACGTCTTCGCGCGCGCCGTCAGGACGTGCGTGCCTAAGACGACCTCGCTCCAGCTCACGCTCTCAGTGACCACGAAGCTCGCGCGTCTCTTGCAGGAGCAGGCCGTGCGCGAGATCGCCGTCAACCGCATCGCGACTACCATACGAAGCTCGCTTGAACTGCCCAGCGTCCTCCAAACAACGGTCAACGAAGTCGGGCGCGCTCTCGGAGCGCAGCACAGCGCGCTGAGCGTCGAAGGCGAGCACGGGCAACCTCCGCTCACAACCTGTTACTTCCGCGACGCCGACGCCAACGATGAGAAGACTTCCGCGGAGCTGCTCAGCGACCTCGAAGCCTACGGCGTGCGTCTGCGCGGTCGCCTGAAGACATACGTCCACGACGGCACAAGCGGCGCGGGCCAGACGGAGGCGCCTCCGGTCGCCGCCGTGCCCCTCATCTATCACGAGCGCTCGATGGGCGTACTGATGGTCACGTCAGACAACCCGGAGCGCGTCTGGCAGGACAACGAGATAATGCTTCTACGGACGGTGGCCGATCAGGTCGCCGTTGCCGTCAACCACGCGCGCCTCTTCCAGCACATGCAGCATCAGGCTTTGACCGACGGACTCACGGGCTGTTTCAACCGACGCTTCTTCGATATTCAACTGGAGCGCGACCTACATCTCGCCACGCGCATGCGCCAGCCCGTGTCGCTCATCCTTCTCGACATAGATCACTTCAAGAGCGTTAACGACACGCACGGCCACGACGCGGGCGACCGCGCGCTTCGCACCATCGCCGACGCTCTGCGCGAGGAGGTGCGTGGCGTTGACACCGCCGTGCGCTACGGCGGCGAGGAGTTTGCGATCATTCTGCCGCAGGCCGGCCCCGAAGGCGCGCTCGTCGTCGCGGAGCGGCTGCGCGCGCGCATCGAGCGGACGGACGTGCCGGGCGTAGGCTTCATCACGGCATCGCTCGGCGTCGCAACATTCCCGCTCGACGCCAGCTCGCGCGAGCTTCTGGTGACGACCGCAGACCGCGCGCTTTATCAAGCCAAGCGGACGGGCCGAAACCTCGTATGCTCATCCGCCAATCTGTCGCCGGACGACGCCCCTTTCGCGCAGCCCGGGGCGAGCGCGACGAGACACAGCCACGCCGACAGTTCGCCGGAGCATGACAGTTCGCCGGAGCATGAATCCGTCCTGCCGCCGGGCTTCTGACCGAACACTTTCAGAATCACTCAGACCAAGCGCGAGGCTTCCACGGCCTCGCGTTATTTTTTTGTTTACGCGAGATAAAGGCAAACCCGCCCCGTCATTTCCGCGTTTGTCTTTACGCTCACAAATCGCGCATCATAGGCGTCGAAGGTTTCGTAAGTAACAGGCGAAGGCATTCATACTTTATCGCCCCGTTTTGGGTTCGGTCTTGCGTTCATGGACGATCTGCGAAAATTCGCTCGCTACTTCCTCCCGTACAAGAAGTCGCTCGTCACAGGCATCATCTGCATCCTCGGCTCGGTCGTCATCGGCCTGCTCGTCCCCATTTACATCGGTCGGGCGGTGGATGACCTCGGCGCGGAGCCGACGTGGGAGAAGGTCACGCGCTACGCGCTCTTAATCTTCGGCGCGAGCGTCGTCAGCGGCGTCTTCCTTTTCCTACAGCGGCGCATCCTCATAGGCATGTCGCGCCACGTCGAGTACGACATCAGGCAGGACTTCTACGCGCACCTGCAACGCCAGCCGCTCTCCTACTTCCATGAGCATCGCACGGGCGATTTGATGGCGCGCGCGACGAACGATCTCGGCGCGGTCAGGCAGCTCGCCGGGCCGATGATCATGTACACGCTCCAGACCGTTTTCGTCGTCCTGCTCATCCTGCCGCTCATGCTGCGTATAAGCGTGCGCCTCACGCTCCTGCTTTTCGTGACGATGCCGCTCGTCTCTTTGACGGTCAAATACTTCGGCCAGCAGGTTCACGTCCGCTTCGAGAAGATTCAGGAGTTCTTCTCGAAAATCTCCGCGCGCGCGCAGGAGAATTTTTCGGGCGTGAGGGTCGTTCGCGCATACGCGCAGGAGACGGCTGAGATCGCCGCCTTCAACGCGCTCAACCGCGAGTACGCGGCGCGCAACCTGAGCCTCGTGCGAATCTCGGCCATCATGCGACCTCTCATCACGTTCGTCATCGGGCTTGGGCAAGTCTTGATCGTCTGGTACGGCGGCGTTCTGGCCGTGCGCGGCGAGATAACGCCGGGGCAGTTCGTCGAGTTCACGTTCTTCCTCTTCCGTTTGATTTGGCCGCTCATCGCGCTCGGCTACGTCGTCAACCTCTACCAACGCGGCACGGCGAGCCTGAAGCGCATGAACGCGATCTTCACAGCCGCGCCGTCAATCGCAGACGTGCGAGGCGTCAGGTCGCAGCCCGCGATTCGTGGCCGCATAGAGTTTCGCAATCTGACTTTCGCGTATTGCGACCACAGCCCGCCCGTCCTCAAGGGTATTAATCTCACAATCGAGGCGGGACAGACGGTCGCGCTGGTCGGGCACACGGGGTCGGGCAAGTCAACGCTGATGAATCTCATCCCGCGCGTCGTCGAA
>Ga0190275_10001260_pt1 | contig 19065 bp, 18 predicted proteins | sample Popmic550T_FD_133745 | JGI IMG/M metagenome (GOLD analysis project Ga0190275, IMG submission 133745) | Populus adjacent soil microbial communities from riparian zone of Yellowstone River, Montana, USA - 550 T | ecosystem: Environmental > Terrestrial > Soil > Riparian zone > Trees stand | place...
GGACGGGCCTTACCCGCTACGCCCCCAACGCCGGGCTTCCCGAGCTGCGCGAGGCCCTCTCGGAAAAGGTCGCTCGGCGCAACGGCTACGGGGCCCTCCCGGAGCAGGTGGTGGTCACGCAGGGGGGTATCCAGGCGCTCTACCTGGCGCTCCGCGCCCTGCTCGAACCGGGCGACGAGGTGCTCTTGCCCGACCCCGCCTGGCCGAACTACCGCATGATCGCGCACCTGCTCGGCGCCCGCGTGCTCTCCTACCCGCTGGTCGCTGGGGGAGGTTTTCTGCCCCGCCTGGAGGACCTCGAGCGCCTGGTAACCCCCCGCACCAGGGCGATCCTCGTCAACAGCCCGTCGAACCCGCTCGGGACGGTCGTGCCCCGCGGACTGATGGAAGGTTTGTTGGCCTTCGCCCGTGGGCGAGGCCTGTGGTTCATCTCCGACGAGGTCTACGAGGAGGTCCTCTTCGACGACGTCTTCGTCAGCGCCGGATCGGTGGCCGAACGGGGCAACCGGCTGGTGTCGATCTACTCCTTCTCCAAGGTCTACGCGATGACGGGGTGGCGCGTGGGCTACCTGGTCGCGCCCCCCGACCTGGCCAGGATCCTCACGGGGATGCAGGAGCCGATCATCTCGTGCGTCAACACCCCGGCCCAGATGGCCGCCGTGACGGGCCCGCAGGACGTCGTGCGAGAGATGAGCGAGGCCTACGACTCCTACAGGGCGCGGCGGGACGAGCTGCTCGGCGTTCTCGATGGGGCGGTCTGCCCTCCAGCCGACCGTCGGGGGCCTTCTACGTGTGGGCCGACGTCTCCGAGGCGGGCGTGCCATCGATGGAGTTCGCCAGGTCCCTCATCGAGCGCGAGCACATGGCCGTGGCGCCCGGGAACGCGTTCGGCGAGCTTGGCGAGGGTTATGTGCGCCTGTCCCTCGCCTCCTTGAGGGAGGACCTGCTCGATGGGACCTCGGCCTGGTGCGGTTCGTTCGCCTCCCGGGCGAGGCGCGCCGCTGAGGCGGGCGTTTAACGGAGGAGCCTGGCGCAAAACGCAAGGCGTACGTCATGCTCCCGACGGGAGCGAAACCTTTAGAGATGTGCGCGATCAGGATAAGGCTCGCCCAATCGCGCACGTGAGGAATGGGAGCACGAGACGACCGGCGTGATGCACCGGGAGAGAGCCCGGGAGCGCGCCTTCCGCATGGGTCTCCGCTGCGGACACGGTAACAAGCATTCCCATCCGTTGGGAGCGGGCACGCAACTCGACCGCGGCTGAGGAGCGTCATAGGGCGCTGAGGCCGTAGATCGTCGTCCCCTGCAGCCGGCGCAGGAGCCTGCGCTGTTTCCGGGCCGCGGCCGGTACGGACGGCTGTAAAGATCCCGAAGCCGGACGGACAGCCTCCAAGGCCTCCGACTGGTTGATGCTCGACCAGTCATAACGACCCTTGCGCGTACTCGCGTCCTTGACGCGAACCCCACATTATTTTACTATACCGGTATAGACCGGTATGTACTGGAGGCGGAGTTGGGGATACTCGGCGAAGACGACCTGAAGAAGGACGGTCCGACGCCCATCTATTCGCAGCTGGAGACGTTGATGCGAGACAAGATCGAGACCGGCCAGCTCTCGGTTGGCGAGCGTGCCCCCTCCGACAGGGAGCTCGCGACGAGCCTCAACATCAGCCGCATGACGGCGAGAGCGGCGATCTCCAAACTGGTGAGCGACGGCTACCTGCACGCCGTCCCGGGCAAAGGCACGTTCGTTTCGGACCCGAAGCTCCGCCAGGACCTTCTGGAGCTCACGAGCTTCACCGAAGATATGCGGCGCCGGGGGCTCACTCCGGGGGCCCGGCTCCTGGGCGTCGAGGTCGAGGCGCGCGTGCCCGCGAAGGTCGGGCTCGCGCTGCGACTCGCCCGGGGCGATCAGGTCGTGCGCGTGAGCCGACTCCGCACAGCCGACGGGTGCCCGATGTGCGTGGAGACGAACTACCTGCCCAGGGCTATGGTCCCCTGGCTGCCCGAGGAGGATCTCGGGACGGGGTCGCTGTACCGGCTGCTGGAGGACCGGGGGATATGGCTCTCCAAGGCGGAGGAGGACCTCGAGGCGACTCTGGTGACGGAGGAAGAGAGCGCCCTGCTGACCGTGCCGGCGGGTTCACCCGCCCTGCTCGTGGAGCGGATTTCCTACACCGAAGGAGACGACCCTGTCGAGTACGTCAAGTCCCTCTACAGGGGCGACAGGTACCGATTCAGCGCCATGCTCTTCCGCAAGAAGGCGAAGTGGGGAGGCGGTAGATCTTGAGCGCGGACAGGTACCTCGGGCGGGTCGAGGAGATGATCGGGCGGGTCCGAGAGGAACAGCTCGGCGCGGTGCGGGAGGCTGGGAGGCTCGTGGCTGACGTCATCGAAGCCGACGGGCTGGTACACCTCTTCGGCACCGGCCACTCGCACATGCTCGTCGAGGAAGGGCTTTACAGGGCTGGTGGGCTGGCCCCTGTCAACGCCATACTGGACACCGGATTGATGCTCCACGAGGGGGCAACAGCCTCCTCGCGGGTCGAGAGGCTTGCGGGCTACTCAAGCATCGTGGCCGGCAAGCACCGCATGGAGCCACGGGATCTGCTCGTGGTCGTCTCCAATTCGGGTGTCAACGCCGCGCCCGTGGAGATGGCCGTGCTCGCCAAAGAGGCAGGCCTCAAAGTGATAGCCGTCTGCTCCCTCGCCTACTCGCGCGCCGCTAGTCCGAAACCTGGGGTGGACGCCCGCCTCTTCGAGGTGGCCGACCTCGTGCTGGACAATTTTGGTGATGTGGGCGACGCAGCCGTGGATCTTGACGGGTACGACTTCAAGGTGGGGCCCACCTCGACCGCGATCGGTGCTGCGCTACTTAACGCGGTCTTCGTCGAGGCAGCCAGCGTGCTTGCCGCTAAAGGCGTCGAGCCGCCGGTCTACAAGAGCAGCAACATGCCCGGGGCCGCAGAACACAACCGGGGTCTCGTAGACCGGTTCCGGAGAAGGATTCGGAACCTGTGAGCGAAGCCGACGGCAGATCGCCCGATTCTCCGCTCGTCGGCGTCGACCTTGGCGGAACCAACATCCGCGCCATGGTCTTCGGCCAGGGTATGAAGGTCCTCGGCAAACGCGAGGCGCCGACCCGCGCGGAGGAGGGCGCCGAGAACGTCATCTCGCGGATGGCCGGGTGCGTCCGGGCGGCCCTGGGGATGGCGGGAATCGAACCGGCGGCGGTGGCGGGCGTCGGCGTCGGGGCCGCGGGGCTCACCGACTGGAAGACCGGGACGGTCCTCTTGGCCTCGAACCTGGGATGGAGGGACGTGCACCTCGCTGAGCGCCTGTCGCGGGAGCTCGGCGGCGCTCGCGTCGCCGTAGATAAGGACACGAACGCGGCAGCCCTCGCGGAGGCGCGGCTGGGTGCGGGTCGCTCGTTCCGCCACTTCCTCTACGTCACCGCCGGCACCGGCATAGGGGGAGGTCTCGTCCTGAACGGCGACCTGTATCGGGGGGCCACGGGAGGGGCCGGGGACATAGGTCACACGGTGGTCGACCCTGACGGTCCCCCGTGCGGGTGCGGTAGTCACGGCTGCGTGGAGGTCTTCTCCTCGGGAGGGGGGATCGTGAACCGCGCGAAGGCGCTCCTCTCGTCGGGGCGGATGGGAACCGAGGGTTCGCTCCTGAAGGGCGAGGAGGTAACTGCGGAAGCCGTGTTCGACGCGGCCTCGAAGGGCGACGCGGTCGCCGAGGGCGTGGTGCGCCGGGCGGGAACGCTGCTGGGTCTGGCCCTGGCGAACTACGTGAACCTGAACAACCCCGAGGCCGTGGTGCTCGGTGGCGGGCTACTCCGGGGGGGTGAGCGCTACCTGCAGCCCGTCGAGAGCGAGATGAGGAGCCGGGCGCTGCCGGCGCTCGGGGAGATCGTGAGGCTGGTTCCGCCGGAGCTTGGGGACGACGTGGGCCCCATAGGGGCGGCCTTGCTGGCCGGTGAGGCGGAATGGCAGTGAGACCAAGGAGGAGCATGAAAGTTCTGTACGCAGGGGACTCCGCCATCATGGCGGTGCTGGGACTGGAGGGGGCCGAAGTCTACCCGCTCGTCGATCAGGTGTGGGACGCGGGGACACACCTCGTGGCCGCGCTCGAGGAGAGCGGCCACGAGGTGAAACGAATGATGTCGCACGTCGCCTACTCGGATTTCCCGGAGACCGCCGAGGCCCTTCAGGAGTACGACGCCGTGATACTCAGCGACATCGGCCACGACACGCTCGTGACCTACCCAGGAGAGCGCCGCATGCGGGTCCCGATGGGCCCCAACCGGCTCAAGGAGATCGTCCGTTACGTCGAGCTTGGCGGGGGCCTGATCTACTGCGGGGGCTACTTCACGTACCAGGGGCACTACGGTAAGGGGCGCTGGTACGGGACCCCGGTGGCCGGGATACTGCCACTCGAGATCCTGCCCCTCCCCGATGACCGCATCGAGGCCCCCGAGGGAGCCCCGATCTTCGACGTCGACACAGACCATCCCGTCACGGCCGGAATAGATTGGAGCGACCCGCCGATCTTCATGGGCTACAACCGAACCGGGGGACCCCGGAACAGTGGCCGTTTGCTCGGGAGCATAGGGGAGGGCGATCCGCTCATGGCCGTCGGCGAGCACGGGGCCGGGCGCGTACTGGCGACGGTGGCGGACCCGGCACCGCACTGGGGCAGCGACTTCGTAAGGTGGCCGCACTACGGCCGTTTCTGGAGCCAGGCGGTCTGGTGGGTCGCCGGCGGGGAGAAGGGAGAAGCATGAAACTCACTTTCGAGGTCTGGCCCAACATGCCCTGGGGCCGTCTGGAGGCGGCCGGGCCCGCGTGGAACTCGTGGGGAGACAAGCCCCTAACCTGGTGCGCGGAGAGGTTGGCCGAGTACGGCTACGACGGCATCGACGTGATCTTCGGGAAGATCAGGGAGATCCCGGACGCCGAATACCCTGCCTTCGCCGAGGAGTTCCCGGACAGGCTCAGGGAGCTCGGTCTGGAGTTCGGCTACATCGGGGCGCACTCGACCTTCGTCTCGCCGCGCCGCTTCGACCGCGAGGCCGGCATAGCAGGCTTCAAGAAGGCCATCGACGCCGCCGCGGACCTAGGGGCGAAGTCGGTGTGCACGCTGCTCGGCGACGGTTACTACGACCCGCCGCTGAACATCCTGCTCAGCCGCAAGGATGCCTGGGCGCAGGCCGTCGGCGCGGTTGGCGAGGTGGCGGACCACGCGGCCGACAAGGGCGTGAACGTGAGCGTCGAGCTCTTGCAGGGCAGCATCGTGAACCGCGTCCCGCTCCTGCTCCGCCTCATAGAGGAGGTCGGAAGGGACAACGTCCGGGCTACGGTGGATACCGGCACGTTCTATACCACGGTCAAACCCTTCATGGGCGTCCGCGAGGCGATCCGAGAGATCGGCGATCTTACGGACATCGTGCACCTCAAGGACGAGATCGGGCTGCCCTCCATCGTGCAGACGAACCATACCTGGATGGGCGGCGGTTTGGTGGACTTCGCCGAGGTGCGCGAGGCCCTCGACGAGATCAACTTCGGGGGGTACTGCAGCGTCGAGTGGGAGGGCTGGCAAGTCGGCGGCAACATCGGGGTGGGGGAGCCCGCGGGCTTGGGCCTGGCGGATTTCGACCGGGCCGCTGTTGAGGCCAAGGAGTTCTTGGAAGAGTTCGGCTACAAGGCTGCCCGCGATTCGGGAGCCCGAGCGGGAGAGGAGTAGGGACGTGAAGAAGAGAGAGGCAGGGAGCACGCGGATGATCGGCGGGATTAGTCGCCGGGATTTCCTCAGGATAGGAGGGACCGGCCTCGCTGGTGCGGCCCTTCTGGGGACCGCGGCTTGCGGTGGCGGGGGGGAGACCGCGAGTGGCAAGGTGCCGCTCACGCTCTGGCACCAGGAGCAGCCGCCGAACCGCGTGAAACAGTTCCAGAAGGTCATAGACGCCTTCAATAGCTCCCAGGACAAGTTCCAGGTCAAGCAGCAGGTCCAGAACTACGAGGACGTCTACCAGAAGACGACCTCGGCCATCCAGGCCGGCGAGCCGCCGGACATCCACTTCTCCATTCCGGACCTGACCGTGGCGATCAAGCAGACGGGCGCAGTCCAGCCGGTGGAGGACATCGTTGAGGAGATCGACTCCTCGCACGGGTTCTTGCAGAGCGCGGTGCAACCCTACGAGTACGAGGGGCACACCTGGGCCGTGCCGGTCTTCGGCATGATCCAGATGCTCTGGTACCGCAAAGATATGTTCGAGGCCGCTGGCCTCGACCCGGAGAGCCCGCCGCAGAGCTGGGACGAGCTGCGCCAGTACGCCGAGAAGCTCACCCAGGGCAACAAGCACGGGCTGGGCATCACCTCGAGCAAACACCTCTACACGGATCAGGAGTTCTACACGTTCATGATCACCAACGGCGGCAAGGAGATGTTCGCCGAGGACGGTAGCGTGGCTTTCGATACCCCGGAGAACGTCGAGACGATGGCCTTCTACAAGGAGCTCTCACAGTACTCGCCGCCAGGGAGCAACTCCTGGACCTGGGCCGAACCGCAGGCCGCCCTGAACAACGGCACGCTTGCGATGGCCATAGAGAAGGGCCAGTTTCTCGGCCCCTTCGAGGAGGACTCCGGTCGGTCCCCGGAGGACCTAGGCGTCGCGCCGGTTCCCGTCACGCCAGACGGGGAGCGCGGCAGCATCTACTACTCGAACGCCGCGATCACCTACACCCAGGAGGAGGAGAGGCTCGAGGGCGTCAAAGAGTTTATGAAGTTCGTCCTCGAGCCGAAGAACTACGCGGACATACTGCTCGCCGAGCCGGGCCTCTTCCTGCCCGTGACGGAGGACGGAGACTCACCGGCGTGGAAGGACTCCGAGATACTCGGCAAGTATCCCGAGGCCGTGAACCTCATGGTCGAGCAGTCCAAGTACGGGTATCTGTTCGGGTTTACCCGCGACAAGATACCCCAGGGGATAGGCCAGATCTCCGCCGAGAACCTGCTCGCCCAGGCCGTCCAGAAGGCCATCGTGGAGGACGAGTCGCCCGAGGCCGCCGTCGCATTCGGGCAGCAGGAGATGGAGTCCGCGGCGAGCTAGGGGAACACAGGCGAGGAGTAGTCGAGCGTGCCCCGGGCCGGAATTACGGCCGTCGGGCCGGGGCGCAGGATCTAAGGAGGACCATTGAAGGCCAAGCGACCCCCCCTCGGGGACCTGTGGCGGAGCGCCAGGACGGGCAGCGCGCCCTTCGGTTACCTGCTCGTCGGTCCCCTCGTGCTGTGGCTCGTGATCACGATAGTGGTACCCCTGGCCTACTCCGTCTACCTGGGCTTCACGGACGCCGGTATCATAGGGACCGGGGCCCCCTTCATAGGCCTCGAGAACTACGCCACGGTGTTCGGTGACCCCGAGTTCCGTGCGGCCTTCGGACGCAGCCTCATCTGGGCTGTGGGCGGGGCCGTCCTGCAGACGGTGCTCGCCTTCGCGGCGGCCCTGGCGCTCAACCAGACCTTCAGGGGCCGGCGCTTCGCGCGGACCTGGATCATCCTCTCCTGGATCATCCCGACCATCGTCGTCGCCATACTGTGGCGCTGGATGCTGAACGCCAGCTACGGCGTGATCAACTTTATAGTTACTTCGGTGGGGATCGTGGATGCCCCCATAGATTTTCTGGGCTCGCCGAAGTGGGCACTGCCAACGGTGATCGCGATCAACGCCTGGCGGTGGTTCCCGTTCCTCGCCCTGCTCATACTGGCGGGTCTGCAGAGCATACCGCAGGAGTACTACGAAGCGGCGAAGGTCGACGGGGCGAGCCCGACCCAACGCTTCTTCAGCATTACCATGCCCCAGCTGCAGCCGGTACTCTACGTGGTGGGGCTCATAGGCACCCTGTGGGCGTTCAACATCTTCGACGTGATCTGGCTGCTCACCCAGGGTGGACCCTCGGGCTCCACCCAGACCCTGCCGGTGCTCATCTACGACAAGGCCTTCAACGGCTTCGCCCTCGGCGAGGCAAGCGCTATCTCCGTCCTGCTCTGCGCGTTCCTGCTGGTCTTCTCGCTGATCTATATCAGGTTCGTGCCGTCCGGCGAGTCCGACACGGAGGTCTTCTAGCATGGTTTACGCGGTCGGCAGGAGCCTCCGGTACGCAGTGGTGCTAGGGGTGCTTGCGATAGTGGTAGTCCCCTTCTTGTGGATCTTTCTCGCTTCGTTTCGCCCGAACAGCGACCTTATCACGAAGACCCCGAGCCTCGGTCTGGACAATCTCAGCCTCGAGAACTACCAGAACCTGCAGCAGGCGGCGCAGTACTTCACCTACCTGACTAACAGTGCGGTGGTCGCCCTGATCAGCACGATCGTCTCCATAACCCTCGCGATGTTCGCGGCCTACAGCGTCTACCGCACCCGGTACCCCGGCCGACGTGCCCTGTACCTGGCGCTCATCATCACCTACGTCTTCCCAGGCGTGGTGCTGCTCATACCGCTCTACCAGCTCATGGGGATGCTCGGGCTCATCGACAACCTCTTTAGCCTCGTGATCGTGAACGTGACCTTCACCGCACCCTTTAGCGTGTGGCTCATGCGCGGCTTTTTCGGCGCGATCCCTGCGGGCATCGAGGAGGCCGCGTCCGTCGACGGAGCTAGCAGGATACGCACCCTGTTTACCATCGTCCTGCCGCTCACGGCGCCCGGGGTCGCCGCGGCGGCCATCTTCTCGTTCGTGTGGTCTTGGACAGAGTACATGTTCGCCTCGGCCTTTATCGTGGACGAGGCGAACAAGACGCTGCCGGTGGGCCTCGGGGCTTTCATAGCCCAGTACAACATCGACTGGGGCATCCTCACGGCCGCAGCCGTGGCGACCGCCGTCCCTGTGGTGGTCGTCTTCGCCTTTATAGGCCGGTACTTTATCGAGGGGCTGACGGCCGGCGCGGAGAAGTAGACCGTGGCAGGGAGTACTCGGACGGCGGGGCTGAACGCAGAAGCGGCGCTGGCCTGCCACCGTTGCGACTGGTCCGGCGGTCTCTCCAATCTCTACGCCTGCCCCGCCTGTGGCGCGTCCCTCCTCGTTACCTACGCGAGTCCCCCCGGACGCCCTAGTGGTGCGGGCGACGATGATGGGGGAGGGATGTGGCGCCACCGGGGCTCTCTCCCCGTCTCCGCGGGTGCCGAGCCGGTCACGCTGGGCGAGGGCGGCACCCCCCTGTTACGGGCCAGGCGGTTGCAGACAGCCGGTCGACTGCTGTTAAAAAACGAGACCGCGAACCCGACCGCCTCTTTCAAGGACAGGCCGGTGGCCGTCGCCGCCACCGTGGCGAGGGAGCTGGGTCTCACCGGTCTGGTGTGCGCTTCCACGGGGAACACCGGCGTGGCTGTGGCCGCCTACGCCGCCAGGGCGGGCCTCCCTGCTGTGTGCGTGGTGCCAGAGGCCACCCCCCCCACCAAGCTACTGCAGATAGAGGCCGTGGGGGCGCGGATCGTCCGTGTTGGTGGAGACTACAGCGACGCGTACGCCCTCGCGCTGATAGCCGCGGAAGATTACGGTTGGGCCAACCTTACCTCGACGTACGTCAACCCCTACATGCTGGAGGGGGACAAGACGGTCGCGTACGAGGTCCTCGAGCAGCTGGGGGGGAATGCCCCGGACTGGGTGCTCGTGCCCGTGGGGGCCGGGCCGCTCCTGTCGGCCATCTACAAGGGGTTCGAGGAGTTGGGGGCGTCGGGGGAGGACGGACCGCGGATGGTCGCGGTCCAGGCGGCAGGCTGCGCTCCTATCGCCCGCGCCTTCGAGGCCGGCGCGGAGGAGGTGGACGCCTGGGATCGTCCGGTCGAGACTGCGGCGTCCTCCATCGCGGACGCGCTGCGCGGATACCCCGAGGACGGGACCCGGACGCTCTCCGTGGTGCGCCGGAGCGGCGGAAGGGCCGTTTCCGTGTTCGAGGAGGAGACGCGCGCGGCCATGAACGACCTCGCAAGGTCAGAAGGCCTCCTCGTCGAGCCCGGCGCCGCCGTTGCCGTCGCGGCCTACGAGAGGCTCGCCGTAGAGAACGTTATAGAGGGAGGGCAGACCGTGGTGATCGTGCTGACCGGGCACGGTCTCAAGGATCCCGACGCCCTGGCGTTGGCATCGCCGCGGGGGGCCTCCGCGCCGGTTGTAGAACCCGGGGACGTCGGGGCGTTGGGCGAGGCCCTGGAGGTGTGATGATGAGGGAAGTCAGGGTCGGCGTGGTCGGGATGGGTCGGTTCGGCCGGCTGCACGCCCGGGTCCTCTCCGAATTGCCGGGCTGCCGTGTTGGCGCCCTGTGCGAGGTCGACGAGCCCACCCTTAGGGGGTGCGGGCGGGAGTTCGGTGTCGGGGCGTTGTACACGGACCTCGAGGCCATGCTGGACTCGGAGGACCTGGACGCCGTGGACATCGTCACAGACGAGTCTGCCCACGGCAGGCAGGCGATGCTCTGTCTGGAGCGCGGCAAAGCGGTATTCGTTGAGAAGCCCCTCGCCACCGACGGCGACGAGGCCGAGGCGGTCGCCGCGCTCTCGCGCGACACCAGTCTGCCCGTCGTGGTGGGCAACATATCGCGGTTCGACGCCCGCTACGCGCTCCTGCGCCGCGAGCTCGAGGCCGGGAAGTTCGGGCGTGTGGCGCTGGTGCAGGCGAAGCGGAGTTTCTCCCGAGCCTGGTTCGCGGGTTTCGGCAGCCGGATCCACCCGGTTTTCGAGTCCATGATCCACGACATCGACCTCGTGCTGTGGTACCTGCCGTCTCCGGTGCGCAAGGTCTACGCCCAGGCCGCATCGGCCGCCGGCGAGGACGGGGTACCTGATACCCTCGTCGCGGTACTCACCGCAGAGGACGGCGCCATCGCCGTACTTCAGAGTACCTGGCTCGTCCCGGACGCGGCCCCGATCACACTCGCCGGACCCCCGGTCGCACCCTTTGATCTGTGGGGCACCATAGACGCGAGGCTCGAGGTGTTCGGCACGCTCCAGGTGGGGAGTGTCGACCTCATGTCGGGCGGGCTCTCGCTTTGGGACGACTCAGGCGTGCGCGCGCCTGACCCCGGGCTCTGGCCCGAGGTTCACGGGCGGGTCTCCGGGGCCTTGAGGGAAGAGCTCGCCCACTTTCTCGACTGCGCACGCGCCGCGGAGCCATCGTCCGTGGCCCCGCCGGAGACGGCCGCCGCCGCGGTGCGCCTCGCGGAGGCGATAGTGCGATCCTCCCGCGATGGCGCACCGGTTGAGTTCTCCGCGCGCGGGTCATAATGAGCGGTGCCCGGCTGCCGAGGAGGATCTGCGCGCCCGGTGTCGGGGCGAAGGTACCTTGCCTCGCGAGCCTACCACCCGGTTCTGTAGTCCCGCGGAGAGGCGGTCGGTCGCACGCTGCGGGGGCTATGAAGGCGTGCGGCGATGAATGCGCCTGTGGCTACGCGGCTACGCTGCACCGCCGCCTGCTCGAAGTCGGCGAGAGAACCACCCGGGACGGGCGTGGATGTCCTCTCTTCGATCCTTCGAAACGATGGCGTCACGAGCGGCGAGGTAGGCGAATGAGCGTTCGCAGGCGACTTCGCGGGGTGGTCCCGGAGAAGGAGGGCTGATGGGGACACCCTGGGCCCTCGTCGGAGAGACCCTCACCCTGTCTGGGCCGGCGAGGGCCGCGGTCGTGGTTAGGGACGAGAAGATCGTTGACGTGGTGCGGGATCCCATCTCCGGTGACCTTCCGTCGGACCGTCGGGAGTTCGCCGGTCTGCTTTGCCCGGGCTTTATCGACCTGCAGATCAACGGCGCGTTCGGCGCGGACGTCGGGTGCGACCCGCGTACCGTAGCCACCATGTCGGCCAAGCTGCCGAGCACGGGCGTGACCTCGTACTTGCCCACCCTGATCTCCTCACCTTCCGAGCTTTACGAGCCGTTCCTTGCGGCGCTGGAGCATGATGGTCCGAAGCCCGGTGCCAGGGTGCTCGGCGCCCATCTCGAGGGGCCCTTTCTGGCTCCGAGCCGCAAGGGAGCCCACGATGCCGCGAACCTGCGCCCCGTGGACACGGGCTTCCTCAGGAGGCTGCTCGGCCTCGGACGGGTGAGGGTAATGACCCTGGCCCCCGAGCTGACACGGGCCCGGGAGGCGATCGAGCTTCTGAGGGAGGAGGGTACGGTCGCGAGCGCGGGGCACACGGAGGCCACCTACGAGGAGGTCCTGGCTGCGGTCGACGCGGGCCTGGAGCTCGGCACCCACCTCTACAACGCCATGAGCGCTATGGGCCACCGCGCCCCGGGTGCCGTGGGGGCGTTGCTCGCGAGCGAGCGGGTGAGGGTGGGGGTAGTGCCTGACGGGGTGCACGTGCACAAGGGTGCGTTGCGCGTGGCCTACCGGATCAAGGGACCAGAGAACCTCTTCCTCGTCACGGACGCGATGGCGGCCGCGGGCATGCCACCGGGCGACTACGAGCTGGGCGGCCGAAGAGTTCGTCTGTACGACGGAGCGGTGCGCCTGCCCGACGGAACGCTCGCCGGCAGCGCGCTGACCATGGACCTGGCCGTGCGCAACGTCGCCAAACTGCTTGGCATCCCGACGCGAGACGCCGTCCGCATGGCGACAGAGACGCCCGCGGACGTGCTCGGGATGCGGGGAAAAGGAAGGATAGTGCCAGGCGCGGACGCGGATCTTGCGTTGCTGGCGCCGGATGGCGCCGTAGAGGAGACCGTGGTGGCGGGTGTCTCCGTGTACCGCAGGGAGGAGGAGTCTTGACCACCAGGATGCACGAGGAGATCCGGGAGCAGCCGGAGGTTCTGGGGCGCGTGCTCGACGAAGAATGGAACCCCGTGCTCTCCGCCGCGCGTGTGCTGCGAGACAGGGGGTTTCGCTCGGTGATGCTCGCCGCCCGCGGCACCTCGGACAACGCCGCCCACTACGCCAAGTACCTTTTCGAGGTTATCTTGGGCGTGCCGGCCGCGTTGGCCTCTCCCTCGGTGTTCACCCTGTACGAGAGCAGGATGAAGCTCGACGACGTGCTGGTGATCGGCATTAGCCAGTCCGGCGAGAGCAAGGACGTCCTCGAAACGGTGCGCAGGTCGCGGGAGCTTGGCGCCAGCACCCTGTCGGTCACGAACGACGAGGAATCCCCGCTGGCGCGAGCGGCGGAGTTCCACTTCTCCCTGCGGGCGGGGAGAGAGGAGAGCGTCGCCGCGACCAAGACCTACACAGCCGAGTTGCTGCTCTCGTACCTGCTCGTCGCCGCCCTGAAAGGCGAGGAAGCCCCCGGCGAAGACGTCCGAAGGCTACCCGGAGCGGTGCGAGAGGTCCTCGGGTCCGGGTGGGAAGGAACGGACCGCTACCGGTACGCCGACCACTTGGTCGTCGCCTCGCGCGGCTACAACCTCGCCACCGCCCAGGAGGCGGCACTCAAACTGATGGAGACGTCCTACGTGGTGGCGGAGTCTTTCTCGGTGGCGGATCTCAGGCACGGGCCGATCGCGATGATCGGCCAGGACTTCCCCGTGATTGCGATCGTGCCCCCCGGCAAGGCCCGACCTGGGGTAACCGCCCTCGTCGAGAACCTCGGGGACAGGGGGGCCGAGGTCGCGGTGATCTCCGACAACGGGGCCCTGACGGGCCGGGCGGCGGTCCGCTTTCTCGTGCCGAGCTCGTGCCCCGAGGAACTCTCGCCCATCCTGTACGCCATACCGCCGCAGATGCTGGCCGAAAACCTGGCCCTGCTGAAGGGTCTCAACCCGGACACCCCGCGGGGCCTGAGCAAGATCACGGAGACCTGGTGATCCGTGACCCCGGCCCTCGGACGTCGATCGTGACTTCTACGGCGGTGCGTCCGGCAGGACCCGTGGTTTGCATCCTTGCAGGCGCGGTGATCGGCCTGGTGAGGGTTCTGTCCACGGGGGAGAGCACGAATGTTCCGTTGGCGGTCGAACAGGTGAAACGTTCTAGAGCCGGAGAGTGGCGGTGTACGTGCCGGTTGGCTGATCTGCCGGATCTCTCGCGCGAGGAGATCTACTGGCAGCGTCCAGTGAGCTTGAGGGAGGTAGCGAACCATTAGCGATGATAGGCACCCGTCGCTCGGGATACTCGAAGATCTGATCTCCATCCAGAGCGTCAACCCATCCTTTGGTGAGGGCGCAAAGGGCGAGCGGGAGGTGGCCGGTTACGTCGAACAGAGGTGCCGTAAAGCCGGCCTCGAGCTTTCAAGGCAGCGGGTGTTCCCCGATCGGGAGAACGTGATCGCGGAGCTACGGGTGGGCAGACCCGAAGCCACCCTGCTGTTCGAAGCCCACATGGACACGGTCTCCCTGGGCAGCATGGAGGATCCTCTGGCGCCCAAGTATAGGGATGGCCGGATCTACGGTAGGGGAGCGTGCGACACCAAGGGTTCCCTTGCGGCGATGATGCACGCCGTGGAAGAGTGCGCCCGAGCCCCCGACGAACTCGCGTGCGACGTGGTGTTGTGCGCTGCCGTGGACGAGGAACACGCTTATCAGGGGGTGCTGGCGCTCGTGGAGTCGGAGATCACCGCGGCCGGCGCCGTTGTCGGGGAGCCGACGGAGTCGAGCATAGTAGTGACTCACAAGGGATGCGCGAGGTTCTCGCTTACGACCCGAGGAAAAGCGGCCCACAGCTCTGTCCCGCACGAGGGCGACAGCGCCATTTTCCAGATGGTCGAAGTTCTCGACTTTCTGGGGCGAGAGGTCGAACCCGAGCTTCCTGTGCCCGACCACCCGCTTTCCGGGCCGGCGACGATGGTCGTCGGGACGATCCGGGGCGGAACGCAGATCAACATCGTCCCGGAAGAGTGCGAGATCGAGGTGGACCGGAGGGTGGTCCCCGGCGAGGACCCCCGCCGCGTGCTCGCCGATATCGGAGAGGCCCTAAGAACCCGCTTCGAGAGCTCGGGTGTCGATCTCAGCTTGCGCGAGCTGCTCCTGGACTGGTCGCTCGACACGCCCCCGGAAGCCGCGATCGTACGCGCCGCCCGGGGCGCCGCCGCAGAGCTCGGCCTTGACGGGACGCCGCGCGGGGCCTCCTACGGCAGCGACGCCAGCAAACTGCAGCAGCTCAAGGGGATCCCGAGCATAGTCTTCGGTCCCGGTTCGATCGCGCAGGCGCACTCGCGGAAGGAGTGGGTCCTCGTAGAAGAGGTCGGGCGGGCGGCGGAGTTCTACGCTCGGTTGGCGCGCGGGTTCGGGCGAGAGGCGGACGCGGGACGTAGATGACGCGGACGCGAGGCGGAAGGAGGTTGGCGTGCGGATCTCGGAGAGGGTGAGCCTGGTCGGCAGCGGCGCACTCGGGTTCCAGATCAGCGACCCCCTGGACTGCAACGTCTTCATTCTGGATGGCGGCGCCGAGTGCGCCCTGGTCGACGCCGGGAGCGGGGTGGAACCCGAGCGCATCGTCGAGAACGCAGAGCGCTCGGGCGTCCCGATGGAGCGCGTGAAGCACCTGCTCCTGACCCACGTCCATGGGGACCACGCGGCGGGCGCCCGTTTCTTCCACGACCGCTTCGGCCTGGCCGTGACCTGCTCCGCCGAGGCCGCGCCCTGGCTGGAGCGGGGAGACATGGAGACGACGAGCCTGGACGCGGCCAAGGCTGCGGGGATCTACCCGCAAGACTTCGTGTTCGATCCCTGTCCCGTCCGTACGCCAGTCCGGGAGAACGACGTCGTCAGGGTTGGCCACCTGGAGCTGAGGGTGATCGAGACCCCGGGCCACTCGAGGGGGCATGTCGGCTACCTGTGGACACAAGACGGCTCCTCGTCGCTCTTCTCCGGGGACTCGATCTTCGCCGGGGGCAGGGTAGTCCTGCAGAACATCTGGGACTGCAGCATCCAGGACTACGCCGACACGGCCCGCAAACTGAACGGACTGCGGCTCGAAAGACTGTACCCCGGCCACGGGCCGTTTCTCCTTTCGCAGGCTTACCGGCACATCGAGCAGGCCCATGCGCGTTTCGAGGACCTCGGGGTGCCCCCCAACCTGTAGCCGAACACCGGAATGACCGACTGGAGGGCGAATTTTGGAGGCGCCGATAGACGAGGAGATCTTTGTCCGGATCAAACGCTGCACCTGGTTGTACGGTAGTACCGAGGCGGCGAGGCAAGGGGGATAGCGGTGGGAAAGGTCAGGGTCGGCATTGTGGGGTTGGGAGAATGGGGTGCGAGCCACCTCGAAGCCTACCAGTCATTGTCCAACGCCGAGGTGGTGATGTTGTGCGATCCTCGGGGAGAGAGGCTGCGAGAGTTGGCAGCCCGCCACCGGGTGGCGGACTGGTCGACGAGCGACGCGGATCTCTGGGAGAGGGAGGACGTAGATCTCGTCAGCGTCGTCAACTACGAGAAAGACCATCTGAACCCGGTGATGAACGCCCTGGGGTCGGGAAAGCATGCGGTCGTCGAGAAGCCGGTCTCGACCAGGGCGGACGAGGCCCGCAAGATGATGGAGGCGGCGGTCGAGACCGGGAGGTACCTGATCCCCGGGCACGTTCTGAGGTTCGAACCCCGCTACGCGCAACTACACAGCCTCCTGAGGTCGGGGAAAGTGGGGGACACTATCAGCATCTACTCCAAGCGGGCCAGGCCCAGGCGCCTGTTCGACACCTACAAGCGGGTCCACACGGTATTCGAGTCCATGGTCCACGATATCGACCTGGCGATCTGGTACGCGGGCGCACGCGTTACGTCCGTCAGGGCCTACGAGAGATCCGTCTCGGGCGCCGATTCCCCCGAGGTATTGTGGGCCTGTCTGGAGTTCGGGAACGGGGTTCTCGCGGTCCTGCACAGCAACTGGATGATCCCTGACGAGGCGGGCGTCGACGTGGCGGATTCGTTGGAGTTGATCGGGGAAGGTGGCTCGGGGAGCCTGGAGACGGTCAATGCGGCCCCCCAGCTGTGGACAGGGTCAGGCAGGCGGGCGTACGAGTTGGGCCACCACGCCAACGTCGAGGGCATAGTGGTCGGCGCGCTCCGCGGGCTACTGGCCTACGTCTGCGGTTGCATCTCCGAGCAAGAAAGCCCTTCCCGAGTTCCCATGGAGGACGCCGTTCACGGCGTTGAGGTCGCGGAGGCCGTGGAGGAGTCGGCGAAAACCGGCAGAGAGATCGGCTTATAGGCCGGGTTGAGGAGGACGGAATTGGCTCAGGGACAGAACTACGTGATCGTGGGCGCGGGCGGCGGGATCGGTGCAGCATGTGCGGAGCGTCTGGCCGCCGACTCTCGCGGCATCGTCTGCATGGACCTCGACCCGGCCGCCCTGGAGGAGACCGCTCGGAGGCTTCGGCGGGGTACGGGAGCGGAGGTAACGGGCGTCGAGATAGACGTGCGGGACGAGGGGCTATGCGCGGAGGCCGTGTCCGAGGCGGTAAGCCGGCTAGGCGAGGTGCATGGCTTGATCTATGCGCCGGGGATAACCGGTCGCACGGGCATCAAGACCCACGAGGTCGACGTTGAGGACTTCGACGAGGTGTACCGGGTCAACCTGCGCGGTGCCTTCCTCGTGTCCAAGGCGATCCTCCCGCACATGGTGGAGCGGCGCTACGGACGGATACTCCACATTGCCTCGATCAGCGGAAAGGAGGGCAACGAGGGGATGGCCGCCTACTCGAGCACCAAGGCGGGACTGATCGGCCTGGTCAAGGTGCTGGGCAAGGAGTATGCAACGTACGGTATCACGGTCAACGCCCTTGCTCCGGCCGTCATACGAACCCCCATGGTGGAAAGCCTGCCCGACGAGCAGGTGGAATACATGACGGCGAAGATCCCCATGAAGAGGACTGGCACGCTCGAGGAGGTAGCCGCTATGGCCGCCTGGATCGTGTCGCCGCACTGCAGCTTTACCACCGCGTTCACTTTCGACCTTTCGGGCGGCAGGGCGGTTTATTGATCCGCCGCAGGAAGCGCGTAGCCCCTGGCTGGTGACCTGCGAGGGCGGCGCGCACGTGGACACGAGCAACGGTGCGGTGATCCAGCGGGGCGCGGGGGAGCCCAGAGAGCGCGAGAGGCAGGCGGGGACATCGAACCCTGCCTCTGCGGAAGAGAGCGTAGAACGGACCTCGATACGAAGGAGAGATCTATGCCCAGAGAGACCGTAACCGCGGGCGGCGCGCCAGAGCCGGCCGGCCCGTACTCCCACGCCGTGATCGCGAACGGCTTGGTGTTCATCTCGGGCCAGGGCCCCGTGAACCCCGAGGCGGGCACCATGCCCGACGCCTTCGCGGAGCAGGTGCGCCAGACCTTCGAGAACGTACGAACGATCCTGGACGCATCCGGCGCGAGCCTTGACGACGTCGTGAAGGTCAACGCCTACCTGACGGACCTGACGCGCTTCGCCGAGTTCAACGAGGTGTACGGGGAATTCTTTCGGCACGACCCTCCGGCACGAACGACCGTGGCCACCGCCCTGCTCGGCATCCTGGTGGAAGTGGATTGCATCGCGGTACTCACCGGCCAAGAGGAGTAGTGTCGGTGAGCATCACCCGGAGCACCGGATAGTGTTATGTACAGGAAGTTCCCCCGCACCCCGCCCCTGAACTTATCACGTAGGCAGTTGTGGCGTCCCGACCTGCACGAGAGCATTCGTGGACCTGGCGCACAATCTGGGCATGGAGGGCGTGGGTGTGGAGATCGAGGAGCAGGAGACACTGCTACGCGAGATGGGTTGCGACTTCGCACAGGGGTTCTACTTGGCAAAGTCGCTGCCTGCCGAAGAGGTGCCAGGCTACCTGTCGGTGTAAACGGTACCCTTCTGACACCTCTGCTGACACCACCGAGCGCGCAATACACAGAAACAACGCGCAACTGTGTGCATAGAAATTAGCTTAGATAAGCCGATTTTGCAACGTCCGGCAACGCGCTGCAACCGATGTCGGTGGATTGTGGCTCGGAGGTGCGGATCCGAGAACCGTCGGTCACCCTTCTACATACCCCGTAGGTACGCCGAATGCGCGCCGCGAGGAACTCGGGGTTACCTTCCGGCCGCTTGGTAGCGGCGCGGTAGCACCAGGCCCGCGGGGATGGATCAGAGACCGTTCGAGGCAGATGGGGGAGAGGGAGGA
>Ga0190275_10001261_pt1 | contig 19063 bp, 21 predicted proteins | sample Popmic550T_FD_133745 | JGI IMG/M metagenome (GOLD analysis project Ga0190275, IMG submission 133745) | Populus adjacent soil microbial communities from riparian zone of Yellowstone River, Montana, USA - 550 T | ecosystem: Environmental > Terrestrial > Soil > Riparian zone > Trees stand | place...
CGCGAGATGGGCCGTGTTGGGTTCGAACCAACGACCTTGAGATTAAGAGTCTCCTGCTCTACCAACTGAGCTAACGGCCCTGGAGGCTCCGGAGGGGAGCCGGCTAGACATTGTAAGGGGTCGGGTCAGGACTGCGTGGTTACGGCGGCGAGTGCGTCGTCGCGGGAGGCGTGGATCGGGAAGACGCGGTCGAGGCCGGTGATCTCGAAGATCTTGGTGATGTTCTGGTCGGTGCAGACCAGAGCGAGCGATCCGCCGGCGGGACGCAGGCGCTTGACGCCGCCGACGAGGACGCCGAGGGTCGTCGAGTCGATGAAGGTGGCCGCGGAGAGGTCTACGACGATCCGCTTCTTGCCGTCCTCGATCAGGGCGACGAGGCGCTCCTTGAACTCGGGAGCGGTATAGAGGTCGATCTCGCCACCGAGCTCGATGATCTGGGTCTCAGCGTCGATCTCCTCGTCGCTGATGTGGAAGTTCACTGGCCTCCGCCTCCTTGCTTCTGCTGCTGTCCACCCGACGGCTGGGCGCCGCCCGGCTTGGTCGGATCGATCTCGACCCCGGACTCCTGTAGCTGCTGAGCGATCACCGCGGCCTTGAGCTGCTTCAGCTGCTCGCGTACGGCCTTGCGCTGGCTCGCGGGCGCCAGGCCGATCGCCTTCGCGCTCGCCAGCTTCTCGACGCGCTTGTCGCCGGCGAGCAGCGCGTACTGGGCAAGCTGCAGATAGGAGGCGGCGTCGTCGCTGTCTGCCGCGATGACCTGCGCCACCTTGACCGCCTGCTGGGGTTGGTTCAGCGCCGCCGGGTCGTAGACCTGTAGGGCTACACGGGCCAGCGACGCGTCGGGCTGGCCGTCCTCGACCCGCAGATAGGCGTTCCAATGTTGTCCGGCCTTGCGCAGCTCGTCCTGCGCGTCAGCGGGGAAGACGCCCTGGTCGTTTGCCTGGGCGATCGCGAGCGAGTAGTAGTCGCGGACGAGCTCCTTGTGCGCGTTGGCGGCCTGCGGGTTCGCCTTGACGCGCTCCTCGTTCTTGTCGACGCGCTCCTCGACGATCTCGTTGCCGCTGCCGTTGTTGCCGCCGGTGAAGGCGTCGACGAGACCGCCTGAGACGTCGCCACCGATCCCGAACAGCACGAGGCCCCCGCCCATGAGGACGGCGAGCATCAGATAGACGCCCTGGACGACTCGGCGCCGCTTCCCCTGAAGATCGAACAGCATGTCGATGCGGAGACTAGCTAGGAACTCTCCGGCGCGGCGACATCTTCCACCTTGTCGGCCCCACGGCTCATCCAAGCGGCGAGCACGATGCTCAACTCGTAGAGGATCACCAACGGCACCATCTCGAGCAGCATCGTGATCGGGTCGATGGTGGGCAGCAGCGCGGCGAGCACCGCAATGGCAAGAATCGCGTAGCGGCGGTTGTGGCGCAACTGCTCGACCGTGACGATGTTCACCCGCACGAGCGCGATGATCGCGATCGGGACCTGGAAGCCGAGACCCATCGCGAGCATCGTCATCGTGCTGAAGCTGTAGTAGTCCCGCGCCCGGACCTGGGTGTTGAACTCGCTCGCGTTGAAGCTGAGCAGGAAGTCCGTCGCCGGCGGCAGCACGACGAAGTAGCAGAACAGCACCCCCGAGATGAAGAGGAACGGCGACATCAGCATCAGCGGCTTGGCGACGCGCTTCTCGGTCGGGCTGAAGGCCGGCAGGATGAAGGCGTAGAGCTGGTAGAGGATCACCGGCAGCGCGAGCAGGATCGCCGCGTAGGCGGCGTTGGTGAAGGTGGTCGTGAACGGCTCGGTGACGCCGAAGGTGAGCGGCTGGTCGTACTTGTCCGGCAGCGGCTTGTTGACGATCTCGAGGATGCGGTTGTTCTGCCAGCCGCAGATCGCGAAGGCGAAGACGAACGCGCCGATCGCGACCATCAGCCGCGACCGCAGCTCGTCGAGATGGTCGACGAGCGTCAGCTGCTCCTCATGGGAGACAGGCTTCACCCGCGGCATCGAATCCGCCTCTCCTGCGTCTCGCGCGGGCGGCTAGGAGCTGTGGCGGGCTGGCTCGGAAGGCTCAGCACGGACCGGCTCCGGCGTGGCCTCGGCACGGTCGATGTGGCTGGCGTCGAGCTCGTCGCGGTCCTTGCTCTTGCCGGTGACCGAGTCCTTGAACTCGCGCATCCCGCCACCCAGCGAACGGCCGAGGTCGGGCAGGCGCTTCGGGCCGAAGATGAGCAGCACTACGACGAGGACGATGATGATCTCTAGCGGGCCGATGTTGGGCATGTCGCTCCTGGCGGAATCGGGGCACCTCTGATGGTAGAGGCTGCAGGGAGTGTGCGGGGCGCCAGCGCCCCTGGATCAGCGCCCCGCGTCGAAGTTCTTGTAGAAGCGGCTCGGCGTGGGCTCGCCCTGGCCCTGGTACTTGCTGCCCTTGTCCTTGGCGCCGTAGGGAACCTCTACCGCGCCGTCCATGCGCATGAACGAGAGCTGGCCGATCGGCATTCCCTCGTAGATCGTGATCGGCAGGTTGGCGACGTTCGACAGCTCGAGCGTCAGGTTGCCGGAGAAGCCCGGGTCGACGAAGCCGGCCGTCGAGTGGATCAGCAGGCCAAGCCGGCCGAGCGAGCTCTTTCCCTCGAGCCGCGCGACGAGGTCGTCGGGCAGCGTGACGCGCTCGAGCGTCTGGCCGAGCACGAACTCTCCTGGGTGGAGGATGAACGGCTCGTCGCCGCTGACCTCGACCAGCTCGGTCAGCTCCTCCATCGGCTGGCGCACGTCGATGTAGGGGTAGCGCGCGTTGTGAAAGACCCGGAAGCGGCGGTCGACCCGCACGTCGATGCTCGACGGCTGGATCAGGCTCGCGTCGTAGGGCTCGATCTCGATGCGGTCGGCCTCGATCTCGGTGCGGATCGTCTTGTCGCTGAGGACCACGGCCACGGCAGCGTACAGAGAGGGCCGGCCGATCGCACCGTCCGACGGTACGTAAAGGATCGGGTGGGCAGTACCGATACGAACAGCGATGGAGCCACGCGATCGACAAGATCAGACGGCGCTGGCCTCGGTAGGTCAAGAGGTCGGGCTTCACGTGTGCGTCCGCTGCGCCTCGCGACTGGTCCAGCCGGAGTGGTGGGACGAGACCGCGGGCGGTTCGTGGCGGGTCGGCCTGCGCTGCCCCGACTGCGAGCACCGTCGCGAGGGGATCTACTCGCAGCGCGTGGTCGACACCTATGACGAACGGCTCGACGACGGCGCGGACGAGCTGACGACTGCCTACCACCGGCTCGTGCGCGACAACCTGGTCGCCGAAATGGAGCGCTTCGCGGGCGCTCTGCGCGCCGGGGCGATCCTGCCCGAAGACTTCTAGAGCCGCGCTGCAGCGATCGTTCAGGAGTACCTGGCGACCACGCCGTCGGCGACGAGGTCGAGCGCATCGCGCTGCCACGGCTCGAGGTCGATCGCGGCGAGGTCGCGCTTCGCGGTGGCGACGATCTCGAGCGCCTCGGTGCGGGACCGCTCGAGCGCTCCCGTGGCGGCGATCCTGTCGCAGAGCGCCTCCGCCTCGCGGGGGGTCGTCGCCGCCGAGCGCAGATCGAGCGCCCGCAACTCTTCGTCGCGCGCGCGGGCGACGATCAGCGGCAGCGTCACGGTGCCGTCGAGCAGGTCGGTGCCACGGTGCTTGCCTGTGTCCTCGACGGGACCCGAGACGTCGAGCACGTCGTCGAGGATCTGGAACGCCACGCCGATGCGGTCCCCGAACGCGGCGAGAGCGTCGGCGGTGTGGCCACCGCGTTCGCCCAGCTCGGCGCCGAGGCGGCACGAGGCGGCGAACAGGCTGCCCGTCTTCAGCTGGCAGCGCTCGCGGTAGCGCTCCGCGGTGACATCCGCCGACCAGGCGTCGTCGCGCTGCATCAGCTCGCCGCGCGCGAGCGCCGTCGAGGCGTTCGAGAGCGCCTGGACGGCGGGCGCGCTGCCGGTCGCGGCCAGCTCCGCGAAGGCCCGCGAGAAGAGCAGGTCGCCGGTCGCCACGGCTGCGTCGCGGCCGGCGGTCGCGACGACGGTCGGATAGCCGCGCCGCAGCGGCGCGCGGTCGAGCACGTCGTCGTGGACGAGCGTCGCCATGTGCAGCAGCTCGACGGCCGCCGCTGCCGCCACCACGCGCTCGTCGGGCTCGGTGCGGCCGGCGCAGAGGAACACCAGCAGCGGCCGCAGCCGCTTGCCGCCCGCCGCCAACGTGCCGCCGGCATGCCCCGCCAGCACCTCGCCATGAGCACCCGCGACCTCGTTGAGCCGCGCCTCGGCCAATCGTAGTCCGCTCGCCAGGCCAGGACCTCCGGCCGCAAGCACGGGCAGGAGCTGCTCGCCCGTGTTCACTACGCCTCCGGCACTGACCCGGAGTGAATGGCGATGATGCCGCCGGCGGTGAGCACCCAGCGGACGTCGGTCAGCCCGGCGGCTGCCAGCTCGGCGCCGAGCTCGTTCGGGCCGGGAAAGCGGCGAACCGAGCTGGGCAGGTAGGTGTAGGCGTCGGAGTCGCCGGCGAAGCGGCCGAGCGCGGGGACGGCGGTGTCGAACCAGAAGCGGAAGAACCAGGACAGCGGCGGCTTCTGCGGAGTGGTGATCTCGAGCACGACGACGCGCCCGCCGGGCCGCACGACGCGGCGCATCTCGGCGAGGCCACGGCCGAGATCGGAGAAGTTGCGTGCGCCGAAGCCGACCGTCGCGGCGGCGAACTCGTCGTCGACGTACGGCAGCTCGAGCGCGCTGCCCTGATCGAAGCGGATCTCTGCGGCCTTCTCGCGCGCCAGCTCCAGCATGCCCTCGGAGAAGTCGAGGCCGACGACCTCACCGGCGTCGCCCACCCGGCCGCGCAGCTCGATCGCGAGGTCGCCGGTGCCGGTCGCGACGTCGAGCACGCGATCGCCGGGACCGACGTTCGCGATGTCGGCCGCTCGCGCGCGCCAGCGGCGGTCCATGCCGGCGGTCATGACCGCGTTCATCCGGTCGTAGACCCGCGCGATGCGATCGAACATCGCCTCGACCTGGGTCTCGGGGAGCGTTCCGCTGGCGGGCGCGTCGCTCATCGGACGGCGCCGCCTACTTGGACTCGGACTCGCCGCCGCCGGAGGGCTCGGAGGCCTCGTTCTCGGCGCGCAACGAGGCGATGAAGTTGACGAGCTCGTCGAACTGCTTGGGCTCGTTCTCGCGCAGGTTCTCATAGGACGGCATCGGCGCGGTCGGATTGATGAGCGTCCGGGCGATCGCGTCACGGCCGAGCCGATCGCCGATCTCGGTCAGGTCGGGACCGAGCGAGTTCCCGTTGTGACCGATCCGGTGACAACCGAGACAGCCGGACGCGGCGGCGACGTCGGCGCCGCGCTGGTACTGCGGCGCGACCTCGATGTCGACCTCGCTCGGCGGGCCGGCGAGCGCGCCGAGCACCGTCAGGTAGGTCATCGCGGCGACGGTGGCGACGGCGCCGATCATCGCGATCGGCCGCTTCATCGGGTGGCGCTCAGGGTTGCGGTCGTAGAACGGCAGCAGCAGGAGCAGCATCAGCGCGATCGTCGGGATGCCGATCGTCGCCACGAACACGAGCGCCGGCGGCTTGACCACGCGCAGCAGCTCGAAGAGGAAGAAGAAGTACCACTCGGGTCGCGGCGAGTAGGTGGTCGTCGTCGGGTCTGCCTTGGGGCCGAGCTCGGCGCCGAACAGGACCGCCATCAGGATGATCACGGCCATCGTGACGATCGCCATCGCGCCGTCCTTGGCGACCGCGTACGGGAAGAACGGCTTGCCCTGGCTCTTGAGGATCGAGTACTCGCGGAGGTACTGCTCCTTCTCGCGCGCGTTCACGTCAGATCTCCTCGCGCTTGAGCGACTTCTTCTCGGCCTTCAGCCACGGCGGGGCGCTGGTGCCGAGCTTCGCGACGAGGTAGAGATGGGCGCCGATCAGCGCGCCGATCAGACCTGGGATCAACATCATGTGGAGCGCGTAGAAGCGGCTCAAAGTGGTCGCGCCGAACTCGGCGCCGCCGCGCATGAAGTCGGCCAGGTACGGGCCCATGATCGGCCCGGAGGCGTTGATGTTGACGCCGACGACCGTCGCCCAGAACGACCGCTGGTCGAACGGCAGCAGGTAGCCGGTCAGGCCCATCATCAGCGTCAGGACGGTCAGGACGACGCCGATCACCCAGTTCAGCTCGCGCGGGTACTTGTAGGCGCCGAAGACGAACGTGCGGCCCATGTGCAGGAACAGCAGCACGATCATCACCGTGGCGCCCCAGCGGTGCATGCCGCGCACGAGCTCGCCGAGGAAGACGTCGTTGGTGATGTGGGCGGCCGACGTGTAGGCGCGCGACGGGTCCGGCTCGTAGTACATCGCCAGGAAGACGCCGGTCACGGCCTGCGAGACGAAGGCGAACATCGTCGCCGAGCCGAGCGTGTAGAACCAGTTGGTCCCCTTCGGGACCTTGCGGAAGAGGAAGCCGCGCAGGAACGGGCTGGCGCCGGTGCGCTCGTCGAGGTAGCCGAGGACTCCAGCACCGGCCTCGGCGCCGTTGTGCTTGGCGCGCTCGAGCGGCGTCGGGGCGGCGCCATCGCGCTCGGCCGGCCGCGGCGGCGCCGGTCGGAGGAACTTCGGCACCAGGCTCATGTGCTCGGCCTACCAGGGTAGAGGTACTCCCAGAGCCCGTCGAGATGGTTCGACGGGTCGCGCGGGTGCGGGAAGCGCTCCAGCTCGGAGTTGACCGAGAAGCGGTCGCCGACCTGGACGCGGCCGTTGCGCACGCGCGTGTAGAAGCGGTCGAGCGGGCGGACCGGCGGACCGCCGTCGACCTTGCCCTCGAAGTCGTAGACGCCACCGTGGCACGGGCAGACGAAGCGCTGGGAAGCCTGGATGTAGCGGACCGGGCAGCCGAGGTGGGCGCAGCGGGTCGAGATCGCGACGTACGGGAGATCGGAGTTGCGCTCCGCGTCCCGACCCGGATCGAACTTGCGGATGTAGACCGTGGTCTTGCCGGCCTCGCCGATAGACGGCACGAGGTTCATCACGACCGGGACGTAGGTCTCGGGGTTGAAGTCGTCCTGGCCGCCGACGTCCTGCCAGTTCTCCGGCGTGCCGTCCTCGAACATCGGGCCGAGCGCGAAGCCGAGCGCGGGCAGGCCGAACATCGCCGAGGCGATGCCGCCGTAGGCCAGCGCGCCACCGGTCATGAAGGTACGCCGCGTAACCGTCTCGCCCTCGAAGGCGCCCGGCGTGTTGCGGTCGGCGGTGTAGCGCGACTTGCGCTTGTGCTTGTCGGGGAGGTCGGCCACTGCTGCTGGGGAGTTCGAGCGCCCGGGGCTCGGACGCGCGACAGCGGATTCTAATTACGCGAGCCGTTGCGCGCTGTCAGCCCAGAGGGCGGCGGCGCGCCCGGGGTCGTCCTCGGCATGCGCTCGGGCGGCCGCGGTGATCAGATCGGACAGCTCGGAGACGGCCTGGAGGTCGCCCCGATCGGCCACCCGGCTCAGTCCGAGGGCGTAGAGCGCATCGCCCGCCAGCAGGCGCAGATCGGGGTCCATCCCGGCGAAGGCGCGTGGCTCGCCATAGTGGAGCAGGTAGCCCTCGTGGACCGCTTCGATGGTGAAGAGCCGGTCCGGATCGGCGATGACAGCGGCGAAGCGGTCCGGTCCCGGGTCCGCCACGGCGTGCGCGGCGAGCGCCGGCTCGACAGCCGCCACGACCTCGCGAAGGGCGCTCACGCGGCAACCTCCTGGAATGCCTCGGCCGCGGCAGCGAGAGTCCGTTCGATCTGCTCGTTGGTATGGGCAAGCGAGGGGAACCAGGCCTCGAAGCGCGACGGCGGCAGGAAGAAGCCGCGCGCGATCATCGCGCGGGTGAAGGCGGCGCTGCGCTCGGCGTCGGCGGCCTGGGCCGCGGCGTAGTCCTCGACGGGCCCGGCGTGGAAGAACGGCGTCAGGAGCCCGGTCGCGCGCGTGACGTGCAGGGGGACTCCCGCGTCGGCGGCGGCCGCGCGCAGGCCCTCGGCGAGGCCGGCGGAGAGGGCGTCGAGACGGGCGTAGGCGCCGGCGTCGAGCAGCTGCAGCGTGGCGAGGCCGGCCGCCGTCGCGAGCGGGTTGCCCGACAGCGTCCCGGCCTGGTAGACGTCGCCGGCGGGCGCGACGTGCTCCATGAGGTCGCGGCGGCCGGCGTACGCGGCTGCCGGCAGGCCGCCTCCGACGATCTTCCCGAGCACGGTCAGGTCCGGCGTGACCCCCTCGAGCTCCTGGGCGCCGCCGCGAGCCACGCGGAAGCCGCTGATCACCTCGTCGAAGACGAGCAGCGCGCCGTTGCGGTCGGCCTGCTCGCGCAGGAACGGTAGGAATGGCTCTCCCGAGGGCCCATTCTCGGTTCCAAGCGCGCCGCGCGGCGGGACGAGCCCCATGTTCGCCGGGTACGGCTCGGCCAGGACCGCTGCGACCTCGTGCTCGTCGAGCGCGCGCTCGACGGCGGCACGGTCGTTCCAGGGGACGACGATGGTCGCCGCGGCGTGCGCGGCCGGCACTCCGGGACTCGCGGGCAGCCCGGCGGTCGCGAGACCGGAGCCGGCCTCGGCCAGCAGCCCGTCGACGTGGCCGTGGTAGGCGCCCGCGAACTTGAGCAGCTTCTCGCGCCCGGTCGCGGCGCGCGCGAGGCGGACCGCGCTCATCGCGGCCTCGGTGCCCGAGTTGACCATCCGGACCATCTCAGCGCTCGGGATCCGCGCGACGATCTCGGCGGCGATCTCGACCTCAGCCTCGGTCGGGGCGCCGAACGTCGTGCCGCGGGCGGCCGCCGCTCCGACGGCCTCGACCACGCGCGGGTGCGCGTGGCCGGCGATCAGCGGACCCCACGAGCTGACGAAGTCGACGTAGCGGTTGCCGTCGACGTCGACGATCTCGGCGCCCTCGCCGGAGGCTACGAAGATCGGGTCGCGGCCGATCGAGCGCATCGCGCGCACAGGTGAGTTGACTCCGCCGGGCAGCAGCTCGACGGCGCGGGCGTAGAGCGCCCGCGAACGATCGTCAGCCAGCGTGCTCGGCCTCCCAGCGGCGGTGCTCGTCGGTGAAGTAGAGCAGCCGGATCTTCTTGAACTCGGTCGACGAGTAGAGCGTGCGGCGGTCCTCGATCCCGCTCTCCTCGGCGATCGAATCGAGGATCGCGTCGCACTCGTCCTTCGAGCGACCGTGCGCCATCGTGAACACGGAGTAGTGCCAGTCCTCGTAGGTCGGGCGCTGGTAGCAGTGAGATATGCCGCGGAAGGAGGCCATCAGTGGGGCGACCTCCATGATCCGCTCCTCGGGCACGTTCCAGACGCCCATGCCGTTCGCCGAGAAGCCGGCGCGGCGGTGGTAGAGGATCGCGGCGACGCGGCGCAGCGCCTTGCGCTCGCGCATCGACTCGAGGTGGGCGAGCAGCTCGTCCTGGGAGATGCCGACTTCGGCGGCGGCGGGCGCGTAGGGCTCGGGGGTCACCGGCATGTCGCCCTGCAGCGCGCGGATGACCGCGACGTCGAGCTCGGTCGGCTCGATCGGATCGGGCTCGATCGGGTCCTGGGCGACGCCCATCGCCGCGAGGTCCTTCGTCCCCTTCTCCATCTCGAGGTCCATCCGGATCTTGAACAGCTTGATCGTCGGCAGCTGGCGGATCGACTCGGCGCCGGTCAGCTCCTGGAGCACGTCGAGCGTGCCGTCGAGCCCGAGCTTCGAGCCGGGCTCGGTGGCGATCGTGAACCACATGTTGAAGTCGTGGTTGCGCAGGTAGTTGTGCGAGACGCCCGGGTGCGAGTTCACGACCTTCGCCGCGCGGTGCGGGTTCTCGGGGTCGACCTTGGCGGCGACGAGCATCGAGCTGTAGCCGAGCACGCGCGTGTCGAAGATCGGCGTGACCTGGCGGACGATCCGGCCGTCGAGCAGCCGCCGGACGCGGCGCATCGCCTCGTCCTCCGAGATGCCGGCCAGCCCGGCGACGTGCTCGTAGGGGCGGGGCGCGATCGGGAAGCTGCCCTGCATCAGGTTGAGCAGCTTCTTGTCGAGGTCGTCGAGCGGGATCGCCGCGCCGTCCTTGCGGCTGCGCGTCTTGGGGATCGCGGCGGCCTCTCTCAGCGAAGCCATCGCGCGGCGTCCTTCGCGTGGTAGGTGATCACGATGTCGGCGCCGGCGCGGCGGATCGCGGTCAGCGCCTCGAGCACGGCGGCGCGCTCGTCGATCTGGCCGGCCGCGGCGGCCGCCTTGACCATCGCATACTCGCCGCTGACGTTGTAGGCGGCGAGCGGCATGCCGGTGGCCTCCTTGATCCGCTGGATCACGTCGAGGTAGGGCAGCGCGGGCTTGACCATCAGGATGTCGGCGCCCTCCTCGGCGTCGAGCAGCGCCTCGCGGACCGCCTCGTCGGAGTTGGCCGGATCCATCTGGTAGGTGCGGCGGTCGCCGAACGCGGGGGTCGAGTCGGCGGCCTCGCGGAACGGTCCGTAGAAGGCGGAGGCGAACTTCGCCGAGTAGGCGACGATCGGCGTCTCCTTCATGCCCTCGGCGTCGAGCTGGCCGCGCAGCGCGCCGACGCGGCCGTCCATCATGTCGCTCGGCGCGACGGCGTCCGCTCCCGCGCGCGCGTGCGAGATGGCGGTCTGGGCGAGCAGCTCGAGCGTGACGTCGTTGTCGATCGCGCCGTCGGGCCGGACTACTCCGCAGTGGCCGTGCGACGTGTAGGCGCAGAGGCAGACGTCGGTGATCACGAGCAGCTCCGGGTGCGCCTCCTTGATCGCCCGCACGGCGAGCTGGACGACTCCCTCGTCGTCGTGGGCGCCAGAGCCCTGCTCGTCCTTCTCCGCGGGGACGCCGAACAGCAGCACGGCGGGTATGCCGAGCTCCTGGATCGTGTCGGCCTCCTCGACGGCGTGCGAGATCGACAGGCGCTCGACGCCCGGCATCGCCTCGATCGGCGTTCGGCTGTCGGTGCCGAGCTCGACGAACAGCGGCTGGACGAGGTGGGCCGGCGTCAGCTCGGTCTCGCGCACCATGTCGCGCAGCAGGCCGCTACCGCGCAGCCTGCGCATGCGGGTCGCTGGAAAAGCCATCGCGGTCAGTGTAGGCGGCGACCGCCCGGGCGCGGCTATGCTCGCCCCATGCCACAGCTTGCGCTGTCAGCCGTCGGGAGGGATCGGCCGGGCATCGTCGCCGCGACGACGGCCGTGCTGTTGCGCCACGGCGTCAACGTCGAGGACTCGCGGATGTCGATCCTGCGCGGCCACTTCGCGATGACGCTGATCCTCGGCGTTCCGGAGGACGGCGACCGCAAGTCCTTGAAAGCGGACCTCGACATCGTGGCCGCCGACCTGGGCCTGGAGGCGCTGGCGCTGAGCGCCGTCGAGCCGCTCGCCGAAGCGGCGCCCGAGCCGACGCATCTCCTGAGCATCTACGGCGTCGACCACCCCGGGATCGTCCACCACGCGACGCGCGTACTCGCCGAGCACCGCGTGAACATCACGGACCTGGAGACCCGACTCGTCGAGGGCGACGGCGAGCCGTCGCTGTACGCGCTGCTGATCGAGGTCGCGGTCCCGGCCGACGTCGACGCCGCGGACGTCGACCGCGCGCTGGCCGAGATCGCGGCCAGCGAGGTCGTCGAGGTCAGCCTGCGCGAGCTCGACAGCCACGAGCTCTAGGGAAGTACGCCGTGGCCGTTCGCGAGGTGCTCCGCTACCCGCACCCGGCGCTGAAGACGGTCGCGGAGCCCGCGCCGCTCGAGTCGCCCGACACCGAGCGCGCGGCGCGCGATCTGCTCGACACGATGGTCGACTTCGGGCACTGCGTCGGCCTCGCCGCAACCCAGCTCGGCGACCTGACGCGGATCGTCGCCGTCGACGTGACCGGTCACAAGAAGGCGGAGACCGAGAGTGGCCTGCTGCTGCTCGCCAACCCACGGGTCGTCGTGGAGGACGGCGCCGAGGTCGCCCGCGAGGGCTGCCTCAGCATCCCCCACCTGACCGCCAACGTCCGCCGCGCGACATGGATCGCCGTCGAGGCCGACGCGCTCCAGCTGACCGGCGACGGCCTCACGTCCAAACCGCTCCGCATCGAGACCGACGCCTTCGAGGCCCGCTGCCTGCTCCACGAGATCGACCACCTCGACGGCATCCTCTTCCTCGACCGCGTCGACTCCCTCACCCGCGACGTCTTCCCGCGCAAGAACTACCGCTGACCCATGCCGCATCCGCTTGACGAGGAGTCGCTGGCCTACCTGCACGAGGACGACGGCGCGGAGCAGCCACCGCCGATCGCCCCACTCCAGGACTCGCTTCGGTTCGGCGACATGGACTGGAGGGAGTTCGAGCGGCTCTGCCTCCGCCTCGTGGAGCGCACGGGCGAGGTCGAGGACGCGGGCCTGTACGGCGTCCCCGGCGAGCGTCAGGAGGGAATCGACCTGTTCGCCCGCCTGGGCGACGGCGACTACCACGTCCTGCAGTGCCGTCGCTGGGCACGAATGGGGCCGGCGGACATCAGGAAGGCCGTCGATGACTACTTCGCCTCCAAGTGGTTCGACCGCTCGTCGACATTCGTGCTCTGCACGAGCGCGGACCTAGGGCCCGTCGCTACCGCCGAGGAGATCCAGGCGCAGCATGCGCGGCTGCGCAACGCCCAGAAGGTCTTCGTGACATGGGGGCCGGACACGCTCGCGGAGCGGCTCCGGGCGGAGCCGGCTCTGGTACGCAGGTTCTTCGGCCAAGCGTGGGTGGAGCGCTTCTGCGACACCGATCCGCAGTCCGACATCCCGCCGCTGTGGGCAATCCGTTACTCGTCCCCGGCGTTCGCGCACCGCGACGACGAGTTGCGCCAGATCGACCGCGCGGCCACCGCGACCAACTCCCCCCGCATCGCCGTGCACGGGCTCGGCGGCGTCGGCAAGACCGAGCTGGCCGCTGCGTGGGCAGAGCGCAATCGCGAGCGATTCCGGCTCGGCGTCTGGCTCCCGCCCGGCGGCACGGCAGCGCGCAGGGCGGCCCTGGCCGACGCCGCACGCCAGTTGTCTGGCGAGCATCACGGCGACGAGGCGGCGATCGACTGGCTGGCGCAGGTGCTCGTGTCGCGCTCGGACTGGCTGCTCGTCCTCGACGACCTGGAGGAGCCCGACGACCTGCGACAGGTGGCCCCGCCCGGCGGCGGAACGATCCTTGTCACGTCACGGCACCACGGTGGCTGGCGAGCGCTCGGGGCGGCGCCGGTCGCCCTCGATGTCTTCTCCGAGCAGGACGCCGTCGAGTACCTCTGCGCGCTTTCCGGCGACGACGATTGCGACGCGGCACGAGACGTCGCCGAGATCCTCGGGTCGTTTCCGCTCGCGCTCGCGCAAGCCGCGGCGTATTGCGACCGGACGGCCACCAGCCTCGCCCGATACGCCGAGCTGCTCGACGAGCACGGCTTGGACCTACTCGCCGGCGACGGCCCGCCCGCCTACGACAAAACCGTACGCACGACATGGACCCTGGCGCTGGAGATCGTGGACGCCGACCCGCTCGCGACGCTGATTCTCCATGGCGCGAGCTTTATGACCGGGGCGCCGATCCCGCGCTCGGTGCTGACGGGCATCGCGAACGCGGTCGACCGCACCGAGCTGGACGTCGACCGGGCGCTCGAGACCCTGCTCGGCTTCTCGCTAGTCCAACCGACCGACGATGGCATCGCGCGACACGACCTGCTCGCGCTCGTGGCACGCGAGCGCATCGCGAAGCGGGGCGACGCCGACAAGCCGCTCGGTTTGACGATCCAAGTGCTCAGAGAGCAGCTGCCACAGCAGTACGACGACCTGGCCGCGCTGGAGCTAGGACGCCGGCTGATCGATCACGCTCGCTCGCTGATCGAGCACGGGCTGGAGCGACTTGGAGCATCCGACGCCCTGCTCAACTTGATGCACAACTCAGCCGCCTACCTCGCCAGCGCGGGCGACCTATCGGCCGCGCTCGAGCTCTACGAGCTCGAGCTGCCGCTGGTCGTAGAGGCATTCGGCGATCACTCACGCGCCCACGCGGGAGTACTCAACGACTACGCGATCGCGCTGCGCCAGCTGGACCGGCTTGACGATGCCCGTACTGCCCTCGGGCTTGCGCTCGAGATCAAGGAGGAGCTGGGCGGACCCCCGGCGCTCCTGCTCAGCTCGTTGGAGAGCCTCGCCCAGGTCGAGCGCGCGAGGCGCGAGCTCGACTCGGCGCGGGCCCTCTACAGCCGTGCCACCGAGGTCGCCGTCGAGGCCTACGGCGACGACCATCCTCGCTTCGCGATGCTGCTCAGCAACATCGGCACGCTGATGCTCGACGACAAGCAGCCTGGAGTCGCGTTGCGGACCTTTGAGCGCGCCCTGGCCATTCTCGCCGCCGCGGCCGGCGACCAACGCCTCGCCGAGCTCCGCATCAGAGCCAACCTCGGCAACGCGCTGTTGGACCTCGGGCGGGCGGACGATGCGGTCGTAGCGCACGAGCGGACGCTCGCCGACGCTCGCGAGCTGTACCCGACTGGCCATCCAGAGATCGCGAGCACGCTCAGCAACCTCGGCAACGCACTGGTCGCGTCCGACGATGCACGTCGCGCGATCGAGGTGTACGAGGAAGCGCTCGAGATCACCGCGCAGAGCTTCGGACGGTCTCATCCCGACTACGTGCGAACGCTCTACAACATGGCGGGCGGGCTGCGCGAAGCTGGCGAGCCCGCACGCGCCGAGGCGACCGAGGCCCAGGCGCGGTCGATCGCCGCGGCGATCGGCTTCCCGCTTCCGAGCGACGACTAGCCCGCGGGCGGGATGGCTTGGGGGAAGCGGAAGAAGAAGTTGGGGTCGTAGGTCTGCTTTACCTGGCGGAGGCGGGGGAGGTTGGTGGCGTAGTAGGCGCGCTGCCAGTTGGGTAGGGAGGCGTCGATGTAGTTCTGGTAGGCCTGGCCGGAGACGTAGGGACGCATTGCCTTGTGGGCGCCGGCGATCCAGGACTTGCTGGCGCGCTGGGCGGTGGCGCCCTCGAAGTAGGCGCCGTACTGGATGCAGAAGAGCTCGTCGCGGTGGACGAACGCGGTGGCCCCGGGCTTGGGGCGGTTGAGCGCGCCACCGTAGGAGTCGAGCAGCAGCGCGCCGGAGCCGAGCGAGGGGTTGGCGTTGCGACGCTCGATCCAGTCGATCGCCGTGCGGCGGCCGGCGCTCGACAGCGGCTGGTCCACGTAGTCCGACTTCGCGAAGAATGCGGCGCGGGGCAACGTGCCGCCGCCGCTTGTGTGCTTGGTGTGGCAGGACCGCAGCGGGTCGCCGAGGCAGCCGGCCCAGCGCAGCATCAGCGGCAGGTAGGCCTCGGTGCCGATCGAGAGCTGGGCCCCGTGCTCGAGCAGCGGCCGGATCGTGGCGCGCAGCTGACTCTCGGATCCGAAGAACTGGCCGTCGCAGCTGACCTGCGGCGGACCGCTGCCGCTCGTGATCAGGTGGAAGATCGCGGTCAGCTCGTCGGTCGCCCCGGGCAACAGCCGCTGCCACGCCTCGAGCGCCTCGCTCGCCGCCGCCCACGGCCAGGTGATGTTGAACCAGCTGGCGCTGCGGGCGCGGTGGGTCTTGAACTGGAAGCCGGTGACGATGCCGAAGTTCCCGCCCCCGCCGCCGCGGCAGGCCCAGAAGAGGTCAGGGTTCGTGTCGCGGTCGACGCGGCGGATCCGGCCGTCGGCGGTGACGATCGTCAGCGCCGTCATGTTGTCCGACAGCAGGCCGAAGCGGCGACCGGCCAGGCCCATCCCGCCGCCGAGGGCATGGCCGCCGACGCCGACCGACGGGCAGGAGCCGGCCGGCACTGTGACGCCGCGCCGGGCGAGGCCGGCGTAGACGTCGATCAGCTGCGCGCCGGCGCCGACGTTGACGCGCGTGTTCCCCGCCTTCGGCGAGACACCGGCGATGCGGTTCATGTCGACGACGATCCCGTTCGCCAGCGTCGAGTAGCCGGCGTAGGAGTGGCCGCCGCCCTTGGCGACGATCCGGACGCCGTAGCGCTGCGCCCAGCGCACCACCGCCTGGACGTCGCGGACGTTGAGCGGCTCGACGACCGCCTGCGGGCGAAGGCCGTCGAAGCGCTCGTTGTAGACGAGCCGCGCGGTGCCGTAGCCGCGGCTGCCGCGCGCGAGCACCGGCCCGTCGACAGCCGACCGCAACGCGCGCAGCGCCCGGTTCGAGATCGACGCCTCGCCGGTCAGCAGGTCCGACGCCGTCGCGAGCGCGTCGAGCGGCAACGTAGCCGCGGCGACGGCCGCGGCCGTGCCGGTCAGGAAGCTACGTCGATCGACGGCGGCCACGCCGCGATCCTAACCGCGAGCCGGGCGTCCTCGGACGATGTTCGACGGTTGTACGGGTCGGGGCCCCCACAATCGTGCAAGAAGATCGGAAGGCTCAGACGAAGCGTCGGAGGGCGAGCCGGGCAATGGCCCCGAAGGCCAGCGCGAGCGCCGCCAGGTGAGCGAGCGCGGTGGCGAGACCGCCGGAGTCGTTGAGCGCGGCGTCGAGCGCGTCGAGCGTCGGGCGGAATGGGAACACGGCAGAGATCGCGCGGGCGATGTCGTAGACCGCTGGCGTGACCGAGCCCGAAGGGACCAGCGCGAGGAAGGCGAGCGGGAGCGAGAGCATCACGCAGAGCAGCGAGGCCGCGCGGACCTCGCGCGTGACGGCGCCGACGGCGACGCCGAGGGCCCCGAACGCCAGGGCCGACACGGCCAGCGCGAGAACCCAGAGCGGCGCCCGCCCCCAGTCGAGATCGACGAACAGGCCCAGGCCGACAAGCATCGCAAGGCAGATGACCAGCGAGCAGACCGCCGCCAGGCCGGCCTTCTCGACCAGCAGCCCGGTCTTCGACACGAGTCCGCGCACGAGGCGCGCGAAGGCGTTCTCCTCACGCTCCAGCGCGAGTGAGCCGGCGGCGAGCAGCAGCGTGACGAACATCTGCGAGACGGCGACGGCGAGCGCCACCGCGAACGAGCTGAGCGACGTGTCGCCGCCGTCGAGCGCGACCTGCTCGACGCGCAGCGGCTCACGCAGCGAGCGCAGCAGCGGCTCCGAGATTCCGAGGTTCTCGCGCGCCAGGCGCGAGAAGCGGATCACCCGGTCGAGCTCGGCCCGCTGCGCGGATGTCACGCTCGGCCGCACGCGCTCGACGATCCGCTCGGCGCCCCTCAGCCCGAGGATCTCGATCCCGCCGGTCCCCGGCGCGGCGATCGTCCCCCCGTCGATGACGCGGTCGAGATACGACAGCCCGGCATCCGTGAAGCGCGAGGCCAGCGCCAGATTGGCCTCGCTCAGCCGCGCCCGCAGCGTGTCCTCGACGTACGCGGCCTTGACCGGGTCGTCCGCGTTGTAGAAGACCTTGATCGTGGGCGGCCCCGAGAGCGCCAGCGTCTGAAGCCCGCCCAGCCGGGTGGCGAAGTCCTCTGGGACGATGACCGCCGCCAGCGCCTCGCCGGACTCGACCTTGTCGATCGCGGCCTGCTCGCACTGCAGCGCCGTCTTGCCGTCGCAGTCGACGGGCACGCGGTCGATCGACTCGAACAGCCGATCTTGGTAGCGCGCCAGGTCGATCCGCTCTCCACCGAGCTCGACGGCGGTCTCCCCGGGCGGCACGAGGCTCGCGAACGCGACCTTCGGCTTGTCGGGACCGGCCGACAGCGCGAAGCCGATCAACACCGACAGGACCACCGGATAGAGGATCAGCAGCGCGACCAGCCCGGGTGAGCGGCGCAGGATGCGCAGATCCTTGAGCAGCAGCCAGCGCACCGGGGTCAGTGCCCTCGATGCCGAAGGAAGGCGACGAACGCCTCCTCGAAGTCGCTGTGGCTGCCGCCCTCGCGCTCGACCGCCTCGCCGAGCGCCGCCGGCGATCCCTCGAACAGCGCCTCGCCGTCGGCGAGGACGACGACGCGGTCGGCATGGCGCGCCGCCTCCTGGAGGTCGTGGGTCGAGTAGACGACCGCCGTCCCGCGCGCCGCGAGACCAAGCACGAACTCCCAGACGCGCGCCCGCTGTCGCGGGTCCAACGCGGCGCTCGGCTCGTCGAGCAGCAGGACGTCTTGGCGGCCCAGCAGCCCGATCGCGATGTTGACGCGCTGGCGGTTGCCGCCCGACAGCTCGGCGGCCAGGTCGCCGGCGCGCTCTCCGAGCCCGGTCAGCTCGAGCATCTCGGCGACGGCCGTGTCCGGCTGCTCGACATGCTCCAGCCGCGCGAACAGACGCAGGTTCTCCGCGACGGTCAGCTTGCCGTAGAGCGCCGCCTGCTGGGGAACCCAGCCGACCTCGCGCGGATCGCGGTCGACGCTGCCGGCGTCGGGACGCTGGATGCCGGCGAGGATCGAGAGCAGCGTCGTCTTGCCGGCGCCGTTCGGGCCGATGATCGCGACGAGCTCACCGCGATCGACGCTCAGCGAGACGCCGCGCAGCGCCTCGCGCGTCCCGAACCGCTTGGCGATGCCATCGGCGACGAGTGCCTGCTTCGTCGCGGTCCCCATTCGGCCCGGACGGTAGCGCCTCCGGTACCCGTAGGAGTGGCAGACTGCGCGGGATGAAGCTGCTGTTCGTCGGAGACGTGGTCGGCAAGCTCGGCCGTCAGACGCTCGCCGCGCTGTTGCCCGGCCTGCGCGAGCGACACACGCCCGACTTCGTCGTGGTCAACGGCGAGAACGCGGCCGGCGGCGTCGGCATTACGCGCAGGACCGCGAACGAGCTGTTCGAGACCGGGGCCGACGCGATCACCCTCGGCAACCACGCCTACCGCCACGCCGAGGTCTACGAGTACCTCGACACCGAGGCGCGGATCGTGCGGCCCGCCAACTACCCGAAGGGCAGTCCCGGCCGCGGCGTCACCGTCGTCGAGAACGGCCCGCTGAAGCTCGGCGTCGTCAACCTCTCGGGCAGCCTCTTCGTCGAGGCCGCCCGGTCTGCGTTTCCCGAGGCGGACGCCGCGCTCGGCGAGCTGCGCGGCAAGGCCGACCACGTGCTGGTCGACATGCACGCCGAGGCGACGAGCGAGAAGGTCGCGATGGGCTGGCACGTCGA
>Ga0190275_10001263_pt1 | contig 19048 bp, 18 predicted proteins | sample Popmic550T_FD_133745 | JGI IMG/M metagenome (GOLD analysis project Ga0190275, IMG submission 133745) | Populus adjacent soil microbial communities from riparian zone of Yellowstone River, Montana, USA - 550 T | ecosystem: Environmental > Terrestrial > Soil > Riparian zone > Trees stand | place...
TATGCGAAAACGCCGACCGCTCAAACTTCAGAGACTGCGGCCGCTTGCCGGGCCTTCGCCCGGCGGACGGAAAGATAGGCCATGCCCCCGAATGTACCGAGAATGGCAAACGGCATCCCCATCATGAGCAGAATGCTGTAAAAGAAGCCGGCCGCGAGGGCTTTCCCTTGCGGGTCGTTCTCCGCCAAGCCTTCGCGACACGTCGGACACGCTTCCGCTACATGACACATTACCGTGACCAACAACACTGGCAACAGTGTGCGGAGGAATCGCTGTGCGTAAATCGTGGCTTTTACGTTCATGGCTGCGTGCATAACATCGTCGTGCGGATTAGTCGTCCCGCTTTCTAGGAGTATAGTCCATCACTCCACGGGCGGCCAGAGATGGTAGAGCATGACATAGACAATCACCCCCGTCACCGAGACGTACAGCCAAATGGGAAACGTCCAGCGGGCCAGCCGGCGGTGCTTCTCACGGTACAAATTCGCGACCGCAAGTTGCCTGTTGGCGTCGCCTTCGGCCGTACAGCATCCCATCGCCCGGAAACCTAAGTAGATCTGAAAGATAGCCAAAAAAGGAACTGAAAACGCCAGCGGAATATGGGTTGCCAAGACGGCGTAGTAAACGTATTTCACCGCGCCAGGATGGGTGAACTTAACGTGCAACACGTGATAGTGATACCACAAGTAACATGCCAGGAATGCGACCGAGATGCCAAACGCTGAGAGCATCACGCGTCTGTGGGCCAATACCCGGCCGCGCTGAATGAGTAAAAATCCGACCACAAGTAAAATCGCCGCCGTGGCGTTGAGCGCGGCGTTCAGATGAACGATCGGATGTGCGGCGAGCAGAGTGACCACGCAGCTAAGGTCACCGCTCAGGCCGCCCGCGTCAACCCCCGGAACAAACAATCGACGACCGCTTCGGCGTCCATGTCGACCACGACATCCATGTTCGGTCGCACGTCGGGGCGGTGGCGTCGGTCAAAGATCGTTGCGCCATAGGTCAGCGTGCCTTCGGTTTCGATGTCGCCATAGAGCCTTTCCGTCGAGAACAAATCCGGGCACATCGCCGCCACGACCGCCGCCATGTCATGCAAATGAATGCCCTCAATACCTAAGTGTTGGTGATAAGCGCGAAACGCGCCGGGCAAAATCTGGTGCAAGAGTTCGCCGGTCGGCAGTCCACCCATTGGGATTCGGTCGAGTAGCTCATAGCCAAATAGATTGCGGCTGGTTACGTCGAGCGGGATCAAAGTTTTTGTCACCGGCGATCGAAACACGGTACGAGCGGAATCAGCATCGCAATAGATGTTGAACTCGGCCGCGGCCGTGACATTGCCCGGCCCACCAAGGGTGCCGCCCAGGATGATCAAATGACCGATCAGCGGCGCCAGGTCCGGCTGCTGCGCAAGGGCGGCGGCGATATTCGTAAGTGGCCCCGCAGCCACAATCGTGATCTCGCCCGGCGCGGAGTGAACCTCATCGCAGATTACTTTCACCGATGAATGCTGATGATGTCGCTTGGCGATCTCGAAGTGCGCGCCGCAGAGTCCGCCTGTTCCAAAGATGTGCGGTCCATCGGTCCGCAAGATCTGGTCGCTCGACGCCGCGCCGATTCGCGGCCAGCGGGGCGGGTCCAGTTGCTCGACAATCGCCTGCACGTTGTGAGTTGCTTGATCGGGCAACACCGCACCGCCCGTGGCCGTCACGGCCACTACCTCTAGCTCTGGCGCCGCCAGCGCGAGGCACAAGGCAACGGCATCATCAATGCCGGGATCGATATCAAGGATTACTTTCCGGGCCATCCGAACTCGGCCAATTGCCGCTCCGCGGGTCGACGAACCTGCTCCATCGGCCCGCCATTCTACGATTTTTGTTTTCAAATCTCAAGCAAAATATAAATCGTGCCTCCGCTTTGCTTTCGCGTTCGTCAAAGTACTCGTTAGAATCGAAAAGTCACAATCGCAATTGATCATAAATCTTCGACCTGGAAGTTCCTTGAGTATGCCTTTACAAATCGCCACGCTATTGGGCCAGGTCGCCGGCGGAGGCGACTTGTCGTATGAGGACACGGATGCGGCCTTCGAATCGATCATGGCAGGCCAATGGACCGACGATCAAATCGGCTTGTTCCTCACGAGCCTGGCAGCAAAGGGTGAAACGATCGACGAGATCGCCGGCGCTGCGGCCGCAATGCGCCGTCATATGACGCCGATCCGCAGCCGACATCAGGAATTACTCGACACGTGCGGCACAGGCGGCGGTGGTTCGACCACGTTCAACATCAGCACGACGGCGGCCATCGTAGCGGCTGCGGCGGGCGTGCCAGTCGCCAAGCATGGCAACCGCAGCATCACCAGCAAGAGCGGCTCGGCTGACGTTCTCGCCGAGCTAGGCGTGAACATCAACGCCACGATTTCGCAGGTGGAATCCTGTCTCGACGAATTGGGCCTCTGCTTCTGCTTCGCGCCGCTGATGCACCCAGCGATGAAGCATGTCGCGGCAGTTCGCAAGCGCCTCGGCATTCGCACAATCTTCAACATCTTGGGCCCACTGGCGAATCCGGCCGGGGCAAGCTACCAATTACTCGGCGCTGGGCGACCGGAATTGCGGCCGCTGCTCGCGGGGGCAATGGCGAAACTGGGCACGCGGCGATCGCTTATTGTGTCCGGTGAAGATGGACTGGGCGACGTAACACTCTCAGGTGCAACTTTCGTAACAGAAGTTGCAACGGCAGGCATTTCGCCTGATAGCGCAAAATCGATCGACACGGTCAGCACCATGCGCGAGTTTGTCTGGCAACCTGAAGACTTCGGCGTCGAACGCCAATCACTAACTACCTTGGCAATTGAAACGCCCGCTGAGAGCGCAGCCGTAATTCGCGCCCTGCTATCCGGCGAGCGCGGCGCGCCGCGCGATATAGTAATTGTCAATGCGGCCGCGGGGCTTATTGTCTCGGGAAAAGAAACCGAGACTCATGTTGCCGCCGAGCGGGCGGCAAAGGCGATCGACGGCGGCGCCGCGCTTCTTCTATTGCAGCGACTCGTCGAGCGATCTCATGCAACAACATGACCTTTTCGCACAAGCTCCGCCTAATGTTACTGTGTCTTTGCTAGCTGCTTTCGCTCACTTTGCGGCCGATTTTTCGATCAGTGGCGGGGTGGCCAGGTACCAGTCGAGAACAGTACTGCGGGCGATGCTCCGGCGGCGCTCCCACGGCTCGCTTCGTGCGGCGAGTGCGTCCTACAATCCTACCTGCCCTACCCCACCTGCCTCATGCCGCGACCCCGTTATCGTTTTCAAGTGTTCCCGTGCGCGCATCTGTCGCTGGCAGTGCTGGCGTTCGCGTGCGCGCCTTGCGGGGGATTGTGGGCCGAGACAAACTCGACGGCTAATTCGGCTTCGATCGTGGCGATCCACCCGGAAACAACTAGCGCAGATGCGATCATTGTCGCAACTCTGCCCGCTTCATCCGACGAGGCCATTTTGCTATTGCCAGGCGGCGAACAATCAGCCTCGCTAGGCGTCCCCGCGGGCGATACTCAATGGACATTGGGTCCAAACGAGGACGCGTTCTTAACAAGTGAGTGCCCGGACGAATCTTGGACATGGAAGTGGTCGCCGACAGGGCTAATTTATCATTCGTACCTCGCTGGCCCGCACGAGCCGCATATGGCGCTGGTCAGCTTCTATGATGGCCACGATCGCGCACTGTGGGATGCGTCACTCGGCGCCCGTGTAGGCTTCCTGCGATATGGCGACAGTAATCCGTCCCGGCCACAGGGCTATCAGTTCGATTTCTACGGTGCAGCCATTGCACGGCTAGACGTCGAACATCACCAGGATTTGGAGTCGACCGACTACGTATTTGGCTTTCCACTAACATACGGAATCGACGATTGGCAGTTCAAATTCGGTTACGCACATGTCAGCTCGCATTTGGGAGATGAGCGGGCGATTCGTGAAAACAATGCCCTCGACGAGCGAATTAACTACGTGCGCGACGGATTAGTATTCGGCGCATCGCGGTATGCGTACCCATTCTTGCGAAATTACTGTGAAGTTGGTTGGGCTTTTCACACCAGCGGAGGAGCCGAACCGCTCGAACTGCAATTTGGTAGCGAGTTCTCATCCCCGGCAGCAACGTCGCGGTTCTCACCATTCCTGGCGGTGAACGCACATCTACGCGAAGAACAAAGCTTCGGCGGCGACTTCGCATTGCAAACGGGCTGGCTGCGCCGCGGGGAATACGGTCAAACGTTTCGCTTCGGTCTCCACTTTTTCACGGGAAAGTCGAGCCAGTACCAGTTCTTCGAGGAATCGGAGGAGCAATTGGGGCTGGGCGTTTGGTACGATCTTTAAGCGCGACGCGTGGATTCACCAGCCGGCTGGCGTAATGCAACCAATTCCTACTTTTTCAACAACAGCAACACGCCCGTTACGATCGCCAAGACCGCCAGCAGGTTGGCACTCTGGGCAAAGCTGACACCCAGAATTGGCGCCGTCAGCACACCCCACATGATGAGCCAGATGGCCAAGAGCAGCATTCCGAGATTACCTGGCAATTTCATGGACATTTCCCGACCTCTTTTGCGGTTTCGAACGGCGAATCAAGACAACGCGCCGTGATCCTAAAATCGACATCCGACGGCCAGTGCGCTCGCCAATTCGCCCATTTACTGGTAGCGCACCAATGACCAATGAGCAAAAGGGCTGCAAACCGTTATCATCGGGATTCCCTAACTTCACAAATCAAAATCTCCAGTTCCATCGCGCCATCCAATGGGCACTGCAAATTGGGCGGATTTTTTATCCTCCCATCTTGCTCTTGGCGTCTAACAATGCCCGCAAAGCTGGACTGACAAAAAGCGCGTCACCGAAACGTATTTGGCCATTCGCGGCGTGGTGCAGATCGTAAAGTCCAAACAGCGTGTAACCGTAGGCGCCAAGCGCGCCGAGTACGCCGCCGAAGAGCGCGCTGCCTTCGTAATGGGGCACGAAGTTGACTTCCGTATAGATCAGCGACGGGGCGCTCTCCGTGAGCGTTTTTACCGCCCCCGCGATTGCCAGCAGCTCCGCGCCTTGCACATCCAACTTGATGATATCAGGCGGACCGTGCTCCGTCGCCAAACGATCAATGGTAATCGCCGGAACCTGAATCGTGGCGACAGCGTTCGCATCCTCAGCAAAGTATCGCGACCCAGCTGTCCGCGGCAGCAGAGAATTCGTTTCTGGCCGGCCATTGACGTGGAATGTTACAACTCCCTCGGCCGCACCGATGGCCGCGTTCAATGGTGTTATCCTCGACGTTGTCGGCAGCAATTTGAAGGATTCTGGGAACGGTTCCACCGCATAGACGCGAGCTTGGGGAAACAGCGCGGCATACTGCAACGCCGTTTGTCCCCGGAAAGCGCCGATGTCATAAACAATCGCCGCATTCGGACAAAGCGTCGCCTGGACCACGTACGGGTCGGACCGCAGCGGTTTATAGTGTCGCAGGTCGTAGCCCGCAGGCCGCAGAATCCGCTGAATGGTGTTCGCAATGCTCATGTCAATGGTACGCCGGAGGTCGATTCGATGAACACTCTAATTCATTGAAACAAACCAATCACTTTGCAATTTTTACTGCTTGAACCGGCTGAATTCAACATGTCGCAGCGGTCCAGTCTGGGTATAATTGCCGCAAGTGTAAGTTTGATCAATTAGACTTTAATACGCGACAAGCTTCATGTCGAATCGCCAAACAATCGGCGGCGTCATCCATACGTACCAACGGTACGACCCGGTCCGCTTTCCAAGCCCGACGCAAGCCCCGCCCGATTTGGTTTCGCCTGCGCTTGAGCACATGTTGATGTACGGCGAGAGGCGCGAATTGACCGAGGAGGAGCTTGCGCGGGCGATTCGGCTCGACCCGAGCCAAATTGCCGGGCTGGGGCCGAGCATCGATGCGCTCTTGGCCATGCTCCGCGAACGGAAGCGGCGAATCTTGGAGCGGTATGAAACCAAGGTCGCGCGGCAGGCCGCGCATCAGGCCTTTAATCAACAGGCCAGCGAGGCGCGGGTGCCGAAGCAATTTCGGCAACAGTTCTACAAGGCTGTAAAGACGGAGCAAATTCGCGAACTTGAGAAGTTATGGTATGCGGCGGATGTGTCACCCGGGCAGCGCGCACCTTCGCCTAGCACCGCGTCGCCCAAAGAAAGGGAAAACGTCAGCACGTCATTCGCTGGCGCGCTTGTGAATTTGATCGAGAGGTTGGGTGACAAGTATCAAGTCGACGAACTGGCAGCTAAGTACGTGTTCACGGGGCGCGAGGGAATGACCGTGCAGCAAGCACTGGCCGTGAAAGAAGAACTCGAGAAAATCGACGAGCTGATCAAGCAATTGGAGGAGGCTCGAAAGACTGCGCAGATTGGCATCGTCGATATGGACCTGCTCTCTGAGTTTGCTGAACCCGGCGATGTTGATCAATTGAGCTTGCTGCAGCAGCAGGTTCAAGATTACTTGCGCGAAATGGCCGAGCAGCAGGGCTTGGAGCAACATGCAGGCAGCTTCCGCTTGACGCCCAAAGCCTATCGCTTATTTCAAGGGAAACTGTTGGATCGTTTGTTCAACGAGCTTGCGCCTTCGCGCACGGGACGGCATCAGGGGCCGATCTTGGGCGAAGGGGCGGTGGAGATGCAGGCGACGAAAGATTACGAATTCGGCGATTCTGTTGCGAACATTGACATCCCGGGCACATTTGTGAATGCGCTTGTGCGAAACGGGCCCGGGCTGCCGCTGCGATTCGGGGCCGAGGATATTCAGGTACACCGCACGCGGAACACGCCCAAATGCGCAACATGCGTGCTGATGGACATGAGCGGCTCGATGCGCTACGACGGCCAGTACATTAACGTGAAGCGAATGGGACTTGCGCTCGATGGCTTGATTCGCGGCGAGTACCCCGGCGACTGGGTGCGGTTCATCGAGATGTACACCTTTGCGAAGTTGGTGGAACCGGGACGAATTGCCAACGTGATGCCCAAGCCAGTCACCCTCTATGACCCAGTTGTGCGATTGAAAGCGGACATGAGCCGCGAGGACATCAGCGAATTTCAGATCCCTCCCCATTTCACGAACATTCAGCACGCCCTATCCCTCGCCCGGCGATCGCTTGCATCACAAGACACGCCAAATCGGCAGATCATTCTCATCACGGACGGTTTGCCCACGGCCCATTTCGAGGGGCAGATGTTGTATATGCTTTACCCGCCCGACCCACGGACGGAGCAGGCGACGATGCGAGAAGGGGCTGCCTGCCAACGGGAAGGAATCACAATTAACATCTTCCTGCTGCCAAGCTGGTCGCAAACTGAGGAGGACGTGCGGTTCGCCTTTCGGCTGGCGGAATCGACCTCCGGCCGGGTGTTTTTCACCTCGGGTCGAGATTTGGATCGCTATGTCGTCTGGGACTACTTAAACCACCGGCGGGAATTAATTCACTAAACGTTTGCCAGCACAAAGGTTAAGGCAAGTTTGCGGATGCCGTTCAGTGATTGGACGTTCCCCTTGGACCCGTTATATTACGCACACTGGAAAAGTGTCATAGAAGGCGCGCGTGTCACAACTGTATGGCCAGACGGTCGCGTGGTTCCCGATAGGCAACTTCTGCTGTCGGTGACGGCACGATAACGATCCGGCCGTAACTTTGGCCGATGTCGATAAGAAGGACTACGCCGGATTCAAAACGACTGTCCCCCCGTGGCGATACTCCGCCCGGCCCGACTTTTGACCGGCCCCAAGGAGGTCTGTTTTGCGATTTGCATTTGGATTCATGAGTCGATCATGCGAATTTCTGATTGCGGCTGGAGTTTTAGCGGCCATAGTGGTGAATGCTCGCGCCGCCGGTCCGGCCAGCGACACACTGTTACCCGCGACAACAAAAGGATTCGTGTCGGTCGCCCGCGCGAGCGAAATGAAGGCCCGCTGGAAACAGACTCAATTTGGCCGAATGCTTGATGATGAAACCATGCAGCCCTTCGCCGAGGATCTGCGAAAGCAGCTGCAAGATAAGTTCAGTCTTGTCACCGATAAATTGGGTTTAACCTGGGACGAGCTAGACGGTGTATCGGCCGGCGAAGTGAGCCTGTCGCTGATTGAGCGCAAAGGACGGCCGGCGGCGCTGGCGATCACGATCGATGTGGCTGATCGCAAAGCAGAAGCGGCAAAATTGCTGGGCGCGATTGAGAAACGATTTGCAGGCCGGCGTGGGCGAAAGACCACTGTCGACCGCGATGGTACGACGCTTTTGGTATTCACCGTGCCTGGCACGGGCGCGAACGCGCGGCCGCAGGAAACGATTTACTTCACGAAGGACAATATTCTGTGCGGCATCGACGATCGGGCGGAAGCCGAGGCAATGTTGGGCCGTTTTGGCACATCAACGCGAGATAATCTGCGTTCGGTCGCGGCGTATACGGCCACGATGGAGCGTTGCAAGCGTGAAGCGAAAGGGCTGGAGCCGGAGTTGCGTTGGTACGCCGACCCATTCGGCTTTATCTTTGCCGCGAGAACGTTGCGTAAGACGCCGCTCAATCCTCATGACAAGGACATGGCCAAGATTGCCTTCGAACAAGGCTTCGATGGAATTCAAGGCGCAGGCGGTTATGTGAATTTGAAGGCCGAGGGGGGCGTTGAAGTGCTGCATCGCACTGCAATTCACGCGCCGCCCGCTCCGGGCAAGGAAAACGATCCGCTGCGTTGGAATTTGTCGATGCGGATGCTGCAACTTCCCAACGCCGCGACGCCTCAGCCACCGACGTGGGCGCCGCGGATGTCGGCAACTTATACGACCGTGAATGTGGATGTGGAAGCTGCTTTCGACAACTTGGGCCCGATCTTTGATGCGCTTCGCGAGCACAAAGGGGCGTGGGCGACCACGGTCGAAAGTTGGATAAAAGACGATTACGGCCCAAAGGTGGACGTTCGAGCCGAGTTCGCCGCCAACCTTGGCCCGCGCCTAACGGTGATCACCGATTACATAACTCCAATCACGGTTGGCAGCGAGCGATCGATCATTGCCGTACAAGCGAAGGATGATAAACGAGTCGCCGCCGCCCTAGAAAAGTGGATGAAGGGTGAAGGTTCGAGCGTGCGTCGGCAACAGCTGGGCGAAATCGTCGTTTGGGAACGCGTGCCGCCTGAAATTCAGGCGGACGACATGGTCCTTTCGAACCTCCTTATCAACCCAAATCCTGCAACCGAAAAAAAGGACGACACTAAGCGGGATCGAGTTTTGCCGAATTCGGCGTCCTGTGTCGCCTTGGGCCATTTGTTTTTGGCATCCGATTACGAATACCTAAAAGAAGTGCTGAACGGCTTTGCGGTGCGCGAAAGGCTGGGAGGCTGCGATGACTTTCAACACATAGTCGAAACGATGAGTCGTGTATCGCCCGGAGAAACGAGCGGTTGGTCGTTCGTGAGAATGGATGAAGAAGTGCGGCCTACGTACGAACTCATTCGACAAGGCAAAATGCCGCAAGCGGAAACGATGCTCGGCAAAATGCTCAATAATCTATTGACGACGGAGGTCGAGCGCGGCGAGGGCAAGACTCGCAAGCAGCGAATTGACGGCGGCAAGTTGCCAAACTTCGAGGCCGTGCGGCGATACTTTGGCCCAGCTGGCCGCTCGCTGCGCAGTGAGCTGGACGGCTGGGTACTCAGCGGCGCGATTCTCAGCAAAGAGGCAGAATAAGAAGAGTCAGGAGCGGAGAGGCCAGAGTCAAGAGCCAGATTCAGGCACTGGGACACTCTGGCCCTAGACTCTTAGCTTAGACTCTCGACTTCTTTACGGCACTGTCAGCTTTGCCCAAAATGGATGCTGTCGATCCGCGCGGGTCCGCGCGTCTTCGAGAATCACATTCAAGCTCGGCGTAACTAAGCGCTCTCGCGAAATGGACCTTCCGTTGATTTCAATAGTTAGTGGTTCGTCAAACTTGACGAGTTCCGGCGACAACCAGACCGTCACACTGGTCGATTGATTCGCCGTGACCCGCAATCGACCACCGGGAGTAAGTTGGCTCTTGAACGGATAGGGCCGCACGCCGTTCGCGGGCGGCCAGGTGGCCGGAATGACCATGGAACGTTCGGGCATGCCGTCGAGTTCCACCCACCAGAAGTAGTTGTCCCAGGGCCGCATGGTCAGGTACTCGAATTCTTCCGGCATTCGGCGGCGGCGTTCATCCTGGCCCATCCAAGTGAAGAGCCGCTGCAGTTCGTCGCCGAAGGGCTCGTAGCCGCGGCCGAGATACTCGACGACCGTCAAATCGAACTTCGGTCGCATGTAGCGATTGAGGAAATACGTGGCATTTTCCTCGATTTTTTTGCCGTCAAGTTCGCCGACCACGAAGTACCAATCGAGGGATTGGCCGTTCGGCCAATAGTGCTTGCAATAGCGATCGGCGATGCCGGCGATCGGAATCGCTCCGGCCCACAGATCCGGGTGCGCGAGCGCGATGTCAAACACCGCGTCGCCGCCCTTGCCATGCCCCGTAAGAAATACGCGGTCTGGGTTAATCGAAAATCGCCGACTGGCATCGCGCAGCGCGCCCAGCACCGCATGATGCTCGCGCGCTGAGTAACCGTAGGTGAGTTGATTCGGCTGCTGCCAATCGGCGGCAATCACGATGTAACCGTGGCGGGTCGCCTGGCCGAGCCTCTCGCCTGTCTCTTTGTTTGACGCGCCAGCCCAGAAATCGAGCATCGATGACGGCGGCGCGCCCAAATCGCAAAGCGCCACGATCGTGGGATATTGCCGCAGCGGATCGTATTCAGGGGGTAGTTGAATTAGATACTTGGTGTCAGGCTGACCGGCAAGACCGGGAAACGCGAGCTCGAACGAACGCGGACCACGCTGGATGGCCTGAACCGCATCTAATGGCGGCTTCATCAATTTCAAAATTTGCGCCAGATTTGCGACGGACGCGCCTTCGATGTCGTTCAACTCGGCAGCAGCCCGCTGCCGATTCGCGGCGATTGGGTCGCGGAGATATTGCCGCACGTGCTCGCGCACTTCCGCGAGCGAAATGGCCGACTGAAAATTCTCCGTGGCCTTGGCCGTGCCCACGATCCAACCGCTCATCGCGAGAGCGACCTTCTGTTCGGGCGTCATCGAGGCATCCGACGCCAGCCGTTCAAACGAAGTCAGCCGGCCGACAGTCACCTCATTGATTTCAGCGGCAATCTCGTTGGCAAACTCGCCGGCCAGGCGTTTGCCATTTACATCGCCGATTTTGGCCACCTCCGCGCGCAGACCCGCAATGAGGAATTCGCGTCGCTTGGCTTCAACGGCGTATTTATTGAGCAGGTCGCGTACTTCTTGTAATGTGTCGCCATCGACACCTTCGGACGGAAATTGCGACAAGTACAATTGCGCAAATTGATTCTGTCCAGCGCTCGCGCGAAGTCGAATTTCATTGAGCAGGGAGCGAGCGCCCAGCTGCCGCAGTCGGACGACTTGTTCTTCCAAATCTTTTTGATCCGGGAAGTCTTTGGCGATCTGCGCCAGCTCGTCGCTGGCGTCGCGGTAGCGCTCACTCTGCATGTAGAGGCGAACGATTTGTAATCTCTGGTCGACGCTGTCCGCCTTGATGGTTGACGTGAGAATTCGGCTGAGAGTTTCGCGCGGAATGCTGCTCGTGTTGATTCGGCTCTCCCAGACAACTGGCCGGCCGTCGCCGCGGAGGCCTTCCACCTTCGTGTAGAGCGGCGTAATCAGCGTGATCCCTTGCACGACGGAAATGACGCCGTCGGCGCTTCGCAATTCGTACAGCCGCCGACCGAACTCGTCGAACGGCGTTACGCGAAGCGCCGCTCCAACGCGACCCACGCCGACGCCGCGTTCAGCGACGTCTTGCCAGACAGGAATGCGTACGTCGCTGCTGAGGACAATGTCGTCAAGATGCGCGATCTGACTGCGATGGATATAGGTGCGCCGGAGACCATCGTCGACAACAACGATCGGCGTATTCGTGACGCCACCGTTCTGAATTTTTGGGGCGACGGCGCTTTCGGCGATGCTGGGCACTTCGGCGATTCGACCTGTCAGCGTACGGCCATCTTTCAGTACGACCGTCGTCTCTTCGGCAGCAAACGCGGACAAATTGCATGCGCAAATCGCAATAACGATCGCGAAAATGAGCGGCGTAGCCTTGCGGATTGGTCGGCTAAAAATGCGCACGAACTTGGCTCGGCGAGTGAGTGTCTTATTTTTGAAGCGGAAGCGGGGCGGATCGAGGTTCCAAGAGATTGGGACGCAGGCCATTCTTTATTGTCATCTTGATCGCCTGCCGGTCAATTGAAGCCGCCGTCGGCTGCCACAGAAACTGCGACGTTCCCGGCCAGACGTAGCGACTATTCGGGTCGTCGGCCCAAAAACATTGCCGGACGGCGCGGATTGACACCACCGGCTGGCTCGGCGAAAACGGTGACGGCATGGGGAACTATTGGCACCGGCGTTAAAATGAGATGCTTAAAGGGCTTGAAACCATGCGGACAGCGATTCGCGCGCTTTTAGCGGCCGCTCTGGGGCTGCCCGCCGTTCAGGCGGTGCTGGTAGGTGCGGCCGGCTTGCTGTCAGGCATGGGTGACGAACATGGGGCGGCGATCGTCCGGTTCATCGGCACGGCCTGCCTCGTTATTTGGGCGGTTGTCCTCGTGACGTTGCTGATTTCCGTGGCCGTTGTCGTAGCCAATGAAGGCCCAGATTTGTCGGGCAATAGTCGAATTCAAAAGGACGAAGACGAAATGGAATAGCGGACTCCTGGAAATCGAAGTTGAAACGTTCTCCAAACTCTTTAGTTCTTAACTCTCCCCCTCATTCGCCCTCGACTTTCATGCACGACGTTTACGAAAATCCGCTCATCACGCGTTATGCCTCGTCAGAAATGGCCACGCTGTGGGGTGATCAGCGGAAGTTTAGCACCTGGCGGCGACTATGGGTGATGCTGGCGGAAGCTGAGGGTGAGCTCGGACTGCCCGTTTCGCGCGGGCAAATCGCCGAGTTGCAATCTCGCGTCGATGAAATTAACTTTGATGCTGCAGAATCGTACGAGCGTCAACTTCGCCATGACGTGATGGCACACGTGCACGCGTATGGCGACCAATGCCCGGCGGCGCGGCCGATCATTCATTTAGGGGCCACGAGTTGCTACGTCACCGATAACACCGACCTGATTTTAATTCGCGAAGGTCTGCAATTAGTCTCCCGTCGGTTGGCCGCCGCGATCATTGCGCTGGCCGACTTTGCGATGCAGCACCGCGATTTGCCGACGCTCGCGTTCACGCACTTGCAGCCAGCGCAGCCGACGACCGTCGGTCGAAGAGCGTGTTTATGGGCCTATGATTTAGCACTCGATTTGGCGGAAGTTGAACACCGAATAAAATCGCTGGCCGCGCGCAGCATCAAGGGCACGACCGGCACACAGGCGAGTTTCTTGGAGCTTTTCAACGGCGACCACGAAAAGGTGCGGCGATTGGAACAACTCGTGGCCCAAAAAATGGGCTTTGAAAAAACGTATGCTGTGACCGGCCAAACATATTCGCGAAAGATCGACGCGCAAGTCCTCGACGCACTCTCTGGGATCGCAGCCAGCGCTCACAAAGCGGCGACGGATTTGCGGATCTTGGCCCACCGGAAGGAGATAGAAGAGCCATTCGAAAAGAATCAAATCGGCTCTTCGGCCATGGCCTATAAGCGAAATCCAATGCGCTGCGAAAGAATCTGCGGCCTGGCACGTTTCGCGATGAGCCTGGCGGCCAACGCTGCCCAGACGCACGCCACGCAATGGTTGGAGCGGACGCTCGATGACAGCGCAAACCGGCGGATGGTAATTCCCCAGGCGTTTTTGGCGATCGACGCGATCTTGCTGATTTATCACAACGTAGCCCGCGGGTTAGTCGTTTATCCGCAAGTGATCGCGAAACACCTGGCCGAAGAGTTACCTTTCATGGCGACAGAGAACATTCTTATGGCGGCCGTCGCGGCCGGCGGCGATCGGCAAACGCTGCACGAACATATTCGTCAGCACAGCCAAGCGGCCGCGGCCGTCGTGAAAGAGCAAGGCAGCCCGAACGACCTCATCGAGCGGCTGAAGACCGACAAGTCATTCGAAGGCGTGGATATTGAGGCGGCCGTCGATCCACGCTCCTTGATCGGACGAAGTGCCGAACAGGTCGATGAGTTCCTAGAAGAGGTCGTCGGGCCAATTCGCAAGCGGCATGCCGATTTGGCCAAAGACGTGGAGCTTCGCGTCTGATCCCAGCATCACAGGATCGTTGCTAGCTGCCCGGCCAGCGGCCTCTCCAAAAGGCCCGTGCTTGATCGCAGGGCGGTGTAAAGACTTCCATGCTCAAGCGCTGCGGCAGATTCCGCCTGCGCGATCTGGTTCGGTAATTCAGCTTGACTTTTGACCCAAGTCGAGGTACAATTTTTGTAGGTGCAATTTATGCAGCTACATTTTCCGTATCTCGGAACAAGGTTCAATTCACATGCCCAATTCGACCGTTACGAAAGCTGAGTTTCTCGAAGATCGTCAAGGCCGGACGTTTGCGGACGTCGTCAATGACGCGACCCAGCCCTTTAGCGAGGTGCTGGATTTCTTCAACAACGCTGACCGCCAGCGACGCATGGAAGAATCGGAAACGCATCATGACCGGGCGCCGATGGCCGGCGTCGTTCGCGAACTGGAGTCGATGCCATCGATCAATCGCGTCTTGGGGTCGGCTGACGCGCGCGGCAGCCAGCGTTTGCGCCAGTCGATTGGCGTATTGATTCGCATCATTATGGAGCGGCGAGGGTGGAAAAAAACCGGGAAAAAGGGCTCGCTGGGAGTTCGTAGCGGCAAGACGCCTGGCACTCCGAATCATAACGTGGGCGGCCTCGCATTTTGGTTTATCCGTGCGGAACGGTACGAGCATGCCGAAACGAAGTCATACCTGTCCGTGCGAAAACGCTGCAAAAAGCTCGAATCCAATGCAAAAGGTGAATCCCGGAGCGCAAAACGGCCATCGCCGAGTAACGGACGCCCGACCAAGAAACTGGGCACAAATCAGAGTTCGGGTCGTCGCAAGCCGGGGCTAAAATTATCGGAGTGAGTGCTCGTTTTGCGCAGCGTGGAAGCCGTGATCAATTCGGTGCATTTTATAAGCAGACGGGGAACCTCCCAGCGTGTAAAATCAGGCAGCGTTACAGTTTATCGTTGCTATGACCCCTCGTTCCGTCGGGAGGCTGACCGTGTTAATTTCAGACCAAAGCGCACTCGACGTGTTTCGAAGTTATATGATTTTACCGGGCCAGATGCTCTGCTTTCATGGCCCCATCATGGACAAGCACCGCGATTCGCTACGGCGCCTGACGGCCGACGGAATGTTGAGAAAGGAACGCTTCGCGGGCGGCTATTCGCTTACAAGTAGCGGTTTTGCAGCGATCAAAGCGGGCGCCGACAATAGCTAAGCCGTTCCTCCGCTTTAGCGAGACCCCTTCGTCCCCTTTACCGGGCCGGAGTCACGTTCAAATCAAATCCAGCGGTGATTTACCGCGGTGCCGCTTGCGGCTGCAGTCGTGGCAGGTGCCCGAGATAATCAAGCGGTGGCCAGTAACGCGAAAGTTATGTTCGCGGGCGACAGCATCGCAGATCTCTTGTAGCTCATCGCTTTGAAACTCGATTAGCTTGTCGCAGATCTGACAATGCAAATGGTCGTGCTGTGGGTATCCGTAATCGTGCTCGTATACGGCCCGGCCGCCGAGCGACATTTTGCGCAACAGGCCCGCTTCGACTAGTTCGTTGAGAGTGCGATAGACGGTCGGCCGGCTGATCTTATCGGCATCGGCCCGGCCGGCCAGGCTGGCAATCAACTCGTCGGCATCGAAATGGTCGTGTCGTTCAAAAACGAAATCGACGAGCGCCCGGCGTTGATGCGTGATCCGCTTGCCGCGGCTTTGCAAGTACTCCTCGAACCGCTCCTGCGGTGAGAGCGAAACTTGGACTTCAGCCAGAGAGAATTCGTTGGGCATGAAAAGGTTAGTTGTCCGATGTCCGACTTCCGTTGATGAATTCGTATTTTAACACGGAACACGGACGAACGACAACGGACGGCTGGCAGCTAACCGATTTCATCAAGTAGCCGATCGAGCGCAATATCGAGTTTGGCCGACGTTTCATACGTTCCGTCGGCAATTTGCGAACGAATCCGATTCACAAGATCGAGCCGGACTACCCCCGATTCGGCCGCCTGAATAGCTGCTTCTGCGGCGGGTGAAATATCGACCCGGTCCGCGCCAACCGTATGAGGCGATGCCTGTGACGGCTGACTACGGTGCGCGCTGTGTGGCGGGTTAATTCCGTGCGGTCCGTGTAGGTGCGTTGTGCCGGAGATTTGCATGGTGATTTCGAGGAGAGATGAGTTGTGGGGCCTGTTACGGAGCGACGGCTGCGTGAAACTTGGGTTTGGTAGAACGCTTGCCGCTCAACAACGACATCGGCGTCCGCCGCATTGAGATTCCAAAAAAATCGCCAAGCGACCAATCAGCACTGGCGCACGATTTGTAGGGTGTATTCGGATGCGGCACGGTGTCTCTTAGTCAGCGGGAATCAATCATAAGGGCTGCGCGCGAACGCCACACGTCCGATGTTGCCGGACGTCAACATTACCGCGGGAAATGAATAAAAAATGATCCCCGTCGGCGTTACTCGTTTCTCTCATGATACGAGGTTTGTGACAATCATGTTCAGCGCCGGTTCGGCACGTTCGGCACCGACGGCGCGGATGGAAGAATAGGAAAGCCAGGGCTACGGAGTCAAGACGATCCCGGCGCTGGCGGCAATCAGCGCCGTCAGTAATGGCGTTTTCTCCGGAACCTGGCACGCCCAGGCGAGTTTGGTAGAATAGGCGGTGCAACCCGCTGGACTGTCCTGGCGCGATTTGTTGTCAATAGGGGCTAATCCGATGGTCAAACATCAAGAGCTGTGGGGCGGTTTCCTTGGTCGCACGCTCGTGCGGGTCGGAATGCTTGCATCGGTCGTGCTAGCGACGACGATGGCTGTCGCCCAGCCGACGACAGCGACAAGCATTGCGTCGGATGCCCACACCGCCCTGTTCGCGCGACTGGACACCGACGGCAACGGCAAGCTTATAACCCCGGAAGTACCGTCCGAGCACAAGAGACTGTTTGACCGATTGCTGCGTCGGGCCGATTTGAATCGCGATCAAGCGCTCAGCCGGGAAGAATTCTTCGCCGGCCTGGTGTCCAACCAGCCGGAAAAACCTATTGAAGAAAAACAGCCGGCTGAGTTGCCGGGCGCAAATGCCATCCGTTGGCTGCTCCTTTCGATGGACACCGATAGGGACGGCGCGCTCACAGAGAGCGAGGTGCCGGCGAATTTGCGCACTGCTTATCAAACCCTGATCTCCCAGCTCGACCGGGATCAGAGTGGCGTACTCGAGCGAATGGAAATGTCGCAACTTGGACGACAACTGTCGAATATCGCCACGCGGATCGCGGCCCAAATGCAGGTGGACGTCGACGCCGAGTTGGCGAAGCTTAAGCAATCACAAGGGACCGCGTTTGATCGCTTCGAAGGCCAGCGCGGCATGCCGCCGGAGCGATTGATGAACAACCCCCGACAGGCTCGGCAAATGTTCATCCAGTGGGACAAGAATCGTAATGGCCAGGTGACGCTGGCCGAAGTACCCGAAGCTGAACGGACAACGTTTCGACAAATGCTTCAAGCGGCCGACCGCGACGGCAACGGCCAGCTGACTGAGCAGGAAGTGTTAGCTTCCAGCCGACGTGGCGGTCCCAGGAATGGGAACGGCCGCGGACGCCGCGGCGGGCCGCAATCGGTGATTGACGCGGTTCAGCCGGCGCGTTTCGGAGATTCGAAACCCGGCGCGACAATGGACGAACAAGGCATGGGGTCCGAGCCGAAGACGGACGGGATGTCGGGCAAGGATCGCTAGTTGGCAGTTCGTTTTGGACGCCGCTTTATTGGCGGATTTCGCCACCTCGGCACCGCGCGCGAACCTGAACTTCCCTGGTACGTCTTGCGTAATAGACACAGCTTTACGCCTCGGGACGAGAGAGGACAACCAGATGCACGCCCTGCCCCCAGTTGCGAATCCACTCGCGCCGCGGTTGGCGCGACCTTATCTGCCCCCTATTCGCTTTCGCGCGAAAGCATACGCGAAGTTTTGCATCGCTTTCGACCAGGCGCTCACCCAATTGGAAACTCGCTACCCGGAACGGACGACTCCTTTGACGATGGAGGGTCGCGAAAAGCGGCTCAAGAAACGGCGACGACCGAAATAGCCGTGACCGTCGGGTTTTATTGGCTCAATTTGGCGGGACATCTTTCCGAACGAGAAGAGTACGTTCACTTCACGTGTCGCTTAACCTGGGCAAATACGCTCCGGTTGCCTACCATGGAGGATATGAAAGTTCTCCTGGCCAATCCGCGTGGTTTCTGCGCCGGCGTCAATATGGCGATCGAATCGCTTGAGCTCGCTTTGCGATCACTCGCGCCCCCGATCTACGTCTATCACGAAATCGTTCACAATCAATATGTCGTCAATCACTTCCGCAAGCGAGGCGTCAAGTTCATTGACCATTTGGACGAAGTGCCGCACGGGGCGACGCTCCTTTTTTCCGCGCATGGCGTGTCGCCCGCAATCCGTCGCACCGCCCGCGAAAGGAACCTGCGGGCGATCGACGCCACGTGCCCGCTGGTGACAAAGGTCCACCTGGAGGCCATCAAATACGCCAAGGAGGGGTTCACGATTTTGCTGATCGGTCATGAGGGGCATGACGAAGTGATCGGCACGATGGGCGAGGCGCCAGAGGCAATCCTGCTCGTCGAATCGCCCGAGGATGTGGCCACACTTTCGGTCGCAGACGAGTCCAAAGTGGCCTATCTGACGCAAACGACGCTCAGCGTCGATGACGCTAACCGGATCATCGCTCGGCTGCGAGAACGGTTTCCAAGAATTGAATCGCCGCCCAAAGACGACA
>Ga0190275_10001264_pt1 | contig 19041 bp, 21 predicted proteins | sample Popmic550T_FD_133745 | JGI IMG/M metagenome (GOLD analysis project Ga0190275, IMG submission 133745) | Populus adjacent soil microbial communities from riparian zone of Yellowstone River, Montana, USA - 550 T | ecosystem: Environmental > Terrestrial > Soil > Riparian zone > Trees stand | place...
CAGCTCTGGAGGCGCCCGCGGAACAGCTCCTCCTTGGCGACGTAGTAGAGCGGTCGCCGGGCGATCGTGGCGATCACGAACGGGTCGAGGAAGGAGCGGTGGTTCGACGCGAGGATCACCGGGCCGTCGGGCACGTGCTCGCGCCCGATCCGCGACAGCCGGAAGTAGAGATGGAAGAACGGCTGGAGCACGGCTCGGACGAGCCAGTAGATCAGTGGGTTGACGCCGTTGTCGCGGGCGCGGGCATGCAGGGCGGCGTGCTCCATGACCTGCGGTACCCGAGCGGGCGCGGCTCGTTACAGTGCGCAGATGGCGCTCAACGGAACCCGCACGCTGCGCGGTGCCCTCGCGGGGGCGGCCGGCGCGGCGGTCTGGGCCGCCCAGCAGCCGCTCGACAAGAAGGTCTTCGGCGTCGAGTACGACGACGTCGAGCTGCTCGGCAAGCTCTTCACGCGCGAGCCGGCGTGGCTCCCGATCGGGCTCGCCGCGCACGTGTTCAACGGCGCGGCGTTCGGTGCGATCTACGCGAACGTGGCGCCGAGCCTGCCCGGCCCGCGGCCCGCGAGCGGCGTGTTCCTGGGGCTCGCCGAGCACGTCGCGACGTGGCCTGCGACGCAGCTGCTCGACCGCTTCCACCCTGCGGCCGGGGACTTCCCGGCCCTCTGGGGCAACCCGCGCGCGTTCGCCCAGGGGATCTGGCGCCACGCGCTGTTCGGCTTCGTGCTCGGCGAGCTCGAGCGGCGCCTGAACCCGCCCGCCGACACCCCGGCGCCGATCGACGACGCCGCGGTCGCCTCCAACGGCCACGGCTCCGCCGAGCACCTCGTGGCCGTCGGTCCGGTCGACTGACGCGCCGCGTTCTCATCACGGGCGCGTCGGGCTTCGCCGGCCGTCACCTCGCGGCCGCCTGCGCCGCCGCCGGCGACGAGGTGCACGAGCTCTCGCGCTCGAGCGGGCTGCGGGTCGACCTGCTCGACACGGACGCCGTGCGCGCCGCGGTGCGCGACGCCGCCCCCGAGGCCGTCTACCACCTCGCCGCGCGCGCCCACGTCGGGGAGTCCTGGCGCGAGCCCGAGGCCTACCTGCACGACAACGCGGCGATGACGCTGCACCTGCTCGAGGCCGTCCGCGCCGAGGCGCCGGACTGCCACGTCGTCGTGGTCGGCTCCTCCGAGCTCTACGGACCGCCGGCCTCGCTGCCGGTCGACGAGGCCGCCCCGCTGCGCCCGCAGAACCCCTACGCGGTCTCGAAGGCGAGCGCCGACCTGCTCGCAGGCTTCTTCGGCGACGCCCACGGCCTGCGGATCGTGCGCGCCCGCGCGTTCAACCACGCCGGGCCGGGGCAGGAGCCGATCTACGCGATCGCGTCGTTCGCGCGCCAGATCGCGGCCGGGATCGAGGCGGGCGAAGACCCGGTCCGCATCGTCACCGGCAACCCGGACGCGCGGCGCGACTACACCGACGTGCGCGACGTCGTGCGCGCGTACCGTGAGCTCGCGGAGCGCGCCGAGCCGGGCGTCTACAACGTCTGCTCGGGGCGGCCGGCCTCCGCCGCGGAGCTGCTCGCCGCGCTCGCGCGCGCGACCGGCGTGGGCGTCGACCACGTCGTCGACCCGGCGCTGCGGCGGGCCAACGAGGTGATGGAGGTGCGCGGCTCCTACGAGCGGCTACGCGCCGCCACGGGCTGGGAGCCAGTGATCCCGCTCGAGCGGACGCTCGCCGACACGGTCACGTGGTGGCGCGAGCAGATCCGCGCGGGCCGCGCCTCGGAGCGGGTGCACGAATGAGCGAGCCGCGCTTCGGCGCTGCGGTCGTGCAGGCCGCGCCGGTCGCGTTCGACGTCGACGCGACGCTCGAGAAGGCCGAGCGCCTGACCGCGGAGGCCGCCGCCGGCGGGGCCCGCCTCGTCGTCTTCCCGGAGGCGTTCGTGTCGTGCTACCCGCGCGGCATCACGTTCGGGGCGGCCGTCGGGTCGCGGACCGACGAGGGGCGCGCGTGGTTCCGGCGCTACTGGGAGTCCTCCGTCGACGTTCCGGGCCCGGTCGTCGACCGGCTCGGCGCGATCTCGCGCGAGCACGATGTGCATCTCGTCATCGGCGTGATCGAACGCGACGGGGGGACGCTCTACTGCACCGCCGTCTTCCTGTCCCCTGCGGGCGAGTACCTCGGCAAGCACCGCAAGCTGATGCCGACCGCGGCGGAGCGGCTGGTGTGGGGCTTCGGCGACGGCTCCACGATGCCGGTGCTCGACACGCCGCTCGGGCGGCTCGGCGCGGTGATCTGCTGGGAGAACTACATGCCGCTGCTGCGGACGAGCATGTACTCGAAGGGGATCCAGATCTGGTGCGCGCCGACCGCCGACGCGCGCGACACCTGGGTCGCCTCGATGCGCCACATCGCGTGCGAGGGCCGCTGCTTCGTGCTGTCGGCCAATCAGTTCGCCACGCGCGGCGACTACCCGGCCGACTATCCGCTGGACGCCGAACCGGACGAGGTCCTCTGCCGCGGCGGCTCCGTGATCGTCTCACCGCTCGGCGACATCCTGGCGGGGCCGGAGACCGGCGGCGAGGCGATCCTGCACGCCGAGCTCGACCTCGCCCGGATCGCCGAGGCGAAGTACGACTTCGACGTCGTCGGGCACTACGCGCGGCCCGACGTGTTCACCCTGCAGGTCGACGAAACGCCCGCAACACTCGTCCAGAATCCGCCTCATCACTCATCAAACAGGGTAAAAGATCCTTGAATGCTCGAACTTCTTCGAGAAACGCCGAACTGGCTCGGCGCGCTCTCCGTGGCGTTGACGCGCGCGCCCGGCACGGCTGAGCGCCGCCAGGGCGACGATCCTTGGACCGCCGCCGCCGAGGACCGCCCGCGACGCATCACCGACGACCTCGCGTGGCTCCGCTCTGCCTTCGAGGAGCCGGAGGCCCATGGCCTGTCCCCGATGCCCCGCCGCAAGGCGATCGCCGCCTGGAAGCCCGATGACTCGGGCTACGAGCGTCTCGGCCGCCTCCGCGACCGTCACGTCCTCGAGGCCGCCGGCTTCCAGCTCCGCGACATCCCCGTGCGCGAGCGCAGCGTCCGCCCGCGCTTCGAGCGCCAGCCGGCGGTCGACGCGCGCAGGGCCCGGCGCTAGCGCGCCAGGCCCTCCTCGAAGCGCTCGATCCCGTCGTCCGGAATCGGCTCCCAGGGAGCCGCGTAGGCGACGAACGTGCGCCAGCTCGGGCGCACGCCCGGATCGCCGTCGAACGCGGACATTCGCACGCTCATCTGCGCCGGGTCGTCCGGGTTGCGGCTGAAGAGCTGCGCGCCGCACTCGCGGCAGAAGTACTTCTCGAAGCCGCCGTCGGGATGCCGCCACGCCTGCACGAGCTCCTCGCCCTGCAGGAGCCGGAACGTGCGGCCGTCGATCCGCGCCTGCACCGACGTCGCACCCCCGGTCCGGCGCTGGCAACGGGTGCAGTGGCAGTACCCGGCGGCCTCGGCCGGCCGCGTGAGCTCGAAGCGCACGCCGCCGCAGAGACAGCCTCCGGTGGTGGACGGCTGGGCCATGCGGGAGAGTCTGCCACCTAGACTCGGGTCGTCGGCCGGAGTAGCTCAGTTGGTAGAGCACTTGATTTGTAATCAAGCGGTCAGGGGTTCGAGTCCCCTCTCCGGCTCTGGGCCCTTCGGCTCAACTCGGCGCCTGGGTCTTCCTGGGAACGGGTGCATTGTGCTTCTCTACATCCATGTCTCATCGCCAGATCCTCCTCCTCGCGCTCGCAATCAGCGCCCTCGTGCCCGCAACCGCGGCCGCCGCCCCGACCGTCACCGTCACCGGTGACGACGGCAACCCGTTGCCGCTCAACGCGGCTGGTCCGACCGGCATCCGCAACATGGACGTCACCGCCGACGTCGCCGTGCCCGCGGCCGATGCCCCCTACTACACGTCCCAGGTCTTCGACCAGGCCGGGACGGCGGTCTCGTCCGCCAGCGGCTGCCGCACCACGCAGTTCAGCCCGAGCTGGAAGAACTTCGCCGACTACCGCGGCAACGGCACCTACACGGTGCTCGTGCGCTACTTCGGCAGCGGGGATTCGGACTGCAACGGGGCCGCGACCGAGAACCGCCTCCAGTACGCCATCAACGCCGGCATCGGCGTCACGGGTCCGCCCGGCCGCGTGCTGACACGCGCGAAGAACTCGTTCACCATCAACTCGCACGAGCTCGGCGTCGGACTCAACCCGGGCGCCTTCAGCTACGAGGTTCGCTATGCGCTCGGCGGCGTCACCGGCCCCGACGGCGCGATCTCCGGCCCGTCGGCGGAGACGTTCGTCAACCGTGCCAACGGCCTTGCCCCGTTCCGCTTCGACAAGCCCGGCCGCTACGTGATCGTCGCGCGTGCGAAGACCGACGACTTCTTCACGCCGTGGAGCGCCCCGGTCAACGTCAACGCGGTCGCGCCGTTCGACATCGAGCGGGTGACGTTCCCCGACGCCCGCGGCCCGCGCTACAAGCTGCGCGGCCAGATTCGCGAGCGCGTCGCCCGCGGCCGGGTGAGGATCTCGATCGCCCGCGGCCGCAAGGGCGGCAAGTTCCGCCGCCTCGGCAGCCGCGCGAAGATCAACTCCAAGGGCCGCTTCACGAAGAAGTTCACGCTGCGCCGGACCGGCGTGTACCGCCTGCGCTACACCTACCGCGGCTCCAGCGTCGTGGCGGCGGGCAGCGTCACCGAGGCGATCCGCATCCGCCGCCGGATCTTCTTCGGCTAGCTCTGCGGACCGGCCGGCGTCGCTTCGGGCGCCGGCTGGGTCACCCGCCGCCACTGCACGATCCGGTGGCGGCGGATCAGGAACGCGGTGTAGGCCTCGTGGCCGACCGCGCCCGCCCCGCACCTCCCCTTCCCGGGGCGCTCGGTCAGCACGAGCGTGGCGACCACGAACATGCCCGTGTCGACCGCCTCGGCGAACTTCGCGCCGCACGGCAGCGTGCGGTTGAAGAAGCGGACGTCGGCGCGGCTGGTGAGCCGGATCGGTGGCGTGCCGTTGGAGACGACGCTCGGGATCGCGAAGTAGCGCGCGGCGCGATCGACGTCACCGTGGCGCAACGCGTCGGTCCAGTCGCGGATCACGGCGACGTCGGCCCGCGCGGCCGGCTTCTCCGCCAGCGGCGCCGGCGTGACGGCGGCGGGGCGCTCCGGCGGCGGCGGGGTCGTCGCCTGCCTCGAATCCGATCCGCACGCGCTCGCGAGGAGCGCGAGACCGGCGAGCACGCAGGTCCACCGGGACACTCAAAGGATGATCGCAGCCGGGCCAACGCCCACGAGGCAGGTCGTGAGCGTCGACCCGGCTGCGGCCCAGGGCCCTGCCCTCGGCCTCTACCTCCCGGAACGAGGCGGCCGGGCGAAACTTGCGGCTTGCGCGCGCGAGCTCAGGCGCTGAGCGCGAGCTCCTGCTCGCGCACGCGCGGGCGCACGGAGATCGGCGTCCCGCGCCGCGGGCTCAGCGTGATCGACCGGCGGCCGGTGCCCTCGCGGCCGTCGAGCGCGTTGGTGACCTCGACCGCGGCGAGGATCGCGCGCAGCGCGATCCGCATCTCGAGCTGCGCGAACGAGGCGCCGAGGCAGCGGCGCACGCCGCCGCCGAACGGGATCCAGCTGAACTTGCCGGGGCTGCCGTCGAGGAAGCGCTCGGGGCGGAACGCGTAGGGCTCGCGGTAGACGCGCTCGTCGTGGTGGACGAGGTAGATGCAGGCGGTGAACGCCGGCCCGGCGGGGTACATGCGCCCGCCGATCTCGACCGGCTGCTTGATCCGGCGCGGCTGCGCGATCGGCAGCACCGGCCGGCGGCGCAGGATCTCCTTGACCGTCGCCTCGAGGTAGGCGGTGTCGTCCTCGAGCGCCGCGCCGGTGACGCGCTCGAGCACGTCGGGCGCGCGCATGAGCTGCTCGAAGCCCCACGAGAGCGCCGAGGCGGTCGTCTCGTGCCCGGCGACGAGCAGCGTCACGAGCTCGTCGCGCAGCTCGCCGTCGGTCATCGGCTGCCCGCCCTCGTCGCGCGCGGCGAGCAGCATCGTCAGCACGTCGTCGCCCTCCTCGCCCGCGCGGCGGCGCTCGTCGATGAGAGCGAGGATCAGCGCGTCGGCGTGGTCGCGGACGTCGACGAAGCGCGCCCATGTCGTCAACGGGCCGAGGCGGCGGCGGAACGGCGGCAGCAGGGTGAGCGGCGACGCGCCGAGGTCGAGCAGCTCCTTGAGCGTGCTGCGCAGCTCGTCGAGCCGCGAGCCCGCGACCATGCCGAAGACGGCGCGCAGGATGATCTCGAGCGTCAGCGCCTGCGTGCGCTGGTGCAGCACGAACGGCTCGCCTGGGCGCCAGGCGGCGACCTCGCGCTCGGCGACCTCCTCCATCACGCCGATGAGCGCGCGCATGCGCTCGCCGTGGAAGGCGGGGAGCATGAGCTTGCGCTGCGCAAGGTGCTCGCCGCCGTCGAGCAGCAGCACGGAGCGGGACCCGACGACGGGCTCGAGCACGCGCAAGCCCTCGCCGGGGTGCAGCACGTCGGCGGGGGCGGTGAACATCTCGCGGATCTCGTCGGGCTGCGTGAGGAAGATCCACTTGCCCTCGGGCGGTCCCATGTCGACCGTGAAGCGCTCGCCGTAGCGGCGGCGGCAGCGCTCCATGAACGGGATCGGCCGCAACGTCCAGCCCAGCATGTTGAACGGGATCGGGCCGGGCCCGGGCGGCAGCGTCGCGTCGATCACGCGGCGGATCGTATGCCGGGGAACCGCTACCCTGCCGCGGCTGTGACGCATCGCACGCTTCTCCTCCTGCTCGTCCTGGCGCTCGCGCTCGCCGGCTGTGGCGGCGACGACGAGGGCGAGACGGCCGCCACGCCGACACCGAAGGCGACCGCCACGCCGGACAACCGCGACGTCACCAAGAAGCCGACGGTGACGGTGCCCGACGAGCTGCCCCCCGACGAGATCCAGAGCGTCGACATCGTCAAGGGCAAGGGGCCCGCGGCGAAGAAGGGCGACAAGGTCACCGTGCAGTACGTCGGGGTCGCATGGAGCACGGGCGTGGAGTTCGACGCGTCATGGGACGCCGGCCAGCCGTTCACCTTCACGCTCGGCGAGGGCAAGGTCATCCCGGGCTGGGACCAGGGTGTGCCCGGCATGCGCAAGGGCGGCCGCCGGCAGCTGACGATCCCGGCCGAGCTGGCTTACGGCGCGCAGGGCTCCCCGCCGAGCATCGGCCCGAACGAGTGCCTGCGGTTCGTGATCGACATGGTGAAGATCGGCTAGAGGGCCTCGCCGAGCGCTCCCTCGAGCGCTCCCAGCAACAGGTCCCGCAGCGCGGCCCGATCGAGGTCGCCATGCTCGACCCAGTCGAGGATCGCGCCGTCCATGAACCACAGCCAGGCCCGCACGGCGGTGCGCCGCCGGGGCGTCGGCTCGCCGCCGAGGCCGGCGAAGATGCGCTCGGCGGTGTGGCCGCGAATGAGCTCGGTCACATCTCTCACCTCGGGCGCCGCGCCGCGCACGAACGTGGCGTAGGCCGCGCCGCGCTGCTCGACCCAGCTGAGGAACGCGTCGAGCTGCTCGACAGGCGGCGCGTCGGCGGGAACCGCGCTTGCGAGCTCGGCGGCGCCCTCGGCGAGGACGGCGCTGAAGTAGGACTGCTTGCTCGGGAAGTAGTGGTACAGCAGCGCCTTCGAGACACCCGCCGAGCGGGCGAGCCCGGCCATCGACAGCTCGTCATAGCTGTGGCGGGCGAACAGCTCCGCCCCGTGCTCGAGCAGCCGGCGGCGCCGCTCGTCGACGTCCAGGCGCGTGTAGGCGGGCTCGCTCACGGTTCCGCGAGCGTACCAGTGCTGACCGGCGGTCGACAGGTGTTACCGATCGCTCGACCCGGTGTTTCTCGACCGATGGTCAACAACGAGCACGGAGGTTCGGGAATGTCGATCGACGAGCGGGTGCATGGACTGGAGCGGCGGACGCACCTCCTCGAGGTCCGGCTGGCAGAGCTCGAGGGGCGGAAAGTGCCGGAGGCGACCCGCCACGAGGCCCTTCGCCATCCCGAGCTGCCGCCCGGCGCGGCCGCTCCGCGGCTCCGGCCGGAGGCGGGCCCGGGCCCGGCCGCTCCGCAGTCCCGGCCGTCGGCCCCGGCTTCCCTCGCCGCCGCCGGCTCCGCACCGCCGCCCTCGGCTCGCCGCCTCGAGCTTCCTCGCCCGCCGCAGGACCGCGGCGCCGCGCCGACCCTCGAGGACCTGCTCGGCGGCCGGGTGCTTGCCTGGGCGGGCGGGCTGACACTGCTCGCGGGCCTGCTCTTCCTCCTCGTCATCGCCGTCTCGCGCGACTGGATCGGCGAGGAGGCGCGCACGCTGCTCGCCGCCGCCACGTCGATGGCCCTGCTGACCCTCGGCGCCCACACCTACGAGCGCCGCGGCCACACCGACAGCGCGCTCGCGGCCACGGCTACCGGGATCGCGGGGCTCTTCGCCAGCATCGTGGTCGCGGTCCAGGCCTATGAGCTCATCCCCGCCTCGGCCGGGCTCGCGCTCGCGTTCGCGGTCGCGGCGACCGCCACGATCCTCGCCATCCGCTGGGAGGCCGAGGGCATCGCCGGCCTGGGCATTCTCGGCGCCGTGGCATCGCCGGTGCTGGTCGGCGCCGAGCTGGGCCCCGCGACCACCGCCTTCCTGTTCCTCGCCACCGCCTCGGCGGTCGGCGTGGTGCTCTGGCGGCGCTGGACCTGGCTCGCATTCGCGACCTTCGTCCTCGCCACGCCGCAGTGGGTCGCCTGGCTCGTGATGGAGGCGCCGAGCGCGCCCGAGATCCTCGTCACCCTGCTCGCGTTCGGCGGCCTCGGCGTCATCGCCGCCGCCGGCTTCGAGCTGCGCACCCGCACGGAGACGGTCGATTTCGCGCCGCATCTGCTGCTCGCGCTCAACGCCCTCGTGCTGGCGTGGATCGGGTGGGGCGCACTGTCGGAGACCGCCGGGCATACCGCCGGTCACGCCTGGCTCGCCGGCCTCGCCGTCGCGCACCTCGCCGGTGCAGCGGTGAGCCGGCGCATGGCCGGCGTCTCGCACGACCTCTCGCTCGCCGCCGCGGTGCTCGGCGTCGCACTCGGGAACATCGCATTCGCCTCCGTGGTCGACGGCCTGCCGCTCGTCGCCGGCTGGACAGTCATCGGCGTCGCCATGGCCGCATTCGTCCGGGCGGCGAGGCACCGCCTCGACGCCGAGCTGGCGCTCGGCGGCGTCGCCGTCCACCTCGGCCTCGCGCTCGGGCACATGCTCGTCTACGACGCGCCGCTGAGCAGCGCCGGCGCCGGCTCGGACCTGGTCGGTGGCGTCGCCGTCGCGCTCGTCGCCGCGGGCTGCTTCGCCTCCGCGCGCATCGCCGGCGCGGCGCTCGCGCCGATCACGCGGACCGCGCTCGAGGGCACGGCGCTCGTGCTCGTCGCCTACCTCGGCGCGGTCGTGCTCAGCGGCCCGGCGCTCACCCTGACCTGGGCCGCCGAGGCGGTCGCGCTCGCCGAGCTGGCGCGCCGCCACCGCGACCCGCTCGCCCGCGCCGGCGCCGTCGGCTTTCTCGCGTGCGCGGCGCTGCACGCGCTGATCGTGCTCGCGCCGCTCGACGCGCTCGTCAACGGCCTCGCGGACCCGCTGGGCGCGCTGGCGCTGCTCGCCGTCGCCGGCGCGGCGCTGGCGGCCGCGCGCATGCCCGAGGTCGACCGCGTCGCACTGGGGGCGACCGCCGCGGTGGCGGTGCTCTACCTCGCCTCGACCGAGCTGATCACCGTGTTCCAGCCGGTCAGCGGCGAGGCTGCGGTTGGCGGCCTCGGCGTCCGGCAGCAGGGTCAGGCGCTCCTCAGCGGCCTGTGGGCGGTCGTCGGCGTCGCGACGCTGCTCGCCGGCCTCGTCCGGGATCGCCACGAGCTGCGAGTCGGCGCGCTCTCGCTCCTCAGCTTGACGCTCGCGAAGGTCATCCTCTACGACCTCTCGTCGCTCGACTCGCTGTACCGCGTCGCCTCGTTCATCGCGCTCGGAGCATTGCTGTTGCTCGGCGCGTTCGCCTGGCAGCGGCTGCGCCCCGCCGGCGCTCAGTGACCTCCGCGAGGCCCCGCCCGCGATCCGGTGACTGACCCCGGCCCTACCCTGTCCCGGTGAACCAGGATTCAGATCACGAGTTCCGGCGCGCCGAGTCGCTCGACGAGGAGCTGCTCGAGGCGGAGTCCGTCGACGTCGAGACCTACCTCGACGATTCCGACCGGATCGGGCGCATCGACGAGGAGCTGCGCTCCGGGTTCGCCGCCCTCGCGCACATCGGCAAGGCCGTCTCGATCTTCGGCTCCGCCCGCACGCGTCCCGGCGACCCCGAGTACCAACGCGCGCGCGGGGCCGCCCGGATGCTCGGCGAGGCCGGCTTCGCGATCATCACCGGCGGAGGCCCCGGGATCATGGAGGCCGCCAACCGCGGCGCGCGCGAGGCCGGCGTTCCGTCGATCGGGCTCGACATCGAGCTGCCGCACGAGCAGTTCCAGAACGACTGGGTCGACCTGCCCCTGACATTCCACTACTTCTTCACGCGCAAGGTCATGTTCGTCCGCTACGCGAGCGCGTTCGTGGTGTTCCCCGGCGGCTTCGGCACGCTCGACGAGCTGTTCGAGGCCGCCACGCTGCGCCAGACGCGCAAGATCCGCCACTTCCCGATCCTGCTCGTCGAGCGCGACTACTGGCAGGGCCTCGTCGACTGGCTCAGCGGCCCGGTCCTCGCCGGCGGCAAGATCGAGCCCCACGACGTCGAGCGCCTCCACGTCACCGACGACTTCGCCGAGGTGTTGGCGGTCGTCGAGGCGGCCGACCACCGCCGCCCGCGCGCGGCCTAGGAGCCTAGGTCTTCTCGAGCGCTTCGAGCACCCACTCGCCGTCGCGGCGGCCGAGGGTCAGGCGCGCGCGGCCCTCGTCGCAGCGGAAGATGGCCTTGTCCTCGTCGGTGCCGGGACGGTCGATGACCTGGGTGAGCTCGAGGTCGGCGGGCTCGGCGCCGCCGCGCTCGGCGGCGTAGGCCTGGCGGGCCGCGGTTTCGAGCGTGCCGCGCTCCCAGCCGCGATCCTCGGCGTGGGCGGCGGCGAGATCGCGATTGACCTGCTGCAGGTGGGCGTCGAAGCGGTCGCTCGTGGCGGCGAGCCGGCGACGGGCCGCGATCGCCCCGCCGACGGCGAGCAGGACGAGGACGGCCAGGACGATGATCAGCCAGGTCGGCATCGGCGGATTATGGCGTTTCGCCGCGCTACTGCAGGACCGCGCGCGAGTCCAGGTGCGCGCCGACCTTGCGCTTCACGCGCTGCAGTGCGTTGTCGACGGTCTTGCAGTCGCAGTCGATCTGCTCGCCGATCGCCGTGTACGAGTGGCCGTCGAGGTACAGCGAGAGCACGCGCGACTCGAGCTCTGAGAGCACGGTCGACAGGCACGCCACCAGCGAGCGCAGCTCCTCGGAGGAGATCACCTGGTTGACCGGGTCCCACGTGGTGGAGCCGGGCAGGACCTCGTCGAGCGTCGGCTCTGAATCGCTCGCGCCCGCGGGCGTGGCCGAGAACGAGACGTAGCCGTTGAGCGGCGTGTGCTTGTTGCGCGTCGCAGTCTTGACCGCGGTGATGATCTGGCGCGTGATGCACAGCTCCGCGAAGTTGCGGAACGACGACTCGCGGTCGGTGCGGAAGTCGCGGATCGCCTTGTAGAGCCCCACCAGTCCCTCCTGGATGAGGTCGTCGGAGTCGCCGCCGATCAGGAAGTACGACGACGCCTTGAGGCGCACGAACGAGTGGTAGCGCCGCACAAGCCGGTCATAAGCGTCCGGGTTGCCCTGCTTCGCAAGGGCGATGAGGAAGCCATCATCAACATGAAGTTGACCTTGAGGCTTTTGGGAGATCCGAGCCACGAGCACACCCCTCCTCGGGCTGTGAGGCCCGAAATTGTCGTGGCGCACTCCTCCCCTGGCGCCTATAAGCCTCGATCGAGGGAGTAACCCTCGACTTCAGCGTGATGATTTGCAGGACATTGACACCGTTATGTGGACGTGTCAAGGCGTTGCTGCAATATCTCGTACATAAGAACCGCCGCGGCAGCGCTGACGTTGAGGGAATCGATGCGCCCGCGCACCGGGAGCGCGACGAGGTCGTCGCACGCATCCCTCACCCTCGGCCTGAGGCCTTTGCCCTCCGCTCCGAGCACCAGGACCACCCCTCCGCGGTAGTCCGGGGCCCGGTACGGGGTGCGCGCGCCGGCCGCGGCGCCGTAGCACCAGCAGTCCGCCGCCTTGGCGTCGCGCAGGAAGTCCGCGAGGTTGCGCACCTGCGCCACCTCCAGGTGCTCGACCGCCCCCGCGGAGGCCTTGCAGACCGCCGGCGTGACCTCGGCCGAGCGGCGCTCGGGCAGGATGACGCCGGTGGCGCCCGCGACCTCCGCGGTGCGGCACACCGCGCCGAGGTTCTGCGGGTCGGTGACCTCGTCGAGCGCGACCAGGAACGGCTCGGGCCGGCCCAGCAGCGCCGCGGCGTCGGCGTAGCGGTAGTCCTCGACGTCCGCGCAGACGCCCTGGTGCGCGTCCGAGCCGCAGCGGGCGGTGATCGCCTCCGGGCTCGCCTGCTCCACCGGCGCGCCGCTCCACTCCCCCTTGGCCGCCCAGATCCGCCGCACCCGCCGCGGCCCGCGCAGCGCCTCGCGCACGGCGTTGCGGCCGTAGACGATCACCCGGCGGGCACGAGCTCGGGACCTTCAGGGCCGTCCCTGACCTCCCATCCCGCTGCCCGCAGCTCGTCGCGCAGCCGGTCCGCCTCGGCGAAATCCCGCTCCGCGCGGGCCGTGGCGCGGCGCTCGGCCAGCTCCAGCAGCTCCGGCGGCGGCCTCTCCGACGCCTCGAGCAGGTTGTCGAGCGCCAGCACCTCGAGCATCTCGCGCAGGTGCGCGCCCCCGACCGGCCCCTCGCGCCGGTTCGCCTCGCGGATCCAGTCGAACAGGCTCGCGAGCGCCCGGGCGGTGTTGAAGTCGTCGGCCAGCGCGTCGAAGTACGCATCGCGCAGCGGCGCCAGGTCGGCCGGGGAGTCGCCCTCGCCGACCCGCCGACCCGCCTCGCGGATGCGCTCGACGCTCGCGGCGGCCGCGTCGAGCCGCTCGCGGTCGTAGGCGATCGGCTGGCGATAGTGGCCGGCCGCGAAGTACAGGAGCAGCGCGTCCCGCCCCACCTCGTCGAGGACCTCGCCCAGCCCGCGGATGTTGCCCTCGGACTTGGCCATCTTCTCGCTGCCGAGCTGGAGCATCCCGTTGTGCATCCACAGCCGCGCCAGCGGGCGCCCGCGGGCCGCGAGCGTCTGCGCCGCCTCGTTCTCGTGGTGCGGGAAGAGCAGGTCGGCGCCGCCGCCGTGGACGTCGAGCTCGACCCCGAGCAGCGCCTCGGCCATCGCCGAGCACTCGATGTGCCAGCCCGGCCGCCCGCGGCCCCACGGCGAGGGCCAGGAGGCGTCCTCGTCCTCCTTCTCGCCCTTCCAGAGCGCGAAGTCGAGCGGGTCCTCCTTGCGGGCGGCGCCCTCGACGCCCTCGCCCTGATCCATCTCGTCGACCGTGCGATGGGAGAGGTCGCCGTAGGTGGGCAGGGAGCGCACGCGGAAGTAGACGTCGCCGTCGACAGCGTAGGCGTGCCCGCCCTCGACGAGATCGCCGATCAGCGCCACGATCGGCGCGACGTACTCCGAGGCCAGCGGCTCGTGGTCGGGCCGCCCGAGCCCCAGCCGCTCGGTGTCGGCGAGGTAGTGCGCGGTCATCTCGCGCGCCAGCTCCTCCGACGGCACCCCGGCTGCCCGCGCCGCCGCGTAGATCTTGTCGTTGATGTCGGTGATGTTGGCGACGAGCGTCGCCTGGAGCCCCTCGTGCTCGAGGAAGCGCTTGAGCCACGAGAAGACCACGAACGGCCGCGCGTTGCCGACGTGGACCCGCGAGTAGACCGTCGGCCCGCAGGCGTAGATGCCCACCTTCCCGGGGTCCCGCGGCTCGAGCTCGACCACGCGCCCGGAGCGGCTGTCATGCAGGGAAATCGTGCGCACGGTGCGGGACCTTAGCCAGTGACGACCGCCGAGCCATGTAGCTTCGCCGCGGTGTCAGCCCTTGCGGAGGTGCAGGACGCATTTCGCACGCTGCCCGACCGGTACCTCGGAGCGGATCGGGACTTCGACGCGACCTATCACCTCCGCCTCGGGGACATCGGGCACACCTGGGAGGTCCGATGTACCACCCACGGCGCCCGCGTCCGCGCCGGCATCACGGGCCGCCGTCCCGACGTCGTCATCGGGACAGACGCGGACACCTGGCTGCGCCTTCGCCGCGGCGAGTTCTCCGGCGTGGAGGCGTTCTCCGACCGCCGGCTCTACGCGCGCGGCGACCTCGACCTCGCGGTCGGCTTCGAGGGCATGTTCCGCCTCCCCGACGGCCGCCCGCCGCTCGTGCGCATCCACGACGTGGTGCTCGAGCACGGGACGCGGATCTCGACCCTCACCATGGGCGCGGGCCCCGACATCCTGCTGTTGCACGGCCTCGGGTCGACCAAGGCGTCGTTCTTCGACACGGCAGCGGCGCTCAGCCGCTCCTACCGCGTCCACGCGATCGACCTGCCCGGCTTCGGCGGCTCGAGCAAGCCCGCACTGGCCCGCTACGGCGCGCCGTTCTTCGCCCGCACGGTGCTCGGCGTGATGGACGCGCTGGGGCTGGAGCGCGCCCACCTGGTCGGCAACTCGATGGGCGGTCGCGTCGCGATCGAGGTCGGGCTGCGCGAGCCCGATCGCGTCGGCGGCCTCGCCCTGCTGTGCCCCGCGCTCGCGTTCGTGCGCCGCGGCTACCAGCCGCTCGTCCGCCTGCTGCGACCGGAGCTCGGGCTGCTGCCGCACTCGCTCGGGCGCGGGCGCATCGAGCGCCAGTTCTGGTCGATGTTCGCCGACCGCGACCTCGTCGACCCCAGCGTGGCCGACATCGTCGTCGACGAGTTCGAGCGCATCTACCGCTCCGCCGGCGCCCGCCTCGCCTTCCTCGCCAGCGCGCGCTCGATCTACCTCGACCGGCCATTCGGGCGCAACGGCCTGTTCCCGCGCCTGGAGGAGCTCGAGCCGCCCGCGCTGTTCGTCTGGGGCTCGCACGACAAGCTGATCCCGCCGGGCTTCGGCCGGCACGTCGAGCGCTGGCTGCCCGCCGCCGAGCAGATCCTGCTCGAGGGCTGCGGCCACGTGCCGCAGGTCGAGCGCCCGGAGCGCACGAACGGCCTGCTCACGCGCTTCTTCGCCCGCGTCGACGCGCTCGGGGCCGCGGCCACGGTGCGTGCCGCCGCCTAGCCGCGCGGGCGTAACCTTGGAGGCGCGATGCGGGTCCTCATGACCACGCGCGGCAGCTCGGGCCACGTCGGGCCGCTGGCCCCGTTCGGCCACGCCGGCCTGCGCGCGGGCCACGAGGTGCTCGTCGCCGCACAGCGCCAGTTCCAGGACAACGTCGAGCGCGCGCGGCTGCCGTTCGCGCCCGTTGCGGAGCCCGCGCGCGAGGACTGGATGCCCCTGATGGGCGAGTTCTCGCAGCTGTCCTTCGAGGCGGCGAACGCGCGCATGATCGGCGACTTCTTCGGCCGGCTCGACACCGCCGCCGCGCTGCCCGGCCTGCGCGCGATCGTCGAGGACTGGCGGCCCGATGTGATCGTGCGCGAGAGCTGGGAGTACGGCGGCGCCCTGGTCGCCGAGCGCTACGGGATCCCGCTCGCCCGCGTGGGGCTGGGCCTCGCGGCCGTCGAGGAGCTGACGATCGGCTGGGCCGCTGCCGGCGTCGACGCCTCGCGCGCCGAGCTCGGCCTGCCCGCCGATCCCGCGGGCGACCGGCTCCGCGACGCTCCCTACCTCACGACGATCCCGGCGCCGCTGGAGGACCCCGCGGTCCCGGAGCCGCGCGTGACCCACCGCTTCCGCGCCCGCGCGTTCGCGGAGCCGGCCCCGCTGCCGGCGGACTGGTGGCCCGGCAACGACGATCCGCTCGTCTACGCGACGTTCGGCTCGGTGACGGCGGCGCCGCACCTGCCGTACTACCCCGTGCTCTACCGCGGCCTGATCGACGAACTCGGGCCGCTGCCGGTCCGGCTCCTCATCACCGTCGGCGAGGCTCGTGACTTCTCCGAGCTCGGCCCGCTGCCGCCCAACGTGCGCGTCGAGCGCTGGGTCCCGCAGGACGACGTCGCGCCGCACGCCGCGGCGATCGTCTGCCACGGCGGCCACGGCTCGACGCTCGGCGCGCTCGCCCACGGCATCCCGCTCGTGGTCGTGCCGCTCTTCTCCGTCGACCAGGTCGCCAACGGGACCGCCGTCGCACGGGCGGGCGCCGGCGTGACGCTGGACGGCGACATCGGCGTCCGCACGGTCCTCGAGCCCGGAACGCTCGACGGCGTCGGCCCCGCGGTGGAGGCGCTGCTCGCCGACGCCGCGCCCCGGCGCGCGGCGGAGGGGATCGCGGCCGCCATGCGCGCACTGCCGCCGGCCGACGGCGCCGTCGACGTCTTGGCGGCCCTCGCCCGCGGCTAGACTGGCCCGCCGATGGCGGCCACCGCCGACCTCCTCTCGGGCGTCGCCGAGCTCGTCAAGTCGCGCGTCCCCGCGGCCGACCTCGACGAGCGCGACCCCGACTACATCCGGGAGAGCCTCCCGCGCTTGTGGCTGCTCGCCTCGCTCTATTTCCGTGCCGAGGTGCGCGGGCTGGGCAACGTGCCCGACGAAGGGCCGGTGCTGCTCGTCGGCAACCACTCGGGCGGCAACCTGACCCCGGACACGGGCGTCTTCACGCTCGCGTTCTCGACCTACTTCGGGGTCGAGCGCGTCTTCCACCAGCTGGCCCACAACCTCGTCCTGTCGATGCCGGGCCTGTCCTTCCTGCGCAAGTACGGAACGGTCGCCGCGTCCCACGACAACGCCCGCAAGGCCCTTCAGGCGGGCGCTGCGGTGCTCGTCTACCCCGGCGGCGACTACGAGGTCCACCGCCCGAGCTGGCAGGGGCGCAGGGTCGACTTCGGCGGCCGCAAGGGCTTCCTCCGGCTCGCGCTCGACGAGCGCGTGCCGATCGTCCCCGTCGTCTCGATCGGGGGCCAGGAGACCGCCCTGTTCCTCTCCCGCGGCGAGCGGCTGGCCAAGGGCCTGGCGCTCGACCGCCTGTTCCGGCTCAAGGTCCTGCCGATCTCGATCGCCCCGCCCTGGGGGCTCAACGTCGGCGACATGCTCGGCCACGTGCCGCTGCCGGCCAAGATCACGATCGAGGCGCTGCCGCCGATCGACCTGCGGCGCGAGTTCGGCGCCGACCCCGACCTCGACGAGGCCTACGACCATCTCGTCCGGCTGATGCAGGAGACCCTCGACGCGCTCGCCGCCGAGCGCCGCTTCCCGGTGCTCGGATGAGGGTCGAGTCGAAGATCGAGATCACCGCGCCGCCCGCGCTCGTGTGGGAGTACGTGTCGGACCCCTCGCGCTACCTGGACTTCATGTCGGGGATCACGCGCTGGGAGGTCGTCGGCGCCAAGCGCATCGGCCTCGGCGCGCGCTACCGGATGCTGCTGCGGGTCGGCTCGGCCGAGGTCGGCGGGCTGATCGAGGTGGTCGAGTTCGCGCGCGCCGCCGACCTCGCGTGGACGTCGATCACCGGCATCGATCAGCGCGGGCGCTGGCGACTGCGCGCGGGCCACGAGGGGCGCAGCACGGTCACCACGCTGCGGCTCTCCTACGGCGTGGCGGGCTCGGGCATCTGGGGCTGGCTCGCCGACAAGGTCGCCGCCCCGACCGTGCGCGGGCACCTGCGCCGCTCGCTGCAGCAGCTCAAGCGCCAGGTCGAGCACGAGCAGCTGCGCAGCGCCGCCGCGGAGCGCCGCCGCTCGCGCATGGGCGCGGCCTAGGGCTCCTAGGGGCCGATCGGCTCGAGCGTGGCCACCGCCAGTGCGGCGGCGCCTTCCTCGCGCCCGACGAAGCCCATCTTCTCCCCGGTGGTGAACTTGACGTTGACGCTGCCGAGCGCGGCCGCGAGCGAGTCGCGTATCGCGTTGCGGTGCGGCGCGAGCTTCGGGCGCTCGAGCACCACCGTGGCGTCGACGTGATCGACGGCCCAGCCCTCGGCGGTCACGCGCTCGAGCACGGCGCGCAGGAGCGCCAGCGAGTCGGCGTCGCGCCACTGCTCGTCGGTGTCGGGGAAGTGCTGGCCGATGTCGCCCAGGCCGGCGGCGCCGAGCAGGGCGTCGACGATCGCGTGGGTGAGGACGTCGGCGTCGGAATGGCCGGCGAGCCCGCGTTCGCCCGGGATCTCGACGCCGCCGAGGATCAGCGGCCGGCCGTCGGCGAAGCGGTGGGTGTCGATGCCGATCCCGGTGCGCATATCAGCCGATCGGCTCGAGCCGCCGCGTGCGGCCCTCGAATACGCACAGCTCGCCGATCCCGACCTCGCCGAGCAACTCGAGTGCATCGTCGTAGCGGTGGCCGACGTCGTCGGCGACGTGGGCGTCGCTGGAGAGCGCGATCGGCAGCCCGGCGTCGATGACGACCTCGAGGAAGCGCCGCGACGGATAGATCTCCCCCACCGGCTTGCGCAGCCCCGCGGTCGAGACCTCGACGGCGACGCCGCCCTCGAGGAAGCCTTCGATCGCCGGCTCGTAGTAGCGGCGGAGGTCGCCCTCGGGCTGCGGCGCGTCGCGGCCCCAGACCTTGACCAGGTCGGGGTGGGCCATGATGTCGAACATGCCGGTCCGTGCGGCCTCGCCGATCGTGTCGAAGTAGCGCTTCCACACCTTCTCGGCCGAGTAGCCGCGCCCCCACACGCTCCAGTCGTCCATGTCGACCGCCTCGTCGCGCAGGAAGTGCACCGAGCCGACGACGTAGTCCCACTCGCGCGCCTCGAGGAAGTTGGCGGTCCGGTCCTCCGCGCCCGCCACGAAGTCCGCCTCGATCCCGAGCTTCAGGTCGGTCTCCTCGCGCACGAACTCGCAGTAGGCGTCGACGTCGTCGCG
>Ga0190275_10001265_pt1 | contig 19026 bp, 7 predicted proteins | sample Popmic550T_FD_133745 | JGI IMG/M metagenome (GOLD analysis project Ga0190275, IMG submission 133745) | Populus adjacent soil microbial communities from riparian zone of Yellowstone River, Montana, USA - 550 T | ecosystem: Environmental > Terrestrial > Soil > Riparian zone > Trees stand | place...
CCGGCGGTGCCGCCCGCACCGGACCAGGGGGAGACCGCCTCGCAATACTTCTCGCACTCCGGGGTGACGGCCGCGAACGCCGCCCTCGCGACCATCAACATGCGGCTGTTGTGGGCGTGCCTGTGCGAGGCGTTGCTCCCCCCGTGCCCGCCGAACCCGTGCGACCCGCGGCTGGTGCTCGCCACCGTCACGACCCGCGGCCCGGACTGCCGCGTCGTGAGGGTGTGCGCCGCCCGCGGCCGGCGCCAGCTCATCACCCCGCCGACGCTCCAGTACTGGCTGTCGGCGTTCCCGCTGCTGTGGGCCACCGTCGAGCGGTTGTGCTGCCCGGCGCCGCCGACGGCCGTCGCCGTCCTCGTCGAGCAGCCCGCGGTGCCGCAGGCGGTGGGGAACGTGCGCATGGCGTCGCCCGCGGCGGCGATGTTCTCGACGAGGGGGGAGCAGCAGAGCACCTTCCAGGAGCACGAGGTCACGCTGCCGGCGGTCGCCACCTTGCTGTTGTTGCTGCTGGAGCAGGTTCAGGAGACCCTCGGCGAAGCCGACCGCGGGCCGAAGCGATGACCGCGCGTGCGGCGGTCGGCCGGGTGCGGGCCGAGTACCTGGTGCCGCGCGAGCACCCCGCCCCGGGGGCCGTGCGGCGGCGCCTCGACCGCGTGGCGGCGGCGGCGGTCGAGGCCGGGGTGCGGCGCGCGGTCGAGGCGGCGGCGGGCGACGACCGGGTGTGGGTGATCCGCCGGCTCGACCTCGGCGTCGTGCTGAACCCCGCGGCCGACGACCCGGCGGTGACCGGGGTGTGGGCCGACCGGGTGGCGGCGGCGCTGACGCGCGTGTTCGTGGCCGGGCCGGACGGCGACAACGTGCTCGTGTTCCCGACCCGCGCCGCCCTCGTGGCCCGGTACGCCGCCGACCGCGCCGCCGGCCGGCCGGGGGCGTGGTGGGCGGCCGAGTTCGACGGGCTCGCCGCCCTCCCGCCGGGCGCCGCCGTCCGCGAGGCGCTGGCCCGCGACGCGCCCCGCGCCGCCGCCGTCGTCCGCGAGCTGGCCCGCGACGGGGCGCTTGAAGCCGTCCTCGCCTGCCTCACCGCGCGCGACGCCGACGACGCCTGGCGCGCCGTCCGCGGCGCGGCCGCGGCGCCCACGCCGGAAGCGGTCGAGGCCGCGCTGGCGGCGTGGCCGCGGGCAGGCGTCCGGCCCACGACCGGCGGAATAGCTGCGCCGTCGAACCGGCTCCGGCTGTTCGCGGCGACCGCCGCTGTCGCCGCGGACGACGCGCTCGCCGCGGGCGTGGAGGTCGTGCTGGCCGCGGCCGCCGGACCGGGTGACCCGGCGGCCGACGGGCGCGGCGTGTCGGTCCCGCCGGCGCTCGCCGCGCGGGTCGCGGCGGTCGTGGGGCCGACGCGGGCCGGCGACGCGGTTGTCGGCCCGCGGCTGGTGCCGACGGCGTTCGCCGGGCTGTTCCTGGCGTGGGCCGCGGGCGCCGCGGCGGGACTGACCGCGGTCGGCGGCGCGGCGTTCCGCTACCTCGTCGCGCTGAAGGTGCTCGGCGGCGCGCGGGCCGCGGAGGCGTGGCTCGACCCGCTGCCGCCGCTCGCGGCCGGGCTCGACGGCCCGCCCCGCGACTGGCCGACCGCCGCCGACCGGCCGGCGCTGCTGCGCGACCTCGTTCGCGCCCTGGCCCGCGCCCGCCAGGTGTGCGGGCGCGTCACCGCGGACCGCGTGGCCGGCGGCGCGGTGCTGCTCCGCGACGCGGACTCCGGGGCGTGGCTGTGCGCCGCGCCCTCGGCGGACGAAGGGCTCACGCTCGTCGCGGAGGCGACGGGGCGGCCGTGCGAGCTGGTCGCCGGCCCCGCCGCGGACGTGGACGCGGAGCTGGCGTACTTCGCGCTCGCCGGCCGGCCGCTGCCGCCGGGCGTCGGGGCCGACGCGGACCTGGCGGCGACGCTCGCGGCGCGGGCGGTGGTGCGGGCGTTCGCGGCGCGGCTCTGCGGCTTCGCCGCGTCCTCGCCCGAGCACCTCGCGCGGAACTTCCTCGCCGCCCCCGGCACGGTCCGGGTCGCGGACGGGGTGGTGGACGTGCGCGTCCGCCCGCCGCCGCTGCACGTCGTCCTCCGGCTGGCCGGCCGCGACGCCGACGCCTTCACCCTCCCCGACGGCCGGCCCGCCCGCGTCGCCCTCGACCCCGACTGAGGGTGCGCCTGGAATGTCGTGGGCCTGCCGGGTCGAATCCCTCGGTTTGAGCCCGGAGGGCGTCGGCGGGTAGCCCGGGGTACAACCCCGGGCGGGCGATGGCCTGCATCGTGGGAGCGACGGGGAACGGACACCGCCCAGGCCGCCCGGGGTTCCACCCCGGGCTACACGCCGACGCCCTCCGGGCTAAAACCCGAGCCACCGCCCAGGATTTCGACCGAGCATAGTCGACCCACTCTGACGGAGACCCCCGTGGCCCCGTTCGCCGACGGCGTCGCCCACCTGCTCGCCGAGCTCGACGTGCTGGACCTGCGGCTGGCCGGCGAGGTCGCCCGCCTCCGCGCCGGCCGGGCGTTCCAGGACGACCCGTTCCGCGGCCTCCACATCCCCGACGCCCTCGCCGACGCCGCCCTCGCCCCGGCGGCGCCCGCCGACCCGGCGTGGGACCGGCGCGTCGAGGAGGCGGCCGCCGCCGTCGCCGCGCGGGTCACGCCCGACCTGCCGCTGGCGCGGGTGCAGGCGCGCTTCGGCCTCGACCGCTTCGAAGTCGATGTCCTCGTGCTGGCGGCCGCGGCCGAGGCGGACGAGCGCTACGCCACGCTGTTCGCCTACGCCCAGAACGACGTGACCCGGAAGCGGCCGACGGCTGGGCTCGCCCTGCGGCTGTTCCACCCCGCGCCGGCCGCGCGCCTCCGCGCCCGGGCGGCGTTCGGCCCGGCGGCACCGCTCGCGGCGTTCGGCCTGGTCGGCTTCGCCGACGACCCCGCCGACCGCGACCCGCCGCTCCCCGCCCGCCCGCTCCGGGCCGCCGACCGCGTGGTGCGGTTCCTCCTCGGCGACGCCAACCACGACCCCGAGCTGGCCGACGCGTGCCGGTTCGACGCCACCTCCCCCGCGGTCGCGGACCTGCCGCACGCCGACGCCGTGCGGCGCGTGCTGGACGGGGTGGCGACGCGGCTGGCGGGCGGGGGGGCGTGCGTGTTCGTCGGCCCGACCGGGTCGGGGCGGCGGCTCGCGGCCGGGGCGGTGTTCGCCGCCACCGGGCGGTCACTCCTGACGGTCGCGGCCGAACTGCCGGCCGCGGCCGTCACCGCCGCCCGCCGCGAGGCCGGGTTGATCGGGGCGGGGCTGTGCGTCACCGGCTGCGACCCGGCCGACGCCGACCGCCTCCGCGCGCTGGCCGCCGGCCCGGCGCCGGTGGTGTTCTGCGCCGCCGCCGCCGTGCCCGCGCTCGGGCCGGCGGTGGCCTTCCCGCCGCTCCCGTTCGGGCCGCGGCTGTTGCTGTGGGAAGGCGCGCTCAACGGCTCCGCGAGTGCCGTCCCGGCGGCCGACCTGGCGGCGGTGGCGACGATGTACCGCGTCGGCCCCGACGGCATCGCCGCGGCCGTCCGCACGGCCCGCGCCACGGCCGCCCTGCGCGGGCCGGCGCCGCTCACCGCCGCCGACCTCCGCTCGGCCGCGGCCGGGCACGCCGGCCCGACGCTGCGCCGCCTGGCCCGCAAGGTCGAAAGCCCGCACGCCTGGGCCGACCTGGTGGTCCCGGCCGACACCCTCGCCCGGCTGCGCGAGGTGTCGGCCGCGGTCCGCCACCGGCCGACGGTCCACGCCGCGTGGGGCTTCGGCCGGCGGCTGGCGACCGGCGGCGTGGCCGTGCTGTTCTCCGGCCCGAGCGGCACTGGCAAGACGATGGCCGCCGCCATCCTGGCCCGCGAGGTCGGCGCCGAGCTGTACGCCATCGACCTCGCCGCGGTGGTCAGCAAGTACATCGGCGAGACGGAGAAGAACCTCGACCGGCTGTTCGACGAGGCGGCGGCGGCGAGTGCGGCCCTGTTCTTCGACGAGGCCGACGCCCTGTTCGGCAAGCGGTCGGCGGTGGCCGACGCCCACGACCGCTACGCCAACATCGAGGTCGCCTTCCTGCTGCAGCGGCTCGAGCAGTTCGACGGCCTGGTGGTGCTGGCGACGAACCTGCCGAAGAATCTGGACGACGCCTTCGCCCGCCGGCTCGGGCACGCGGTCGAGTTCCCGTTCCCGCCGGCGGCGCTGCGGGAGCGGCTGTGGCGGTCGGTCTTCCCGCCGCAGACCCCGCTCGGCCCGGACGCCGACTTCGCGTTCCTGGCGCGGCAGTTCGAGCTGTCCGGCGGGAACATCCGCAACGTCGCGCTCGGGGCGGCGTTCCGGGCGGCCGGGCGCGGCGGGCCGGTCGGGATGGCCGACCTGATCCCGGCCGTCGCGCGGGAGTTGCAGAAGAGCGGGAAGCTGCCGGCGAAGGCCGACTTCGGCCCGTACTACGACCTGATCCGCCCGCCCCGGGAGCAGCCGTGACCGCCCGCGCCCGCACCCCCGCCCCGACCGCCGCCGCGCCGGCCCCGGCCGCGCCGGCGCCGCTGCCGGCGGCGCTGCGGCTGCAGCGCGCGGCCGGCAACCACGCGGTCGGCGCGCTGGTGCGGGCGAAGCTCGAACTCGGCGGCACCCACGACCCGGAGGAGCAGGAGGCGGACCGCGCCGCCGAGGCGGTGACGGCCGCCAAGACGTGCGCGTGCGGCACCGCCGGCGCGGGCACCTGCGAGACGTGCCGCGGGTCCGGGGCGGTGCGCCGGTCGGCCGCGGGTGCGGGCGCGGCCGGGGCCGGGGCGGCGCCGCCGGCGGTCCACGCCGCGCTGGCCGGGCCGGGGGTGCCGCTGTCGGCGGCGCTGCGGGCAGACATGGGGCCGCGGTTCGGGCACGACTTCTCGGGCGTGCGCGTCCACACCGACGCGGCCGCGGCCGACTCCGCCCGGACGATCGGGGCGCGGGCGTACGCGGCCGGGGCGGACGTGGTGTTCGCCGCCGGCCAGTTCGCCCCCGACACCGCCGACGGCCGCCGCCTGCTGGCGCACGAGTTGGCCCACGTCGTCCAGCAGTCCGGCGCCGCGCCGGCCGTCCGCCGCGACCCGGGCGACGGCGGGGTGCCGCCCGCCCCCACCGACGACCGCGACGCCGGCGCCCCGCCGCCGCCAGCTTCGCCCGGGTCGGCCCGGCCCGACCCCGCCCGGGCCGGCTACCCGTCGGTCACGCTCACCGCCGGCCCGGACACGGCCCCGGACGAGATTCGAGCCCTCGTGGTCGCCAACGGGAAGGACGCCCCGGGGCGGTTCATCGAGTGGCTCCGGGATCAGGTCGCGCGAGTCACCGCCGCCCAGGACGTGGTGGCCGGCGTCGTCGAGTCCGCCGACCGCGAGATGCTCGCCGACCTCCGCGACCGGGCGCTCCCCGTGTACGTCGCCGCCGGCACGCAGGTGGCCGCCGAGGTTCTCGCGTTCGTCGCCGACTTCGAAGCCGCCGCCGTGACGAACGCGTACGCCATCGTGCGGGCCAACGAGGAGCAGGCGAAGGCGGAGATGAAGCGGTACGGGATCACCACGACCCTGATCGAGGACGTGCAGGGCGGCTCCGGCGAGGGAGTCGGGGGCTCCACGGTCTCGGTCGAGTACGGGATGCCGGCCGACTCCACCGCCGGGAAGGAGCTCCAGACGGCGGCCCAGCTGCTGCTCACCCGCCGCCGCGAAATTGACCGGATGACCCGCGACCGTGACATGCACCTCACCGCCATGGGGTACACGGTCGGCGACGTGCGGAGTCGCCACGTCACCGAGTACGAATCCCTGGCCCCGCGGGTCGAGGAGGCGAGGCAAGGCTACCTGCGGGTCCGGGCCGGGTTGTGCAGCCGGAACCCGGCACTGGCCGCCTTCTCCGTGCTCGACGCCGGGACCGGCGACCTCGAAACCCTGGCCGCGGGCGGGGACGGAAGGGGCGCGGCGACGCTCGTCGGCCGGCGGGTCTCCGAGCAGATGACGAAGATCGCCCGGGTCCGGGCGGGGCTCCGGAGCAAGGCGGACGTCAACACCTGGCAGCTGCCGAAGGTCGTCGACGTGACCCGGCTCTCCCGCGGGGTCGCGGCGGGGTCGTGGCAGGCCCGGGTGGTGGACGACACGGTCGCGGCGGAGGCCCCGGGCGTACTCGGCGAGATCGCCCTGGCCGTGCTCAACGTCGCCGCCCTGCTGGCCGCCGGCCCGACCGGCGGCCTGAGCCTGGCGTTCGCGGCGGGGGTGAACGCGGCCGTCGCCGCCGGACACATCGAGGACTACGTCCGGGAGGCGGCCGTCTCCGGCACCGCCTTCGACAAGGCCCAGGCCCTCTCGCAGGACGAGCCGTCGTTCGTCTGGCTGGCGGTGGAGATCATCGGCGTCGGGCTGGACGCCCACGGGGCGGTGTCGGCGATGAAGGCGCTCAAGGGGCCGGTCCGGGCCGTCCAGGCGGCCCGCGACGCCGCGGCCGTCGAGGAGGCGAGCAAGGTTCTCGATGACGCGGCCCGGGCCGAGCTCCGGAACGCCGAGGCGGCCGGCCGGGTCGTCGCCGCGGCCAAGCGGGCCGGGGCCGGCGGGGACGAGGCGCTGCGCCTGGCCGGGCTGACCGAGCGGGAGGTCGGCGAGCTGGCGAAGGCCGGCCGCCTCGCCGCCGAGCACGTCGTCGCGAAGTCGGCCGACGGGTTGTTGACCCTGTCCCGCAGCGGGTTCCTGTACTTGTGCGCGTCCCCGTGCCGGATGCTCGCCGAGCGGTACGCGGTGGTGGTGGCCCGGCACCCGGAGTACGCCGCGAAGATCGCCCACGTCGAGCGCGAGGTGGGGGCGGCGGCGGCGGCCGTCACCCGCGCCGAGGCGGAGGGCCTGGCCGAGGTGGCCGCCCTCCGGTCCCGCGCGCAGGCCCTGTTGCACGACGCCGAGGCGCTCGACGGGGAGCTGCGCGCCCTCGAGCGCCAGCTCGCCGACGAGGGCGGCCTGGTCGCGGAAGGTGCGGCCGACGCCGCGACCGCGGCCGACCGGCTGCAGGCGGTGACCTCGCCGAAGGTGCTCGAAGACCTCCGCGCACAACGCCCCAAGCTCGACAGCCCGCCCCACGGGGTGCCGACCCCCGCCGACCAGCAGATGTGGCGGGAGTACGTCCAGTACTACGACGAGCGGCTGCTGCGCCTCGAGCAGGACCTGGCGAACCCGGCGCGGGTGCCCCGCAACCCGCCGCGGACGTTCGAGTCGTACCGCGCCTGGTGTCTCGGCGACCCGAAGGCGTGCGGGTTCCTGGCCAACACCCGCCGCGGCACGCTGTTCCAGGCCGCCCAGGACGCGGCCCTGGCCGACGAGTTCGGCCGGCAGTCGGTCCACTCCAACGTCGGCGTGTCGCAGTCCCTCGCGAACGAGGTCCACGGCGACATCAAGTTCGTGGACCACTTCGTCCGCCGGCCGGAAGGCTCGTTCGCCGGGATGTCGAGCAAGAGCCGGGATTTCGCCGGAGTCCTGGCCCGCAACGGGGACGACGTGACCCGGGCGCTCCCGGAGGTCCTGGGCCAGGTCCGGGCCGACGTGCGGGAACTGTTCGAGAAGTACGGCGGGTGGCAGACGGTGCGGCGGCAGGAGTTGGGGCTCGTGGAGCCGGTGAAGGTGACCGAACTGATTCTGAACCTCGACGGCTCGCTGATCCCGAAGGAGCTGCGGGAGCAGGTCGTGGCCGCGGCCCGCGCGGAGGGGAATGCGGCGGCCCGGGAGGCGGCGACGGTGTACCGCAACGCGAATCTCACCTTCGACATCCGCATCAGCCCGTGACGCCGGCGGGTGGGCTTCGCCACCGGGAGGGGAATGCCCGGAATCGTCATGCCGTCCGGCGAGCCTCGTTGCTCTAATAGGGTGTTCGGACCCGTGCCGTGAGCCGCCGATGCCCCGCCCCCGCGTCCGAGGACTGGTCCGCGCCCTGCCCGACGCGGCCGACATCCGGCCGGACGCCGAGCTGCTCGACCGCTTCCACCACGACGGCGACGCGGACGCCTTCGAGGCGATCGTCCGCCGGCACGGGCCGCGGGTGCTGTCCGCCGCCCGGCACGTGCTCGGCCACTCCCCCGACGCGGACGACGTGTTCCAGGCCGCGTTCCTCACCCTCGCCCGGGAGGCCGCCCGCATCCGCCGGCGGCCGGCCCTCGGCGGGTGGCTCACCAGCGTCGCCCACCGCCTCGCCCTCCTCGCCCGCACCGACGCCGCCCGCCGCGCCCGCATCGAGGGCCGGCGGCCGAGTCCCGCCGCCGTCGAGCCGCCCGACCTCACGGTGCGGGAGGCGCACGACATCCTGCACGACGAGCTGAACCGGCTGCCGGAGGCGCTCCGCCTCCCCCTCCTGCTGTGCTACCTCGACGGCATGACCCGCGACGACGCGGCCCGGGAACTCGGCGTCGGCGTCGAGGTCCTCCGCGGCCGCCTGGAGCGCGGGCGGGACAAGCTCCGCTCCCGGCTCGTGCGGCGCGGCGTCTCGCTCCCCGCCGGCCTGCTCGCGGCGGCCGTCGGGCCGGCGGCGGCCGCCCCCGCCGAGTCACTGGTCCGCGCCGCCGTCGCGGGCGTCACCGCCGGCACCGCCACCGCCGCCGTTCGCACCCTCATCCGCCTGGGGACCGCGTCCATGATCCTCGCCAAGGTCAAGTCGGCCGCGGTCGTCGTCGCGGCCGTCGGTCTGGTCTGTTCCGCCGTCCTCCTGGGGGCGACGGAGGCGTCCGACGGCGGACAGCCGGCCCCGGCGAAAGCGCCCGCGCCGGCCGCGCAGCCGGCCGCCCCCGCACCGCCGCGTGAGCCGGCCGACGAATCGCCGGTGGTCTCCGGTCGCGTGGTGGACGAGGCGGGCGGTGCCGTGGCGGGAGCGAAGGTCCAGTTCGTGATGGGCGGGTGGGACTACCCGACCACCCACACCGACCGCGGCGGAGCCTTCCGTCTGGTGCTGCTCCCCGAGTCGGACGACCCCCGGACGTACCCGCGGGTCGTACTCGCCACGGACGCGGACGGCCGGCGGCAGGGCGTGGCCCGCTTCACCGTCGTGAGAGACGCCCGCGACCTGACGATCACCCTCCGGCCGGCGCGGACCGCGACCGTGCGGGTCCGCGACGCGGCGAAGCAACCCGTCGCAGGTGCCCAGGTCGTATTGGTGGCCGAGCGGCATCAGATGGCGACGGCCACGACCGCCGGCGATGGCGCGGCCGTCCTCCGCTACCCGGCGGACGTGGAGGTCAACGTCGTCTGCGCCTTCAAGGGGGGCGCCGGCTTCGACTACGTGTCCACGCTGAAGGAGCGGGGTGGTAAGGAGCGCGCCCCGCTCCCGGCCGATGTCGCCCTGGTGCTGGCGGGCGCGCGGACCGCCCGCGTGACGGCCGTCGACAGCGCCGGCCGGCCGGTGGCGGGCCTGGCGGTGACCCCGTTCACCATCGACCGGCCCGACCGGACGGAGGACGCCAACCTCAGCGGCTGCAAGGCGGTGCAGGCCGTCACGGACGCGGCCGGGATGGTCACGTTCGACTGGCTCCCCGCCGACGTGGGCCGGGGGATCCTCTTCCTCACCGCCTCCCGCGAGTACAGCCAGTTCGGTTCGGTTCGCGTCACGCAGAACTCGCCGGTCGTGGGCGGGACGCTGCGGATGATCCGCAAAGCGCGACTAGCGGGCCGGGTGCTCCGCCCGGACGGCACGCCGGCGGCCGGGGTCTTCGTGGAGGCCCAGGGGTTCGCCACCGCGGATTACTTCGGGCGCGCGTACGCGGCGGCCACCCGGGCCGACGGGTCCTACCACATGACCGTCGACGGGGAGCATGTCTACGTGGTGGGCGTGGTCCACGACCGGTGGGCCGCGGCGTGCCGCCCGGGCGTGGTGGCCCGCGAGGGCGCGGCCGTCGGCGGGCTCGACTTCCGGCTGGCGGAGGGGACGGTCCTGCGGGGCCGGCTGACCGCCGGGGCCGGGAAGCAGCCCGCGGCCGGGGAGTCCCTGCTGCTCAGGGAGCAGGCCGGCGAGTTCCCCGAGGCGCTGCGGGTCGGCCCCCGGCGCGACCTGGGACGCGACGAGCTGTACTTCTCCCGGGTGGCGACGACGGACGCCGACGGCACCTACCGGTTCCGCGTCGGCCCCGGTTCGTACACCCTGTACCACCCGGGCACGCACCGGACGGTCGCGTTCACCGTCGAGCGGGAGCGGGAGGTGGTGAAGGACCTGCACCTCCCCCGGGCGGACCCGGGCCGCTGAGGTCGGCTCGGGTTCGGAGCCCCGAAGGGGCGGTAGTCAATAGCCCAGGGTGTAAACCCTGGGTAGCCTGTGGCGGAGTTCGGGGGGGTCACGCACCCGTGACACCGCCGACGCTCCCAGGGCTGACGCCCTGGGCTATTGACTGCCGCCCCTTCGGGGCTCCGAACGCGCGTCGCAACTCCTTGCCGGGCAAAGATGCGCGACGCGATCGGTCCGGCGGCGTCGCTCCGACGGCGATTCTTCTGGCAGAAGCACTTGTTTCCGGGACCCGGTGGGGGGGCGGCGGAAACAATAATCTCCGCCCGAATGGCCGTTTTCCTTGACGCCGCCGGATTCATCAGACCGCCTCCGCCGCCGGCCGTCGGTACAATCACCGCCGCACCCAGTCCTCCTGTCCGCGCGGCGTACCGACCCATGACCGACCCCGAACGAACGGGCGCGTACGAGCTCGGCGCGGCCGCCCCGCCGCCGGCCCACGTCGGCCGGTACCGGGTCGAGCGGACGCTGGGCCGGGGCGGGTTCGGCCTCGTGTACCTCGCGTACGACGGGCAGTTGCACCGCCGCGTCGCCGTCAAGGTTCCGCACCCCGAGCTGGTCGACCGCCCCGAGACCGCCGGGCTCTATCTGGCCGAAGCCCGCACCGTCGCCAACCTCGACCACCCGCACATCGTCCCCGTCTACGACGCGGGGAGCACCGACGACTGCCCCTGCTTCATCGTCTCGAAGTTCGTCGAAGGGTGCACGCTGGCGGAGCGGATTCGCGGCGACCGGCCCGCGCCCGGCGTGGCGGCCGAGCTGGTCGCCACGATCGCCGGGGCGCTGCACCACGCCCACCGCCACGGGCTCGTTCACCGCGACGTGAAGCCCGGCAACATCCTGATGGACGCGGGCGGCCGGCCGTTCGTCGTCGACTTCGGGCTGGCGCTGCGGGAGGGCGGCTTCGGGAGCGGCCCGAGCTACGCCGGAACGCCGGCCTACATGAGCCCCGAACAGGCCCGCGGCGAGGGGCACCGCGTCGACGGCCGCAGCGACATCTTCAGCCTCGGCGTGGTCTTTTACGAGCTGCTGACCGGGCGGCGGCCGTTCCACGCGGACACGCCCGCCGGGCTGCTGGAGCAGATCGTCTCGCGCGAGGCCCGCCCGCCCCGGCAGTGGGACGAGGCCATCCCGAAGGAGCTGGAACGCGTCTGCCTCAAGGCGCTGTCGAAGCGGGCGTCGGAGCGGTACACGACGGCGCTGGACCTGGCCGACGAGCTGCGCCAGTTCCTGGGCGAGCCGTCGGCCGCCGCGACCGCGACCCCGTCACCGGCCCCGGCCGGGCCGGCGTGGGCGGCCGACCCCGTCACGCCGGCGACCCCGACGTCGGTCCGTCAGCCCATCCGCATCGTGCCGAAGGGGCTGCGGTCGTTCGACGCCCACGACGCCGACTTCTTCCTCGAGCTGATGCCCGGCCCGCGCGACCGCGACGGGCTGCCCGACAGCCTCCGGTTCTGGAAGACGCGGGTCGAGGAGACGGACCCCGACGCCACCTTCCCCGTGGGGTTGATCTACGGGCCGTCCGGGTGCGGCAAGTCGTCGCTGGTGAAGGCCGGCCTGCTGCCGCGGCTGGCGGGCCACGTGGTCGCCGTGTACGTCGAGGCGACGGCCCGCGAGACAGAAGCCCGCCTGCTCAACGGCCTGCGGAAGCGCTGCGCCCCCCTGCCGGCCGACCCGAGCCTGGCGGCGACGCTGGCCGGGCTGCGCCGCGGGCAGGGCGTCCCCGCGGGGAAGAAGGTGTTGATCATCCTCGACCAGTTCGAGCAGTGGCTCCACGCCCGCAAGGACGGGCGGGACGGCGAGTTGGTCCAGGCGCTGCGCCAGTGCGACGGCGGGCGGGTACAGTGCCTGGTCCTGGTGCGCGACGACTTCTGGCTGGCCGTGAGCCGGTTCCTGCGGGACGTGGAGGTCCGGCTGGCCGAGGGGCAGAACAGCGCGCTCGCCGACCTGTTCGACACCGACCACGCGCGGAAGGTGCTGGCGGCGTTCGGGCGGGCCTTCGGCCGGCTCCCCGACCGCCCCGGCGACGCGACCAAGGACCAGTCCGAGTTCCTCGGCCAAGCCGTGGCGGACCTGGCGCAGGACGACAAGGTGAACTGCGCGCGGCTGGCCCTGTTCGCCGAGATGATGAAGGGCAAGGCGTGGACGCCGCGGTCGCTGAAGGCGGTCGGCGGCACGGAGGGCGTCGGGGCCGCGTTCCTCGAAGAGACGTTCGGCGCGGCCACGGCGCCGCCGGAACACCGCTACCACCAGAAGGCCGCCCGCGCCGTGCTGAAGGCGCTGCTGCCCGAGACGGGGAGCGACATCAAGGGGCACATGCGGTCGGACGCCGAGTTGCTCGCCGCGTCGGGGTACGCCGGCCGCCCGGCGGACTTCGACGAACTCGTCCGCGTCCTCGACGGCGAGGTCCGGCTGATCACGCCGACCGATCCGGAGGGGAAGGAGGACGTGCCGGCCGGCGGCGCGGGTCGGGCGGCGGGCGGGGCCGCGCGGTTCTACCAGCTGACGCACGACTACCTCGTCCCGTCGCTCCGCGACTGGCTGACCCGCAAGCAGAAGGAGAGCCGACGGGGCCGGGCCGAGTTGCTGCTGGCGGACCGCGCCGCGGTGTGGGCCGCCCGGCCCGAAGCCCGGCAACTTCCGTCGCTGCCGCAGTGGCTCGGCGTCCGGTGGTGGACGCGGCGGACGGACTGGTCGCCGTCCCAGGCGCGGATGATGCGGGCGGCGGCGCGCTACCACGCGGTGCGGGCCGTGGCCGTCGCGCTGGTCGTGTTCGCGGTCGCGCTCGGCAGCTGGGAAGGGTTCGGCCGGCTCAAGGCCCAAACCCTCCGCGACCGGCTGCTCGAATCCACGACGGCCGACGCCCCGGCGGTCGTCAAGGAGATGGCCCCGTACCGCCGGTGGGCCGACCCGCTCCTGCGGGACGCGCTGTCACAGGCGGAGCAGGCCGGCGACCCCCGCCGCCGGCTCCACGCCAGCCTCGCCCTGCTGCCGGTGGACCCCGGGCAGGTGGACTACCTGTCCGACCGACTGCTGACGGCCGAGCCGGCGGAGCTGGTCGTCATCCGCGACGGGCTGGCGGGGCACGAGTCCGACCTGACGGCGGGGCTGTGGGCGGTCCTGGAGAACCCGACGCAGGACCCGGGCCGGCGGCTGCGGGCGGCGTGCGCGCTGGCGGCCTACGCGCCCGACGACCCGCGGTGGGGGCCGGTCGGCCGCGACGTGGCGGCGACGCTGGTGGCCCAGCCGCCGTTCGTCGTCGCCCAATGGACGGCGGCGCTGGAGGGGGCCGGCCGCTGGCTGACCCCGCCGCTCGCCGACTTCCTGGTGGACGAGAGCCGAGGCCTGTCGGAGCGCGGCGTGATCGCCAGCGTCTACGGCAGCTTCGCCCGGGTCGTCCCCGGCAGCCACGCCCGGTTGGAGCGCGAGTTGGAGGCGCCCGACCCGGCCGCGGCGCCGGACGAGCGGGTCGGCCGGGCGAAGCGGCAGGCGAGTCTCGGGATGGCGCTGGTCGTCATGGGGCACGACGAGCCGGTGTGGCCGATGCTGAAGCACGGCCCGGACCCGACGGTGCGGAGCTACCTGATCGACCGGCTGGCCCTCGGGGGTGTCGATCCGAAGGTCCTGGCCGCCCGGCTGGGCGCGGAGAAGGACGTGTCCGTCCGCCGGGCGCTCCTCCAGAGCCTCGGCGAGTACGGCCTGGACCGGTTGTCGCCGGCCGAGCGGCTGAACCACCTCCCGTTGGTGCGCGACCAGTACCGCGACGACCCCGACCCGGGGGTTCACGGCGCCGCCGAGTGGGTCCTGCGGCAGTGGGGCGCACTGGGCCGCGAGACCGGAATCGACGCGGGGTTGGTCACGGGCCGGGTGGAGGGGCAGCGGCGGTGGTACCTCACCAGGCAGGGCCACACGATGGTCGTGGTTCCGACGCCGGGCGAGGTCTGGATGGGGGAGGGCGACGAGCGGCACCGGGCGACGGTCGGCCGGAGTTTCGCGCTGGCGTCGAAGGAGGTGACGGTGGACCAGTTCGCCCGGTTCCGGGAGCGGCACGCGTACAACCGGTGGTACGCCCGGACGGGCGACTGCCCGGCGATCACGGTGCTGTGGTACGACGCGGCGGCGTACTGCAACTGGCTGAGCGAGCAGGAGGGGATTCCGCGGGGGCAGTGGTGCTACCTGCCGAACGCGGACGGCAAGTACGCCGAGGGGATGGCGACGGCCCCCGACTTCCTGGCGCGGACGGGGTACCGGCTGCCGACCGACGCCGAGTGGGAGGCGGCCTGCCGGGCGGGCGCGGAAACGGACTACTCGTTCGGGATGTCGGTCGAGCTGCTCGGCCGGTACGGGTGGTACGACGGCACGTCTCTGGGCACGAGTCGCCCGGTGGGGTCGCGGCGGCCGAACGACCTGGGCCTCTTCGACATGCACGGCAACGTCTGGGAGTGGTGCCAGGACGCCTACCGCCCGCACCCGAAGGCGGCGGACGGCGTCCGGGCCACGGCCGGCGACGCGAGCCCGGTCGTGAGTAACAGCGTCGGTCGGGTGTTGCGCGGGGGCTCCTTCAACAACCCGCCGGCGCACGCCCGGTCCGCCAACCGCAACAGCTTCCCGCCGACGACCCCGGACGACGGGGTCGGCTTCCGACCGGCCAGGACGGTGGCGCCCTGATCCGTTTCGGTTTCCTCGGCGCGGGTGGGGTGTGGCAAAGCCCACCCGCCGCGGCGGGTGGGCTTTCAGCCCGGACCGGACTCACTTCACCGTGACGAGCTTGTCTTCCCGCGGGAACGTCTCCAGCACCAGCCCCTTGAAGTGGATCTCCTGCGGGACGTTGTTCGAGTGCAACTGCAGGCCGATCGGGCCGGCCTTGATGCGGTTCGGCTCGGGGTCGCGCCAGTCCACGACGGCCGTGCCGTTGACCGCGACGCGGACGCGGTTCCCCTGGGCCAGCACCTCGATGTCGTTCCAGTCGTGCTGCTTGCCGACGTTCCGCGCCGGCACGCCGCTCGGCGGCAGCCCGTTGCGGCCGAACAGGTCGTACATGCCCCACCCGGACGGGAACATGACGAGGTGGCCCTTGTACGTGTGCTCGGACCGGTCTGCCTTCGGGTCGGTGACCTTGCCGTCGGCCTTCGGCCACACCTCGCCCCAGAACGCCACGCCCGAGTGCATCTCGGACTCGACGAGCTTCGCCGCGAACGTGAGGCGGAAGTCGGTGTACTTGTCCTTCGTGTTCAGGTACGTGCTGTACTTCAGCGGGGCCGTGTTCTTGGCCACGATCACGCCGTCCTTGACGGACCACAGGTCGGTGTAGCCGGTCCAGCCGTCGAGGGTCTTGCCGTCGAACAGCTTGATGGTTTCGGTCTTGCCCTCGCGGGGCTTCACGACCGGGGCGTCCTTCTTCTTGGGCGCGTCTTTCGTGTCCTGACCGGCGAGCGAGCCGACGAGGAGGGCGGAGAGGAGCAGCGCGAGACTTCGCATGGGTGCGTCCGGGAGCGGGGAGGGAGGGAACGCCACGGGCGGATGATACCAGAAGAGGGCGGGCGAAAGTAGCAGGCAACGGAATGCCCGTCACTCCTTGTTCGCCCGCAGGAAGTCCACCACCGCCCGGCGGAATTCCGGCGTGGCGAAGGAACTGCCGTGGTCCCCCTTCTCCACCACCACCACGCCGGCCCGCGGCAGCGCCCGCCGTGATCCCGCGATGATGTCCTTGAGGCCCTGCACCTCGCGGCTGCCGTAGACGAACTGGACCGGGACCTTGTTCGCCCGCAGTTCCGCCTCGGTCACCTGCCAGCCCGCCCGGCCCCGGAGGACCGCGGCTAGGGCCTTCTGGTCCTTCTTTCCGAGGAACAGGTCGCTGAACGCCGCCGCCTGCTCGAGGCTCGGCTTCTCCTGCCCGTCCGGGGTCAGGGCGACGATGAGCGGCCCGATCCCCTTCCCCTTCTCCAGCGATTCCGCGGTGGCGGTGATCGTGTCGGCGAACGTCTGGGGCGGCTGAAACAGCGGTCCGCCGCCGCCGAACGTGACGCTCAGCAGCCGGTCGGGGTGTGTGACGAGCAGCTTCCCGGCGACGAACGCCCCCATCGAGTACCCCACCACGTGAGCCTTCTTGACCTTGGCGTGGTCGAGGAGCCGGACCACGTCCTCGGCCATCTCCTTCCCGTACATCTTCGGGTCGTGCGGCTTCCCGCTCCGGCCGTGGCCCCGCTGGTCGAGGGCGAGAACCCGGTAGCCCTTCAGGGCGGGGAGGAACTGGGTCTCGGTGAGGGGCATCTTGGTCCACATCTCCTCGGCCGACAGGGTGAACCCGTGGAGCAGCACGACCGCCTCGCCCTCGCCCTGATCGAGGTAGGCGAGTTTCACCCCGCCCGAGTCGAATGTCTTTTCCTGGGCGCGGGCGGCGGGCAGAAGGAGGAGGGCGAGGACGAGCGTGGCGGCGTATCGCATGGCGTGTTCCCCGGGGTCAGGACTCATCGTACCTTTCCCGTGTCGGGGTGCCACCGGGGTGACTTCCCTCGCCCCCGGCCGCCGCAGTGCGGTACAATCATTCCCCGTGGGCGGCGAATCACCCCCGACGCCCGTCCCCCGCGGAGCCGGCCCGATGTACGCCCTGCTGCAATGCGTCGCCGAGGCGGTCGTCGCCAAGGGCGTCCGCGGCCTCGCCGAGCTCGTCCCCGGCGGTGGGTTCCTCTACGACGTCGCCAACGACGCCCACCGCCGCCTCCGCGACCGCAAGCGTACCGACCAGATCCGCGACGAGGTCGTCGCCGTCGCCGCCGCCGGCATCGAGGAGGTCCGCAAGGTCGCCGAGCAGGTGGTGGCGGAGGTGGCGAAGGACGCCGCCCCGGCCGAGAAGGCGGCGCTCGAGCTGTACCTGACGCAAGTCCCCGGCGCCGTCCGCGCCTCGCTCCGCCGGGCCGACGACCCGTCCGGGAAGTCGGTCCCCGACCAGTTCGCCCTCGCCGACGGCAACGACCTGGCCCGCCGGCTGCCGTCGCGGCTGCCGAAGTTCCGCCCCGGCGAGCCGCTCCCCGGCCGGCCCGGGTGGGTGCTCGGCGAGCTCCTCGGCAGCGGCGGCTTCGGCGAAGTGTGGCTCGCCAGGAACCCGTCGCTGGCAGCGCTGAAGGGGGCCGTGAAGTTCGGCACCGACCCGCAGGCCCGCGAGCGGCTGCTGCGGCACGAGGGCGGGCTCGTCAGCCGGGTGATGGAGGAGGGCCGCCACCCGAACATCGTGCCGCTGCTGGACGCGTACCTCGAAGGCGACGCCCCGTGGCTGATGTACGAGTACGTCAGCGGCGGCGAGCTCGGCACGCTCATCGGCGCCTGGCAGGCTTCGACCCCGACCGAGCGTTCCGCGAAAAGTATCGCCGCGCTGCGCACCCTGGCCGCAGCCGTCGGTCACTTCCACCGGCTGCGTCCGCCGCTGGTGCATCGGGATTTGAAGCCGGCGAACATCCTCGTCCGCGGCACCGCCGCCGCCCCGCAGCTGCTCGTCGCCGACTTCGGCATCGGCGGCGTCGCCGCGGACGCCGCCCTCGCGGCGGAGGCGACGCGCCGGTCGAGCGGCTATTTGGGTTCGCAGCTGTGGGGGTCGCACACGCCGCTGTACGCCAGCCCGCAGCAGCAGCGCGGCGAGAAGCCCGACCCGCGCGACGACGTTCACGCCCTCGGCGTCATCGGCTACCAGATGCTGACCGGCAAGCTCGACACCGCCCCCGGCGCCGACTTCGCCCGCACGCTGAAGCGGCTGAACGTGCCGGAGCCGCTGATCGAGCTGCTCGGCGACTGCGCCGCCCACGACCCCGACCACCGGCCGCGCGACGCGGCCGAGCTGGCGGACCGGCTGGCGAAGCTGGACAAGCCCGGCGCCGCCGCCCCGCTAGCCGAGGGGCCGCAGATCGTGGCGTGCCCGTCGTGCGGCGTGTCGCTGCGGTTCCGGGCCGGGGCGACGGCGCTGCGCTGCACCCGCTGCGGCACCGTGTTCAACCCGTCGGAGGCGGTCGCCCCGCCGCCGCCGAAGATGAAGGTGATCGAGGGGGAACTGGCCCCGCCGCCGCCCCCGCCGCCGGCGCCGGCCCCGACGACGCAGCGAGCGGCGCTGACCACCCGCCGCGGCCGCGACGACGACCGCCGCCCGCCGCGCCGCGACGAGGAGCGCGACCGTGACCGGAGGCGCGAGCCGGAGCCGAGGGAGCGGACGGGCATCAACCCGTGGTGGATCGCCGGCGGGGCGGTGGGGGCGTCGCTCCTCGTCATCCTGCTGGTGGTGCTCCTCACCGGCCGCGACCGGAACACCGCGTCGAACACGCCGCCGACGACGCCCGACCCCAACGCGGTGACCCCGACCCCCAGGCCGACGCCGACGCCGAGGCCGACGCCGGTCGTGCCGACGATTCCCCCGGGGATGCCGGTGGTGGTGCCGACGATCCCCGACCCGCCGCCGACGTTCCCCGGGAAGAAGAAGACGCCGGAGGGTGATCCGTTCCTCACCCCCGCCGTGCCGCAGACGATCGTGCAGGTGCGGGCGTTCATGAGCCCCGCGCTGAAGGACAAGGACGTGTCGGTGACGTACGGCCTCGACGGCCAGACGCTCGTGGCAGTCACCCCCGACGGCGACGTGACGCTGGTGTCGGCCGTGAACGGGGCCGAGCGGATGAGCTACTCGAGCGGGGTGAAGGGGTTCCGGCCGCTGGTCTTCCCCCAGGGGGACCAGGTGGTGACGGCGGTGGAC
>Ga0190275_10001266_pt1 | contig 19009 bp, 20 predicted proteins | sample Popmic550T_FD_133745 | JGI IMG/M metagenome (GOLD analysis project Ga0190275, IMG submission 133745) | Populus adjacent soil microbial communities from riparian zone of Yellowstone River, Montana, USA - 550 T | ecosystem: Environmental > Terrestrial > Soil > Riparian zone > Trees stand | place...
ACTACACCCAGCACGTGCTCGCCGCACCGCATTTCCGTGCGGCCGGCGAGACCTTCGAAGAGCGCGTGGACTGGGTGAACGAGACCGGTCTTGGCGTGATCGGTACTGTCGATGACGCCATCGCTCAGATCGAGCGGCTCGAGAAGCAGTCCGGCGGATTCGGCTCGTACCTGCTGATCCACACGGAGTGGGCCCGCCATGCCGCCACCCTGAAGAGCTACGAGTTGTTCGCCGATTATGTCATCCCGCACTTCCAGGGCAGCGCCGACCGGCTTCTGCAGGCGCAGGAGTACGCCGTCTCGCGCTGGAACGAACTGGACGGCCGGCAGGCTGCCGCGATTCAAGCGGCTACGGACCGGCACGCGAAGGAACGCGCCGACGCGGGCGCCTGACCGAAACCCGATCGATCGACAGTGAGGTTGAGCACATGATTCGCATGCAGCAGGTGGTCGACACTGTCCAACTTCGGCGAGCGTTCGGCGCTTTCCCGTCGGGCGTGGCCGCCATCTGCGCACGGATCGATGGCCAGCCCGTCGGGATGGCCGCCAGCTCTTTCACCTCGGTCTCGGTCGACCCGCCGCTCGTTTCCGTCTGCATCCAGAACACCTCGACAACCTGGCCGGTGCTGCGCGAGCGACCACGGCTCGGTCTGAGCGTGCTGTCGCAGTGGCACGATCAGGCGTGTCGGCAGCTTGCCAGCAAGGAGGCAGATCGGTTCGCGGGGATCGACTGGGATGCGGGGCCGCACAACAGCATCTTCATTCGTGGTGCAAGTGCGTGGATGGACGTCTCCGTCTATCGGGAAGTCGAAGCAGGCGACCACACCATCGCACTGCTCGAACTCCACGGACTGGACGTTGCTCCGCATTCGCCACCTCTTGTGTTCTACGCGAGCAAGTTCCGCAAGATCACCTTGACCGAAGACGAGGAATTCCACATCACTGCTGAGCAGTGGTAAGGACCGCACCATGTACGCGACAACAAACCCGGCCACCGGCGAACTCGTTCAGACGTTCGAGTCACTCAGCGATGAGCAGGCGCGGGCGGTCCTGGACGCGGCGGACCGCGCATATTCTGCGTGGTCCGTCGCGGACCTGGGTGAGCGGGCGGACGTCGTCTGGCGGATCGGCGCACTGCACCGTGAACGCGCCGCAGAACTTGCTGCGCTGATGACCCAGGAGATGGGCAAGCCGCTCGCGCAGGGCACCGCCGAGGTCGAGCTCGCTGCGTCGATTTACGACTATTACGCAGACAAGGGTCCGGCTCTCCTGAAGGACGAGTTGCTCGACATCGCAGGAAAAGGGCAGGCGGTGGTGCGCACAGCGCCGATCGGGCCGCTCCTGGGAATCATGCCGTGGAACTTTCCGCTCTACCAGGTCGCGCGCTTCGTCGCCCCGAATCTCCTCCTCGGCAACACAGTGCTGCTCAAACACGCGCAGAACTGTCCACGGCTCGCTCTCGCAATCGAGGCCATCGTTGCAGACGCGGGTGCTCCACGAGGAGTGTTCACGAACGTCTTCGTTACCCACACGCAGATCGCCGAGATGATCGCGAGTCGTCAGCTGCAGGGGGTGTCCATCACCGGATCCGAGCGAGCGGGCCGGATCATCGGTGCTCTCGCGGGTGGTCACCTAAAGAAGTGCGTGCTTGAACTCGGGGGGTCGGATCCCCTGATCGTCCTTCCCGACGCCGATATCGAGCAGGCCGTCGTCGCGGCAGCGAATGGGCGGTTCTGGAACGCCGGGCAAGCGTGCACGTCGTCGAAGCGCACTATCGTGACGGCGGACGTGTGGGATTCGTTCGTCAACCGATTCATCGATGAGGCTTCGGGCTGGAAGGCGGGTGATCCGACCGACGTTCAGACCCGTCTCGGTCCGCTTGCCACGGTCCAGTCACGCGCGGACGTTGCCGAGGTCGTAGAGGATGCCGTCGCCAAGGGCGCGACGCTTCACCTCGGCGGCCAGATCCCCCCAGGGGACGGGGCGTACTATCCGGCCACCGTGCTGTCGGGCGTCACGCCCGCGATGAGGGCCTACCACGAGGAGATCTTCGGACCGGTCGCGGTGCTCTACAAGGTGGCTTCCGTCGATGACGCCGTGAGAGTGGCGAACGACTCACCGTTCGGCCTCGGCAGCGCCGTATTCGGAGCGGACGCGTCGGCCGCTGAGGCCGTCGGCGACCGCCTGAACGTCGGGATGGTCGGCGTCAACATGCTCGTCCGCAGTTCGCCCGAGATGCCGTTCGGTGGCGTGAAGAACTCCGGGATCGGCAGGGAACTCGGGCGATTCGGGCTCGACGAGTTCGCGAACAAGAAGCTCATCCGACGGGCCTAGCGGGCTGCTCGAGATCAAGTCTGTACACGAAATTATGGGAGGCAGCGAAATGGGCGGTCGGGTAGACCAGAAAAGAATTCTCGTAACAGGAGCCGGGAGCGGTATGGGGCGATCTATCGCTCTGGCGCTGGCGGCCGAGGGCGCTCGCCTCACTCTTTTCGATCTGAACATCGATGCGGCCGAAACAGTGAGGGCCGAGGTGGAGAGCGGTGGTGGCGCGGCCATCGCGGTGGGGGGGAACGTCGTAAAGCGGGAGGACGTGGCGGCGGCGGTTGCCGCAAGCACCACGTCGTACGGCGGCCTCGATGTGCTTTTCGCCATCGCGGGAATCATCCAGCCGCAGCACTTCCTCGACACCACTGAGGATAACTGGCGCAACACACTGGACGTGAACGGACTCGGTTCGCTGATCTGCCAGCAGGAGGCCGCGAAACAGATGATCGCGCAGGGCACCGGAGGAAAACTGGTGCTGACGTCGTCGATCGCCGGGCGCCAGGGATACCCGAACTTCGCTTCATACTGCGCAAGCAAGTTCGCGGTGACCGCCCTCGTCCAGGCAGCTGCGCGCGCGCTCGCGGAGCACGACATCACCTGCAACGCGTTCGCTCCAGGGGTCGTGGACACACCGCTGTGGCGAAAGCTGGACCTGGACATCATGGCGCTCGGCGATACCAAGGCGCCGGGCGAGGCGTTCGAAGAGTTCTCAGGAGGCATTCTTCGAGGGCGATCGGGCACCGCAGAAGACGTGACGGGGACAGCCCTCTATCTCGCGTCACAGGACTCCGATTACATGACCGGGCAGATCGTCATGATCGATGGAGGGATGGTACTCGTCTAGTCAGCAGTCGGGCGCGCCGGCTCATGACCCCGGCCGCCCCGAAACCGCCTCACGCCGCGCGAGCGCGCGGCTCCCGATGAGGCACCGGCGGTCCTGTCTTCGTGACAGGGCCTACGGACACAGCAATGCACCCGAGTACGGCAACCAAAGGAGTTTGTCAATGTTTGTAAACGGTATTAAGAGGCGCACCTGGCGCTCGGTCGCGGTAGCCGCTGTCGCCGGCGTCCTACTCGCAGGCACGGTCGCCTGTTCTTCGCCGACAGGCGGTGAGACATCGGACGAAGACGCCGCCGGAGGCACCGGGGCGCTGGAAGGCAACGGCGAGCTGCTCAAGATCTTCATGCCGACCACCTCGAACGTCTATCTGGCCGCAGCTGCGAAAGCGGCCGAAGCCCGAGCTGAGGAGCTCGGCTACACCACGAGCATCGTCGAGAACAACTTCAGCCAGACAGAGATGGACCAGCAGGTCCAGGAGTGGCTGGCGACGGGCGAGGAAGCCGCCGCGGTGATGTTCTGGCCGGCCTCCGCCGCAAACGCGACGGCATCGATTCGTGCCCTGTCCAGGGTCGCGCCCGTCCTTCAGTGGAACCAGCTGATCGATCCTGCCGCCGAGGACTTCATCGAGATCGGCTATGCCGGCGTCTCGGACCTCGGCATCGGTGATCAGGCAGGCAAGGACACGCTTGCCCACATCGAAAAGCTGACCGCGGAAGGATACGAGTTCAAGGGACCCGACGGGCTGCCGAACGTTCTGGAGATCTCCCTCGGATCGGGTGACTATGCCGCGGGCGAAGACCGTCACAACGCGTTCATGGAAGTTGTCGAAGGCAAGATCAATTACCTCGGCAGGGAAGGTTCAGCCGAATTCGATGCCCAGGGCGCCTACACCGCGGCCAGCACCGCGATCCCCAAGTACCTCTCCCAGGGCATCGATTTCATCTACGTCCAGACCATGGATATGGGCAACGGGGTGGTCCAGGCTGCCGAGCAGAATGGGCTGAAGCCCGGCGAGGATGTCTTCCTCATGACCGGAACCTCGTCGGGTTCCACGGACAACGTCCGGTCAGGCAAGATAACGACCGCCGTGCTGCAGTCGCCCGCCATCGAGGGCACCCTAATCGTCGACAATGTCGCGCAGTATCTGGCAACTGGCGAGGTCGCCGACGGGGAGATCACGATCGCGTCCGACGAGGAGAAGCCGGAGCTCGCTCTGGAGGCGCCGACGAGGATCACGTACATGATGAACCCGACCGTCACCGGCGAGAACATCGAGTCGTTCAAGATCTGGGGCTGGGACTTCTTCCAGCTGATGGGCGACGCCGCATCCTGACGAGACTGCCTTCCCAGCGGGTTCCGGAGTCTCATTCGACGAGACCCGGAACCCACTGGGTGTCCCGGATGTCACTCCGGTGTGAGCCGACAAATCGAACGCGAGGAGAGCCATGAGCTCGACAGCTCCGTACCGCTTGGAGGCGACGGGCATCTACAAGTCCTATGGCGCGGTCAGCGCGCTCATCGACGTGCACATCGCACTCCGGCCAGGCGAGGTGATGGCGCTTCTGGGCGAGAACGGTGCCGGAAAGAGCACGATCGTCAAGATCATCTCCGGGCTCGTCAGTCACGACGAGGGAACGATTCAGATCGACGGTCAGGATGTCCAGCTGAATTCGGTGAACGCTTCGCAAGCAGCGGGAATCGCCGTTGTTCAGCAGGAGTTCAGCACGGTGGGCGCGCTCAGTGTGGCCGAGAATCTCGTTCTCGGTCAGCGCGGAGCCCCGTGGTGGTGGGGGCCACGCAAGCTGAACAGCTCCGCGAAGGCGATCCTCGCTCGCGTCGGACTCGAGGACCTCGACCCGAATACCCTCATCGAGAAGCTCTCGGTCGCAGAGATGCAGCTGGTGGAGATCGCTCGCGTGCTGGCGAAGGACGCCAAGATCGTGATCTTCGACGAACCCACCGCCGCGCTCTCCGATGCCGAGATCGAGCGAGTCCTGAGGGTGGTCAGGCGACTCGCCGCCGAGGGTCGAAGCATAATCTACGTCACCCATCGGCTGGGGGAGGTGTTCGAGATCGCAGACCAGGTCGTGATCTTCCGCAACGGACGCAGTCAACCGTCACAGGCTGTCGCCGACCTGAATGTCGACAAAGTCGTCACGATGATGATCGGTCGCGAACTCGGCGATTTGTATCCTCAGCGAGCCGAAACGTTGGGCGAAGTTGTTCTGGAGACCCGCGGCCTCGAAGTCGCCGGCATGCGCGGCGTGGTCAACCTGCAGTTGCGTCGAGGCGAGATCCTCGGATTGACCGGGCAGCTGGGTTCCGGCACGACCGAGATCATGAAGGCGATCGCGGGCACGGAGGACGTGCTCGCCGGCACCATCGAACTCGACGGGGCTCCGCTGGACCTCCGGGGTCGCGGCCGCGGCATCCTCTCTGGAGTCGCGTATTGCTCGCCTGACCGGAAGAAGGACGGGATCTTCCGGGGCGCAACCATCCGGCAGAATCTCTCCTCTCCGTGGCTGCGGCGGGTGTCTCGCTTGGGCGTGGTGAATCGCAAGCAGGAGAACAAGGAAGCTGTGCGCAGTGCGTCGCACTTTGCGATCGATCAGACGCGGATGAACGCGCTCGTCGGCAACCTGTCGGGAGGCAATCAGCAGAAGGTGGCGGTCGGCAAGTGGCTCGGCATCCAACCCCGCGTGCTGCTGGTCGAGGAGCCAACGCGTGGCGTTGACGTCGGTGCTCGCGCTGAGATCTACGCGCAGCTGCGACGACTGTGCGATTCCGGGGTGGGAGTGATGGTGAGTTCCTCCGACACGAACGAAGTGTTGGGGCTGAGCGACACCATCGCCACCTATTACCGCGGCACTCAGACGGCGCACAAGCCGGCAAGCGAGTGGACCGAGCCAGAGCTCGTGCGTGAAGTGATGCACCGCGAGGAGGTGACGAAATGACGACAGTTCAGGGCTCGGCGATCGGATTCCAAGAACGCGCCGGCATCCGCAGGACGATGAATGCGATCAGGAATTATTCGCTTCCGATCCTCATCGCGCTAGTTTTCATCGCGGCGAGCGTCCTGGTCCCGCAATTCCTGACCTTCGAGACCATCCGGGCGATTCTGCTCGCGACCTCGGTCACGGGGATCATCGCAGCGGGCATGACCGCGATCACAATCTCGGGCAATCTCTTCTCGCTCGGCGTCACCGCGTCGGTCGTACTGTCCGGCGTCATCTACATCTGGGTCGGGTCGGCGAGCGGCAACATTTTCGTCGGCGCGATAGCGGCGATCCTCGCCGCACTCGTCGTCGGCTTCGCTCAAGGCTTCATAGTCGGCCTGGGACTGAACCCGGTCGTCGTGACACTGGCCGCCGGCGCCATCATCTACGGCGCCACAGCGATCGTGACCGGGGGCGAGGTGGTGGCCGCTCAAAGTCGGGAGCTCGGAAGATTCGCCACCTTCGCCATAATCGGCATCCCGCTCCCTGTCTTCGTGCTCGTCGCCTTCACCGCTGTGGCCTGGTTGCTGACCGAGCGCACCACGATCGGCCGTAATGTCCACCTTCTGGGTCATAACAAGGACACGGCACGCAACAGTGGGATCTCGTTCATGGGAACGACCATCTGGGCTTTCCTCATCTTCTCCGTCGGCCTCGGTGTGGCGGCCGTGCTGCAGGTCTCGCAGACCCTCCAAGTTCAGGCCGACAACTTCCCGGAACTCACGATGAATGTGGTCGCCGCCGTCCTCGTCGGCGGCACTGCGGTCACCGGGGGCGACGGCTCGCCGGTCAAGTCGGTGATCGGCGCGCTGTTCATCGCGACGATCACCCAGATCATGGTGTTGGTGGGTGTGCCGCAGGGAACGCGCTACTTCGTCCTCGGTGTCGTCGTCGTGGTGCTCGTTGTCACTCTTCACCTCCTGCGAAAGGCGGGTTCCCGATGAGGTCCGTATCGACATGGTTCGCTCGCTACGCTCTTCAGCTGGGCGTACTGGTCATCGTCATCGTGTCGATGTACGCGTTGTATCCGTCTTTCCGGGTAGAGGCGTCCATCGAGCGGCTCATACCCCTGGGCGTCATCGCCGCAGGCCTGGCGGTCACGATGATCGCCGGAGAGTTCGACCTGTCGATCGCGTCCATGGCTGCGCTCGCCGGCGCCCTGACGGTCGTGCTGTCGGGACTCGGGCTGATCGTGTCGGTACTGATCGCGATCACCGTGTGCACACTTCTCGGGATGCTGCAGGGCTGGGCAATCGCCAAGCTCGGGATCAACTCGCTCGTGTTCACCGTCGGGACACTGGTCTTGATCCGCGGGCTCACCTGGCTGGTCTGCGGCGGACTCGCGATCAGCATCGATGACATCGCGGCATCGGACATCTTCTACGGGAGGCTGTTCTTCTTGTCGCCGCTTTCGGCAACCGGTCTGGTGATCCTGATCGGACTGGGGATCTTCCTCTCACGGACCCGGTGGGGACGCGAACTCTACGCACTCGGGAGCTCGCGGCAGGAGGCGATCGCTGCCGGCGTGCGCTACCCGCGGGGCATGGTCATCGCTTTCGGTATCTCCGCGGGATGCGGGGCGGTCGGCGGCTCTCTGACCAGCGCACTCTCCGGGTCGGCTGCACCGAATGCCCTGGAGTCGATGCTCGTCGCGGGCATCGCGGCTGCCCTTGTCGGTGGGATAAGCATCGCGGGGGGGCGCGGGACCATGGTCAACGTGTTCCTCGGCTTCGCCATCATTTCCGTCTTGTCCGCTGGCCTCGCTGGCATGGGTGCGAAGGCTTTCGTCTCGCAGCTCTTCATGGGAATCTTCCTTCTGCTCATCGTCCTCGCTGAGTACTTCATCCAGCGTGTCTCGGCGGAGAACAGCCGAAAGCGAAGGAGACGGCTTGTGCAGACAGCGGCGGCGGGCTGAGCCCACCGTTCCCATGGAATCCGACCAACCGAAGAATCAATCGAGGAGGAACAATGCGTGCAGCGGTTTATCACGGTAACAACAACGTCGAGATCGAGGATGTGCCCGAACCGGCCGTGACGCCGGGTCATGTCAAGGTACGCGTGCATCTGAACGGCATCTGCGGCACAGATCTTCATGAATACTTCGACGGCCCGATCTTCATCTCACCGAGCGAATTGCATCCGCTGACGGGGAAAGCCATGCCAGTCGTGCTCGGCCATGAATTCTCGGGAACCGTCACGGAGGTCGGTGCCGGCGTGACAGAGGTCGTCGAGGGCGATCGTGTCGTCATCGAGCCCATCTATCGCTGCGGCACGTGCCGTCCGTGTCGGAGCGGAGCGTACAACTTGTGCACGTCGATCGGATTTCATGGCTTGATGGCCGACGGGGGAATGGCCGAGTACACGGTCGTGCCGGTGAATCAGATCCACAAGCTGCCGGACTCGGTCTCGCTCGACCTCGGCGCGCTCGTCGAGCCGATGGCTGTCGCGTGGCACGCGGCGCAGCACGCCGGGGTCAATGATCAGAGCTCCGCTCTCATTTACGGCGGTGGTCCCATCGGGATCGGTCTCTGGCATGCGCTGCGCGGCATGGGCCTGACCGAGATCGACGTGATTGAGCCGTCCCCGGTGCGGCGCGCCGCGCTCGAGCGGCTGGGGGGCCGGACAATCGACCCCACTTCGGTCGACGTCCCCGCTCTCATCGCCGATCGTAGCAACGGCGACGGCGTGGACGCCGCATTCGATGCTGCAGGCGTCGCGCCAGCGATCGAATCGGCGCTCGCTTCGTTGGGCGAGCGCCGCCCCTTGATCAGCGTCGCCATATACGATCGTCCGATGCCGACACCCCTGATTCAGCTCGTTCTTCGTGAGCGCCGCATCCAGGGGACGATCTGCTACACCGCCGAGGACTTCCAGGCCGTGATCGAACTCATGGCAGCCGGACACTATGACACGACTGGATGGGTGGAGACCATCCCCCTGACCGGTCTGATCGAGCAGGGCTTCGACGAGTTGCGGGAAAGCCGGCGGATGAAGCTGCTCGTCGACCCGACTGCGTGAGGACGCCGCCCGGATTGTCCCTCGCCACATGACCTGATCACCGATTCCTGAGGCTGCGTGGACACGGCATACCCGCAACTGTGCGGGTGGTTGAGGAGTCCCTCGAATGCAAGACGCATACATCTTTGACGCGGTCCGGACCCCGTTCGGCAAGATCGGCGGGACGCTCGCCATGGAGCGTCCCGACGATCTCGCTGCGCTTGTCACGCGCGCACTCGTCGACCGATCGCCGTCGTTGGACCCCACGCGCATCGACGAAGTCATCTTCGGCAATGCGAACGGTGCAGGGGAGGAGAACCGCAACGTCGCACGGATGGCCACGCTGCTCTCGCACAGGAGTGGACAGTAAGCCTCGGCGAGGCGACTGAACGATTGAAGGATCGTCACGCGGCTCCCACGCGAACGTCAGGACCTCTTCGCTCTGCGCTCTCAGGCGCTGGCCGCGGATGCGTGGATCACGCTCGCCGCCAGATTGCACCACGAAGGCGAGCAGTACGGAGGGGCCACCCTCTGCAAAGGGGTTGGTCAGGCGTTGGCCGTCGTTCTGGAGCGGACACTCGACGCCTGAGAGCCGGCGGAGCGGTGACGCGGCGAGAACAGTATCGGGGACGAATTCGCCCGCGGCCCTGCTGGATCGGTCAGGTTACCGGGCGAGCAGACGAAGCTGTTGCGCAACGCATGCGGGTCGATCCTGGTCCCGGACCTCGACTGTGTGCGTGATGGTCAGAAGAGTTCCGGTGGGGGCATCGTCCGCGGAATCCAGGGTGAGGCGATCGCGTACGTGATGGTCGACGCGTGCGGGAGCGGGAAACCGAACTCGGTTGAGCCCATAGTTGACGACCGCACTGAATCCGACCACGTCAAGGGCCGTGGCCGCGAGCGCCGGTAGCAGTGCCAGCAGCAGGAAGCCGTGCGCGATGGTAGCGCCGTAAGGCCCGGATGCAGCTCTCTCGGGGTCGGTGTGGAGCCACTGATGATCGGTGGTGACGTCAGCGAAGGCGTCGATGCGTTGTTGGTCGATCGTAAACCATTCGCCCGTCCCCAGCGGTTGGCCGATAAGGGCGGCGAGATCGGAGTCGGGCGTGAGCGTCAACATGTGTCCTCCAAGGATTTATGAACTGCTGGTAATGAATTAGGTCGTGATTGGTGTTGTCACCGTGCTCAATCGGCTGGAACGATGCGAACATGGAGATCCCCGAGATAAGCGACTTCTACGACATCGCGTCGATGCTCACCGACGATGAGCGCGACATCCAACGTCGTGTTCGCGACTTCGTCGACGAATCCGTCTTGCCGGTCATCAACGAACACTGGGAAGCGGCGACGATGCCGCTGTCGCTGCTCCACGGACTGCGAGACCTCGGCGTCGTCGGCACGACCATTCGAGGTTACGGCTGCCCGGGAATGTCTCGGACTGCCGCCGGGCTCGTCGCTCAGGAGTTGTCGCGCGGCGACGGGTCCGTGAACACCATCAACGCGGTCCAAAGTGGGCTGGTCATGGGTTCGATCGAGCGCTTTGCCACCGAGGAGCAGAAGCAGCGCTGGCTGCCACGCCTTGCTCGGGTCGAATCCTTGGGCGCGTTCGCGTTGACTGAGCCCGACCACGGTTCGGACTCGGTCGGCTTGGAGACGTCCGCGCGTCGAGACGGGGACGGCTGGGTCATCGACGGTCGAAAACGATGGATCGGCTTGGGGAGCGTCGCCGACATCGTTGTCATCTGTGCCCGCGACGTCGAGGACGGTCGTGTCAAAGGCTTCGTCATGGAACGGGACGGCGACGAGTATCCAGAGGGCTACCAGCCCACAGTGATCGAAGGGAAGATCGCCAAGCGGGCGGTCTGGCAGGCGGACATCGTCATCGAGGGCCTGCGAGTTCGAGAGGCGGATCGTTTGCCCGGCGCGAGGTCGTTCCGAGATTTCTCGACGCTGCTGGCATCGACACGCACCACCGTCGCCTGGGAAGCGGTTGGCCATGCGATCGCGGCGTTCGAAATCGCTCGAGATTACGCTCTCGCGCGCGAGCAGTTCGGCAAGCCGATCGCCAGCTACCAACTCGTTCAGAACAAGCTGGCGAACATGCTGGCCGACCTGACGTCGCTGCGGCTGCTCGTGCTGCGTGCGTCTCGTCTGCAGGATGAGGGGCGCCTCAGCAATTCCCAAGCGTCCCTGGCGAAACTCTTGACCGGGCAGCGTGCGCGGACGATCTGTCGCGAGGCCCGCGACATGCTCGGCGGCAACGGTCTTCTTCTCGAACGTCACGTGGCTCGCCATCTCCTCGACATGGAGGTGGTCCACACCTACGAGGGGACGGATTCCATCCAGTCGCTCATCGTCGGGCGCGAGATCACAGGGATCGCCGCGTTCAGCTGAGCATCTGCAACTTCGCGCGATCGCAGTCTCCATCTTCTCAGCGCAGGTAGACCCGCTTGGGGTCGATCTTGTTGCGCAGGAGGTCGAGCTCCTCGGGCGTCGGGGCCTCGATCGTATGCAGTTCGTCCGCCACGTGCAACGGCCATCCGGTTGCTGCAATGACATCTGCCGGGTCGACTCCGCCGTGAACCTCGGTGAGCACGAGTTCCTCGCCGACCGCAGACCGAGACAGCGTGCCCAGGCCTGTGAAAACTTTCGTCACACCTAGCCCGAAGGGCCGCCCACCGGCTGCGCGGATGCGCTCCGGACCTGCCGAGGTGCAGAAGTCGAGCTGGTCGACGAACGCTGACGGCGTGTGTCTGCGCATGACGACGAACACTTCGCGAGCGTTCGCGAGGACTTCCAGTGCTCCACCCGAGCCTGGAAGGCGCTTGGACGGACGCGCCCAATCACCGATCACCGATGAGTTCAGGTTCCCGAACCGATCAATCTGTGCCGCGCCGAGAAATCCCACGTCGATCCGGCCGGATTGGAGCACGTACCCGAACAAGGCCGGCATGCTCAACACGGCCTCGCTTCCGGTGATCAGAACCGCGTCGGCGATCGTTGCCGGAAGCTCACTGGGATGGGCGCCGCACACGCCGGACTCGTAGACGACTTCGATGTCGCGAGCGACCGTCTCCTGTGCGAGAGCGACGGCCAGCGTGGGCAGACCGATGCCCGCGAAGACTCGGTGCTTTCCGACCAGGGCACGGGCGGCCGTGACAGTCATCGTCTCTTCGACGGAGGCCCCGGCATCCGTCATCGCGACATCTGTCTGACTCATCGTGGGATTCTCCGTCCGTAGTCGACCGGCAGGCTCGGGGCACTTCCGACTCGAAGGCGGTCGCGAGCGGCGTCCCCGAGTAGCTCGACATACTCACCGTGATTCGCTGTGCCGTACACCCACTTCTGCAGCCACTCGTGAAGACTCACGGGGTCGGCACTGATCCCGGCCCACGCGCGGTAGAAATCGTTGTCGCGGTCGTAGTAGCCCTGAGCGAAGGACGGATGTGCCCCCATTGGAACCATGACGACGGCGTCGATCGCGTGCGACGGGATGATGGTGCGGTTCGGATCCGACCGCACAACGTCGTTGTCGACGATCTCTTCGACGGTGACGATCGCGGTTCTGGCCGCGAAGACCGCCTCCGCCTGCACGCCGGTCAGGCCCCACATCTGCACATTGCCGGCGCGATCCGCGCGCTGGGCGTGGATGATCGTGACGTCCGGATTGATCGGCGGGACGACGTATATCTGCTCGAATGTGCCGTCCTCGAGTGGGAAGGGCGACGTCACGACTCGCAGTTCGTCATTGACAGTGGGCAGATCGCTGCCGAAGTAGGAATGGATCGGGTAGAACGGCAGTCGCTTCGCCCCGGCAATGTATCGACACACCAGCCCGTGATGCGAGTATTCGATGAACTTGAGGGGTGCAGGTTCCTCACGTTCGAGACGGCGCCGCATCTCTCCGAGTGAGCCCGCAGACGAGTTGCCGATAAAGGACGAGACGAGGGTATCGATGCAATCAGCGGCCAACATCTGATCGACGATGATGTCTGCAGTCATCCGCACGAGCGTCAGACCGGTGATTCCCTGTCGGATGATCTCGTGACCTGCAGCGGTGGGTATCGCGTGCGTGAACCCCTCGATCGACACTGTGGAGCCTGGATGCACGAATCGGCGCACGGCATCATGAAGGGTCATTCTCTTATCCACAGCGGTGGCCGCCGTCGTCATTTCGTCGTGGCCCTCTCCAGTCGATTCCTGCCTTGAGCCTGCACGCTATGTTTATGCGCGTCCAATACCGAATCGTGGTTGAATTAGGACCGCAGGTTGATTACTCGCCGAGGAGGCCCCGCAGTGGAACTTCGTCACCTGCGAGCTTTTCTCGCCGTGGCAGAAGAGCTCCACTTCGGCCGCGCAGCTGAGCGTCTTCACATGGCTCAGCCGCCGCTGAGCCAGCAGATCCGTCAGCTTGAGCGTCATCTCGGTGTCCAGCTGTTCGCCCGAAATACGCGATCAGTCGGGCTCACCTCCGCTGGCGAAGCCATGATCGAACCGGCTCGACGGGTCCTGGCAGATGTCGAAGACGCTGAACGCGCGGCGCGAGCGGGCGGGCGTGGCGAGTACGGTCGGGTAACGGTCGGGTTTGCGGGAGCTTCGAGCAACACCGCGCTACCGGTGCTCGCCCGAGCGGTGCGCGCAACGTATCCCAACATCGAACTCGAGATGCAAGGGCAGCTGTACGCGAACGCAGCCCTCGCGCGCATCTCCGATGGGACGCTGGACCTGGGTTTCGTGCGCCTGCCGTTCGTTGCCCCAGGGGTCGAATACTGCGTGATCGAGCGCGAAGAGTTGATCGTGGCTCTCCCGGAAGATCACCCTCTGGCCGAAAAGCACCAACTCTCGCTTCGCGATCTTGCTGGCGAGCTATGGGTGAGTTTCCCCGCCGATTCCGGCTCGTCGTTGCAGTCGCTGCTTCAACAGGTGTGTCATGCGGCGGGGTTCACCCCGAATGTCATTCAAGCCGCCCCCGACTCCTACACGATCATCGCCTTGGTAGCGGCGCATGTCGGAGTCACTCTGACGCTGACGTCGGTCATGCGCGCGAACCTCGACGTCGCTGTCGCCTACCGCCGACTCGTCGATGACCTTCCTGTGATCGAGTCGGCGATCGGGTGGAACTCCCAGAATCCCTCTGCGGCAGTCCGGTCGGTCGTGGACCTGGTGAAGGTCGCGTTCGCCGAGCCAGCCGACCTACCTTTCGAGGCTCTGGCCGCCGAGTCCTCGAGCGACCGGGGTATGGATCAGCCACGGCCGCATCACTAGGAGCCGCGCGGTCTCAATACGGCGGTAACCAAGTATTGGACGGGTTGTATCGCCCCGCAGCAGAATGATGGCGATGTCCAGGCGGCCCCTCGCCAGGGACACGTGCGCGGGAGAGGCTGAGCATGGGGCTCGTCGAAGGCAAGACCGCCGTCATCACCGGCGGCCCAGGTGGTCTTGGCCTGGCGATGGCCAGGACCCTGCTCGACCACGGGGCTTCGGTGGTGTTGACGGATGTCTCCGCATCATCGCTCGAGCGTGCCGCGGCCGACCTCGATCGTCCTGATCGAGTCGCTGGTTCCCTCGGCAGCGCGTCGAATCCGGAGGACGTGGCCGCGGCGGCGGCGCTCGCCGTGTCGGCCTTCGGGCGCCTGGATATCTGGGTCAACAACGCCGGCTTTGCACGAGACGCCACGATGCGCAAGATGCCGATCGAGGACTTCGACGCGGTGATCGACGTTCATCTTCGCGGTGCTTGGCTCGGCACACGGGAAGCAGCAGGGATCATGCGTGAGAGTGGTGGAGGGTCGATCATCAACGTCTCCTCCATCTCCGGCAAGGTGGGCAACATCGGTCAGACGAACTACTCCGCGGCGAAGGCAGGGATCGTCGGGTTGACCAAGGCCGCAGCCAAAGAGGTAGGTCATGCAGGGGTACGCGTGAATGCCATTCAGCCGGGAATCATCAGCACCCCTATGACCGACGCCATGCCTGAGCGAATTCGGGAGTCGCGGCTGGCGGAAGTGCCCCTCGGGCGCTTCGGTCAGCCCAGCGAGGTTGCCGATGTGGTGCTGTTCCTCGCGAGCGACCTTTCGAGCTACATCACAGGGACCGTGATCGAGATCTCGGGCGGCCGCCACATCTGATCACGCACGAACTCGTGCCGAGCCCCATGCGGTTTCAGCGGAAGACCCCGCGAAACACCGTGACTCGCGTTCCATACGCTGCAGCGTGGGCAGTGTTCCAAAAGCAGACTCACCTACCCCGGCCCATGAAAACGTGTGTCTGAACACCTGAAGAACCCTCGCCTTTCACCGCCAAGAGGACAACGATGTCTGCGCCGACCTTCGGACTTTGGTATGACTTCCGCAATCCGCCGCAGTGTGCCCAGCCGATCGGCCCGCTGTATCGCGAGACGCTGGATCAGGTGGTGTGGGCCGAGCAACTGGGCTTCGGCTCGGTGTGGCTGAGCGAGCACCATTTCGCGCCCGATGACACGCGTGCTCACCGCTGATCGTGGCCGCTGCGATCGGGGCTCGCACCACCACGATGCAGATCGCGACGAACATCGTCGTCGCCGCCCTGCACAATCCGATCCGCCTCGCCGAGGATGCCAACACTCTGTCGCTGCTGACGGACGGCCGTTTCGACCTAGGCGTCGGCCTCGGCTACAGCGAGCGGGAGTTCACGTCGTTCGGCCGTGTTCGCAAGCAGCGTCCGAGCCTCCTCGAGGACGCCATCGCCATCATCCGCACGGCGTGGAGCGGCAGCGATTCCGGGTACGAAGGCAAGCGTGTCTCGATGCCGCCGGTCAAGGTCACACCGATGGCCGAAAAGACTCCGCGGATGCCGATCGGAGCGGTCGCGCCGGCGGGCATCGAACGTGCGGCCCGCTTGGGCGACGGCGTGATCACGCTCTCGAACGCAAGCTTCGATGTCTATCTCCAAGCGCTTGCCGCAAACGGGCGACCTCTCGAGGACGGCAACATATACGCAAGCCAGAGGGTGGTGCTTGCCGATGACCCGGAAAAGAAGTGGAGTCGCATCGGGGAGAACGCGCTCTACCAGGTCAACAAATACATCGAGTGGGGCGCTTTCGAAGGCTCCGGCGTGCCCGACCACTTCGACACTCCGAACGAACTGCTGGATTTCGGTATCTATCAGTTATGGGACGCGGACAACGCCGTCGACGAGTTGGTCTCATGGGCGCGCCGGTATCCACAGGTCCGCGACTTCCAGTTCTGGGCTCAGTTTCCCAGCGAGACCGTCGAGTCAGGTTCTGCTCGTATTCAGCACATCGCGGACAAGGCCATACCGGAAGTGACACATGCGCTGACGGCGCAGGCGACACCGGGGGTGATGCACGCGCCACCCCGGCCGTCGCCTCCGCATACGAGTCGCACGATACGAGCGCAATGAAGACTTTGCAGATCGCGTGCACGTAAGCCCTCCGCGCGTATTCTGAGAATCGTGCCGACACTCCTCCGATTGGATTCTTCGACCGATCTGTCGACCTCGCGCACGCGAGCGTTGACGGCAGTTTTCGTTGATGCGTGGCTTGCGCGGGGGAGCGATCACACAGTTGTCGTCCGCGACCTGCACATCGACCCGCTTCCGCATCTGCGCACCCCTGCTCAGCATTGGCCCCGGCGTCTTCGCGGCGGTATGGAGGTGCCTGCTGAGCTTGACGCACTGCAACAGACGGTCATCGACGAACTGCTCGGCTCCGACGCCATCGTGATCGGCGCTCCGATGTACAACTTCGGGATCGCATCCACCCTGAAGGCATGGGTCGATCTCATCCATGTCCCCGGCGTCACAGTCCCCTTCGACGTGCCGACCCAGCCGATGGCCGGTCGACCGGCCGTCATCGTCACGGCGCGCGGCGGTGCCGACGGACCCGAGAACCTGTACGTGACCGGCCCGCTCACGACGGTCTTGGGCGATGGACTGGGGATGAGGGTCTCCGTGGTCTCGACCAGTCGTACGCTCGCTGACCGGCTCCCGGAACTCGGCGTTGACCGGGCGGAAGCCGAATTCGAGGAAGCCCGTCAGACGGCGCAACGAGTCGCGCGCAGTTCGTAGCTCGTCTGAACTGAGGTTCCGCCCCCCGGTTCTCGAATCAATGCCTGCTTGCCTTCTCCTCCAGCGCCATGATGTCGGCGCGGGGGAGCGGGAATCCGACCCCGAAGGCCGAGCCGCCCCGACCGCGACCGCAGCCCGCGAAGCCGCACGAACCGACACCGCCAGCGCCATCCCCGAACGGACACGTCCTCGACGGGATCCGGGTCGCGACGATTCATCCGAACGGGTCGATCCAAGGCCCGCGGCACCATCTTCAACGTCGGCTACCCGCTCCGCGGGAAGGACGTCTACATCGTCTACGAGGCCGGCGGGATCATGATCTTCGACGACCGCGGAACCCTCATCGCCGAACACCTCTGGCCCCCGCCGGGCGTGAAGTACGTCGGCAACGGCAAGCCCCGCGGCCCGCAGAAGAAGGGAGTGTCACCGATCTCCTGACACACGGACGGGACTGCTGCACGGATAGGTGACATCTGATCTGGCTTGCCCGGCAGGGCGGCCTGGAAGGATGTTGCTGTGCCCAAGCCCTACCCGAGCGAGTTCCGTGACGACGTCGTGCGCGTTGCGAGGAACTGCCAACCCGGAGTGACGATCGAGCAGATCGCGAAAGACTTCGGTGTCCACCCGATGACGCTGCAGAAGTGGCTCCACCGCGCCAAGGTCGACGAAGGCGCTGCGCCCGGCCAGACCCGCACGGAGTCTGCCGAGATCCGTGAGCTGCGGAAGCGGAATCGGCTTTTGGAGCAGGAGAACGAGGTTCTGCGGCGGGCGGGCGGCGTATTTGTCGCAGGCGAATCTGCCGGGAAAAGGTTCTACCCGCTCGTGACGGAGCTCGCCGCAGCAGGTATTCCTGTGACGGTGACGTGTCGGGTGCTGAAGCTCTCTCGCCAGCCCTACTACCGGTGGCTGGCATCTCCAATTGCGCCCAGCGAGGAGGTGGAGGCGTATCGCGCGAACGCGTTGTTCGACGCGCACAAGGACGACCCCGAGTTCGGGCACCGGCTACTCGCCGATGAGGCCGCGGAGGCGGGCGAAGTCATGGCGGATCGGACCGCGTGGCGGATCGCGTCGAGCAACGGTTGGTTCAGCGCGTTCGGCAAACCCAAGCGCGGCAAGGGCCGCAGGCCCAGCCCGCCCGTTCATGACGACCTCTGCGCCGTGGTCGATGCGGACGGACGGGTGCGGCACGTGTTCACCGCAGACGAGCCGAACGAACTCTGGCTCACCGACATAACGGAACACCAAACCGCGGAAGGCAAGCTCTACCTCTGCGCGATCAAGGACGTGTTCTCCGGTCAGATCGTGGGCTATTCGATCGACTCGAGAATGAAGTCCCGGTTGGCAGTCCAGGCGCTCGAGAACGCTGTCGCCATGCGCGGTGACGTCGCCGGCTGCATCGTCCACAGCGACCGAGGCAGCCAATTTCGAAGCCGGGAATTCCTCCGTGCACTGACCCGACACCGCATGGTCGGATCGATGGCAGAGTCGGCTCCAGCGGAGACAACGCCGCCATGGAATCGTTCTTCGCCCTGCTGCAGAAGAACGTCCTCGACCGCCGCTCCTGGACCACCCGCGAACAGCTGCGCATCGCGATCGTGACCTGGATCGAGCGGACCTACCACCGGCGTCGCCGCCAACAGCGCCTGGGCCGTTTGACGCCCGTCGAGTTCGAGACCATCATGAACACGACCGTCGCACTGGCGGCGTGACTACAACCTGTCACCTATCCGTGCAGCAGTCCCCTTTCTTTCCCGCCGAAGGACGCTGGCTTCACCCCTGACGGC
>Ga0190275_10001267_pt1 | contig 19001 bp, 10 predicted proteins | sample Popmic550T_FD_133745 | JGI IMG/M metagenome (GOLD analysis project Ga0190275, IMG submission 133745) | Populus adjacent soil microbial communities from riparian zone of Yellowstone River, Montana, USA - 550 T | ecosystem: Environmental > Terrestrial > Soil > Riparian zone > Trees stand | place...
GGTACGCGGGAAATGGTCGCGGCTGCGAACAATTTTGAAGTTGAGGCTGGATACCGGTTGCTGACACAAGGCGGCAACGCGGTGGATGCCGGTGTTGCCGCAGTGCTTGCTGCGGCTGTAACGGAACAAGCACGCTTTGGCTTGGGCGGTGAGATGCCGTTATTGCTGAAGATGAAGGGCAAGCCAGTAACAGCGATTAGCGCTGTCGGAACTGCTCCGGCGCTGGCGACCCTCGAGGCATATCGAAACCGCCCCGTCGAAGCATGGGAAAAGGCCTCGAGGATGCCTCCCATTCCCGTACAGGGGATTAGGGCAGCGATCTTACCCGGGGCTTTTAGTGGATTGCTACTTGCCCTCGAGAAGCATGGAACGAAATCGTTCGCGGAAGTTGCGGCTCCGGCGATCGAGTACGCCGACGGGTTTCCGCTAGGTGAAGAATTCGCCCTGTTCATTCGAAACGGACAGCGAGTTCTCGAATTATGGCCAGCATCACGACAGTTCTTCATGCCCTCGGGAAATCCTCCGACTCGCGGTGAGCTCTTCCACGAACCAACGTTGGCAAAGACACTTCGCGAGATGGTCACAATTGAGAAGAAATCGCGTGGTAAGCGCGATCGTAAGATTCGCGCAGTCCACGATCACTTCTACAAAGGAAGTCTGGCGAAGCGCTTTGCGGCGTTCTCTGAAGCGAACGGTGGATACATCCGATATGAGGACATGCGCGATTTCCACGCAGAGTCGGACACGCCACGTAACTTCACTTACCGGGGATTCGAAGTTCATAAGCCGGGCTTCTGGACGCAAGGTCCTGTGATGCTGCAAGCTCTGGCCATTCTTGAGGGTTTCGATCTGAAGGCTATGGGCCACAATAGCCCCGAATATCTTCATACGGTCATCGAAGCCGTGAAGCTAGCTTTTGCCGATCGAGACCGTTACTATGGCGATCCTAAGTTCTCGAAGATTCCTGAGCAGGAGTTGTTATCGCGCGATTATGCTGAACGCAGGCGCAAACTCATAGACCCGACGCATGCCTCGATGCAGCATCGTCCCGGCGTAATAGAGGGAGTAACTCCCGTATCGAGTGGCAGCGCCGAAAACTTAGGAACGGTGGTCCAGGACACGACGTGTGTCAATGTCGTCGATCGGTACGGGAACTTTTTTTCAGCAACACCGAGTGGAGCATGGCTGCCGTCGGTCATTGCGGGCGATACGGGAATTCCGTTCAGCACTCGACTACAGTCCTTCGTTGTCCAGGAAGGTCACCCCAATCAACTTGCGCCAGGCAAACGCCCGCGGGTTACGTTGAGTCCGACACTCGTTACGAAGGACGGTGAGCCGGTGATTGCGATGTCCACCCCGGGCGGCGACAATCAGGATCAGGCAATGCTTCAGGTGTTGCTGAACATCATCGACTTCGGCATGTCGCCCCAGGAGGCGGTTGAAGCGCCCAGATTTCAAACCGAGCACTTTTACAGTTCCTTTGCCGGACATGACTTTAATCCGGGGAAGCTTGCAATCGAAGGAAGAATTGCGCGTGCAACCGCTGACAAATTGACGTCGCTCGGTCATAAAGTGACAGTTACGGCAGATTGGAGCAATTCGTCGGCTCCGACGGTGATTTGGCGGGACAATGGCGTACTTCACGGTGGGGCCGATCCACGCCGAGGGCGATTCGTATTCGGCCGGTAATTGCCTCTCAGACGATCGAACGCACTACTCCGCCGTCCACGCGCAACGCTGCTCCGTTGGTAGCCGAAGACAGAGGGCTGGCAACAAAGGTTACAAGCGCCGCTACTTCCTCCGGTGTGGCAAAGCGTCGCAGTAATGAAGACGGCCGCATGGATCGGAAGAACTCGTTTTCTACCGATTGGCGATCTATACCTTGGCCCACCGCAAGACTCTCTACAAATGCGCTCACGCCTTCCGAGGCGGTTGGCCCGGGTAGAATTGCGTTTACCGTCACGTCAGTGCCAGCCGTGGTTTCGGCCAAGCCACGAGATATCGCAAGCTGGGCGGTTTTTGTCATTCCATAGTGAATCATCTCTGAAGGAATTTGGACTGCCGATTCACTTGAGAGGAATATGATTCGTCCCCATCCCATCGCCTTCATTCGAGGCAAATAGTGACGGCTCAGACGAACGCCGCTCATGACGTTTACCTCGAAAAACCGTAGCCAGTCGCCATCAGTTATATCTTCAAATGCCTTAGGTTCAAAAATGCCTAGATTGTTGATGAGTCTGTCGACATCGGGATATCGCTGGGTCGTAAGACTGGCGCCCTCAGCCGTACCCATGTCTGCAGCGAGACCGAGCACACCGCCGGGAGCTGTCTTCCCAAGCTTCGCAACGGCTTCATCAACTCTTGACTGTGTCCGGCCATTGACGATGACACGGGCGCCTTCTTGCAGCAGCGATTCCGCGATCGCGTACCCAATACCTGCCGTCGATCCCGTGATCAGGGCCAGTTTTGCGTTCAGACGTAACTCCATGATGTTTAGATGAACACGTGGCTTCATGGCGCCAGCAAATAGCAAACAATGCAGTGCGATGTTCTGCGCCGCGGATGAAGCCCCGGTCGGGCGTTGTGCTCACGGGTGCGGTGATAACATGATCTTGCAATCGATGAGTAGTAGTGCAATCCTCTTATCGCTGGTGATTCCGGGGCTGCTGACGGCGCAAGCAGTCAATCGGCAGGCTCTTTCGACAAAATATTGCATGACGTGCCACAACACGCGCGCTAAGATCGGCGGGTTTGTGTTGGATGGCGTATCCCCGGACGCGGCGAGCCAGCCCGATGTCTGGGAAAAAGTAATTCGCAAGATTAAAGCAGGGGAAATGCCGCCCGCCGGAGCGCCGACTCCCGGCCAAGCGCCGTTGAAGGCATTCGCCTCGGAAGTGGAACGAGATCTTGACGCTGCAGCGCACAAGGCGCCTTTTGCCGGGCAAGCGCTCGTCCGCAGATTGAACCGTACTGAGTACGAGAACGCTGTCCGGGATCTTCTCGCGATTGAACTACCGTTGGCCGCAGAGCTGCCTCAAGATGGAATTGCTTCCGGCTTCGACAACATCGCCGATGCATTATCGATGTCGCCTCTTCTTCTGGAGCGCTACCTCAAAGTTGCTCGCAAAGTAAGTGAGCTCGCCACTGGAACCCGTGAAGCCGCGCCAGTGACAGAAATTTTTCCGGCGACGGGAACTCAGGCTGCCTGGCAGGAAGACTTACCCTTCGGTACGCGCGGGGGCATTCGAGTACGGCACTATTTTTCCCATGATGGCGATTATGAGTTGCGCGCATTTCTGAATAAAGAAAGCCTGACACCTATCGAAGGCGTTCGATTCTTCCGTACCCGTATGCGAGTCAAAGCGGGAGCGCATACAGTCATCGTGACCTTTCCCGACGAGTTCGCAGCCCGCGAAGGACCGGTCTCCGATGTCGCGGGACCCGGCGGACCAGCCGTCGGCGGCCCTCTGGATTTGCTCGGCACAGCAATCCGTCCCACCATTGAGTTCCGTGTCGATGGTCGGCGTCTGAAGCTTTTCGAGATAGCGGGTATGACTGCAGGAGAGGCCGCCTTCGACGGACAACCCGGTCCTCCCGCGCTAACGCGCATCGAGATTGCGGGGCCTTATGACGTGAGCGGAGTAAGTGATACCCCGAGCCGTCGTCGCATTTTCGTTTGTAAGCCGGCCACCAGTGCAGAAGAAGAGCCCTGCGCGACGCGTATTCTATCCACAATTCTTCGTCGAGCTTTCCGGCGAGACGTATCTGAGTCGGACATGCGGCCGTTCTTGAAAACGTATCGATCCACACGCGCAAAGCGAGGGTTCGACGAGTCAATCGCGGCTGCGATTCGGGACGTCCTGCTTGCTCCGGACTTCTTATTCCGGCTCGAGTTTGACAATCCCAGCGCGCCCGCGGGCAGCGTGTATCCCGTCTCTGGTTTTGAGCTCGCGTCGCGGCTGTCATTCTTTCTCTGGAGCAGTATTCCGGATGATGGCCTGCTTGATTTGGCGAGCAGCGGAAAGCTATCGGACGATAAGGTTCTCGACGACTCAGTGCGACGAATGCTTCGGGATCGACGCGCAGTGGCACTGGCGGACAATTTTGCGGCTCAATGGCTCGGGCTGCGCAGCCTCGCCGATATCGAGCCCGACAAGCAGACGTACCCGGAGTTCGATTCAGCGCTGGCGGCGGCATTCGGCTCCGAGACGCGTATGTTTATTCGTAGTCTGATCCGCGAGAACCGCAGCATTCTCGATTTGCTGAATGCAGACTACAGCTACCTCAATGAGCGTCTGGCTTCGCTTTACGGAATTTCAGGCGTGACCGGTCCAGGCTTCCGACGGGTTTCACTTCAGGGCAATGATCAGCGAGGGGGGCTACTCACCCAGGGAAGCATCCTGCTGTTGACATCGCATGCGGCCAGGACCTCGCCGGTTCTTCGAGGTAAATGGATTCTTGAGAATTTGTTGAATTCTCCTCCGCCTCCTCCGCCAGCCAATGTTCCGCCGTTGGACGAGAATCCGCTGAGCGGCCGAAAGCTCACGACGCGGGAAAAGGTGGAGCGTCACCGCAACAATCCGGCCTGCTCGGGGTGCCACGCTCGAATCGATGGACTTGGATTTGCCCTGGAAAACTTCGACGTGATCGGCCGATGGCGAACGCGAGATGAAGGCGGAGATATCAATCCGTCAGGCAAGCTGGCGAGTGGCGCGGAGTTTTCCGGTCCAGCGGGTTTGAAGAACCTGCTTCTTGCCGATCCCGAACAGTTTGTTCGTGGGACGGTGGAGAAGTTGATGATTTACGCCCTAGGTCGAGAACTGGATGCTCGCGATCAGCCGACTGTACGCGCGATCATGCGAAATGCAGAGGCGAACCGGTACCAATTCTGGGATCTTATTATTGGTATCGTGAAAAGTGTCCCGTTCGAGATGAGACAGACGCAGGCGCACTAAAGGAACGGCAATGTTCATCACACAGAAAAGCTTGCCCCGCCGGACGATTCTTCGGGGCGTAGGGACTGCGTTGGCGCTCCCGTTATTGGATGCGATGGTCCCGGCGCTACGAGCCGAGCGGCTGACCCCAGCGGCGCCGGTGCGCCGTCTCGGCTTCGTGATGTATCCGCTCGGTGTTGACCAGGACCGCTGGCGGCCGAAAGGGGAAGGCGCGGATTATCAGTTCAGCGAAGGGCTTGCACCTCTGGCTCCTCATAAGAAGAAGTTTGTTGTGATCAGCGGCCTCTCTTCGGACCCGGATCGGTCGAAGCCTGGCTTTCATGATCGCGCGCTAGCGTCATTCATGACCGGTGTCGAGCCGACAAAAGGCAAGATTCACGTCGGTATCTCCATCGACCAATTGGCCGCGCAAACCCTCGGGAAAGAGACTCAGTTTGCTTCGTTGGAACTGGCTGGAGAAAAGACAACTGTCGGTAGTGCGCACGTGGGCCCGATTTTTAGGAGCGCGACAGTTCCGTTGCCGCTCGAGTACAATCCGCGGCGCGTGTTTGAACAGCTTTTCGGCGAGGGAGGTCGCATCGATCCCAGAGCAACAGCCGCGCGCCAAGCCGCGGATCGCAGTAGCCTTGACACCGTCACCGAGCGCATCGATCAACTGAAGAAGCAGTTGACTGCTGCCGATCGTCACAAGCTGGATGAATACGTGGAATCCATCCGCGATATCGAGCGCAGGATTCAGGTGGCTATGCGCAAAGAACCTGCCGACCTCCCGAATACGTCACGGCCCTCAGGCGTTCCGGATTCATGGGTGGAGAACATTAAGCTGATGTTCGATCTGCAGACGCTGGCAATTCAGGCAGACCTTACTCGTGTTTGGACATTCCTGTATGCCCGTGAGGCGAGTTCCATGAACTTTCCCCATCTCAATATCGTCATGGGGCATCATGAAATCTCACACCACAATTTCGAGAAAGATAAGCTCGACGCGCTGGCCAAGATCAATGTCGACCAGTCGCGTCTGTTTGCTTATTTCCTGAATAAGTTGGACGGCCTGAAAGAGGGCTCCTCCACGTTACTCGACCACTCATTGATCCTATACGGAAGCAATCTGAGTGTGCCTACATCTCACAGTCAACGCGACTTGCCGATCATCCTGGCCGGTGGAGCCGCCGGTCGCATTGCCGGAGGCCGTCACATCAAGTTTTCGGGTGATACTACACCACTGACGAACCTCTATCTCACGATGTTGGATAAGGTTGGCGTACCTACCGAGAAGTTCGGCGATAGCACCGGCAAATTGAATCGACTGGAGGTCTAAGTGAGCTTCCGGCTGGCATTAGTCCTACTGACCTCGCTAGCGGGACTGCTGGCGGAGTCGGGCGACGCGCTGATCGATGCCGCACGCGCCGACGATTCGGCTACCGTTGCTGCACTTGTGCGTCAAGGAGCCGACGTGAACGCGCGTGCGGAAGACGGCACTACGGCTCTGGCATGGGCAGCAAGCCACACTAATGGCGTTATCGCGGAACTGCTACTCGACAAAGGCGCCAATCCAGATTTGACTAACGAACTCGGTATTAGTCCCCTATCACTTGCTATCAACAACGGCTCGACCGCGATGGTCAAGCTGCTGCTCGGCAAAGGAGCGAATCCAAACGTCGCGCGAGAGAATGGCGAAACACCTTTAATGACAGCGGCTCGTTTGGGTCAGGTTGAGGTGATGCGCCTGCTGATCGATCGCGGCGGGAACGTCAACGCGCGTGAGAAGAAATTCGGCCAGACTGCGTTGATGTGGGCGGCGGGATATCCGGCGGCGGTTCACTTGTTGGTGAATCACGGCGCGGATGTCGTGACGGCGACGACCGCATGGGATGTGAAGTACACCATTTATGCGCCGACAACGGCCACGCTGGGGAAGACTGGCATTCCTTGGAACACGGATGGCGCCTACAACAGCAAGAAGGGCGGCCTCAACGCGCTGTTCTTCGCGGTACAGAAACATAATCTGGAATCGGCTCGCATTCTTCTGGACGCTGGGCTAGATGTCAATCAACCCGCAGCAGACGGTACCACTCCATTGCTTGCGGCGCTCTACAACTGGGATCCACCGGATCTAACCTTCGTTCCCGGCAAGGGTGCGCCGGCCCAGGCAGGTACCTCACAACGTTTTCACGCCGATCTTGCAATGGCTCGTCTTCTTCTTGATCGAGGGGCTAAGTTAGGCGGAGCCGATGGCGCCGGCTACACGGCCCTCCATGCAGCGGCGCTCGCGGTAGCCAACGCGATGCTTGGTCCTGACCTGCGACGTGGGGGGGCTTACGGTGGCAAAGCTGCTTTGCTTACGCTCGGTAGGGTGGACAAGGCCGCGCCTGCATCACAGGTAGACGAGGCTTTGTCAATCGCGAGCAAGTTGCTGGCCGCAGGGGCTGACCCCAATCGCCAAACGCGGTATCCGACGGCTGGACCAGCCGGTGATGTTCGTATCAATCCGGCGCCACCGGGCTCATCCGCCTTTCATATCGCGGCGAGTTCCCGAAATCTCGAGCTCGTAAAAATGATGGCGCAGAACGGGGCTAATCCGAATCTCTTCCGCAAGGACGGACACACTCCCTTCTCGGTAGCAGTGATCGCAGGTGATCTCCCTGTCGTTAAGGAATTCGCCGCCCATGGCGCGGAGTTGACGCTCTCCTACAATCCGACCGAAAAGATTCCCGATCCGGTGGACCCTATCACCCTGCCCAGGCAGAAGCAGACGATTATGCACCTCGCCGTACTCGGAGGGTCGCCCGCTGTCATTGAGTATCTTTATTCGCAGGGCGTTTCGCTTGACGGGAAGAATTCCGCAGGTGAGACTCCGCTCGACCTTGCCGATCACCAGGAACGCTACCGTGAGGCGATTGAGCGACAGGGCGCTGAGGGCGATCCAGAAAAACTGAAGAAAGTGGTTCGTCCGACCACTATATCTGATACCATCCGCAAGCTGCTCGCGGCCACCACCACCCAAACAAGCGGCCGTTGACATAATAGTTGTCTGCGGCATCTTAACGCTTGTTGCAGAACGATTACAACTAACGATTATCTCTGCATCTGCGACTCACCCCGCTATACTACGAACATCATTCGGGAGTGACCTCGTGCGTACATTTATACCCCTCTTATTTGCAACCACCGCCCTGTTGGCGCAGAATTCGGGAGTTCAAGGACAAATTACGGATTCGAGTGGCGCCGCAGCGCCAAACGCGTCCATCAAAATAAGCAATATTGAGACCGGCGTCGCTCTCGACTATACGACCAACGAACAGGGTTTGTATGTCGCGCCGTCTCTGAATCCCGGCCGCTACCGGCTTGATGTGTCTTCGCCCGGTTTCGCAACTCAGTCCATCAACGAGTTTCGGCTGGAAGTAGGGCAACTGGCTCGATTCAATTTCGAGTTGAAGCCCGGCGCGATTGTCGAGGCTATCCAAGTCTCTGCGTCCGCTGTGCTACTGAACGCAGACACTACGGAAGTCGGTCAGGTTATCGATTCAAAACGAATCACCGAAATGCCGCTGAATGGACGTAACTATTTGCAACTCGCCCAGTTCACTACAGGAGTAATTCCCGGCGGCAACTCAACGCAAGGAAGTCGCGCTCGTGATGAAGGCGCCTTTGCGGCGGCAGGTATGCAGATGGCCCAGAACAACGTGCTGCTTGACGGAAACGACAACAGCTCCCGCACATCTGGCGGGCCGCTAGGCTTCGAAGCACAGGCCGTTAAACCACCCGTAGACGCCGTCGCCGAGTTCAAGGTAGTCACCAACAACATGAGCGCTGAGTATGGCTATCGAGCAGGCGCTAAGGTGCTGGTGAATACTCGTGCCGGAACGAACGACTTTCACGGTTCCCTTTATCATTTCCTTCGGAACGATAAGCTCGATGCGACGAACTTCTTCGCAAATCGATCAGGTGGTCAGAAGCCCAATTACAAGCAGAACCAGTTTGGCGGTACGATCGGCGGTCCAGTCATCAAGAACCGCACATTTTTCTTCTTCAGCTATCAAGGCACGCGAATCCGGTTAGGTCAGAGTTACATCTCGACAGTCCCTAGCCGAGATATCGTCGAGCGTGGCGATTTCTCTCAACAGCCCGCAATTCGGCGCAATGTTTATGATCCGTTAACTTTACGTGGCTCGGGAGCTGATGCCATCCGTCAGCCATTTCCCGGCAATGTCATTCCGAAGGACCGGTGGGATCCCATTGTGAGCCGAATCGTCGAGCTTTATCCCGCGCCGAACATTGCGGGACGTGAACATCTTACCGACAACTATTTCTACTCTCCAACAGATTCCAACGATGCAAATCAGTACGACATGCGCGGTGATCATAACTTCACGGAGAAGCATCGATTCTTTTCGCGATATTCGATTCGGAAACAGTTCCGCAATGAAGCAGGCACACTGCCATATCCGGCGATGGGTGGGCAGGGGCAAACCGTCGATCTCAAAGGGCACAACATTGTTGGAAATCTTTCGAGTACGCTTACGCCCTCGCTATTTAATGAATTGCGTTTTGGCTTCTCAAAGTTCGATACGGCGTTCGACATTCCATTTACAGAGAATTTGAATCCGGAGTTCGGCATCAAGGGAGCCCCTGGTGATAGCGCCGGTGATGGGTTGGATCAGGGATGGACGCGGTTCAGTCCAAGCGGATATGTCGAAATGGGACCGCGCAGTTTCTGGCCCAACATCAACAATCTGGCCAACTATATGATCACCGAGAGTCTGCTCTGGCAGCGTGGCAAGCATACATTCAAGTTCGGTGGCGAGTATCGATTTCTGAATATCTATCGCGACGCAGCGAGGCTGCGACGCGGCAACTTCACCTTCTCCGGAGCGTTCACGTCCGAGCGCCCAAACGTTGGCACAAGCCGCGGAAATTCCGGTAACGGTTTTGCCGACATGCTCCTCGGCTGGGTTGGAGGCGGCACGTACGGCAACAATCAGGGTGAGAACTTAAATGCTCCCTATTACGCAGGGTTCATCCAGGACGACTGGAAAATCGCTCGGAATCTCACATTGAATCTTGGTTTACGCTACGAGTTATTTGGTGTCGGCACATTTCCGGACGCGGCGAATCAGACGATCAGCCGTTATCTATTGCAAGGCATCAACGTCTCAAGCGTTACGGAAGAAGGTATCGCTTTCCCCAAAGACGGCACTGATTGTGGGTGTGCACAGGACAGAAACAACTGGGCGCCTCGAATTGGTCTTGCCTGGAGTCTGGCCGAAAAGACTGTGATTCGAACAGGCGCGGGAGTCTTCTATGGAGAACCCAATAGCCTCTCAACGGAAGGAGCGAACTTCCGAAGAGGCCCTCCGCGAAGCGCCGATATCGCGATCCAACAAAACTTCGAGCGGACAAGCGTATTCGTTCAGGAAGGGTTTCCTGAGTTTCGTCTATCCAACGAGATCCCACGCGGCTCCAACATCTTTGTTTTCCCGAACCAAAGACAAAATCTCGAGGCGTATCAATGGTTCTTCGACGTTCAACAGACACTTCCATTCGACGTGCTTCTAACCGTGGGCTACATGGGAACCAAGGGAACGTTTCTGGCGACGCAGAGGAATATCAACCTGCCATTCACTCCGAGCGCGAACGTCGCAGCGAACCAGCGGTTGATCCGGCCGCAATTCAACTCGGTCACGTTGCATGAAAATTCCCTCAATTCGAGCTACAACGCGTTGACCGCCAAGGTCGAAAAGCGGTTCTCACGCGGTCTTACTTTTCTGAGCTCATTCACGTGGTCGAAAAATATAGACCAGGGCAATGAGGACCTGGTGGATGGAACTCAGGGTTCGGCCACTCCGTACAATCTCAGTATTGAGCGTGGCCTGTCGACACTGCATCGGGAATTCACATACGTTGTTAGCGGTGTATACGAACTGCCATTTGGCAAGGGCCGCCAACATCTGACATCGGGTCCGGCTAGTTGGATAGTTGGTGGCTGGCAGGTCGGCGGTCTTTTGTCTCTGCTGAGCGGCATGCCAGTCGCGCACACGATCAACGTGAACAACCAGAATCTGGGTGGAACGGTTCGCGGCGACTGGGTTCGAAATCCGAATCTCCCCAGTGATCAGCGCACGATCGATCGTTGGTTCGATACTAATTTCGTGGTTCCGAGCGCTCCAGGAGTCATGAGCAATGCGGGCCGAAACCTCATTATCGGACCCGGCCGCACCAATCTCGACGTCATGGTCGGCCGCGACTTCAGAATGCCTGTCGAAGGACACAGACTGCAGTTCCGATTCGAATCGTTCAATTTCACGAACACCCCGAATTTCGGGCCACCCAACGGGGGCGTAGGAACGCCGAATGCCGGACGCATCATCCAAGCGGAAGATCCGCGCCGCATTCAGCTCGCCCTGAAGTACATCTTTTGAGCGGCTTACATCGCGGGTTTGGCGGATAATTGCCTCCGTTCCCGCCTATTTGAGCGTCGGGAGGCCGGCGTTATGAATGGGTGGGAACTCGTAAGGCATTTACGCTTAGTACTGGTTTTTTTGCTCCAACTCTGCACGGTGCAAGCATCGGAACAACCCATTTTCGCTGCTCGTGAGTTCCTGCTCACGCGTCAGTTCACCGCGGGATTGGATGTTTATCCGACACTCACGGTATCGCCGATGGCGACTCACGCAGGAGATATCTATCTGGCAGGGGCGTTCAAAACTTCAGCTACAGAGTACAAGACCGTTCTCCGGAAATTCGACGCCTCAGGCAGCGAACTCTGGACGCAGGAGATTCCGGCTCCCGATAATGCCTTTCCGGATGCCCTCGTGGCAGACCCCGGCGGCGTGTACATAGCAATGTCCGTGGGATCAGACCGGCGCGAACCACAGCTTCGCAAGTACGGCATAGATGGCAAGGAGCTTTGGTCTCGTGAACTCCGCATCTCCGAGACCGGACACCACGTCGTCGCAGGACTCGCAATCGACGATCTAGGCCTTTACATTGCTGCTTGGGATGGATTGTCGCAAGGGATTGTACGCAGATACTCACTTTCCGGCACAAAGCTGTGGACTCGTACGATGACTGCGACCCTCATGCGCGGAGTAGCCACGGATGGAAACGGTGTGTATGTTGCTGGCCGGAACAATACAGAAGCATTTGTAAGAAAGTTTGCAGCCACAGGTTCTCTTCTGTGGACCCGCCCACTCATTGAGTCCGAAGACCAAATCAACTCACCTGCGGCTGTTGCTGCTGGCCCGACGGGTGTTTACGTGGGTGGTTCGATGTATCGACGTGCCCATGCCGAGAGGACAACGTACGTTTATGAAAGTCGAGAAGGATATGTCGAGAAGCTTGATGGTGACGGCGGTTCCCTCTGGCGACGTCGATTCGGCCCGGCGGGGACAGGAGTTGAGGCTCTCGTCGCTGACAGCACGGGAATCTATGCGACAGGGGGCGTCAAAAGAACATTACCAGGTCAGTGCCGATCCGGCGCTCCGGATGTCTTTGTTCGAAGCTACGACGTCGCTGGTAACGAGCAATGGACACGGCAGTTCGGCACCGCAAGAACAGAGACTGCCGGGAGCGTTGCGGTGGATAAAGACGCCCTGTATGTGAGCGGGAGCGTGCGCGGTGGAACCACCCACGGCAGTCTGTTTCTGGCGAAACTTGCGAAGACACCCAGCGTGCAGGACACCTTCCGACCTCGCATTTCATGGGAGTGCGTTCTAAATGCAGCTAACTACGCTGGAGGCGCCGTCTCTCCCGGAGAAATAGTGAATATCTTCGGTGTCAATATGGGTCCGGCCGAAGTCTTACGGGTTCGTTCCGATGCCAAGGCGCCCACCAGCTTGGGAGACGTGCGCGTTCTTTTCGATGGAGTTGCCGCGCCGCTCCTGTTTGTATCCGCAACGCAAGTCAACGCGATAGTGCCGGACGATGTAGCCCGACAATCATCAGTTGTCATTGAAGTTGAGCATCGCGGCGTTCGTTCGCAGCCGCTGACACTGCCGGTCGCTCCAACACATCCCGGGGTCTTCACAAGCGATGGTTCTGGAGAAGGGCCGGCTGTCATTCTGAATGAAGATGGAAGTATTAACTCGCCACAGAATCTGGCCGAGCGAAACTCTGTCCTAACGTTCTACGTGACAGGCGCTGGACTGGCGATCACTCCTAGAGCCAAAGACATTCTCGTCTTCTTTGCAGACCCTCGTAACGAGGACACTATGGGTACCGGATCGTCCGCTGAAGTGATTTCCGCTAGCAGCGCCTCGGGTGGTGTCGCCGGCTTGCTGGAGATCAAGGTGCGAGCGCCTGAGTGGGCACTCACCGGCCCTTCAATAGCGTTCGACGTGCAGATCGGGTCGGCGTATACGGACCTTTCCGTCACCGTTGCCTTGCGGTGATTCAAAAGCTACAATCGCGGCCGCGGCGGAGCGACCGGAGCCCACGGCAGGACACCTTTACGCCGAATTTGCCGTTTATAGACCTTATCCCCAGCAGTAACGTATAGAGTCTGTAGATCTGGTCCGGCAAGCAATACGTTGGTCAACGGCGCTTCCTGCGGTTTATTCAGTATTGCGACCACTCGACCCGCTTGATCGCAGATCTGCAATCCGGCGCGTGTAGCTACGTATAAGTAGCCTTCTGTGTCTACTGTCATTCCATCGGCATGACTCACAGATGAGTCGTCAGGTGTTTCGAGCCGGTAGAAAGGCTGACCATTAGCCAGCGATCCGTCGGGTTGGACCTGGAATGACCAGACAAACTTTCCTCTGTAGTCCGTGACGAAGAGCAGCGATTGGTCAGGCGAGAGACGAACGCCATTGGGATAGTCGATGCCCTCGTGGACGACGCGCTTGTTTCGATTCGCGTCGATGAACCATACGCGTTTTGTTGGCGGCTCAGTGAAGTAGATTTCGCCATTGCGACTCACTGCCAGATCATTCGAGTTCACGCCATCAGCAATGACAGAAGCCGAGCCGTCATTGTCATACGCCACGATTCGCTTTCGGCCGTTCTCGCATACATACAGCCGTCCATCTGGGCCGAACATCATGCCATTCGAAGCCGCGGTGTTTTCCTTGAAGATCGTAACCTTGCCGTCAAGCGCCGATATCCTGTGAATGCGATTGTTTTGAATATCGGTAAAGAAGACATTCCCATCACGATCGATGGCCGGCCCCTCCGTTAACTTGTAACCCTTACCAACAAGTTCCCACTCTTTATTTGGCTCGAGAATCAAACGAACTTCGTGGCGTTCCGAAATTTTCTCAGCCGTCTTTATGGGCTTGGGATAATCGCGCCACAGCCAGCGAAGCGCGTCCGGCAGTATGGCAGAACCATGTTTGCCGTTGTGTCCCTCCGATCCGACAACAAACGTCGAATCGTAGCCGGAATACTCAAGCGCCGAAGCCATATCTTGATTGGCGATCCACCAATTTCCTGCATAGATGTTCTGGTCGGATCTGCCGTCCTGAAGATATATGCGTAATGGCTTGGGCTCAGTCTTACGAATCAATGACGAGTAAATTTGTCCGCCGCGCAGGTTCGTGTAGCTACCGATAAAGCTTAGTACTCTATGGAAAGCGTCAGGCCTATTCCATGCAGCCGTGAACGCGGCAATCCCGCCGGAGCTCGACCCGGCCAGTCCGCGATCATTGGGATCGCTCGACAAGCTATACTGCCTGCTTACTTCCGGCAGGATTTCCTCTATCAAGAAACGGGCGTAGCCATCGCCCAGCGCGTCGTACTCAAAACTGCGGTTGTACCTGGCTTGCGCGCCTTCGCGCAAAGCCGGTAGCACGCCAGGATTTACAAAAATACCAACCGTGATGGGAAAATCTCGTTTGTGGATCAGATTGTCGAGCACGATCGGAGCTCGCCAGGTCCCGGTGTCTGCAACAAGTCCCCCACCGTCCTGAAAGATCATGACGCACGCCGGTGTCGAAGCCTGATATTGCGCGGGAACGTAGACCCAGAAATCCCGTACTGTACCGGGAAATATTCTGCTAGTCCAGGTATACTTCGTGACCTTTCCTTGAGGCACATTCGGTTGGCGCTGAGAATCCGGTCCCAGCTGATACTCCTGCGCCGAAATACCGCCACACAACACAAGAAACACCCAAGCTTTTATGATCATCATCAATCGTTCCCTGATCTAGTCCTTCACGTCATACACCCACAATTGTCCAAGATCTCTTATGTACAACCGCCCGTCCGATACAACCGGGTATGACCACGCCCGTTCCCTTGCATCCTTGCGCTTGGGTGGACCGACTGGTGTGAATCGACCCTTCTCTACATACAATTCGGGATTCGCTTCGACAAGTAGAACATCACCGTTCTCGCCGTGGAAGTACAAACATCCGTCCGCGTAGAAGACAGATCCTGGCCCGAGTCCTTTATCGCGCCATAGAACCTTCCCTGTTAGAAATTCCGCAGCGACGGGTCCTTCCTGATTCGTTCCATATAAGATGTCGCCGATAAGAACCTGCCCGCCGAGTGTGTTTGGCATCTCTCGCTCAAAATAGATCTGTTCTACGGCGACTCCTGCCGCAGTCGCGTTCAATTGCACGAGTCCGCCGCCGAACCTGCGCGAGTTGGTACTGTATACATATTGTCCACGGGCCACCGGCGTCGCGATATTGGCGGGGCCACCGCTAGTCTGTGTGTATCGCCAAAGATATTTGCCCGTTCTTGCGTCTACACCCACCAGACCTTTATCGAGAAATTGTACGTACTGCTTGCGGCCGGCCGCCTCGACGGCAATAACAGAGGAATAAGCAGCGCGATCACCGCCCGGCACAGCCGACTTCCAGATCACAGCGCCCGACTTCTTGTTCAATGCAAGCAGAGTTGCTTCTGGACCACCGGGAGTCACCACCAAAACGTCTCCGTCGACAAGCGGCGATTCCGCATAACCCCACGTTCCCGGGACTCCTCCGAACTCGCTACGGACATTCTTCTGCCAAACCATTTTTCCATCGGCGCGTCGCAAACACGCTAAGTCGCCATCCGAGCTAAAGGCGAAGACGAAATCGCCTTGGATTGTTGGTGTCGATCGGGCCATCGGATACGGTGGCTGTTGGTTTGGGTTCCCGACATTGCCCAAACGGGTTGTCCATAGACTCTTGCCATCTTTTGTAGAGAGCGTGTGGACAAACTCCGATTCCATTCCGCGATTGCTGATCAGGTATACGTGATCTCCTGAAACCGCCGGTGTTCCATATCCATCGCCGATGTCACTCCGTTGCCACAGCAGTTTGGGTCCGGCCTTGGGCCAATCTTTCAGCAAACCTGTCTCGGTCGATACTCCCGTTCGTTGAGGCCCTCGCCACTGCGGCCAGTCGGCCGCCGAACATACTGTGGCAAATGCCCCGAGGACAAGACAGCTTCTCAGCAATGCGCCGGCGATCATACGGTAAATTTAATCACTGATTGACGGATGTGTGTTACTCGAGGATCACGACCTCCTAATCTTCCTAATTTCAGGACTACATTGACAGATGTCTGCTAGTTGGTTTCGCGCGGCTTCGTATCCACCGCGGCATTCACCTCGCGAAAGTTCGTCTGCACCCAGCGTTCCCATTGGTACGTTACACGTACATTACTCAGATAAAATCGACCTCAAGTGCGACTTCCAACTTTGTGTTTGCCGTTGCTGCTGACTTCTCTTGCTGCTCAGGAGAAGAGCAACACGTTGAAGCTTGCGCTAATGATTCCCCTGACCGGTGAGACCTTTCATGTGCAAGGAATCGACATTGACGGCTCACGTTTATTCGTAACCTCCGTGGATAAGGAAGCGAAACGGGGGTTGCTCCTCGAATATAAGCTGCCCGAAGGTCATCTGGTGCGTTCGGTTGAGATTCACGACGGTGTTCGTTATCATCCCGGCGGCATGATGGTCGACGGCAACGCGATATGGATTCCGGTCGCCGAGTACAAGCGGGAGAGCACCTCTGTCATTCAACGCCGGAATAAGGCGACACTAGCGCTGGAGTCTCAGTTTCCAGTCAATGATCATATCGGAGCCATCGCTGTCACTCCCGACGGACTCATCGGGGCGAACTGGGACGCCCGAGACTTCTATATCTGGGACCATACGGGTAAGCAGATCCGAAAAGTCGCGAATGCATCGCGCATTGCGATACAGGACATGAAGTTCGATCGAGGAGAATTAATTGGTGGGGGACTACGCTCAGACAAATCGGGCGAGATCGTCTGGCTCCGATGGCCCTCGCTCGGAGTCAAACAGCGCATGCCGGTAGGGCAAACCGACAGAGATATTTCTTACGCCCACGAAGGAATGGCAATGAGGAACAACAAACTTTGGTTTCTGCCGGAAGACGGACCGAGTCGTTTATTCATCTTCACGATGCATTAGGATTTCGAAGCGCGCTAAGAGTACACTGAAATCGCACGAGCACATTGCCATGAAAAGACGTCAATTCCTTGTTGCCGCCTCTGCTGGCGCCGCACAATCCTGGGCTGCTGCCAATGATCGCGTCCGAGTGGCTATCGTTGGTGTCGGATCCCGGGGGTCTGCGCACATCAAAGAGATTCTTCCGGTAGCGAACGTCGAAATCGCCGCGCTTGTTGACCCGGACGGACGCCGCACGGAGGAAGCATCTTCCGTTATCTTCCAGAAAACCGGGAAACGCCCGAAGATCGATTCGGACATGCGCCGCGTCTTCGAAGACAAGAACATCGATGCAGTCACGATTGCGACTACAAATCACTGGCATACTTTGACAGCGATATGGGCGATGCAGGCCGGCAAGGACGTCTATGTCGAGAAACCGGTCTCGCACAATATCTGGGAAGGAACGAAGTTAGTCGAGACCGCCCGAAAGTACAATCGGATTGCTGCCGGCGGTACCCAACGACGCTGGTGGGGACGCTTCCGCAAAGCCATCGAGCTTGTCCATGCCGGCGCGATCGGCGATATCTACCAGGGGAACTTCTTCTTTCCGGGAAGTCGCGATTCAATCGGCTTCAAGGAGCCCAAGGAACCACCGGCATGGCTCAATTGGGACCTATGGTTGGGACCTGCGCCGATGCAGCCATATCACGAGAATCTCGTCCACTACAACTGGCATTGGTTCTGGGACTTCGGCAATGGCGAACTTGGAAACAATGGCATTCATCTCATCGACATTGTCCGCTGGGGCATGCAAAAGAAGCTCCCCGTGCGCGTTCAGTGTAGTGGCGGCCGCTTTGGCTACAAGGATCAGGGTCAGACTCCGAACACACAAAACGTTACGTGGACGTATGAGGACGGCGCGATGATCGTGGGACAGTTGCGTGGTCTCTACACAGCAGAACCGATGTCCTGGGATTTCTTCGGAACCAAAGGTCACATGCATCTTATGGCCGACGGGAAGTTCCACATCAGGATGGGACGCAACAAAGAGCTCGAGCCCGAGGTGGAATACCCCGTAAACCTCGATCACTTCCAGAACTTCGCGGACGCGATTCGCGCTCGGGACCGCAAACTCCTGCATGCCGAGATCGAGGAAACGACTCTCTCCACAGCGCTGTGTCATTTGGGCAACATAGCGTACCGCGTCAATCGTGACTTGCGTTTCGATAGTTCGAAAATGCAATTCGTTGCAGACACGGAAGCCAATAAGCTTCTCACGCGCGAATACCGCCGACCGTACGTGGTACCCGATCGCGTCTGATTCCTCGTCGCAAGGTTGGATTTTGATCAATCAGGCAACGCCTGTACAGTTGGCCGGCATACCATTCTTGGGCTGAGTGACCTTATCCTGGCGTGCTAAATTGAAGGTTATCCCGCTATGAAAAAGACGCAAAACGTCGAGGAACTGCAGGTCATCTGCCGCACAACTCGGCGTCAGATCATCGAGATGATTACGGCCGCCAAATCAGGCCATCCCGGCGGATCGCTCTCGGCGGTCGAAATTTTAGTGACTCTTTATTTCGACGTGATGCACCACGATCCCGCCAATCCCACGTGGCCGGATCGCGATCACATCATTTTGTCGAAAGGTCACGGGTGTCCGGTTCTGTATTCGGTTATGGCGCAGGCGGGCTATA
>Ga0190275_10001268_pt1 | contig 18996 bp, 23 predicted proteins | sample Popmic550T_FD_133745 | JGI IMG/M metagenome (GOLD analysis project Ga0190275, IMG submission 133745) | Populus adjacent soil microbial communities from riparian zone of Yellowstone River, Montana, USA - 550 T | ecosystem: Environmental > Terrestrial > Soil > Riparian zone > Trees stand | place...
GGCGGCCAGAAATATTGAACGATGGAGCGCTTTCTCCGAAAGCGTGGACCGGTCGTAGCAATGGGCATGCACTCCAAGCGCTTGCAACTGAGGCGCAGGTTCAGTTGAACCCGGATGAGCAAGATCTCCTGTTCCGCCTAGAGTGCTTCGTTACGTGGAGTGGGAGATATCCCGTGCCGACCAAAGCTGCCAACTATCCCGAGAGCAGTAAGTCTTCTCGCGAACGGATGTTCAAGATCTCCGATCCGAGTATGATCGCGAATTTGTGTGACCGATTGGAGCGGATTGCCTTGCCAGCAGCCTGATCTGGCGAGGCACTCCCCACGTCGGCCTAACAATCGGCTGCAGGGGATGCGAGGCCGTACATGTTTTCGCGCGACGACAGTCTTGCGCGCCGGCCCCGCACCCCTGACCCTTGTGTCGTTAGGCCGCTGGGCCGGGATGTTCACCACTCGTCCTCTTACCGTCTCCGCTACCCGCCCATGAACCGGCTGCCCCGGTTTGCCCTCCTCCTTGTCGCGGGCTGTGAGGCGCCGCAACCCGATCAAACTACTTCCGCGATGCCGCCCCCGACGGAAACCAGAGGGTGGCAGCGGCTGATTGAGGCGAGTCAGTACCTCAGCACGAGCGGGCTTTCCACGCGTGGATACAAGCTACAGTACGAGGACCGCCATGCCTGCTCCAGCCCGTATCTAGAGATCGGTGGAGGCGCTCCGCTCGCAAACAATCTGGCGTACTACGTGAACGGCGATGCGACCCGCGCGCGCGAGTTGAAGCTGGTCCTTAATATGAACCAGGCCGGCGACGCAACTGAGGCGCACACCGCGCTGGCTGAGCAGGCATCGAATCTAACCCAGAACGCTCTCGGCCAGCCGCTTCCGCCAGAGGCAATGGATGCGATCCGCAAGGGAGTAGCAGGCGAATGGAGCGTGGGAAGCGCGACCCTCCGGGTCGTTCGCGAGGATTGGCCAACAGGCCGCGGGTACGAACTCCATTTCACTATCTCGAACGCGGCCTAACAATCGGCTGCAGGGGATGTGGGGCCGCGCATGCTTTCGGCCGGACGACAGACTTGCGCGTCGGCCCCGCACCCCCTAGCCCTTGTGTCGTTAGGCCGCTTGGCAAGGCATCACCGCAGCCGTAGGTGATCCCTCTCCACAGCCACCATTTACTTGATTGGCTGTCGCAGGGAATACGGTGCCATGGCTTCTTTGCCGACTTAAATTTGCATACGGTTGCGCATAACCCTTGATGTCGTGAGTAATTCTTAACTGAAAGGAGACGCATCATGCTTCGCGATATGGCCGCTATTGCTTCAGAGTGCGTCAAGCGCCCGGGAAAATCGGCCGTCTGGTCGCCGACGCTTGGAAGGTATGTCTGTCCCACAATCGATGGAATACCGTTGAGCGAACTGAATCCTGCTGACGCGGCTCGCCCTCCCATTAGTCCAATGTTCAAACTCGTCTTTCTAACAGCGGCAGGCGGGACTATTCTTTTCATTGCTCTTTGCGTCACCCTCGCCCTTCTCGCCGGCAAGGAACCACCAACTCTCGTAACCGAACTCATCCGGGGCATGTTCAGTCTTGCGCAAATCGGCTTCGGCGCAATAGTAGGTATGCTTGGTGGGAAACGGCTTGAGGCCGACCAGCGTGCGGTCATGGCGGAGTAACAATCGGCTGCAGGCCATGCGGGACCGTCCATGCTTTCGGCGGACGAAAGTCTTGCGCACCGGCCCCGCACCCCTGACCCTTGTGGCGTTAGGCTACTCTTCACCGAGCCGGCTACAGTCTCGATGGCGAACAACAGGCAGTCCGGTCAGGCGGGATGGCGAACAGCGGCTGCCGCTGTGGCTCTCGGCGCCCTGGTCGCCGGATGGGCTGGAGCGCTGATCGCGCCGGCGGTAGCGATAGGGTACGGCGCACTGAGCTGTATCGCCTTTATGCTATACCGCCATGACAAGAATGCGGCTCAAGCTGGCAGGATGCGCACGAGAGAACGGACCCTCCACCTGATCGACCTGCTCGGCGGCTGGCCCGGAGGACTTCTCGCTCAAGATCGGTTGCGACACAAGACGCGGAAAGCGACGTTCCAGTTCATATTCTGGGCGACTGTGGCGATTAATTGCGCGCTGCTCGGCTGGCTACTCAGTGCCGGCCGCCCCGCCTAACACCGCATCCCTCCGGCGGGATGGCGTCTCCGGGTTCCGTGGCACGGCGGTCGCCGGGCCACGACGCCCGTCCGCGGCAGGCGCTCGGCCGGCTGCGCGGCTCGGGGCGCGGCGTGTGCGGAGGGTTGGGGTCGGACCGCATCGCGTAGAAGGTGCGGACGAACCCAGACCACCGAACCCGGGTCCATGGCCCCATTCCCGTTCGACAACAGCTACGCCCGGCTTCCGGAGCGCTTCTTCGCGCGGGTGAGCCCCACGCCGGTCGCCGCCCCGCGGCTGATCCACCTCAACGCCGCGCTGGCCGACGAGCTGGGGCTGGACGCGCGGGCGCTCGACGGCGAGCTGGGCGCGCGGATCTTCGCCGGCAACCAGCTGCCCGAGGGCGCGGAGCCGATCGCGACGGCGTATGCGGGGCACCAGTTCGGCAGCTTCGTGCCGCAGCTCGGCGACGGGCGCGCCATCCTGCTGGGCGAGGTGGTCGACCGCGGCGGAACCCGGCGCGACGTGCAGCTGAAGGGCGCCGGCCGCACGCCCTTCTCGCGCGGCGGCGACGGGCGGGCGGCGGTGGGCCCGGTGCTGCGCGAGTACCTGGTCAGCGAGGCGATGGCGGCGCTGGGCATCCCCACCACCCGCGCGCTGGCCGCGGCCGCCACGGGCGAGCGGGTGCGGCGGGAGACGATGCTCCCCGGCGCGGTGCTCACCCGCGTGGCGTCCAGCCACATCCGCGTGGGCACCTTCGAGTTCTTCGCCAGCCGCGGCGACGTGGACGGGGTGCGCACGCTGGCCGACCACGTGGTCGCGCGGCACTACCCGGCGGCGGCAGGGGCCGGGAACCCCTACCGCGCCCTGCTCGACGCGGTGGTCCGCGCGCAGGCGGAGCTCGTTCCCCGCTGGCTCCTGGTGGGGTTCGTCCACGGGGTGATGAACACCGACAACACCTCCGTGGCCGGAGAGACCATCGATTACGGCCCCTGCGCCTTCCTGGACGCGTACGATCCCGCGGCGGTGTTCAGCTCCATCGACACCATCGGGCGCTATGCGTACCACCGGCAGCCGGAGATCGCGCAGTGGAACCTGGCGCGCCTGGCCGAGTGTCTTCTCCCCCTGTTCGCGGACGACGTGGACGAGGCCGCGGAGCAGGCGTACGCGTCGCTCGAGGCGTTCGCGCCGGCGTTCAACCGGGCGTACGAAAACGGCTTGCGGCGGAAGCTGGGGCTCACCACCGAACACGCCGACGACCTGGCCCTCGCCCAGGAGCTGCTGCGCGCGATGGCCGAGGGGCGCGCGGACTTCACCCTCACCTTTCGCCGCCTGTGCGACGCCGCCGCGGGCGAGGAGGGTGACGCGGCCGCGCGGAGCCTCTTCGCCGACCCGGCCGCGTACGACGCCTGGGCCGCGCGCTGGCGGGAGCGCCTGGCCGCGGAGCCGGTGCACCCGGCCGAGCGCCGCGCCGCCATGCGGGCCGCGAACCCCGCCTGCATCCCCCGCAACCACCGGGTGGAGGCGGTCATCCGCGCGGCCATCGACCACCACGACTTCGCGCCCTTCGCGGAGATGCTGGCCGTGCTCTCCCAACCGTACGACGACCCGGACCCCGCGTGGGCGCACTACGCCGATCCCCCGCCGGAGAGCGACCGTCCGTACCGCACCTTCTGCGGCACCTGACACGGTGTCGACCGGCGACCTGTCCTTTCGCAGCCCCACACCGTGAATCGCGGCGCCGAGCTTCGGAACGCATTCGGAGAGATCGACATCTATCTCTTCGACCAGCTGCTGCGCGGCCGGTTCGACGATCGGTCGCGTATCCTGGACGCGGGGTGCGGAAGCGGCCGCAACCTCGTGTATTTCCTCCGCTCCGGGTTCGACGTCTTCGGCATCGACCGCGACCCGGCCGCCGTGGCACGGGTGCGTGCCCTGGCGGCGGAGATCGCCCCTGCCCTCGCGGCCGGGCACTTTCACGTCGGCGAGCTCGTGTCGCTTCCGTGGCCCGGCGAAGCCTTCGACGCGGTGGTGTGCAGCGCGGTGCTCCACTTCGCCGAAAGCGAGGATCATTTCGAGCGGATGCTCGTGGAGATGTGGCGAGTCCTTCGGCCAGGCGGGCTGTTGTTCGTGCGCCTGGCATCGGTGATCGGCCTGGAGGGGGCGGTTCCGATGGATCGGAATCGGCGTGCCCGTCTGCCGGACGGTTCGGTGCGGTTCCTCGTGGACGAAGCGATGCTCCTGGGGTGGACGGCGCGGCTCGGGGCCGAGCTCCTGGACCCGATCAAGACCACGAACGTGCAGAACCAGCGCTGCATGACCACCTGGGTCCTGCGGAAGCACGCCTGATACGGAGTCCGAAAAGCCGGTGCCGGGGCCGGACACGAAAACTGCGGGTGCGGGCGTGTCCCTCCGCTGCGCTCCGGGCCGGGCTTCGCGCGCCGTAGGCAACGATACCGCCGTTGCCAACGGTGCCGAGCCGCCGGCGCGCCAGGGCCGGTCGCGATTCCGAGACGGTCGACGCGGGCGCGCCGGCGTCTCGGCCCTCCGGGCGCGAATCCCTCACGCAACCGCCCTGGGCCGGGGTTCGGCCACAGGATTGATGAGGAGGGGGGTGGAATTCAAATCGTGTGCGACGAAATACCGATGTAAGTCTCTGTCACGCAATGCATTACAGTACAGCCCGGCTCAACGAGCCGGACAGCAGTGTTCCTCACGGCATGACAGCAGCCGCGGGCGAGCTGCCCGCGGCTGCATGACGGTCCCACCACCAGCCTGCCTCAGGCGGCAAGCCGCCGTACCACCTTCTCGCGCCTTCCCGATCAATGGTGATGCACCAGCCCGTTGCGGGGGCGCGCACCTTCCCACCTGCCTGAGCCTCGAGTCCCTGAGTTACTTGACGAACGGCAGAACGCGGCGCACTTGTTCAGCTCCCCCTCTCGTTCGATCCCCGCTCTCCGGCAGGCCCCCATGCTCACTCCCAACACGCAGCGCCGGCTCGTATTTCACGGATCGGTGATCCTGCTGATCGGCCTGTTCTGCGGCATTCCGTCCGTGGTCGAGGTGTCGGCCGGGTCGGGGCGGATGTGGCAGGGGGCGCACTCGGCGCTGCTGATCCTGGGCGTGTGGCTCATCGCGACCGCCGCCGTCCTTCCGCTGCTCCTGCTCGAACGGCGCGAGGCCATCGGGCTCAGGGTGTCGCTTCTGCTGATGGCCTACAGCTTCATGGTCGCCGTGATCGTCCAGGCGAGCACCGGCGAGCGGGTCTTCGGGCCCGGCCCTTCGCCGCTGAACATGCTGGTGTTCGCTGCCAACATCCTGGCGGTGCTCGGCACGTTCCTGGCGGCCTCGCTGACCGCGCTCGGTGCGTGGAACGCGCTGCGGGCGTCACGCACCTCGCCGGCCGCGACACCCGGGCTGACGTCAGCCGGGACGCAACGGTAAGCGCGCGCCGAAACGCGTCATGAAGACGGAAACATGAATCCTGCCCTCGGGTATGGCACCGGTTTCGGCTGGGCGCCCGATCCGAGGTATCCCCTCCGGGATGTTCCCGCCTTCGAGGTGGAATACGACTTTTGCAGCGCTCGCGATTGCCAGGTCGGCTTCGATACGTGGAATCACGTCGACTCCACGTGGACGAACGTGAGCTATACGAACTGCGACATCGACATACTGGTGGAGCCCGGCGAGACCAGGACCCTGTCATGCAATCCGTGCTCGGAGTGCAATCCGCCGATCAGTGTCATCATCACGAACATGGCGAGCGGCAATAGCTTCCCGGGTTCATAGCTCCGAGCCCGCCGCCCGGCAAACACGGCGGCAGCCGCGGGTGATCTCTCCCGTGGCTGCCGCGTGGAGGATCGTCGGTTCGCATCCGCGGCCGAGCGGCGCCGTCAGCCACTACGGAGACAGCCAGCACCCATGATCGCGTGTCTCGACGTGCACTACAGGGAGAGCGGCGCCGTCGCCGCGTCGGTCCTGGCGCGTGACTGGATGTCGGACCAGGTACTGCACGAGGCGACGGTCGCCATCCCGGACGTTCATCCCTACGTCCCGGGCCAGTTCTTCAAACGAGAGCTTCCCTGCCTGCTGCTGGCGCTCGAGCAGCTGCCGGCCGCGCCCGCCGTGATCGTCATCGACGGCTACGTGTGGCTGGGCGGCGACCATGAACCGGGGCTGGGGGCCCGCCTGTTCGAGGAGCTGAAGCGGAGCGTTCCCATCGTCGGCGTCGCCAAGAACCGGTTTCGCGCGGGGGATGGGGCGCTGGAGGTGCTCCGGGGCGGCAGCCGCCGGCCGCTGTACGTTTCCGCGGCCGGCATCGATCAGCAGGAAGCGGCTCGCCACGTCGGGCGGATGCATGGCCCGCATCGTCTGCCCACCCTCCTCCGGCGCGTCGATCGGCTGTGCAGGAGCGCGGGCGCCTGACGATCGGTTCCAGCTTCGCGGGTGCTCACCAGGGATTATCGCTCGAGAGGCGATGAAGCGGTGGGATCGTCGTCACCGCTCCCGCATCCCCCTGCCCCCGTGTCTCCACGCCTTTGCCCGCCCTATCGTGAGGCTCTTCGCGCATTGCTCCTCATCTTCCGGTGCGCCTTGCCGGGCCTGCGGCGTCGAGCGCTACCCGTACACCTGCGCCATGCCCGATATCCACACGCTCGTGCTGGTCGAGGGGGAGAGCGATGCCGCCGCCGTTCGTGCGCTTGCCGGCCTCTTCGGCTGCGACCTGGAACAAGGCCCCATCCGGATTTGCCCGGCCGGGGGCGTGACGAACTTCTCGCAGACGCTCTTGGCGCTCACTCGCACGCATCCGCGTGCAAGCGTCTGCGGCCTCTACGACATCGCCGAGGAGCGGCACGTTCGCCGGGCGCTCGCCAACGCCACCGTTCCGAACGCTGACCACGACTCCCTCGAGTCGTTCGGGTTCTTCGCGTGCGTGGCCGACCTCGAGGACGAGCTCATCCGTGCCCTGGGATCCGAGGCCGTTCAGCAGGTGCTCGAGGCGCAGGGCGAGCTGGCCTCGTTCCGGCGATTCCAAGCGATGCCGCATCACCGTCTCACACCGGTGGACCAGCAGCTGCGCAGATTCCTGGGCACGCGAGCGACGCGCAAGATCCGCTCTGCACGGTGCCTCGTCGAACGCCTCGACCTGGATCGCCTGCCGCCCCCGCTGACGCAACTGGCAGCCCGGCTGTTCGACGCTGCGTGAACGATGCCTGGCTCCTCCATCGAACGACGTATCCCGGTCGTCGCACTGCCTGGTCGCACGGTGATCGTCCTGGTCGCGACCTTGCGCGCGGGGCCCACACCCCCGACCCTGTGTCGCTCGCTCGCGCACACGCTCCCATGAACTGTTTACGATGATCTCGTCTCGCATCTCCACGGTCAGCGCGGTGGTCCTCGCGCTCGGCGGCGTGGCGCTCCTGTTCGCGGCGGACGTGGTGCTGCCGGCGCTGGTGCCGGGGTTCCCGCCGGCGGCGGCGTGGCTGGGGCAGCTGCTCGCGGCGGCGTGGCTCGGGGTGGCGGCGCTCAACTGGCTGCAGCGCGGCGCGATCCTCGGCGGGATCTACGGGCGGCCGGTGGTGCTGGCGAATCTCGCGCTGTACTTCGTGAGCGCGCTGAGCCTGCTGCGCATGGTCGCGGGCGGCGCGGCACCGGTGGCGGCGTGGGGCGCGCTGGCGCTCGCGGGGCCGCTGGCGGCGGCTTACGGCGCGCTCATGCTGCGAGGGCCGTTCGATCCGCTGTCCTCCCCCGCCCACTGACGAATCGCTGCGGCTGGCGGCGTCTCGCTCCTCCCGCAGCGGCCCGCTCACAGCCACGTCGGCAGCCGCGGCTGACTCTCCCGCGGCTGCCGTGAGCTGGATCGTCGGTCCCTCTCACACCGCCAGCCGCCGCACCGCCCTCTCACGCGCCGACGACGACAGCCTTGCGCGCCCGTCCCGCACCCCTGACCCTTGTGTCGTCGGGCCGCCGCAGATTCGAGCGAAGAATTGTCTCGGTGGAGTGAAAGGACGGTCGTGATGCCCGAAAACCAGAGAGGTGAGACCATCGCCGGGATCGCGGTTTTCTGCGGGATGGTCGCAGGGTTCGTCGGCCTGGTGGTGGCTGTGTTCTCATTCTTCGCCGGCAACTTCGCGGGCGCGGGCGTGTGTCTTGTCGCTGCCGGGCTCTCGTTCGGGCTCGTGGCGAACGCCACCCTGCGTAGATGAGCACGGCGGCCGGCGTCGTATGATGACCCGATCTGCAGGTGCGAGCGCCTGACGGATCGTTTCCAGCTTCGCAGGTGAGCTCGCAGCCGACATCACGGGAGGGTCGATGAAGCGCTCGGTCCCAGCCGAGAGTCCCGACGCCTACGTCGCCGCGCTGGCGGGGTGGCGGCGCGCGTGCGTCGAGGAGCTGCGGGCGGCGGTGCGCGGCGCCGCGGGGCTCGACGAGGTGATCAAGTGGGGGAACCTCGTCTACCTCGCGAACGGTCCCGTGCTCGTGATCCGCGCCGAGGAGGAGCGGGTGATCCTCGGCTTCTGGCGCGGGCAGCGCCTGCGCGCCGTCGAACCGCGGCTGAAGCCCGGGGGCAAGTACGAGATGGCCAGCGTGGAGTTGCGCGAGGGCGACACCATCGCGCCCGCGACGGTGCACCGCCTGACTGTCGACGCAGTCGCGCTGAACGAGCGACTGGGCGATCCCACCCGCATCACGACCGGCTCTCGCGCCGATCCCGGGCGTTAAGCCGACCAGGATGAGGGAAGGGCCGGCCTTCGCGATGGAGGCCGGCCCTTCTCCTGCCCGCGGGACGCTGTGCCCCACGCCACCGGGCTGGAAGCCCGGCGATGAAGCAGGTAGAATACTGCGTCACCCTTCCGCCCGTGAGCCACCCCACCGCGCCTTCCCCCCACAACCGCGTCCCACGCCGTCACTCGCGTTCGTCGTGGCGCGGCTTTCCCGGCCGGGCAGGCGATTCGCTCACCCGAGGTTTCCATGACCGATTCCGTCGAGCCCGATCCGCCCGAAGCCGTGCCGCCTCCCCGCTCGCGCGCCGGGGCGCGCCTGGCGGAGTGGACGTGGTCGCGGATCCTGTGGCTCGCGCCCGAGCTGACGATCGTGGTGGCGGGGATCCTGATCGCGCTCGCCATCCAGTCGTGGGCGGACGGCCGCGACGACCGGGCCCGCGAGCGCGAGTACCTTCACCAGCTCGTGGCCGATCTCCGAGAAACCGAGCGGCTGGTGCTGCGGGACGACTCCATCCATCGCGTCAGGGATCGCTCGGGCGTCATGCTCCTGCACGCGTTCTTCACGCCCGAGCGCCCCCCGCGCGACTCGGTGCTGGTCTGGGCGATCAACGCGACCTGGTACGAGCCCCGCCGGCCCATCATGGGCACTGCGGAAGCGCTGGTCGCGACGGGCGATCTCGCGCTGCTCGAGGACCACGCGCTGCGCACCGCCGTCACGTCGTATCTCACGGAGAACCGGACGATGACGGCGGAGCAGCTCGCTGCCGAGGGAGTGTGGATGCGCGCCTCGCAGCAGCTCAGCAGCGCGCTCGACTTTTCGGAGGGGATCGAGCTGATGGTGCGGACACGCGAGGATTCGCTCACCGTGGCCAGCCCGCTCTTCTACCTCCCGGCGGGTCCTCGCCGACGGCCGTTCCCGATCGACGTGGAGGCGTTCCTGGGGAACCGCGCCGCCTACGACGGCGTGGCCAACATGTACTGGGGGAAGCGGAACATGGCGCAGCTCCGGGCGACGATGCTCCAGAGCGCCCGCGCGCTGCGGGCGCGGATCGAAGCGCATCTAACGAAGTGATACGGAGTGCGAAAAGTTGATGCCGGGGCCCGAAACGGAAGAGCCGGATGCGGGCGTGTCCCGCCGCTGCGCTCCGGGCCGGGCTTCGCGCGCCGTAGGCAACGATACCGCCGTTGCCAACGGCGCCGAGCCGCCGTCGCGCCATGGCTGGTCTCGTTCCCGCGGCGCCGGACGCGGGCGCGCCGGCGTCTCGGCCCTCCGGGCGCGAATCCCTCACGCAATCCGCTCGCGGAACGGCGTTCGTGGGCTCCGCATGAGCCGCCAGGCGGCTCCCGGGAGCTCTCGCCGAAATGGATCTCGCCAGGCTTCGCCGCCCCTCAGCGCACCTCGATCGGCGCCGTCCACCGGAACGTCCCCCACGCCATCGCCAGCGTCCCTCGCCGCCCGTCCGCCGCGTCGATCGCGATCGTGAACCGGTCGGCCGGCGCCGCGGGCGTCCCCACGCTCATCGGCGCGCGGCCGAGGTCGTGCGCTGGGTTGTAGCCCGTCCCCCACTGGCCGGTCTGCCGGTTCACGATCAGCTCCACCCCGCCCGCCCGCGGCATCGTCCACAGCGTGTACGTCCCCGCCGGCATGCGCATCCCGGCGAGCGTGATCGGCGCGGAGGTGGTGAGCTGCGTCGCCGCGTTCGCCCCCGTGCGCCAGACGCGGCCGTACGGGACGACCTCGCCGAGCAGCACGCGCCCGCGCGCCAGCGGCCGCCCGTAATCCACGGTGAACGCCGCGCCGCCGATGCGGGCGCGCACGGTGTCGCGCACGCTCAACGCCCGCGAGCCGCCGCCCCGCGCCTCGGTCGCCTCCCACCGGCTCGCCACGGCCTGGACGTCGGGCGGCGCGGCCAGGCGGCGCACGTCCACCAGGTACGTCGTGCGGGCGCCGGAGTAGCGCAGCATCCGGTACGCGGAGTCGACCGTCGCCTCGCCCACGCCGGCCAGCCAGTCGTGCGAGATCTCCGCCCTGCCGCCCGGCAGCGGCCGCACCACGCCGTGGTGCAGCGGAAAGCGGTCGAACTCGCGGTCGATGTAGAACTGCCGCATCCCGATGGTGTCGCCGGACGCACGCTCCGCCACCGCGGCCCGCTTCAGCGCGGCGGCGAAGTACAGCTCGTACAGGCTGTACATCTGCGGGACGTGCGCCATGGCCATCCCGCCGGAGGTCGCGAAGGCACGCACGGTCGTTCCCGTGCTGCCTGCCTGGTGACGCGCACGGAATCCCCCGTCACCTCCGCGACGACCCGGCGCTCGCGCTGCCCGGCCGGCTCGCTCGGCGCGTGGATGTCCATCACCAGCCGCCGGATGCCGCCGTCGGGGCCGATCTCGATGCGCGTGTGCCGGCGGCGGACGCGGGGGAAGCGGTCGACCGCGTCGCTGGTGACCGTGCTCCCGCGGCGCGTCACGCTCTCGACGGAGACCGTGTCGCTGCCGAGGCGCGCGACGAACCCGTAGCGTTCTTCGGGCGCGGCGGGGCGGCACGCGGCCAGCGCGAGCGCGGCAAGGGCGAAGCATCTCATGGCGGGCGAGTGGTGGCGGGAGGTCGACACGGCGCGGGGACCGCCGACCGTCGACGGTGCGGGAAGGATACGCGCGCGGCGGGCGCGCGTCACCGGGATTGTGGCGGGACGCGCCCCCGGAGCGGCCAGCCGCGCCGGCGGCGGGACGAACGATCGCGGCGCGGCGGGGCATGAGTGCCGCGTGTTTCTCGGGGCTCCGGGGAAGCGGGGTCAGCCGCCGGTGGGCGCGCTTCCCATGCGCCGGCACACGCGCGTCACGCCCGGCGCCTGCTGGGGCGGGTCCCAGTAGCCGAGGACGACGGTGACGGGGACCTCGACGTCGTTGCGCCGCACGATGTACTGGACCGTATCGCCCGCCAGCGGGGGCTGTGCCGGAGGGCTGCCGACGAGATCGCGGCCGTTCTGCACGACGATGATGTCGTCGCGCTTCATGCCGCCCAGCTCCGCCGGCGAGCCGGGCTGCACGGTCTCGATCACGGCATAGCTCGGGAACTCCACGGGGTCGGCGTTCGGGCGTGACAGCGTGAGCGAGGAGTTCTCGACCGTGGTTCCCCGGCACCCGGGCGGCCGCGGAGCGCTCGAGGTGGACCCGGCCGACTGTGCGGCAAGCGCCGCGGGCAGCACGAGGACGGCGAGTGCCGCCGCGAGCGTGGATACGGAGGGTGAGAGTCGCATGCGCCGATCCGGGTGAGGGAGAGTTGGAGGAGCCGCCGGTCGCGAACGCGGACGGCGCCTGGTTGGATGCATTCGAGGCCGGCAGGGTTGGATGGAGCGGGTGCGAGGTCTTCGATGAAGTCGTCGCGAGAAGGAGCCCTTGAAAAGGCTTGCGCCATCGACCGACCCCGGTCTACTTACCATCCGGCGTACGGCCCGTCGCAATCGCTGGTTTCGCGACGGTTCCCTCCCCGTCGCTTCGGGACGCCCCCTCTCCTCTCCTCCGCGGGATCCATGAGACACGCGAACGTTGCTCGCTTCGGCGGCGCCGCCCTGATCTTCGGCGCGCTCGCCTTCGTCGCCGTGTTCTCGTACCTCGCCGCCCGGTTCGGCTACCCGGAGGTGCTCGACGGGGCGGCGGCCGACGTCCTCCCCCGGCTGCTGGCCACCGGGGCCGCCGGGAGGCTCGCGTGGGCGCTGTACGCGTTCCTGCCCCTCATCTGGATCCCCGCCGGCGTCGGCGCGTTCCACGCCCTGCGGCACGTCCGCGAGGGTGCGATGCGCGTGGCGATGCTCTTCGCCGCCCTCTCGGCGGTGGCGATGATCCTGGGGCTCGCGCGCTGGCCCAGCATCCACTGGGAGCTGGCGCAGGCGTACGCGGCCGGCGGCGCGGGCGAGCGGGCCGTGCTCGCGGCGGTGTTCGCGGGGCTGAACAGCTACCTCGGCAACTACGTCGGCGAATTCCTCGGCGAGCTCTCGTTCAGCGTCTTCTTCCTGCTCTCGGCGGGAGCGATGCTCCATGCGCGGAGCGGGTTTCCGCGGTGGCTCGGCATCGTCGGGCTCTTCACGGGCGTTCTCGGCCTGGTCGGCATGTTCCGGAACGTGACGAACGCGGTGGACCTCGTGGCGGAGATCAACAACTACCTGCTCCCCGCCTGGATGATCGCCTTCGGCATCGGCCTCTGGCGCGCGAAGGCACACGCGTTGATCCGTCTCGTTGGACCTGGGGTGCTGACGGAGGCGAGCGCCCGTGTGCGGGCGGAAGCCGCCGTGCCGGCTCCCAGTCCAATCTGAGGCGGACCGCCGCATCCTGCGTGTCTAAGTCTTCGCGCGCCCCGCCACCACGCCAGGGCCGTAGCTCGAGGATCAGCGCGCAAGCTGTCGACCCGTCTCCACCCGGGTGAAGACGTTCGTCCGGCCCGAGGGCAAGTTCGAGTGACTATGCTCGGATATCCATTTCACGCCGCGCCCAGTGGAGCCCTGCCATGGCGGGCACTGGGGGCAGTTCAAGGAGCCGATGAACGAACAAGCCTGGCCCTTCGATCAGGGACCGAACGTCGCCGCGATCACGACTCGCGGCGTGGTGTTTTCAGGCGCGCCCGTGCTTCTGGTGGCGCACTACAGCGACGACGATGGGTGGGGATTCATGGACGGCCGACTGGTCACGATGGCGGACATGGCCGTCGTGTCGATGGCGGAGGCGGTTCAGCGCGACGCCACTCTCCGAGAGATTGCCGATCTTCCGCCGGGGTGGACGGCGACTCGGCCGCGTGTTGGCGCTCCCTGGGTTCGATCCCCCGACGAATCGATCTGAGCCGCTGCGATCCGGCCGGCGTTGCAGCGGCCGGTGAGCCCGAGCGTCCGAACACGCACGGAGCCCGCGCGGTTCGGGTCAGGATCGACATCGATGCCCTCACGCTCCGACCCCTCGCATCCCCTCCCCCTTCCGCGCGACCGCCCCTCACCTATCTTGCCCAGCGCGTCCCGGGCCGGCGTTCCGACGCCGGCCCTCGCATCCTGATTCACCGTTTCAGCAATCAACCCTCGACGGGAGGAATCCATTTGGCCAAAGCCCAGAGAATCAGCCCCTGCCTGTGGTTCGCGGACCAGGGCGAGGACGCCGCCCGGTTCTACATCGAGATCTTCCCGAACTCGTGCATCACCAAGATCACGCGGTACGGAACGGCGGGGTTCGAGACGCACCGGCGGCCCCCCGGCTCGGTGATGACGGTCGAGTTCGAGCTCGACGGGGAGCGCGTCACCGCGCTGAACGGCGGGCCGCTGTTCACCTTCAACGAGGCCATCTCGCTGCAGGTGTTCTGCGCCAACCAGGACGAGGTCGACCACTACTGGGAGAAGCTGGGCGCGGGCGGCGATCCGAAGGCCCGGCAGTGCGGCTGGCTCAAGGACCGCTACGGCGTGTCGTGGCAGATCATCCCCGAAGCGATGGAGGATCTCTTCGAGGACCCGCAGTCGCCCGGGGCGCAGCGCGCCATGGAAGCGATGCTGCGGATGAAGAAGCTCGACATCGCCGAGCTGCGCCGGGCGCACGACGGCGACTGAGCCGATCCGCCGCATGGCGCTCCGCCGATCCATCGTGTCGGCGGAGCGCCGATTCGGACATCCACCCTCCCGAGGAATACCGCATGGGCGCCAAGCTGGCGAACACCGACGAATACCTCGCCACGCTCGACGACGGCCAGCGCGCCGTGGTGGAGCGGCTTCGCGACGTCATCCGCGCCGCCGCGCCGGGGGCGGAAGAGGGATTCAGCTACCAGATGCCGCTCTTCAGGCTCGGCGGCAAGCCGCTGGTGTGGTACGCGGCGTGGAAGCAGCACTACAGCCTGTATCCCATCGGCACCGCCCAGCTCCGCGCGGTCGCCGCCGAGGCCGCGGGCTACGAGACGGCCAGGGGCACGATCCGCTTCCCCGCCTCCTGGCCGCTGCCGTACGACCTGGTGACGAAGCTCGTGGAAGCCCGCGTCGCCGAGTTGCGCGCCGCGACGAAGTAGACCCGTCGCCGCCGCGACCCTGCGCGTCGCCGGCATCATCTCCAGGCGGCGCCGCGCCTCCTTTCACGATCCCATCTGCGCGGCCGAAGGTACAAATCCGTCCATCAGCGCGATCGAGGTGTCACAATTTCCGATGCCGCTCGTTTTGAATGCGACCTTCCAGCCTTGATCAACGCTGCACCCTCCCGAGGTTCTCATGCGTCTACGACTCGTTCTCTCGCTCCTCCCCATCGTCCTCGTGGCGGCCTGCTCCAAAAGCGTGACCGGCGGTGCGGCGGCGTCCTGCGTCATGGCCGCGAAGGTCGGTGACGTCGAGTACGGCCAGTTCGGCGAGGTGAGCGCCGACCGGGTGGGCCCGGAATTCACGCGCACCGTGCGGCATCGCGGCTGCGACGACGTGATCATCTGGGGCGAGCCGTCGCCGGAGCGGTGGAAGAGCGGCGACTCCAGCTTCCCGGCGGGCACGCCGTTGTACGCGTCGCTCGACGACCCCACCAGCGACGTGCTGCTGGTGCGGAGGGGCGACGGGAGGTACATGGCGCTGCGCAAGTTCCCGCACCCCGGCTCCCCCGCCGCCGGCGGCACGCCGTAAAGCGGCGCCGCGCGAAGATTTCCCCCCGACGCGCACCGATGGACGAGCCCGGCTTGCCTGCCAGCGAGCCGGGCTCGTCCGTCATCCCCGCCATCCGCATCCCACAGGTGCGTCCGGCTCCCCGGTATGGCTATGTTGATGTCGACACTGGGCTGAGAGCGCGACCGACGTCATCCGAATCGACCATGATCATCGCCCTGGCCACGCCCCGCGTCGCCTCCACGGTGGACGAGGGGCTGGAGAAGACCGAGCGGTGCCTCGCCGACGCGGCGGCGCGCGGCGCGGAGATCGTGTGCTTCCCGGAAGCCTACCTCCCCGGCCTGCGCGGGCTCGATTTCGAGGTGCCTCCCTTCGATCGCGCGGAGCAGGAACGGGCGCTCGGCGCCGTGTCCCGCATGGCGCGGGCGCACGGGATCGCCGCGGTGCTGGGGATGGAGTGGATCACCGACGCCGGCCGCCACATCGCCGCCGTGGTGGTGGATGCGGACGGCGCGATCCAGGGCGTGCAGACCAAGAACCAGCTCGACCCCACCGAAGAGCCGCTGTACGTGCCCGGCGACACCCGGCGCCTCTTCCAGATCAACGGCGTCAGCTTCGGCGTGGCGATCTGCCACGAGGGCTTCCGCTACCCCGAAACGGTGCGCTGGGCGGCGATGCGCGGCGCGAAGATCGTCTTCCACCCGCACTGCACGGGGAGCGACCGCACGGGGACGAACCCGGCGCAGTGGGGCGCGCCGGGCGGGGCGTACTACGAGAAGGCGATGATGTGCCGAGGCCTGGAGAACGGGGTGTACTTCGCGAGCGTCAACTACGCCTTCCGCCACCAGGAGTCGGCGACCACGCTGATCGGCCCGGCGGGCGAGTTGGTGGCGCACCAGCCGTACGGGGAGGAAGGGGTGCTGGTGCACTCGATCGACCCGGACGCCGCCACCGGCCTGCTCGCCTCGCGCTACGCGCCGGAGCGCTACCGCGAAGCCGCCGCCGGCGAGCACCCGGCGGGCGCCACGGCCTGAACCCCGCCCGCCGCTTCCACCGTACACACCGGGGCGCCACGCACGGCGCCCCGATCCCTACACCCGACCCAGAGGCCGACGCATGAGCGATCCCACCGCCCCCGCCGCACCGTTCCACGTGACCGAGACCATCACCCGCGGCGGCACCACCTTCGAGGTGCTGGAGTACGCCGCGCTGGCCGGGAGCGAGCCCTTCGGCGTGGCGCAGCAGGTCTACACGCTCAACCGCGCCGGCGTGCGGCTGCGCCAGCTCCGCGTGCGCCTCACCGACGACGCGGTGCGCACCGAGCCCGGCGCGCTGCAGTTCCTCAAGGGCCACGTGGAGATGGAGAGCAACACCGGCGCGGGGAGCGGCTTCGGCGGGCTGATGAAGGGCGCGCTGGCCGCCGCCCGCACCGGCGAGACGATGTTCAAGCCGCTCTACCGCGGGCGCGGCGAGCTGTACCTGGAGCCCACCTTCGGCCACATGTGGCTGATGGAGATGCGCGGCGAGACGATGTTCGCCGACCAGGGGCTGTTCTTCTGCTGCGAAGACTCGGTGACGGTGGAGGCGCACAAGGTGGAGAGCTTCTCGGCGCGGATGGCCGGCGGCGAGGGGCGCTACCAGACCAAGGTGAGCGGCGCCGGGATCGTGGTCTTCCGCATCCCCGTGCCCCGCAGCGAGATCGTGGAGCTCACGCTGCAGGACGAGACGGTGCAGGTGGACGGCTCGTTCGCCCTGCTGCGCACCGGCGACATCCGCTTCAGCGTGGAGAAGGCCTCCAACTCCATGCTGGGCGCCGTCACCAGCGGCGAGGGGCTCCTGCAGACCTTCCGCGGCACGGGCCGCGTGTGGATCGCCCCCACGCAGCCCCTGTACACCCGGCTCCGCACACCCGGCGCGGCCGGCCAGGCCGGCGCGGGTGCGTGACGCAACGATGATGATCGAGGCCGGCGAGACGGCCCGGGGTTCGCCGCCCGGGCCGCTCCTCCCCCCCCCCAACGCCCGTGCAATCGGTGACCTTCCAGCTCCGCGACTTCGAGCCGGGCGATGCCGACGCCGTGAACGACGTGGCGCTCGCGGCCTTCGCCGAGTTCCGGCACGCGTACGACGACTGGCCGGCGATCTCCCTTGGCGTCGGCGACACGGCGTCGCTGGCCACGGTCGGCGAGATGATCGTGGCCGTCTCCGAAGGGGAGGTCGTTGGCGCGGTCACCTACGTGGGCCCGGGAAGGCCGAAGCGGGAGTACTTTCCGGAGCACTGGCCGGTGGTACGGATGCTCGTGGTTTCGCCGGCGGCGCGCGGGCGGGGGATCGGGCGCGCCCTGATGGAGGAATGCGTCCGGCGTGCGGAGCGGGATGGAGCCGAGCTGATCGCCCTGCACACCAGCGCGATCATGCGGGTGGCGCTCCCGCTGTACCTGCGCATGGGCTTCGCCTTTGACCGGGCAGTGGAGCCGATTTGCGGCGTTCCCTACGCCGTGTACGTCAAGCCACTTACACACCCCGCGCGTCGCGAAGGAGGGTAGGTGACGGACACGATCGAGGCACCGGTGGTTTCGGCGCAGATGCTCATTCGCAGGCCGGCGGCGGAGGTGTTCGCGGCGTTCGTCGATCCGGCCGTCACCTCGCGGTTCTGGTTCTCGAAGGGGAGCGGCAGGCTCGAGGCGGGCAGGCAGATCCGCTGGGAGTGGGAGATGTACGGCGTCTCCACGCAGGTGGACGTGAAGGAGATCGATGAGAACCAGCGGATCCTCGTCGAGTGGGATGGGCCGGACAACCCCACCTCCGTCGAGTGGACGTTCGAGCCGCGCGGCGAGCTGCACACCTACGTCACCGTGCGCAACTGGGGCTTCCGCGGCAGCGCGGACGAGATCGTGGCGGCGGCGATCGACGCGAAGGGCGGGTTCGAGCTGCTGCTGGCCGGGCTCAAGGCTTACCTCGAGCACGGGATCGAGCTGAACCTGGTGATGGACCACGCCCCGGACGCGCTGGTCGAGGGCTGGGCGCCGCGCGCGCAACTGTAGACGCCGCAACGCCTTCCGTCCGTGTCCGTCCCCGCGGCGTCCCCCCTCCGATGAGTGAATCTACATCATCCAGCAACGCCGTTTGGGGATGATGTAGAGAACCGGACCCCCGGCTCCGACTTCCTCGTACAGGCGCCCGTGACCGGGCCCGGGCGGAGGGACTCGGAGCCTTCTGCCCGGCGAACCAGACCACACCCCGCGGAGGATACCGTCATGCCGAAGATCACCACCTTCCTGACCTACGACGACCAGGCGGAGGAGGCTGCGAAGCACTACGTCTCCATCTTCGAGAACTCCAGGATCCGCACCATCACGCGCTACGGCGACGCCGGGCCGGGGGCGCCGGGGAGCGCCATGACGGTGGAGTTCGAGCTGGACGGCCAGGCGTGCGTCGCGCTCAACGGCGGGCCGCACTTCACCTTCAGCGAGGGGATTTCGCTCTCGGTGGAGTGCAGGACGCAGGAGAAGGTCGACCGCTACTGGGA
>Ga0190275_10001269_pt1 | contig 18996 bp, 12 predicted proteins | sample Popmic550T_FD_133745 | JGI IMG/M metagenome (GOLD analysis project Ga0190275, IMG submission 133745) | Populus adjacent soil microbial communities from riparian zone of Yellowstone River, Montana, USA - 550 T | ecosystem: Environmental > Terrestrial > Soil > Riparian zone > Trees stand | place...
CGCCCATGCGAAGCGCCAGATCAGCCAGGGTGAACGCATGAGCGCCATGATTGAAGTGGCGAGAGCTGCTGGAACGACGTGGCTCGCACCCGGTAAGTCAGCTTGGCTGGCGGATCGACACAAGCGTCTGTCGGGCGAAGGCGACCCACGGATCTTCGATCGGCTGCAGGACGCGCTGACGCGTCTGGCTGGTATCGACGACGAGTGGGAGTTCGGCTGCTGGCACGGGGACTGGACGGCCTGGAACATGGCTGGTCACGACGGTGTCATCTTGCTGTGGGACTGGGAGAGGTTTGAACGCGGGGTACCAGTGGGCTGGGACCCACTGCATCACTGGTTGCGCACCCGACTCGATGCCGTGGGCCCGTCGCTGGCTGAGGCGCAGGGGCTAGTCGCTGAAGCGCCGGCACTGCTGCATCCGTTTGGGATCCCCGCCGGGCGCGCCGCCTCCCTGGCGCACGCCTATCTGATCGAGCTCGCCTTCCGGTATACCTCGGATGAACAGAGGAAGGCGGGTGGACGTAGTGCCTATGTCGAAGACTGGCTACTGCCGGTTCTTCCGGGTCGATGACTCAGCCCACTCGCCAGGCCGGGAGCGGCGGTGAACACCCCGCTCACCGTCGAACAATTGCGCGCTAGGCAGCTGCGCCTTCTCGATCTTGCGGTCGAGCATTGTGAGTCCACTGGGATTCGCTACTACCTGTGTGCCGGGACGTTGCTGGGGGCTGTGCGACATCACGGGTACGTGCCGTGGGACGACGACATAGACCTGATGATGCCGCGCCCCGACTTCGAGAAATTCTGCGCCTCCTTCGCCTCGTCCACGGCCGCGGCGGTCTCGCTGCGGACTCATCGCAGCCCTGGATACGTCCTTCCGTTTGCCAAGGTCTGCGACGACACCACGAGGCTGGACGTCGAGTCGGACATCGTCCGTGGACTGGGCGTGTATATCGACGTGTTTCCGCTCGATGCCTGGTGTGCGTCGTGGTGGGCGCGAGCCATTCAGGCCGGGACATTAAAATCGTTGGCCCACATCATGAGGATCAAACACCTCTCGTTGAACCGGAACAGGTCCGCACTACGCAATGGTGTTCTGAGTCTCGGCAAGTTTGCGCTCAGGTGGGTCGGTGCAACCTGGGTCTGTCACGGCCTTGAAAGGGTTGCCCAGCTCGGGAGATTTGCGAATGCGCCGGCTCTGGGCGTTCTGGTCTGGGGTTATCAGGAGCGCGTTCGAGCTGATGCCTATGGTTCCCCGTCAACGGTGCTCTTCGAGGGGCGCACGTTGGCAGCCCCTAGGGATCCGGATCAGGTGCTTCGCGGGCTGTACGGGTCGTACTGGGAACTACCTGACCCCAAGGACAGAGTGAGCCACCATCGGTTCATCGCCTTTGAGACCTGACTTGCTGAACTCGGAGCGAGCCGACATGCGTCTGCGCCACATGATGGCCAGCGCGACAAAGGGGACGACGAACGATATCGAGTAGAAGAAGCAGTAGAACACCGAGGTCACCAGCGTGAGGCGACACGCCACCCCGATTACATCCCTGTCCCGTCGACTCCTCCATGCCTGGTCGGCCAAGAACAAGAAGAAGAGCAAGGTGCCGGCGTAGCCCGTCGTCACCACCAGCGTGAAGAAGGTTCCGTTGATCCCGATTGGAATGTTTCCACAGTTCGGGCATTGCGGCGACTTGCCGATGGCAATGGAAGACTTCGATCCCACGGCTGACCGGGTGGAGCCGAACCCGATGACGGGGGAGTGCTTCGATAGCTCGAATGCCCGTTGGCTGGTGAAGGCGCGGACTCCGTTGCTGTGCCCGTCGGCCAGACGCTGATCAAGCACCTGCCTGAGCGGGGAGTTCAGGAATACAGCTCCGGCTAGGGTCAAGCTGATGACCATGCCCCCCAAGAGCAAGGTCCGGCCACGCAGCGCCAACACGAGGGCCACGAAGGTCACCCCAAGCAGGATGCCAATCCAGACGCCACGATTGACGGAATAGACAACGGTGACGATCCCGACGCCCAGCACCGCTGCACCCAGGACTCGTTGCCACCCTCGGAATAAGATGAGCCAGCCAACCACGAACCAGATTCCGAACAGGGAGATCTGCGAGCCCCAGGTGTTCGTGTACGCGTACGGCGCAGAGGGTCTCGGGACATCTTCGCCGCCGATCGCTTGCACTTGGGCAAATGAGGGATGGACCAGTCGCTCTACGAATGAGTTCGAGCGTATGCCAGCTGGGAGAAAGAGCTCAAAGAGCGAGGTGAAGGAGGCATACGGCCACAACAGGCCCAATACACCACCGATGGCAACGATCACGAATGACCAGCTCAGCAGTTTCACCATACGGCGGTCGGAAAGCTCGGCAGCGGTCAGGTTCCCGATGTAGAGCAACATGATCGTGGCGGCGAGGTAGGTGGACTGGCGGGTTCCGAACCCGATCAGCCGTCCCGTGGCCGTGTCCGGCAACGTCCCGGTAGGGTTGACGCCGAGCGCGAAGATCCCGACGGCCGAGCAGAGCAGGAACATCAGCCAAATGCCGAAGCCTTTCGGGACCCGGATCGGTCGCCGGCGAAGCAGTTCAATCGCCATCGGCACCGCCAGGATCTGGGCAGCGAAGCCGCCGAGACCGATCGCCCACAACACTGGGAACCCCACCAAGAGAAGTGTGATCGGCCAGCCAGGGTTCAAGATCCGTCGGCGCAGCACGTTCACCCCGGAACGAGCTTCCTGGCCGGGTGGGCGCGGTCCAAGGGGGCTGGCGAGCATCACCGCCTCGGGGCCACCTCAGCCGGCCCCTCCCGGGCGGGCGTAGCGGTGCGACGCCGACGTGTCATGAAGCGACGAGATGTGGCTTCCCGCGAGGGTCCTTGCGGGACCCTGGGGTCCGCCCACCGCTCGTCTCGGGCCGGTGCGGGCTTTTGCGCATCGACCAAGACAGCGCCCAACATCTCACTACTGACGTGAATGACCTGGTCCATGGCGTCCACGACTTCGTCCAGCGTGGTTTTATCAGCGGTGACGACGAGCAACATCCCCTGCGTCGCTGTGACGACGGTCTGCGCATCGGCGTTCACCGAGGTCGGCGCGACGTCCAGCACCACCACCTCGGCCAATTCCTCTAGCCTCGACAGGACTGGTCGGATGGTGCTGTCCTGCAGGAGTTCAGAGAACAGCAAGCCGTCCCTCCCGGGAGGCACCACCCAGAGATGGGGAACATCCGCAACGGGGTGCAGAGCGTGGTCGACGGAAGTCTTGGAGCGCAGCACATCAGCCAGAGTCGCTCCGTCGATAACGCCGAACGAATCTTGGATCACGTCCTGGTGGGTATTGAGGCAAACCAGAGCCGTCGAGACCCCGCTGCGGGCGAAGGTCACGGCCAGGCTGAGGGCGGCAGTGGACCCGGCCGGCCCCGACGTGGCCGACGCGACCAACAGGCTGCCCCGATGGTCCGTGAGACGCGCAAGCAGAGCGTTGCGGCATTGTCGCAATGGTTCGTCGAAGGGCTGTCGCTGACGCAGTACGGCGCTGAACGAAGGGAGGGCAAATCGTCCGACCAGGACGTCGAGCCCGAGTTGGACGAGGTCTTGTCGTCGGCGGACACGTCGGTCCCTGCGGTCACGGATGACGGCAGCGACCACGCCTAGCAACAGGCCGGCGAAGAGGCCACTACTCAGCACCAAACCCGGACTGAGCCCCTCTGGTGACGCGGGCAGCTGTGCCTCGGTGAGTACTGCACCGGGTTCCACGTCTTCCGTGGCTAGCGGGCCGAGAGCGGCTGCGCCCGCCCGTATCTGCTGGATCAGGAGATCCCGTTGAGTGCCCAGGTTGGCTCGTTGACTGGCGCCGATGGATGAAGATCCCAGTTTCGAGTTCACTTCTTGTAGCTCGGCTTTGAGGGCAGCAATCGACTCTTCTAAGCCATCTTGTGACGCTCGGACACGGTCCTCGGCAATGTCTCGCCGGTTGTCCAAGTACGCATCGCCAAACGCCTCGGCTCCCTGCTGTGCTTCTTCCGCTGTCGCCGCAGTGAACGTGATGTTCAGTACGGTGGTGTTCGGTGGGATGCCCACCTCAACCTGCTTGGCGAGTTCTCGAGGAGTGGCTGTGCTGGACATGACCTCGGCCGCCTGGCCCGCGACCACCGTCGAGGTGACGATCTGCGCCTCCGTGTCGAGGTTGATGTCCGAGCTCGTACGCCCGTTTGCCACGTTGCTGTCTTCCCCGGTGGGCTGCACGAGTACCGAACTCGTCGACTCGTAGGTCATCGGGGTGAACTGCAAGGCAGCGAGGCCGGCCAGCCCCCCCACGACTAGTCCCAGAACCACCAGCGCCCACTGACGACGGAGGACCCCCCAGGAGTCGCTCAACAACGTGTCGCCCTCGAAGGCCGTCACCATGGTCCGTGCCTCCCGTCGCCTGATTCTGGGGCCACCGCGCACGGCGGCGAAATGAGAGGGCAGCACTGGAACCGCCCGAGTATTGCCCGAGGCCTGACAAGGTTACCTATGAAGCCCGTGCATGGGCGACCGGGACCCGCGGTCTAGACGGGCGAGTTCACTAACGTCTCCCGACGCTTACGCTTCGCGGTGTTGTCAGAGTTTGCTTTTTAGGGGGATATGGGCCATGCCCAGTTTGCGCACGCAGTTCGGACATCGGGTTCGCCTAGCGGTGGGTATGGCGGTGATCGTGTCCGTGTGCGCGGCACCTGCCCTGGCCGCCCCCGACCACGGCCAGATCCCGTCTGCTGTGCCGCGCACCGGCACGCCGGCGATCAATAACGGCGGCGTCTTCAGCATCACCCAAGTCGGGGACACGGTTGTTGCGGGAGGTAGCTTCACCAGCGTGACGCCTCCCGGAGGAGCGGCAACGACTCGGTCCAAGGTCGTGGCTTTCGACGCGAATACCGGTGCCCTGCGCAGCTTCAACCCCGTTCCCAACGCCGACATCCAGGACGTCTTGCCCGGCCCACTCCCCAACACGGTCTACATTGCCGGCAGCTTCACCACCCTCAATGGTGCCTCCACCAGCCACGTCGCACTACTGAACTCCACGACAGGAGCACCGGTTGCCGGGTTCAGAGCTGCCGCGACGAACGGTGCCGTGAACTCGATCCGTCGGGCTGGTAACAGACTCATCCTCGGCGGCAACTTCACGACCGCGGGCGGCGTCGAGCACCGCGGATTCGCATCCCTGAATGCCACCACTGGAGCAATCGACGCGTTCATGGGGGTCGATGTCACACAGCGCCACAACGACTCCGGTTCTGGCGCTCAGGGCGCCGTTGGCGTCCGCGAGCTGGACGTGACTCCTGACGGATCCACCTTGGTGGCCATAGGGAACTTCAAGCGGGCCGACGGTCTTGAGCGGGACCAAGCGGTCCTCGTCGACCTGAGCGGAGCCTCCGCAGTCGTGGATCCCAACTGGCGGACACGTCGGTACGAGCCGTACTGCTTCAACTGGGCGTTCGACACCTACATGCGAGGGCTGTCGATGTCGCCTGACGGCAGCTACTTCGTGATCACGAGCACCGGTGGTCATAACGCTGGGACTCTGTGCGACACCGCGGCACGCTTCGAGACCGACGCCTCGGGTCTGTCCGTTCAGCCGACCTGGGTGAACTACAGCGGCGGCGACACGCTGTGGGGCGTTACGGTCACCGAGACCGCCGTTTACGTGGGTGGACACCAGCGGTGGTTGAACAATAGTCGGGCAAGTGATTACGCCGGACCCGGCGCTGTTCCGCGACCCGGTCTTGCTGCTCTCAACACGCAGACCGGGATCCCCCTGAAGTGGAACCCGGGTCGCAACCCGCGAGGCGAAGCGGCCTACACCCTCTATCCATCCAACGCGGGGCTCTGGGTAGGGAGCGACACCGACTACATCGGCAACCGCCAGTACCGCCGGCCGCGACTTGCCATGTTCCCGCTCGCGTCCGGTGCCCCTGAGGCACCCGAGGGTGCAGCCTCTGTGCCCGGCACGGCCTACCTGGGAGGGCGGTCGAACGCGAACGGCAACGTGCTCCACCGGGTGAATGCCGGTGGCGGCACGGTGGGGGCCGTGGACAACGGCCCCGACTGGCAGGGAGACGAGGGCTCCGGGAGCCCTTACCGCAACTCCGGAAGCAACCCCGCTGGTTGGGGCGGCGGCGCATCACAGGACGCCACCGTGCCATCGACCACCCCGAACGTCGTCTTCGACACCGAACGGTGGGACCCCTCGGATGAGCCCCCCATGAGGTGGACCTTCCCTGCCCCGAGCAACGCCCCGTTGAGCGTTCGCCTGTACTTCGCCAACCGCTGCGACTGCACAGCCGCCAGAGGCTCTCGGGTGTTCGACGTGAGCATCGACGGGACGAAACGCCTCGACAACTTCGACATCGTCGATGCGGTGGGGGACCAGCGCGGCACGATGCGCGAGTTCAACATCACGAGCGACGGAGTGGTCAACATCGACTTCTCGCACGAGGTCGAGAACCCGTTGGTCAATGCCATCGAGATCGTTCGACGGGACCTGGCCCCGCCTGCTCCTGGTGGCAACGAGCTCAGCACGGCCGCGGTCTCGGCGAGCGGGGCCCAGCCTGCCACGAACATCCCCGACCAGGGAATCGATTGGACCACCGTGCGCGGCTCGTTCATGGCCTCTGGCAAGCTCTGGTACGGGAAGAACGACGGTTCGTTGAACACCCGCACTTATGAGGCCGGGCAGTTCGGCCCCGAGATCAAGGTCAACCCCTACCATGACCCTGCATGGGCTCAGGTGGACTCGGGCTCGGGGGGGACCTTCAACGGCAACCCGGTCGATCTCTACGCTCAGTTCTCCTCCGTCACCGGCATGGCCCTTGCGAACGGGCGTCTGTACTACACCAAGACCAACGACTCCAACCTGTACTGGCGCTGGTTCAATGCCGACAGCGGCATCATCGGCACAGATGTCTTCACTGCTAATGCGGGCCGAAACTGGTCGGGCACGATGGGCATGTTCGCCGCCAGTGGTCGCCTGTACTTCGCCACGAGGTCGGACGGAAACCTGAACGCGATCAATCTGACGGTCAGCGGACCGACGGGCTCCCCCAGCGTCGTGGACGGCCCAGTTGCTGGAGGAAACGACTGGCGGACGCGCGCACTCTTCCTGGTGTCTGGCGCTGCACCGCCGCCAAACCCGAAGCCGACAGCGGAGTTCAGTCAGACCTGCACCGAGCTGATCTGCGAGTTCGATGCCAGTGACTCCAGCGACGACACTTCTATCGAGGCCTTCGAATGGGAATTCGGCGACAGCTCGAGCGACAGCGGTCAGGTGGTCAACAAGGAGTTCGCCCAACCTGGGACCTATCCGGTCAAGCTGACAGTGACCGACAACCTGGGCGCCACGGGCACCATCACCAAGTCAGTGCTCGTCACGGCACCGCCCCAGTCCGACACCATCTCCTTCGTGGAGAGTGCGGTCACCTCGGGCAACGTGCAAGCGCCGGTCGTGAGGGTGCCGGCAGGCGTCCAGGAGGGGGACACCTTGGTGCTGGCCGCCAACATGAGCAACGCCACGTCCGCGAGCGTTCCAGCGGGCTGGAGCTTGGTGGGTGACCAGAGCGCCACCGCTTCCCTGCGCTCGATGGTCTGGGTCCGCCGCGCCACCGCCACGGATGCCAACAGTTCGGTGCGGGTCACGATGAACGCCGTCCAGAAGGCCGCCCTCGTGCTGACCGCCTACCGGGGGGTCAATGCGACTAACCCGGTGGTGTCCGCGACGGCCTCCACTGACGCGGGAACCAACACCCACACCACTCCGACTGTGCCGGTTCCCAACGGTTCGTGGGTGATGTCCGTCTGGGGCGAGAAGAGCAGCTCCACCTCGAAGTACACGACACCGGGTGACCTCGCCCTCCGCGGCGAGGTGTACAACACCGGTACGGGTAGGACATCCACCGCCGTGGCGGACTCCAACGGTCCCCGCTCGGGTAGCGTGCCTGGCGCTACTGCCACGACGGACGCCACCAGTGGTCGCGGAGTCAACTGGTCCATCGTCTTGGCGCCACGTTGATTACGGGTCGAGTGAAAGGCAGTCGACTGCCCGCTGTCTTGCTGACTCTCTTCGTGCTGTTGGTGGCGGGTTGCGGGGGTCAGGACGAGAAAGCCTCACCCTCGGGCGGGGACTCGTCGTCGACGGAGGAGTCGGGTTCCTCTTCCGGGTCGAGCAGTGACGACGACTCGACGGCACCCTCGGATTCCGGAGACAAGCCGAGCGCGGATCCCAAGGTCGATGACCGTGGCGCGCCCGGATCGCCCACCCGGAAAGGCCTGCAGACCGATGTGTTCAGCCGCGTGCCGGGCAGCGCATCCCCCGGGTGCCAGGCTGTGGGAGACCGGCGAGACATGCGGTCGGGCGGATTTGTTGCGGGTGCATTCGCCGAGGCCCGCGCGAGTTACGGCAAGGGTGGCCGGCCTGGCTTCAAGCCACGACAGATCAGGCTGTACTGGATTCCCGAGCACAGTCGACCGATGAATGGTCTTGCGCTCACGGCTACCTCATCCGCAGGCAGGACGGTGCGCATGACTCAGCGCAATGTGGCGGATGCCGAACAGTGGAAGTTCTATGACACAAAGATTGGTCTGCCTACCGGGGGTACCTGGACATTCCGGGTAAAATCTGGACAGGACCGCGGCTGCTTCTCTGCCCGGTTCTAAAAATCCTCGGCCGTCGTTGGTGTCGGCGTGCACGCTTGGCAAGTGCCTGATCATGTGAGGTGGAGATCCGTGCGGCCGCGAGTAGTTGCGTACTACCTTGTGATGAGCTTGGTGCTGTTCGTCTTGGTCACCAAGGCGCACGGCCAGTTCCTGCCCTCGGGTTTGGCCAGCCAGATCGGGCACAACAGCGAAGCCTTCCTGTTCGCCATTGTGGTTTCCGCGGCGATTCAGCTGCGGCGGCGCCTGCATGGACCCATCGAGCGGGCTGCGCTCACCATCGGGGGCGGGCTGGTCCTGATCGTGCTGGGCGTCCTGCTGCTCCACACCGGCTGGAGGTCATCCTTGGTGACCCTGAACGAGCCGATGATCGGCGCCGGACTGGTGCTGCTCTACCTGACCCTGCCTCGGTCCCCGAAGGTCGCCCTGGCTGTGACCACGGCCACCCTGCTCTTTATCTTCGTCTTCTTCGACACCCCGTTGGTGCTCAACCAGGCGGAGAGCTTGGTGCCCTTGCTCCTCGCAGGACCGGCGCTGGACGTGTTCGACCGCACCATCCTGCAGCCCGAGACAGCGGATACGCCTGGGCTCCGCCTGACCTGGATGGCCCTCCTTCTGGTCGCTGGTGTCGGCTTCGCACTGGTCGCCAGTTGGGCACGCCAAGACCTGCAAGGCGGCTTCCGCCTGAGCATCGACTACGGGCAGCGAGCTGCCGAGGCTTACTGGGGCTGGTTGTTCGTGCACCTCTACTTCTCGTACTGGCTCGGGCGGCTGTGGCGAAGCAGTGGCGTCCGTACTCCTGCATCCTCAGTAGCGAGGTGAGGCGCGTTGGCAGCGATGAACCTTCTGTACGTCGCAGGCCTGGGACGCAGCGGATCCACCTTGTTGGAACGTGCGCTAGCCCAGCTTCCTGGCGTGTGCGGTCTGGGCGAGGTTGTGTTTCTGTGGGAGCGCGGCATTGCCAACAACGAACGCTGTGGGTGCGGCGAACCGTTCTTGTCGTGCCCGTTCTGGCACGAGGTGGGGCAGGCGGCGTTCGGTGGCTGGGACCAAGTCGACGTAGATCGGATCACCGCACTGAGGGCGACGGTCGATGACGTCAAGTTCGTCCCGCGTCTGCTCCTGTCAGGAGGATCTGGTGAATTCGGGACGAGGTTGAGGGAGTACCTCGAGTACTACGAGCGGCTGTATGCGGCGGCGCGGACGGTTTCTGGGTGTTCGGTCATCGTGGACTCCAGCAAGTTCACATCCCTAGCTTACATCCTGAGCCACTCCGAGCGTCTCGATCTGAGCCTTGTCCACATCCTGCGCGATCCACGCGCGGTCGCCTACTCCTGGACGAAGGTGGTCAAGCGTCCCGAAATAGCGGGACAGGACGTCTACATGCCCCGCTTCTCCCCGGCCTACATGTCTAGCCTCTACGTGGGACACCACGCTCTCCTGGAGGTGCTCAGGTGGCGAGGCGTCCCAGGAGTGCGGGTCCGGTACGAAGACTTCGTCGAGCGACCGATCCAAGAGTTGCGCAGAGTCGCGTCCCTGGGCGGATTCGATGTCGATGAGCGCGCAGTCCGTGGCGCCACCGACGGGACGCTGCGATTGGAGACCGTGCACACCGTGAGTGGAAACCCCTCGCGATTCCAGACGGGGAATGTTTCGTTGCGACGCGACGAGGCGTGGCGAGCAGGGATGCCGCGGCGACAGCGCGCGCTCGTGACACTCATGACCGCGCCGAGCATGCTCGGTTACCGGTATCCCGTGCCTCTGGCCGTTCGGGACGACGACGATCAGCCGTAGTGACCCTTGATCGTCGAAGGCCGCCGCCTCCCGCTCTGCGCTCTTCGCCGGCACGCGCAGCCAGTGAAAGGCGCGTGGTATAGGCCGCAGCGTCGCCGCGGGTGTGCAATTGCACGTCTATTGCACATACTCACTCTGGGCTTGGACAAGTCCAAGCCTGAGCGTGACGTCTCGCGTCACACGCCTAACGGGGGTCCTTTTCGTGTCTACTCATCGCCTGCGCACCCGCAACATGTGCGCCAGCCTGTTCCTGCTGTCCATTGCGTTGATGGCGAGTGTGCTTGCTCCGGTTCCCGTTCTCGCGGCGGAAAGTGCACAGCACGACCAAGTCGTATCCGCGGTGCCCGCAAAGACGCCGGCCGTCAACGATGGCGAGGTCGACGCCATCGTGCAGGTGGGGGACACCATGGTCGTTGGGGGCACCTTCACCAGTGTCACACCCGTCGGCGGTACACCCGTTGCACGTAGTCGTGTCTTCGCATTCGACACCGCAACCGGTCAGCTCGTATCGGGATTCAACCCGGTTCTGAACAACGCGGTCAGTGACCTCCAACCCGGCCCCGCGCCCAACACGGTGTACGTCGCTGGGGCTTTCACACAGGTCAACGGCGCTCCGTCCAGCAAGGTCGCTTTGCTGAGCCTGAGCACCGGCACTTCGGTGGCTGGGTTCCGCGCTGCAGCCATGAACGGTGTCGTCAATACACTGGTGCGCTCGGGCTCACGACTGTTCGTCGGCGGTTTCTTCACCAGCGTCGGTGGCGCGCCGCATGCCGGCATAGCTTCCTTGAGTGCGAGCACTGGTGCTGTCGATCCGTATGTTCAGAGCCAGGTGGCAGAGCGGCACAACAACACCGGCTCCGGTGCTCAAGGTGCGGTAGGTGTGCGTGACCTGGACGTGAGCGCCGACGGCACGCGCTTGATCGCTATCGGAAACTTCCGAAAGGTCGACGGCCTAGCGCGCGACCAGGTCGTGATGCTGACGCTCGGCGACGCGTCCGCGTCGGTCACTCCGGACTGGAACACGAACCGTTATGAGCCGTACTGCTTCAACTGGGCTTTTGACAGCTACATGAGGGGCGTCAGTTTCTCTCCCGACGGAAGCTACCTGGTGATCGCGACAACCGGGGGTCAGAACGCGGGGTCTCTGTGCGACGCGGCGGCGCGCTTCGAAACCAAGGCGTCAGGGACAGCATTGCAACCCACTTGGGTCGACTACACCGGTGGAGACACCTTGTGGGGCGTCACCATCACCGAGAAGGCCGTGTTCGTGGGTGGGCACCAGCGGTGGATGAACAACAGCCTGGGCAGTGACTACGCAGCCGCTGGCGCGGTTCCCCGCCCAGGCCTGGCAGCTCTGAACGTCGAGACGGGAATCCCGTTGAAGTGGAACCCAGGGCGCAATCCGCGTGGTACTGCAGTCTTTGCACTGTATGCGACCGAGGACGGGTTGTGGATGGGGAGTGACACAGAGTGGGTCGGAAACTTCCAATACAAGCGGCCGCGCTTGGCGTTCTTCCCTCTCGACGGAGGTGCACCGGAGACCCCCGGCACGGTGGCGGGTCTGGGCGGCACCCTGTTCGGTGCCGGAGGCACCGCGAGTGTCCAAGGAAACGTGCTCTACCGCGTGAACGCCGGGGGGGCGGCCCTCTCGGCGCTGGACAACGGACCTGGCTGGGCTGCGGACTCGGGCAGCAACCGCTCGGGAACGACCGCTACGAACAGCTACTCGACCTCGGCTTCTGTGGACACCACAGTGCCGGACGCCACGCCGACGTCAGTGTTCAGCACCGAACGGGTAGGCACCCAATCCAAGTCGCCAATGCGGTGGTCTTTCCCAGCACAGAAGGGGGTCCCCCTCCAGGTGCGGCTGTACTTCGCGAACCGCTCCAGCGCGACCAGCACGGTGGGTAGTCGGGTCTTCGACGTAACCCTCGATGGGACCAAGGTCCTCGACAACTTCGACATCGTCGCTGCAACCGGCCATGGCCGCGGCACGATGAGATCGTTCAATGCCTCCAGCGATGGCACGGTCAACATCGACTTCGGGAGTGAGCGCGGCAATCCGCTCATCAACGCGATCGAGATCGTCCGTACCGACCTGGCGCCACCTAGTGCAAACACTGCCCTGCGGGCTGCTCGCATCTCCTCCGAGGGGGTAACTCCAGCTGCTCCGTTCGAAGACAAGTCGGGCATGGACTGGGGCCTGGTCCGCGGGTCCTTCATGGCGGGTGACCGCCTGTGGTACGGCAAGAGCAACGGCACGTTCAACTGGCGTTCGTTCTCCGACGGTGCCCTCGGCGTGGAGAACACGGTCGACCCCTACAACGACCCGGTTTGGGCCGGGGTGCCGACCGGCAGTGGTAACAACTTCGATGGCAAGCCCGTCGACCTGTATGGCCAGATGTCGTCGGTCACAGGCATGGCGTTCCACAAGGGCAAGCTGTACTACACCAAGAGTGGTGACTCGAACCTGTACTGGAAGTGGTTCAACCCCGACAGCGGTATCACTGGCTCGGCGACTTTCACCGCCAGCGGTGGGCGCAGCTGGGTCGGGACGCAAGGCATGTTCGCTGCAGACAATTCGCTGTACTTTGTGTCGGCATCGTCTGGCAACCTCAGTTCGATCCCATTGACGGGCAACGGCCCGACGGGCACGCCAACCCTGGTCGATGGGCCAGCGACTGGTGGAAATGACTGGCGAGGCCGTGCGCTGTTCCTCGCTCAGGGGCACGTGTTGCCGCCGAACCGGATTCCCACCGCTGCGTTTGAACCATCGTGTGCGGACTTGGACTGCACCCTTAACGGCACCCTGTCCTCAGACCCGGACGGATCCATCACTTCGTGGTCCTGGAACTTCGGGGATGGCACGACCGGCGAGGGCTCCACACCAAGGCACAGTTACACGGGCCCGGGCACCTACAACGTGACGCTGACGGTGACTGACGATCGAGGAGCTCTGGCTCAGGCGACCCGGGAGCTGCAGGTGACAGGCGCTAGTTCGTCCACACCGATCAGCTTCGTGGATGCCGTCGCGACGTCAGCAGCGTCCAGCTCGCCTCAGGTCAAGGTGCCGAGCTCGGTCCAGGCAGGGGACAGGTTGCTGATGACCGCGGCGATCGGCAGCGGCGCGAGCGTCCCAGATCCAGCCGGATGGACGCTCGTGGGAGACCAGCCGAACACCACCGGATTTCGAACAATGATATGGACGCGGTCAGCGGAAGCCGGTGACGCAGGGAGCACGATCACGCTTCCGTTGGGCGTCACAACGAAGACCAATCTCACCGTGAGCTCCTATCGCGGTGGCGAGAATGGCGTAGCGGTGGCATCCGTCGCGGCGTCGGTTGATTCTTCGACGACTGCGCATACAACACCCAACGCCATCGCGCCGGGTGGAGCCTGGGTGATGTCGATCTGGACTGAGAAGGGCCCGTCGACGACGGCGTATACCGTTCCTAGCTCGGTCAGCCTGCGTGCTCAGGCCTACTCCACAGGCACCGGTCGGGTTTCCACGGCGGTCGCGGACAGCAATGGACCAGCTGCCGGAGACGTGCCGGGGAAGACGGCCACAACCGACGCAGTGAGCACCAGGGGTGTCAACTTCACAGTAGTGCTGACACCACAGTGACCTCGTGCAGGCAGCGTAGGGCGACCTGCGGTCCATGAGACGGGGCCGAGACACAGTTACTAGGCTGTCGCGATGAGCGATCGGACTTCAACCCGAGCACCCGGCCCCGACGCCGATGACCACACCCTGGCCGCTTGGGCTGCCACCGAGGCCGGTCGGCTGCTTCAGGAGGTTCGCGAGCAGGGCCTGGAGGGCAGGGAGCTGAAGGACGCGGGCGACCAAGCCGCGCATGACCTCCTAATGGTCCTGCTCGGTGAGCAGCGGCCCGGTGACGCGGTGCTCAGCGAGGAGGGCAAGGACGACAAGGTCCGGCTCGAGGCCGACCGGGTGTGGATCGTCGATCCGCTCGACGGCACCCGCGAGTTCTCCGAGCCACCTCGCGACGACTGGGCGGTGCACGTCGCGCTGTGGGCCCGGTCGTCCTCCGGTGGGGGTGAGCTGGTGGCGGGTGCGGTGGCCCAGCCCGGCATCGGTACGACGTTCCACACCGGCCAGCCACCCGTCGTACCCGCCTCGACGGCGAGCCGCCCGCGCCTCGTGGTCTCCCGGACCCGACCGCCGGAGTTCGTGAAGGCACTGGCCGAGGAGATCGACGCCGAGCTGGTGCCGATGGGGTCGGCCGGCGCAAAGGCGATGTCGGTGATCCGGGACGTCAGCGACGCCTACGTACACGCCGGCGGCCAGTACGAGTGGGACTCCGCGGCTCCGGTGGCCGTCGCCCGGGCGGCCGGCCTGTTCACCAGCCGGGTCGACGGCACGCCACTCGTCTACAACCAGGACGACGTCCTGCTCCCGGACCTGGTCATCTGCCGTCCTGAGCTCTCCGAGCAGATCCTCGACTTCGTACGCCGACACGGCACCGACTGAGGCTGCTCGATGCCGTCACCATCCATAGAGATCGAGATCGACGACAAGGTCGTCCGGGTCTCCAACCCCGATCGTGTCTACTTCCCGGGGCGCGGCGAGACCAAGATGGATCTCGTCGAGTACTACCTCTCGGTCGGTGACGGCATCGTGAACGCCCTGCGCGAGCGTCCGTGCATGTTGCACCGGTTCCCGACCGGAGTGAGCGGCGAGAAGGTGCACCAGAAGCGATTGCCCAAGGGTGCGCCCCCGTGGATGCAGACCGTCCGCGTGCACTTCCCGCGCTGGAACCGCACGGCCGACGAGCTGTGCGTCACCGAGCTCGCCCAGGTGATCTGGGCGGTTCAGATGAGCACCGTGGAGTTCCACCCGTGGAACAGCCGCCGGGCCGACACCGAGAAGCCGGACGAGTGGCGGATCGACCTCGACCCCGGCCCGGAGTGCACCTGGCCGACGGTGCAGCGGGTGGCGCACGTCGCCCACGAGGTGCTCGACGAGCTCTGTGCCACCGGCTTCCCGAAGACCAGTGGGGGACAGGGGATGCACATCTACATCCGGATCCGCCCGGACCACGGCTTCAAGGACGTTCGCCGCGCCGCGCTGGCCTTCGCGCGGGAGGTGGAGCGGCGCTCCGACGAGGTGACCACCACCTGGTGGCGCAAGGACCGGGACCCGGCACACCTGTTCGTCGACTACAACCAGAACGCGCGCGACCACACGATCGCGGCCGCCTACTCGGTACGCGGCAACCCGAACGGCACCGTCTCCGCTCCGATCCGGTGGGACGAGGTCGACGACTGCCACCCCGACGACTTCACCATCGCCACGATGCCGGCGAGGTTCGCCCAGCTCGGCGATCTGCACGGCGGGATCGACGATGCCGTCTTCGACATCGCGCCGCTGCTCGAGTGGGCTGAGCGGGATGAATCCCAAGGCGCACCGCCGCCGGTTGATCCAGAAGACGCGTGACGACAGCACCGCTGGCGTCCCCCTTCAACCCATAACCACAGTGCCCAGCGGGCTGGGGATGTGCGGGTCAACACCATCAGCCCAAGCCTGACCGCGCAGGAACATGCGGCGAGCGCCCACTGTCCCACGATGAACGCGCACAACTGGCCGATGAGTGGCCGCGGCACCGTGACCCGTCACAGGGAGGTGCCGCCTCACGTCGGTGACGTCCCACGTCACGTGGGGTGCACTGCGCGTGGTGTTGAGGCGATCTCAGCAACTGTCGCGGACTCGCTCGGGTGCCGTTCTGCTGCGTGTGTTGCCACCAACGGCCGCCCTTCGAGCGGTGGCGCCAGTGGGTGCGCACATCGGGCACGCCCAAGAGGGTGCAGGCTGACGAAATTCGGCTGAGGGAGGCCCAGGCGTCGAGTTTCAGCGATTCCTGCTAAAGCGGACATACAGGACTTATAGTTTAAATTACGTAACCCGCCCCCCCGAACGGATGACAAGATGTTCCCTCGCAGTCTACGAGTGCTAGCCACCACGTTGTGCACCTTCTTGGTTCTCGGTCTGTGCGTCACCACAGCTGAAGCGCGGGGTGTCACGCGCGTGAATGGCCTCTCCCGCGCTGGGCAGGACTGGCAAGATGCCAAGCTGAAGATCCGCTGGAGTCGGGTCAAGGGCGCCAAGGCCTACCGAATGCGTGTGAGCGCCTCGCCGAAGCGCATGTCCGGGAGCCGCTATACCCGGACACGCCAAACATCTGCCTTCACCATGCGTCTGAACCGCAGCAAGACTTGGTACGTACAGGTTCGTGCGATCAAGCGGGGGACCAAGGACCTCTGGTCGAGAAAGAAGGCAGTCCGATTTGTGCGGCCCCGGACCCAGACTGCTCCGGTGTACACGCCGCCGGCAAAGCCCCCAGCCACCCTCTACGGCTTCTGGGGTGGCAAGTCGTCCCCGACCAGCAGCTTCGGGGTCCGCGCTAACTACGAACGGGTGCGCGGCTACCTCGGGGACCCGCAGGTCTACCGCATGTTCCACCCCGGCCTACCCCCCGCAGATTTCAAGACCAGCGACGCCGCCTACGGGCCGCCCGTCGTCGTCTCCTTCAAGGCATCGCCCGCCGAGATCGCCGCGGGGAAGCACGACGCCCGCATCCGTGCATGGTTCGCGTCCATCCCCACAGACCTCCCCGTGTGGTGGTCCTACTGGCACGAACCCGAAGACGACATCGCCCGAGGGTCATTCACCGCTGTCCAGTACCGCGCCGCATGGGCACACCTGCTGACCCTCGCCCCCAAACGCGACACACTCCGTTCGACCATGATCCTGATGGCGTGGTCCGGTGTCGCGGCCTCGGGCCGCAACATCTCCGACTACGTGAGCGGCCTACCCGAGAAGGGCCTGCAGGTGCTCGCGTGGGACTCCTACCTTGCAGGCGGGTCCGCCAAGACTGCCGACGGTGTGGTAGACCCGTTCAAGAGGATCTCCGAGTCGTTCGGTCTCGGGTTTGCCATCGCTGAAACGTCGGTGTCCCCGAACCTCAAGGTGACCGGGAAGTCCACCGCCCACCTGAACCTCGAGCTTGCCACCCGATTCAAGACGAACCCGGCAGGCGCGGAGTTCGTCACGTGGTTCGAGTCGTACAAGTCCGAGGAGCCCGGCCTGAACGGCGACTGGCGGATCGTCAACCATCCGGCAGCGGTCGACGTCTACAAGAACTCACCGCGCCCTTAAGAAGAACCAGCATGTCCCTGAATGACGCTGGGACTCCTACCTGGTCGGGAGTCGCACGATGGAGAAGGCGATCGTGACCCGACCGCGGTCTCGGCGAAGTTCGGTTTCGACTTCGCGACTGGTGAGAACTCCGCCGACCCCGCCAAGGTTCGCCAGTGCGTGGAGGACTTGATCCCCGCCTCGCGTGCGATCAAAGCCACATTCGTGACCTGGCTCGAGTTCTATCGGAAGGGTCTCGGCGTCACAAGTCGGACTGGCGAATGCGACCCAATCAGCAGCAGTGTTCACCTGTGGCAGGTGTTGGTCGATCCCGGTGAGTTGAGCAACCCAAGACCATCCACAAGGTTTGGAGAGTCGCACCCGGGGCTCCCGGTTCCGCTTGCCGGGGGGTGACCCGATGACCGCAGTTCTCTTTACAAGACGGCGCGTTGTGTCAAGAATCGCTGGAGCCTAGGCTGACCGGCATGTCCCTCCAGCCTGAGCCTTCCCACTCCAGCGAGCACGCCGGTCCCGCCGACCCGGAGCACGACCCCCGGGCGTCGTACGCGCTGGACCCGGCGTACGCGCGGGCGCTGACCAAGCGGGTGATCTCGACCTCAGGTGAGACCGTGCCGTGCTACTCGCCGATCAGCGGCCAGCCGCTCGGGATGATCCCGCAGTCGAGCGAGGCCGACGTGCACGAGGCCTACTCACGGGCACGGCACGCGCTACAGGCTTGGGCACGCACCTCCATCGAGCACCGCTCGGAGGTGCTGCTGCGCCTGCACGACCTGGTGATCGAGCGCCAGGACGAGATCATCGACCTGATCTGCTGGGAGTCGGGCAAGGCCCGCAAGCACGCCTTCGACGAGCCGCTGCACATCGCCCTGACCGCTCGCTACTACGCGCGGACGGCACACGACCACCTCGACACCGAGCGCAAGCTGGGCGTCGTGCCCGGGCTCACCCGCGTCGAGGTCAACCACGTGCCCAAGGGTGTGGTCGGGATCATCTCGCCGTGGAACTACCCCTTCACGATGGCGCTGTGTGACGGCCTGCCCGCCCTGCTCGCGGGCAACGCGGTGGTCACCAAGCCGGACGCCCAGACGATGCTCTCGGCACTGCTGGGTGCCCAGCTGCTCGAAGAGGCCGGCGTGCCTCCGGGCCTGTGGAACGTCGTCGCAGGTCCCGGCCGCGAGCTCGGTACGCCGATGATCGAGCGCTCGGACTACATCTGCTTCACCGGCTCCACCGCCACCGGCAAGGTGATCGCCAAGCAGTGCGCCGACAAGCTGATCGGCTGCTCTCTCGAGCTCGGTGGCAAGAACCCGATCATGATCCTGCGCGACGCCGACCTCGACCGTGCCGCC
>Ga0190275_10001270_pt1 | contig 18986 bp, 14 predicted proteins | sample Popmic550T_FD_133745 | JGI IMG/M metagenome (GOLD analysis project Ga0190275, IMG submission 133745) | Populus adjacent soil microbial communities from riparian zone of Yellowstone River, Montana, USA - 550 T | ecosystem: Environmental > Terrestrial > Soil > Riparian zone > Trees stand | place...
GATCGCCCTGGCCGCCGCCGCGCTCGCCGGCGCGTCGTCCCCCGCGTCCGCGCAGGAGATCCGTTTCCAGCAGATCCCGTGGACGGCGCCGCTCGACAGCGTGCGCGGGTCGCTCGAGGCGGCCGGGTACAGCTACCTGGGGCTGCGCGACGAGGGCCACGCCTTCATGCGTGCCGACAGCTCGCAGGTGACGGTGGTGATGCGCTCCGCGGGGCGCCCGCTGAACTTCGTGGTGCTCGACCCGTCGCGTGAAGCCGCCATGCTCCCGCGCTTCCGCGCGCTCGTCGACTCGCTCGGGAGCGTGCTGGGCCGCCCGGTGGACAGCCAGCCGAGCCGGGTGCGCTGGGAGGCGGGCCCCACCTCGGCGCTGGTGCGGGTGGGCGCGCGGGAGGGAAAGCTGAGGCTGGAGACGGTGTTCCGCGGGCCCGAGTGGGCCGAGACGGTGGGGAACGGCGACGGGCCGGACTTCCGCGAGCTCGCCGCGGGCTACACCATCCTCGCCAGGGAGGGCGGGATGCGCCTGGCCCTCGACACGTCGTCGATCACCACGCTCCCCGAAGGGCACCTGCGCGCGACCTACCACGTGGATCTCGCGCGGTTGCAGCTCGCCGGGATCTCGTCGCCGTACAACGCGATCGAGGACGAGATCGACTTCGACTGCGCCGCGGGGCGCGCCCGGCTGCGCCGCCACACGCTGCTGTGGCGCGCGCGGCGGGTGGGGTCCAGCGGCGGCCAGAGAGAGTGGCACGCGCCCGCCGCCGGCACCGACGAGGCGCGCGTGATGGAGGCGGCCTGCCGGGCGCGGGGGCTCGTGGCCGCCGCTGCGCCGGCCGCCCAGCCGCACGGCTCCGGCGCGGTGCCGGCGGGGTGGGTGCTGATCGGGCAGGTCAGCGACGGACGCTCGCTGCTGGACAGCGCGTCCGTCGTCGCGAAGGGGAACGACGGGGTGTTCGCCGCGACGGTGCGCACCGAGTTCGTCCCCTCCCGTTCCAGCCCGCACGGCCTCTACGACGGGATGGAGATGCGCCTGGAGGTGGACTGCCCGGGCCAGCGGGTGCGCACCACCGCGGGGAAGCAGCAGGCCGGCGGGCGCGACCTGCGCGCCATCCCCGTCCCCTCGTCGCAGGCGAGGTGGAGCGCGGGGGCCGGCATGACGGTGGTGGCGCTGGTGTGCCGCGTGGCCGGCGCGACGCCGCGTTAGAGTCGCGCGGCGGGACCCGCGGAGCGCATCCGTCGACGGATCACCGCATCCAGGGACGGAGCACGCGGTACGCCGGCACGTCCGTGATCCCCGCGCGCTCCACCGCCACCAGCCTTCGCGTGGCGAGCCGGGCGGCGGCGTCCTGCACGGCGCGGCGGGAGAGGCCGGTCTCTTCCGCCAGTTGCCGCAGGCTCGCCACCGCTTCGCGTTCGCCGCCGTTGGTCAGCCGCCAGAGCGCCAGGTAGAGCAGGAACGCCGACGGGTGGCGGTCGTGCCCCGCCAGGTCGGGCATCAGCGTCTCGATCACGTAGTCGTCGAGCAGGATCGGCATCGTCGGCGGGGGGGCGGTGGGGATCGATCAGTGGATCGGGATCGGACACGGGCTATGGCAGCCGATGCCAGAGTGGCGGCTGCGCGCCTTGCAGCGCAAGGGCTTCGCCGCTTTCGTATCCGCCTGGACATCGATCGCCCGAACACCCAGCCCGGCGGAGCCCGAACCATGATCAAGGCCGTGAAGTTCATCAGCATCCCCACCCGCGACCAGGACCGCGCGCTCGCCTTCTACACCGAATCGCTCGGCTTTCGTGTGGCCACCGACCAGCCGTTCGGCGAGCAGCGCTGGATCGAGCTGCGCATCCCCGGCGCCGAGACGGGGGTGGTGCTGTTCACGCCGCCGGGGCAGGAAGACCGCATCGGCGGGTTCATGAACATGGCCTGGAGCACCGACGACGTGCAGGGGACGTACGACGAGCTGGCGGCCCGCGGCGTGGAGTTCGTGCAGCCGCCGAAGACGGAGCACTGGGGCACCAGCGCCATCTTCAGGGACCCCGACGGCAACACCTTCGTCCTCTCCTCCCGCTAGCGTTTCGTCCCTTCCTGGACGCTACCCGAAATGTCCCGCCGCGGCGCGCCGGCAATGGCGCTCCGCGGCTTTGCCGCGTATCATCGGTCGAGGCAGGCACCTGCGCAGGGCGGCCGGTTCGTGGCGCGGCGGCGGATTCGTAACCCGGCTGGCGGGTCCCGCGTCACCAAAGTTGCATGGGATGCCCTGGTACGTGCGCCGGCTCCGCCCACACACGGGCGGAGATGCGCGTCATGTGTTCAGAGGTGGCGATGCCGGATCGGTGGAAGGGTGGCGGCGACACCGGTGGGCCGCGGGGCCGGTCCAGCCCGGGGGCGCGGCGCGAGGCGGCCGCGTTCGCCGGGTCGGCCGGCGTGGACGGCGCCGTGGCGGAGAGCGCGGGCCTCTACCAGCTCCTGGTGGAGAGCGTGCAGGACTACGCCATCTTCGCGCTGGACCCCGCCGGGCACATCCTGAACTGGAACGCCGGCGCCCAGCGCATCAAGGGCTACACCCGCGACGAGGTGGTGGGCCGCCACTTCTCCATCTTCTTCCTCCCCGAAGACGTCGCGGCCCACGTGCCCGAGCGCGAGATGGAGACGGCCACGCGCGACGGGCGCGTGGCGAGCGAGGGGTGGCGCGTGCGCAAGGACGGCACGCGCTTCTGGTGCAGCGTGACGCTCACCGCGCTGCGCGACGACATGGGGCTGCTGGTGGGCTTCGCCAAGGTCACGCGCGACCTCACCGAGCGGAAGCAGGCCGAGCAGATCCTGCGCGACAGCGAGGAGCGCTTCCGCCTGCTGGTGCACAACGTGAAGGACTACGGGATCTTCATGCTCGACCCGCAGGGGCACGTGGCCACCTGGAACGAGGGCGCCGAGCGCATCAAGGGCTACACCGCCGCCGACATCGTGGGGCGCCACTTCAGCACCTTCTACCCGCCGGAGGACGTGGCCGCGGGGAAGCCGCCGTGGGAGCTGGAGATGGCCGTGCGCGACGGGCGCCTGGAGGACGAGGGGTGGCGCGTGCGCAAGGACGGCTCGCGCTTCTGGGCGAACGTGGTGATCACCGCGCTGCACAACGACCGCGGCGAGCTGCTGGGCTTCACCAAGGTCACGCGCGACCTCACCGAGCGGTACGGGGCCGAGCTGGCGCTGCGCGAGAGCGAGGAGCGCTTCCGGCTGCTGGTGCAGAGCGTGAAGGACTACGGGATCTTCATGCTCGACCCCGGCGGCCACATCGCGAGCTGGAACGAGGGCGCGCAGCGGATGAAGGGCTACACCGCCGCCGAGATCATGGGCCGCCACTTCAGCACCTTCTACCCCCCCGAGGACATCGCGGCCGGGAAGCCCGCGTGGGAGCTGGAGGTGGCCGTGCGCGACGGGCGGGTGGAGGACGAGGGGTGGCGCGTGCGCAAGGACGGCACGCGCTTCTGGGCCAACGTGGTGATCACCGCGCTGCGCGGCGCCGACGGCACGCTCAAGGGCTTCACCAAGGTCACCCGCAACCTCACCGACCGCCGCGAGGCCGAGCTCCGCGCGCTCGAGGCCACCCGCCGCGCCGCCGAGAGCGAGGCGTCGAGCCGCGCCAAGAGCGAGTTCCTGGCCGCCATGAGCCACGAGCTGCGCACCCCGCTCAACGCCATCGGCGGCTACACCGAGCTGCTGGTGATGGGGCTGCGCGGCCCCGTGACCGAGGACCAGAAGACCGACCTGGAGCGCATCGGGCGCAGCCAGCGGCACCTGCTCAACATCATCAACGACCTGCTCAACTTCAGCCGCATCGAGGCGGGGCAGATGCAGTACGAGCGCGAGCGGGTGTCCATCCAGGAGACGGTGGCCGCGGTGGCGCTGATGCTGGAGCCGCAGGCGCTGGCGAAGGGGGTCGCCTTCGTCACCGGCGAGTGCCCGCCGGCGCTGGCGGCGATCGCCGACCGGGTGAAGGTCGAGCAGATCGTGCTGAACCTGTGCTCCAACGCGGTGAAGTTCACCGACGCGAACGGGCGCGTGGAGGTGTCGTGCCGCGACGAGGCCGGGCGCGTGGTGGTGGAGGTGAGCGACACCGGCGTGGGGATCCCCGAAGAGCAGACGGAGCGCATCTTCGAGCCGTTCGTGCAGCTCGGCCGCGGCCTCACCACGGCGCACGAGGGGACCGGGCTGGGGCTGGCCATCAGCCGCGACCTGGCGCGCGCCATGGGGGGCGACCTCACCGTGCGCAGCCGCGTGGGCGAGGGCAGCACCTTCACCCTCACCCTGCCGCCGTTCGAGGTCCAGGAGGAGTGAGCCGGAGTCCGGAACGCCGGTGCCGGACGGTCGACGGAAACCGCGGGTGCGGGCGTGTCCCTCCGCTGCGCTCCGGGCCGGGCTTCGCGCGCCGTTGGCAACGATACCGCCGTTGCCAACGGCGCCGAGCCGCCGGCGCGCCACGGCCCCGCTCGTTTCCGCGGTCGACGGTGGCGGCGCGCCGGCGTCTCGGCCCTCCGGGCGCGAATCCCTCACGCAACCCCGCTCGCGGAACGGCGCCCGTGGGATCCGCACGATCCGGATCGGCCGAAAGCGGTTCGTTCGAGCCCGAGGGTGCGCGGACGCGCCGGCGAGTCATACCCGATCACCCGGCATCGCTCGAGGACCCGCTTCGCCATGGTTTCTCACAGAGGCCACAGAGGACACGGAGCAAAACTCTGTGTCCTCTGTGGCCTCTGTGAGAGAAGCGGTACCAGCCAGGGCGGAGGATGGAAACGCGAACGGCCGCCCACCCGGGCGGCCGTTCGTCATCTGCCGATCCTGCCGTCGCGCGGCGTCAGGCGGGGACGCAGGCGTCCGCGTCGACCTCGCCGGCCATCTGGACGCCCTTGAGCATCACGGCGTCCTCGCTCCAACTGCGGAAGCAGTCATAGCCGAACTCGCGGGCGGCGCGGATCTGGTCGGGGAAGCCGAAGTAGTCGGTCCACCCCTGCTCCTGCGCCTTCCACTTGCAGTCCCAGTGGAAGCTCACGCGGCGCATCTCGGTGGCCGTGTGCACCTCGGCCGTGCCGCGGAAGTACTCGCAGCCCGAGGAGGCGCGCACGTCGATTGATTCGATGTGCAGCTCCGGGTATTCTTCCAGCGCCCTGGTCAGCCAGCGCTCCACCTTCAACGCAGGGCAGTCGCGGTTGAACGCGATGCGCTCGTTGGGGCGGCCTTCGCGCAGGAAACGTTCGACTGCGTCGCGAAAGGGCTCGGCGGCGCTGGAACGTTCCAGCATCTGGAAGATCTTCATCCGGATCCGGTAGCGGGAAGCGGGCATGGGGCTGGAAGGGACCGCAAAAGATAACAGCGCATCCCGGTTTCGCCAAGCGCTTGCCGTTGCTGCACTTGCGCAGTGCGCCCCGGCTCTGCTACTTCACGGCCGGGGCGCGTCGCGTCCCCTTCCGAATCCCTGATTTCCGCGCCTTTCGTGACCGAGCCCAGCACGCCCGACACCCGCCCCGACCTGCGCCCCCCGCCCGAGGTCGTCCGCATCGCGCGGCGCCTGGAGGACGCGGGGTTCAGCACCTGGGCCGTGGGCGGCGCCGTGCGCGACGCGCTGGCCGGCCACGGCGCGGGGAAGGACTGGGACCTGGCCACCGCCGCCCGCCCGCACGACGTGCAGCGCCTCTTCCGCAAGACGGTGCCGGTGGGCGTGGCGCACGGCACCGTGGGCGTGCTGGGCGCCGACAACCGGATGGTGGAGGTCACCACCTTCCGCCGCGACGTGGAGACCGACGGGCGCCACGCGAGGGTGTCGTTCAGCGACACCGTGGAGGAGGACCTGCAGCGGCGCGACTTCACCCTCAACGCCATCGCCTGGCACCCGCGCACGCACGAGGTGCGCGACCCGCACGGCGGCCTGGGCGACCTGCGCGCGGGCGTGCTGCGCACCGTGGGCGACCCGCGCGAGCGCTTCCGCGAAGACCGGTTGCGGGTGCTGCGCGGGCTGCGCTTCGCCGGCCGCTTCGGCTTCCGCATCCACGCCGACAGCTGGGCGGCGGCGCGCGAGTCGGCGCCCGAGCTCCCCAGCCTCTCCGCCGAGCGGGTGCGCGAGGAGCTGCTGAAGGTGCTGAAGGAGGTGAGGCGCCCCTCCGACTCGCTGCGGCTGTACGAATCGTCCGGCGCGCTGGCCACCCTCTACCCCGAGCTGCAGGCGTGCGTGGGGGTGATGGACGGCGACGAGGACGTGTGGTCGCACCTGGTGCGGACGGCGGACGCGGCGCCGGCCAGCCGCATCCCGCTGCGGGTGACGGCGCTGCTGCACGACGTGGGCAAGCCGCGGACGGCGGACGGGGCCGGCTTCCCCGCGCACGCCGCCGCCGGCGCCGCGCTCGCGCTGGGGCTGATGACGCGCCTCAAGTTCAGCAACGCCGAGCGCGACTTCACCACGCACCTGGTGGCGCAGCACGAGGGCCTTCCCGCGCCCGACGCGCCGGCGGCGGACGTGCGCCACTGGCTGCGTATGGTCGGCCGCGCGTACGTGCACGACCTGCTGCGGCTGGAGATCTGCAACGCCCTCGGCCGCGCGGTGGTGGACGACGCCCGCGTCCTCGCCGCCGAGGCGCTGCGGCGCCGGGCCGACGCGGTGATGCGCGAGGGCGCCGCGCTGGAGATCGGCGAGCTGGCGATCGGCGGGGCGGAGCTGCGCGCGCTGGGCGTGGCCGCGGGGCCGCGCATGGGCCGCATCCTGCGCGACCTGCTCGAGCGTGTCACCGACGACCCGTCGCTCAACACCGTCGACGCACTGACCGCGATCGTCCGCGCCGAGCTGGAGGAGGGCGAATAGCCCGTGTTCACCCTGGAATGCGCGCGGTCCGGCTGGACATCCAGCGGGACCGCGTCTCGTAGAAGGAGGATCGAATGAGCCAGCCCGAAGCGTGGATGCGCGGCCCGGTCGAGGGGATCCCGCCGCTGCTGATGCCTGTCGCCCACGCCCTGATCGGCGCGCGGGAAGACGTCGCCGCGGCGATCGACGGCATGGGCGCGGACGCGCTCTGGGCGCGCCCCGGAGGCGCGGCGTCCGCCGGGTTCCACGCGGTGCACCTGGCGGGCTCGCTCGACCGGCTGTTCACCTACGCCCGCGGCGAGCCGCTCGACGACGCGCAGCGCCAGGCGCTCGCCGCCGAGAGCGCGCCGTCCGCCCCGCCTCCGTCCGTCCGCGAGGTGATCGACGTCGTCCACGCCGCGGTCGAGAAGGCGCTGGCGCAGCTCCGCGCGACCGATCCCGCCACGCTGCTCGAGCCGCGCGGCGTGGGCCGCAAGCAGCTCCCCAGCAACGTCCTGGGCCTCCTCTTCCACGCCGCCGAGCACAGCCAGCGCCACGTGGGCCAGGTCGTCACCACGGCGAAGGTGGTGCGGGGGATCGGCGGCGCGAAGGGCTGACGGGGATCAGAAGATCGCGATGTACGTCACGCGGCAGGTGGCGCTCCACGTTCCCGCGGCGGGCGTTGCCGTGCACGCGTAGCGCGTGGTGCCGGCGCCGCGATCCTCCCACACTTGCACCCGCGCGCGCCCGCCGCGGAGCAGGGTGAGGCGGCGGATGGCGACGTGGTACGGGTCCAGCGCCCCGGGCGGCCGGGGCGGGGGATTGGGCCCGACGCGCTCGCCGATCTCGTACGTGGGTGGGCAGCGGCCGAGCGGAACCACCGGTCCGTGTCCCGGCGCCTGGAGCGCGGCGAGGAACGCCGAATCCGGCTCGACGCGCCGGGTCGTCCCCGCCGGCCCGGCGAGCGAGACGCAGGTCGCGGCGAGGGTGTCGCGGTGGGGCTGCCGCATCACCGCGCGCACGGCGGCGAGCTGGACCGCGCGCCGCTTCGCCCCGTCGTCGGCGGTCGACGCGGCCCGCTGCGCGTGGACCGGCGTCCGCACGGCGAGCAGCGGGAGCGAGATGAGGACGATCGCGCGCAGGATCCGCATCTTCCCCATTGGGTTGGAGGGACGGTCGACGATCGACGGCTTCAGTACCGGATCGCGTCCAGCGGGCGCTGGCGGGGGAGGGGGAGGATCACGCCGGGATTGAGGATGCCGGTGGGGTCGAACGCGGCTTTCACCGCGCGGAAGCAGGCCACGGTCTCGGCGCCGAAGATCGTCTCGATCAGCGGCGCCCGCAGCCGGCCGTCGCCGTGCTCGCCGGCCATGGTGCCGCCCAGCGCCGCCACCCCCGCCGCCACCTCGACCACGATCGCCTCCAGCTCCTCGCGCCAGCCGGGCTTCGCCACGTCCACCAGCGGGTTCACGTGCAGGTTCCCGTCGCCCGCGTGGCCGAAGATCACGGCGGGCAGCGCGTGCTCGCCCAGCACGCGCCGCAGCAGGCGGATGTAGTCGGCCAGCCTGGGCACCGGCACCACGCCGTCCTCGATGAACTGCATGGAGATGCGGTTGCCCGACAGCTTCGCGATCAGCGGGCTGGCGGCGTGGCGCACGTGCCAGAATCGCTCGCGCCGCGCCTGGTCGGCCGCCACCGTCACCCGGTCCGCCACGCCGGCGACGTGCGCCTCCAGCGCGGCCAGCGACGCGGCGACCTCGCCCTCGGTGTCCGCCTCGAACTCCACGAAGAGGATCGCCTCCAGCCCCTCGCGCAGCGGGTAGCCCGGGTCCTCCGCCCCGCGGCGCACCAGGTCGATGAAGGTGCGGTCGATGATCTCGCACGTCGCCGGGCGCAGCTCCAGGATCCGCTTCACCGCGGCGCCCGCGGCGGCCAGGTCGGTGAACTCCAGCAGCGCCAGCCCGCGGGCCACCGGCAGCGGCGCCAGCCGCACGGTCGCGGAGGTGACCAGCCCCAGCGTCCCCTCGCTCCCCACCAGCAGGTCCACCGCGTCGCCCGTGCGCAGGTAGTCCGGCAGCGCGTAGCCCGACGAGTTCTTCCGCACCGCCGGCCACCGCGCGACGACGGAATCCGCGTGCGGCGCCAGCGCGGCGTCCACCTCCGCCAGGATCGCGGCGAGGCGCGGGTGCCGCTCCCGCTCGCCGCGCGCGGTGCTCACGCGGGTGCCGTCCGCCAGCACCACCTCCAGCGCGTCGATCCACGCGCGAGTCGAGCCGTAGCGCACCGTGTGCGAGCCGCCCGAGTTGTTCGCGATCATCCCCCCGAAGGTGCAGCGCTCGCCGCTCGACGGGTCCACCGGGAAGTGCAGGCGGTGGACGGACGCGGCCAGGTTCAGCTCCGCCAGCGTCGTCCCCACGCTCACCACCGCGGTGCGGCGCTCCGCGTCCACCACGGCCGGGGCGCGGAAGTGGGTCATCAGGTCCACGCTCACGCCGCGGCCCACGTTGCCGCCCGGCATCCCCGTCCCCGCGCCGCGCGGGACCAGCTTTACGTCGTGGGATGATGCCCAGCGCAGCAGCGCCGCCACGTCGTCGGCGTCCACCGGCACGGCGACGGCGTCGGGGAGGGTGCGCAGGATGCCGGACGCGTCGCCGAACGGCGTCCGCCGCGCCTCGTCGGTCTGCAGCTCGCCGCGAAAGCCGTCCACGGGACCGAGCGTCGACACCGGGTCCGACGGGGGACGCGGGGGGAGGCGCGAGAGCGGCCAGGCGGCGCCGTCGGGCTTCGCTTCGTGCTGGCGGGGCGGCAGCATCGGCATCTTCACGGGGTCGATCCGGAAACGAAAACGCCCCCCGGCGCGGTGCCGGGGAGCGTTCAATCTACCGAAACGGGCTCGTCTACTCCAACGTCGCGGCGCAGGTGGGGCAGTAGCCCACCACCTCCACGCGGAAGCCTTCGACGCGGAAGCCCTCGCCCACCTCCACGCGCGGCATGGCCACGGCCTCGCCCGCCACGTCGCGCACGATGCCGCAGCGCAGGCAGCGCGAGTGGTAGTGGTCGTCCGTCCGCGCGTCGTAGCGCGCCGAGTCGTCGCCGTAGGTGAGCTTCACGGCCAGGCCGCAGCTCACCAGGGTTTCCAGCGCCTTGTAGACCGTGGCCAGCGAGATGTCGACGATCTCGCCCCGCACCGCCGTGAAAACCTCGTCGGCAGATGGATGCTCGAAGCTGCCCATGAGGAAGCGGTACACCGCCGCGCGCTGCTCGGTGTAGCGCTGGCCGTGGGCCTCGAGGGTCTGCCTGAGAAGGGCCTCGGTCTGTTCGGGCCGCGGGGTCGCGGTGCGAGTCATTTTGGTGCTCGGGGTGGCGCGTAAGCGGCGGATGGCGCCGCGTACCGTTGTCGAAGCTAGGCTTATCACCATATGATGTCAACTCTTTGCGGCCTCTCGCGCACCCCCCGGCACGGCTCGTGCGCGGCGGGGCCGCAGTGTGTCGAGAATCTCCGCAACCGATCTGGGCCCCTTGTGACGAGACGGCTGGCGAAACGTATCTGGACGATGCTGGCGGCGCTCGCGCTCCCTGGCGCCGCCGCGTGCAGCGAGGCGAAGGCCGGCGTGGAGCCGCTGCCGCCGGTCGAGCGGCCCACGCCCGAGCAGCGCGCGGGGCTTCCCGTGCTGTCGGGGCGCTGGCTGTTCACCGGCTTCGAGTACCCCGCGCGCGACACGCTGCGGGTGCGCGAGCAGGTGTACCGCCTGGTGCCGCCGGGCGAGTTCCGCATCGTCACGCAGCGGCTCGACTCGATATCGGGGCAGTACGTGCGCGACAGCGTGCCTTTCCCGATGACGGGCGAGGTCCGCCGCGACGGGATCTTCTCGTTCGTGGCGATGGAGCCCACGGGCGGGGGGCAGTTCGTGGCCGGGCGCGTGGTGAAGGACACGATGTGGATCGAGCTGACGGGCTTCCCCTCGGCCGGGAGCTGGCCGCCGGGGACGCGCGCGGCGCTGGTCCGCCAGCCGCGCGGCGCGCCGTTCGTGCGGCTGCGCGGCTACGTGCCGCCGCCCCCGCCGCCGGGCGACAGCGCAAAGACCGAGGGTACGGGCGAGGACGGCGACGACCGGCCGGCCACGCCGCCGCCCAGCGCGCCGCCGGCGCCGGTGACCGAGCAGCCGCGGCCCCGGCCCGCGCCGCCGCCTCCTCCGCCGCCGCCCCCGCCGCCGGCGGAGTTCCCGGTGGAGCCGATCGAGCCGGTGGATACCTTCACGCCGGTGGCGCCCCCGGTGCAGCAGCCGCGGCAGCGCGGCCGCCGGCGCCAGCCCGAGCCGGTGGTGCCGATCACGCCGCCCCCGCCGCCGCCGGTGGAGGACCCGCGCTACCAGATGCCGCGGGACACCATCCGGATCGGCACGCCGGCCCGGTAACCCTCCGGGCGGGCGCCGGATCAAGAAACGAAGATCGCGCAGCCTCTCGTTGGGGGCTGCGCGATTCGTTTTCTCTCCCGACTCTCACTGAAGGTTTCACACGGAGTCAGCGGAGTTAACGGAGTCAACAGAACGCATTTCCGGTCTCCATCCTGAGCTACGGGAGCATGTCGGCGAGGAAGCCGCGGTAGGCGGCGATGGCCTCGGGGCTGGTCATCGCGTCGCCGTGCGTCTTGCCGGCGGCGATCACCAGGCGCTTGCGCGCGGCGGGCGTGGCGGAGGCGCGGTACAGGCGCTGCGACATCGCGGGGCGCGTGGCCGGGTCGTTGGCTCCCACCACCAGCAGCAGCGGCCCCCGGTAGCGCCGCAGCCGCTCCAGGTTGCTCTCCGCGGCGATCGCGTCGGCGATGCGCACGCGGACGAAGGGCTTCGCGTACCAGGGGATCTGGTCCGTCGCCCAGTCGCGCGCCGAGGTGGCCGAGCCCTCCAGCACCAGCACCCCCGCGCCGCGCTGCTCCGCCACGTGCGGCGCGAGGAAGCTCCCCAGCGAGAAGCCGTGCACCACGATGCGCGAGCGGTCCACGTCCGGCCGCGCGGCGAGCCAGTCGTACGCGCGGAGCGCATCGTCCTTCACCAGGGCGAGCGTGGGCGTGCCCTGGCTTTCGCCGTAGCCGCGGTACTCCACCAGCAGCCCGTTGGCGCCCAGCCCGCGCAGCAGCTGCGCGGCCTGCATCCCGCCCGTCGCCAGCCTGAAGTTGTCGCCGCCGAAGTAGAGCACGGTGTTCCGCGCGCCCGGCGTGCGCACGTACAGCGCGTGCAGCCGCGTGCCGTCCGCGCCGGCGAACCACGCGTCCTCGATCCGCAGCCCGGCCGCGGCCGCCATGGCGCGGGCGTTGGGCGGCAGCGCGGCGTAGCCGGGATGAAAGAAGTTGTTCTCGGGGACCGAGACCGTCGCGCAGCCGGCGGTGAGCAGGACGAGGGCGAGGAGGGATGTGCGTCGCATGGGGCGGACGCTCCTGGAGGGAGGGAGGAGGGACGATCGCCGCTCCCTGGTCTGCACCGCCCGTACCCGTTGTCGATTGCGCCGGCGATTCGCTCGCAACCCCCTGCCGCACCGCGCGATACGGTATCGGCGGCGGTCTGGCGTCCCGCTACGTCTGGGCCAGTCTGTATCCCAGGCAGGACGACTCCCGACCTCCATCAGCCCCCCACGCCATGCCGATGAGCCGTTCGAAGCGCGCGACGCCGATCCGTTCACTCCGTTGACTCCGCTGACTCCGTGTGAAACCCTGCGGAGCCAGTCGCACGCTCGAAGCTGGTGAGGCGCTACTCGGCCGGCTGCCAGTGTGGGTTGGTGAGGCTGGTGAGGACGTGGTCCTGCCAGGCGCCGTCCAGGAACAGGTAGTCGCGCGCGTACCCTTCCGGCGTGAACCCCAGGCGGCGCAGCAGGTTGCCGCTGCGCCGGTTCCACGGCACGTAGTTGGCCTGGATGCGGTGCATGTTCAGCTCGCCGAACACGTAGCGGATCGCCGCCTGCAGCGCCTCGTGCATCAGCCCGCGCCCCTCGCGCTCGCGGTCGATGCCGTAGCCGAGGGTGCAGTAGTACGCCGCCCCGCGCTGGAACTGAACGAAGTTCACGTTGCCCACCACGCGCCGGCCGCCCGGCCGCTCGAACATGAACATCCGCAGCGAGCGGTCGGTGCGGAACTCCGAGAGGGCGGCGTGCGCCTGCGAGCGCCAGAAGTCTTCGGTGAAGAACTCGCCCGTCATCCGCGGGCGCGATCCCGAAAGGTGCTCGCGGTTGTCGTGGAAGTAGCGGACGATCTCGGCCGCGTCGCCCGCCTCGGCCATGCGCAGGATCAGGCGCTCCGTCTCGATCACCGGGGGAGTGATGTGCATGTGAGGCGGCGGACGGGTGTCGGAGGGTTCCAGCACGAGCGTGCCGAAGCTACACCGGCCGCGCGGAGCCGCAACGGGGGCGGGAATGCGGGAGGGGAGAGTCCTGAGTACCGGGGTGCTGATACCGAGTCCGAACAGTCGCTGCCGGGCCGAACGGGAACCGGGATCTGGGCGTGTCCCTCCGCTGCGCTCCGGGCCGGGCTTCGCGCGCCGTAGGCAACGATACCGCCGTTGCCAACGGCGCCGAGCCGCCGCCGCGCCACGGCCCCACTCGTTTCCGCGGAGATCGACGCGGGCGCGCCGGCGTCTCGGCCCTCCGGGCGCGAATCCCTCACGCAATCCGCTCGCGGAAAGGGGTTCCCGGGGTCGGTACGAGTCCTGAGCGCTGAGCCCTGAATCCGGAGAGCCGGTGGGGATATCTGACGAAGCTGAAATCCTTCGACAGTCGATGTAGAGACCGCGGCGCCGGCTCCGACTGGTGTGTGCAAGCGCCATGAGGGCAGCTTGAGACGCGCCGACAGGGCACACGAACCCCGTGAAGGAGAACGACCATGCGCTTCCTGCTGATGATGCACACGCCCGCCGGCACCGGCGACTACGCGCTCTACGACTGGAGCCCGGAAGACTTCCAGGCGCACATCGCGTTCTTGAACGAGTACAACCGCGAGCTCAAGGCGGCGGGCGAGTGGGTGGACGTCCTGGCGCTCACGCCTCCGGCCAAGGGCAGGCTGGTGCGCGCGGGCAAGGACCCCGCGCCCATCACCGACGGGCCGTTCGCCGAGGCCAAGGAGTTCCTGGCCGGCTTCTGGATCGTGGAGGTGGAGAGCCCCGAGCGCGCCTGCGAGCTCGCCGCCAGGGCCTCGGCGGCACCCGGCCCCGGCGGAGAGCCGCTGAACATGCCGATCGAGGTGCGCCGGGTCATGCGCGACTGCCCCAGCGACGAGTGACGGCCCCGGCATCGTTCTGGTTTCCGGCCTGACCTGGCTCTCACGGAGGCCACAGAGGACACGGAGGAAGTCTCTGTGTCCTCTGTGGCCTCTGTGAGAAACCATGGCACCCGACTCCGAGCGACGCCTGGTGAAACGCTCGATGGAGGCAGCCGGCGGGACGTGGGCGTCCGGGCCGCGAGCTGGCTCAGTCGAACTCCAGCACCATCGTCTCGGGGAAGGGGCCGTCGAGCGTCACCTGACCCGCGCGGCCGGGGGCGCGGCGAAGGCCGTCCAGCCGCAGCAGCGCCGAGAGGATCTCGGGGATCTGCACGTGGTTCACGGCCAGCCCGAAGCACTGGTGCATCCCCCAGCCGAAGTGCAGGTAGCCGCGCACGTCGCGGTCGATGCGGAAGCGGCCCGGCTCGGGGAAGCCGTCGGGGTCGAAGGTGGCGGCGATCACGTCCACCAGCACGCCGCTCCCGGCGGCGATCCGCTTCTCGCGCGGCGTGCCCTCGCCCACCACGGCGCCGTTGGGGCAGAAGCGCGACATCAGCGGCGTGTGCGGGTTGAAGCGCACCGCCTCCCACGCGTACTGCCGCACCGTGTCCACGTCGCCGGAGCGCGCGGCGGCCTTGGCGCCGGCGAGCTCGGTGGGCCTGCGAAACAGCTCGTCCAGCGCCAGGATGCTGAAGCGCGAGGTGGTCTCCACCGCGCCCACCACCATCCCGGCCAGGTTCCGCCGCACCCAGTCGTCGTCGGCCCACGGCCGCTCGGGGCCGCCGAAGGCGATCAGGCGGCCCATCACGTCGTCGGCGTTCTCCACGCCGGCGGCGCGGCGGCGCGCGATCTCGCCGGGGATCCACGCCTTCAGCTCGGTGAACGACTGCAGCGCCGCCTTGCGCACGAACGGGTCGTCGATGGGGTTGGCGAACGCGTCCTGGAAGAGGTTGCGCAGCCAGCGCATCATCGTGGCGCGGTCGGGCCCGGGGAAGCCGAAGTAGTGGTCCACCGTGTCGGCCGCCACGGCCCGGGTGAGCCCCTGCACCGCCTCGATCCGCCGCGCCGGCCGCGCCGCCTCCACCCGCCGCGCCGCCCAGTCGCGCGCCATCCCCCGCACCCGGTCCAGATCGTCGTAGCGGGCGGCCATGCGCAGGGCGGCGTGGTCGCGCTCGTACTCGGGCCCGCGGTCCATCGCCAGGATGAAGGGGCCGTTGATGCGGTCGATCGACGGCCCGTTGATCTGCGAGATGGTGAAGTCGCGGTCGCGCGAGAGCACGTCCAGCACGTCGGCGTGGCGGCTCACCACCACGCGCGAGCCCAGCTTGAGCACCGGCGCGTGCTTGCGCAGCAGCGTGGACACCGGGCGCAGCACGCTGGGCCCCGTGAGCGCGGAGAAGACCATGCGCTTCAGGCGGATCCCCAGGCCGCCCTGCGAGTTGGGCGACGGGGGCTGCGGCGTGGACGGGGCGGCGGCGGCCGGTGGCGGCGCGAGAGTGCTCACGGCGGGGTGCCTTTCGGGAGGGGTGACGCGGGGGTGGTCGATCATCAGGGGGAGGCGGATCGCGGCCTCACCGGCATGATAGGCCCCGCGCCCCCGGCGAGACAATCCTTTTCCCGCCGCCCCCCGGCGCGCCCCGCGCCGCGCTACGGGTCTCCAGCCGCCGCGCGACGAGGGTTTTCGAGGCCCGCCCCGGGAGCCCGCCCGCGCCGGCTGGATCTCCAACTCCGGTCGCTACATGGGGATGCCGATCCACCGGGTGCCGGCCGCTTCGGCAGGCTCACGAGAGACTAGCGTTTCCCTTTTTCCCGCACTAATTTGCGTATTCCACGCGCGGTCGAACCGCTCGGTTCCCGCTCCTCGCGCGAAAATAGCTCGACTCGATCGCCGCTCCCGGCGAGCCTCCCATCCCGGCGCAGTCCGTTCCGCCCGTGCCGATCTCCGGCCCCGGCGTCTCCTTTCATCCGGTCCCTCTCCCTCATCCGCAGGAGCTTTCATCCGATGAGCGACATCACCAGCGGCCGCGGCGGCGACCGTCCGCCGGCCGTTCCCGCCGCGTCCCCCGACACCGTGGCGGCGACCCAGGCCGATCCGTCCGAAGCGCCGCCCCCGGCGTCGATCCCCTTCACCGGCCCCGTGGTGGGCGACGAGCAGGCCAGCCGCGACCAGATCGCGCGCGAGGCCCCGGTCTTCACCCGCGAGCGGCAGGCCCGCCGCGAGCGCGTGGCCGCGGTGCGCTACCGCGCGCCGCACGAGCAGGTGCAGTCGGCCCAGTCCGACGGGCGCACCAGCCAGGCGTCGCTGCTGGTGATGCCGCGGATCAAGGCCGGGCACATGGACGCGCTGCTGGCGCTGCTGCAGAAGGTGGCGAAGCCCGAGGCGGAAGACATCGAGACCAACGCGCTGATCCCGTTCGCCAAGCTGCGCACCGTGCACTTCATGCGCATCCTGGTGCACCAGCCCTCGCCCTCGGCCGACGCGCCGATCCCCACCTACAAGGGCGAGCCGCAGGCGCACGGCCCGGCGATCCCCGCCAAGCTCCTCTTCTCCACCGACTTCGACGGGCCGTTCGAGGCGCACCTCGACGAGCTGCTGCGCGAGGCGGGGCCGGGGCTGGACGAGGTGTTCGGGCACTGCGAGGGGTGGCCGGGGCACCAGGACCGCCGCGGCGCGCACGACTTCTTCCTGCTGCACCGGGTGCCGTCGAACACCTTCTACACGGGCACGATGAACCGCTCGGTGGACCAGATCCACCGCGAGGCGGCGCTGCGCGACCGGGTGGGCGACTTCCTGGACGAGCAGGTGGCGAAGGGGGCGCTCCCGCAGGACCCCGCCGAGGTCCGCCAGCGCATCCTCGACTTCATCGGCCGCGACCCCGAGCTGGCGTGGACGAAGGTGAAGCCGGGCGGCTACCCCAAGCTCCTCCTCCCGCAGTGGCTGATCAGCCGGCTGTGGATCCCCGCCGTGGTGGTGGTGCTGGCCATCTTCGGGGCGCTGTACGGCATCCTGCGGCTGGTGGTCTCGCCCGAGGCGGCGATGTGGGGCACGCTCGGCGTGGCCGTGGCGGTGGCGGTGCTCGGCGGCGCCGCGTTCGCGTACCTGGCGTACCTGTCGCGCACCGACCCGGTGATCGTGAACGGCGACGTGAAGGAGCACACCAGCGAGCTGGAGCGGACCGAGGACCGCATCGTCCAGAACGAGATGAGCTCGGTGATCTACATCAAGGAGCCGCTCTGGTTCAGGGGGATCGTGGTGCGCACGGTGCTGGCGTTCATCAACTTCTCGGCGAAGTACCTGAGCAACCAGGGGAACCTGGCCGGCATCCCCTCCATCCACTTCGCCCGCTGGGTGATCGTGGACGACGGGCGGCGGCTGGAGTTCTTCAGCAACTTCGACGGGAGCTGGGACAACTACCTGGGCGACTTCATCGACAAGTCGTCCAGCGGCCTCACCGCGGTGTGGAGCAACTGCGTGGGCTTCCCGCGCACCACCGGGCTCACCGGCGGCGGCGCGACCAACGAGCAGCAGTTCAAGGCGTACTCGCGCGACAGCCAGATCCCCACGCAGGTGTGGTACAGCGCCTACCGCTGGCTCTCGGTGAGCAACATCAACAACAACACGCGCATCCGGCTGGGGCTGTACGAGGACATGGACGAAGAGGCCACGCTGGCGTGGCTGCGCCGCTTCAGCGACGGCTCGCAGAGTGCCACGAAGCCCACGCAGCTCGACGGCAAGCCGGTCGCCCCGTCGCGCATCGACACGGCCGACGTGCAGGGGCTGGTGGCGCGCAGCTACCGCAAGCTGGCCGAGGCGTCGTACGTCCCCGTGCACTTCGGCGACGCCCCCGCCGCCGCGGCGCGGGCGTGGCTGGGCGGGGTGGCGGCGCGCGTGACGCCGGCGTCCAGGGGGAGCCAGGAGGTGTACCGCGAGGGCGTCGCGCGCAACGTGGCGCTCACCTACGACGGGGTCGCCGCGCTGGGGTTGGACGAGACCACGCTCGGCACCTTCGGCCGCGAGTTCATCGACGGGATGACGGGCGAGCACAGCCAGCGCGTGCTGGGCGACGACGGGCCCGAGCTGGAGCCGACGGCGTGGGCGTGGGGCGGGCCGACGACGGCCAGGGTGCACGCCATGCTCTTCCTCTTCGCCGACACCTCCGACCGCCTGAAGGACCTGGTCGCCGAGGAGGCCGGCCACGCCGCCGCCGCGGGCATCGCGCTGGGCGCGCCGCTGGGGAGCGTGATGCTGGCGGGCGACAAGGAGCACTTCGGCTTCCACGACGGCATCGCGCAGCCGCGCATCGACGGGCTGAAGAGCGACGCCGACGCGGCCAGCAACGAGCCCAAGGTTCCCGCGGGCGAGGTGGTGCTGGGCTACCCGAACGCGTACGGCCACCTCCCCGCCACGCCCAGCGTGCCGGTGACCGAGGCCACCAGGAAGCTCCTCCCCGCCGCCCCGCCCGACCCGTACGACACCACGCTGGGCGAGCGGCGCGACCTGGGGCGCAACGGCAGCTACCTGGTGTTTCGCCAGTACGCGCAGGACGTGAAGGCGTTCTGGAGCTACCTCGACGCGTCGGCCGGGCACGACCCGGAGCGGCGCAAGTGGCTGGGGGCCAAGATGGTGGGCCGCTGGCCCAACGGCGCGCCGCTGGAGGAGTTCCCCCAGGCCGAGCCCCCCGGGTTCGACGCCGCGACGGCGAACGAGTTCATGTACGGCAAGGACCTGCACGGCGAGCGCTGCCCGCTGGGCTCGCACGTCCGCCGCACCAACCCGCGCGACGGGATGGGGCCCACGCCGGCCGAGTCGCTGCTGGTGTCCGACCGCCACCGCCTGCTGCGCCGCGGCCGCGCGTACGGCCCGCCCCTGGCCCCGTCGTTCGACCCCGCCGACATCCTGGCCAGCAGCGGCGAGGGCGAGCGCGGGCTGC
>Ga0190275_10001271_pt1 | contig 18972 bp, 15 predicted proteins | sample Popmic550T_FD_133745 | JGI IMG/M metagenome (GOLD analysis project Ga0190275, IMG submission 133745) | Populus adjacent soil microbial communities from riparian zone of Yellowstone River, Montana, USA - 550 T | ecosystem: Environmental > Terrestrial > Soil > Riparian zone > Trees stand | place...
CATAGATGGGAAAGCCGAGAGGCCGAAATGAACGGGCGTGAATGAGTCAAGGCGGGTCGACGCGTTTCGCGTCTCGTTCCCAAACTCTGTTTGGTAACGCACTTGTCTTCGAAGCTCCGCTTCGCCTTCCGCAGGAACTGATTCACGAATAGGCGCGCACCAATTCAGTGCGAGCGTTCCGCTGCCCGCGGCAACGGGTCTTCGCGTATGAACTGCAACCCCAGAAGGCTCGCCCGGTAGCGCCTCGCCGAAGCTTCATGGGCTTCCGGCACCGCGGGCAATCAGGATCAGTCACGTTCGCGACCGCCGCGAAATCATTAATCCAATCCCGAATGTTGCAGTGGTTTTCGCCGGGGCGCGCTACCGACGCCATCAGTTCCTCGATTTCCGCGCGGCCCAGCAACTTGATCGGTTTTCCTTCGGCGAACTCCTGCGCACCACGCGAATAGAGACCGGTCGTCATGAAGATTCCGCAGGTCGCCTTTTCAGCCACGATCAGCCCATAAAACTCCCGCATATCCATCACCGAAACCTTATTCTCCGCGCTCAAGCGTTTACATTGGACGAGTCGAACCTCGCCGCCCTGCCGTAGCGTGAGATCTATTCCGCCGTCAGACCCGAGACCGGAGCTGATTGCCACTTCAAAACCTTTCCGTCGGAAAATCTCTCCAGCCAGCAACTCAAAATTTTCCCAATTCAGGTCTTCCAAGGTTAAAGCCAAGGGTGGCGGCAGCGGCTCCGGCGGATGCACTGACGGCTGCGCCTGCGGTTGGATGGACGGCGGGGGCGGCGGTTGCATCGACGCCGCCGCCGAGGGCCGAGGGACAGACGGAGATGCGGACGGGGTAAAGATTCTGCGCGTGGTTGATGGCCGCGCGTCACGCTCGCGCTGCCGGTGACGACCAACGCCCTTGGCCTTGCGCTCAAGCCATCGCAAAAGTTCACGCAATAGAAGCGCTCCAATGGCGGCAAGGATGATGGGAGGCACGACTTTCCAGATTAAAGCCTGCATGAACTGATCGATCTGGAGGTTCGCCATAGGGCGGCCCAGTGCTGCTAAATTCGTGCCACACGCCTTCTGCCCTCCCGTCTTCAGCCTTCAGAGCCTATCCTCAATCATCAGTCCTCACCTCATTTTCCCCCTGCCACGCCGGCTTGTCACGCCATAGCTTCAGCGATGGCGGAAGCCGCGTCGGTCTGCTTGCTGCGTCTCCGCGACCTGGAGTGGCGTCCGTGTCGGACGCATTCCTTTGCCGATTGGTCACGCCCAAGCGCCACTTACTGTTTTTTGGCCGGCTCGGTGGGGACGGGACTGGCTAAGCTCTCGATGCCGCTGCTGATGGCTTCAAGCAGGCGGTTCCGGTATTGTTGATCGTTGAGGTTTTTTTCTTCTTCCCGATTCACAATCACGCCGCACTCAAGCAGCACTGCCGGCATCTTGGCGGCCTTCAGCACGATTAAATCATCGAAAAGGTAAATGCCTTTTTCTGGGTCGACTACGACACGGTGCTCCTGGTCGGCGTGATGCAAAGTTGGACTAAAGCCGCCCTTCAAAAGCGATTTTGCCAGGGCGTTTGCAAAGGCGAGGCTTTCCATTGGTCTCGAATTTTTGGCGGAGATGAAAATCGAGTATCCGTGGAAATCGTCGCAGTATTTTCTGGTCTTTCCATCGACGTCCCATTTCTTAAGGTAATTGTCCTTAACGGAGTCATGGTGGATCGCTAAAAAAAGTTGGGCTCCATTCTGGACAGCCTGTTCGACTCGCTTCGCTAAACTAATCTCATTGCCCTCCGCATTTACGACAAAACTTTGAGCATAGCGCGAGATTTGAAGTCTTTTCCAAAGCTCATTGACGAGACGGCGATTGAACTCGTACTCGGAAACTCCTCGGGCGCTGACTACGCCACCCCTTTTAGGTGTGTGGCCAATATCGAGAGCTATTTTGAATGGTGCGGCGAGCGTGAAAGCCGATTTAGCGTTTGGGCCTCCTGGAGTCGAACTCGGCATTGAGGGGGGAGAATTAATTTGTCCAGGATCGGATTTTGCCTTCTCGCTCCCCGAGCCCGGGTCCTTGTCTTGGTCGATTTGCGCGCTGAGCCTTTCGCCCAACACGTAAATCAATAGCAGGCAGATTGTCAGGACTGCTGTGGAGATCCGAGCATGGACGGGAATCTTCATTGCGCTCGTCGCGATGCCGGCGGGGGAGACATTGGGAAGCAAAACGCCGCTACGTTATCGCCGACTCGGCCCTTTCGGTAGTGGGTCAGGATGCACTATCTCCTGCTGAGAGGTGATCTTCGGTACGCCGTCAATCCTCTCAAGGGTCCAAGTTTCTTCCGCGCGCCCGGTCCTGCTGCGCTTGGAAGCGGGATCTCGGACAGAATATCTGATTTCGAATAACAAAACCACCTTATCAGGCGCGGACGCGCGCCGGATTGTTATCTCCCCAATACTGAATGACGCGACTGGCCAGCGTTTGAAATACCGGGTGTAATCGTCTTTAACCGCGGCTTTACCGACCATCGTGTCGGTGTGGTATACGATCGTGTCGTCAAAGAACGACAACAGCGAGTCCATGTCTTTTCGCTCGACCGTTCGATAGTAGGCGTTAACAAAAACCTGAGCCTCTTGCATCGAAATTAGCTCTGGGGCCGGAGTCCAAGCGGGGGTAGGAAATGGTGTTTGTGCCAGCATGACCATAGGTTCGGGCGTCGTGGCAGGGGTTGCAGTCGCAGTGGCCGGAGCGGTTACACTGATCGCCGCGGAGGCGGTGGGTTCTACAGGCGGCGTTGGCGAGGGAACCGGGCTGGGCTCGGGGGTGAGTGCGTCCGCTTTAAATGTCGTCGCAATTGACGACGGCGAAGCGGAAACCACTGCGACGGTTGGAGGTGAGGACCCGTGACCTAAGTCGGAACCGCGCTTTTCTCTAATCGCCCGTCCAATCGAGGATACGAGACTCCATAGGGATACAAGAATGACCAGCGCAATGAAAACGACCGCCGCAAGAATCATTTTTCTCCTTCGGTGGTCTGCGGATGGTTTGGTTTCCACTGCCAGTGGCGGCGGCGAGATGCTCGGTGGCTGGACATCGGCTGTAGGGCGAGGAGGGGGTGGAGGAACTGGATTTGGCGCAACGATCGCGGGCAGCACAACGAACTTCCGAATACCGGAGATGAGCCGGTTTGCGTGGTGATGAAAGTCTACTCCGGTATCGAGCGCTAGCGCATTGCGGTAGGCTAAGCCACGAATGTCTTCCGGAAGTGACTCCACTTTTGGCATTAACGTATTGTCGAGCAAAACAGGAATGACCGGAATTCCCCGAAGCAATGCCTGCGCAATCTCCAACCGCACGAAGTCCGCTGGGTCGTTGATTCGGCGCTTGCCGCGACCGCGACTGCCCATCCAATTAGGGCCGATTACAGCTATTACGACCTGAGCTCCCTCGAGCGTTTGCTTGATTTTCTCGCGAAAATCGACGCCGTAAGGAATGGAATCAAAGTCCATGAATACGTTCCCTTGGCCGAATTCGGCCTGCAATCGATCGTAGAGGCGACCCGCAGCGGGACTGGAATCGTCGCGGCGATAGGAAATGGCGATCATGGGGAGCGGCGCGGATTAAACGGCTTTACCCGCGCGTAGTAAAGGTTTTTGGGCTTCAAAACACTGCAACTTGGGCACCCCATTTCCTTTATTTCGCGAGACAAACGCAGGTTCATCTGGAATTTTCAGCAACGACTGGATAAAACCTCCCGTTCCCTTATGCCCGCCCCGGAAGAATTAGCCCGACAAAAGATCGACGCATTGCTGGGGGAATGCGACTGGATCATTCAGGACTACAAAAAGCTCGATTTGTCGGCCGGCAGGGGAATCGCGATTCGCGAAGTCCGGCTAAAAGAAGGTCGCTGCGATTACCTGCTCCTCATCGATCGCCACCCTGTCGGCATCATCGAAGCCAAGAAGGCGGGCGTGACGCTTTCGAGTGTCGCTTATCAATCGGGCCAATATGCGAAAAACCTTCCCGTTTTTCTTCGCGGTCCGCTCACCGGCCACCTCCCATTCCTCTACGAATCCACCGGCATCGAGACCTTCTTCCGCGACGAGCGCGACCCGCATCCACGCTCCCGCCGCGTCTTCTCCTTCCACCGTCCCGAGACACTCGCGAAGTGGCTCGAAGAACCCGATACCCTCCGTCGCCGACTTTCCGAGATGCCGTTCAAGCATCCTTACAACGGCGAAAACGTCCGCGTGTGTCGCGTCGAAGCGATCAGCGGCCTCGAGCAATCCTTCGCAGAAGCGCAGCCGCGCGCCCTCATCCAGATGGCCACCGGCGCCGGCAAGACACTCACCGCCTGCGCGTTCACCTACCGGCTCATCAAGCATGCCGGCGCGCGCAACGTCCTCTTCCTCGTCGATCGCGCCAATCTCGGACGCCAGGCCATGGCCGAGTTCCAGCAGTTCGTCACCCCCGACGGCCGCAAGTTCACCGAGCTCTACAACGTCCAGCACCTCACCTCGAACAAGCTCGATGGCGTTTGCCGCGTCACCATCTGCACCATCCAACGGCTTTACGCCATGCTCCGCGGCGAAGAGTTGAACGAAGACCTCGACGAGAAATCCGGCTTCGAAATCGCCGCAGCCGATCAGCGAACACGCGACGTGCAATACAACGCCGCCATCCCGATCGAGACCTTCGACTTCATCATCGCCGACGAATGCCATCGCTCGATCTACAATCTCTGGCGTCAGGTCCTCGAATACTTCGACGCCTTCCTAATTGGGTTAACCGCCACGCCGGGTAAACAAGCGATCGGTTTCTTTAATAAGAACCTCGTCAGCGAGTATCCGCACGAGCGTGCCGTCGCCGATGGCGTCAATGTCGGCTACGACGTTTACCGCATCAAAACGCAGGTCACCGAGCAGGGCGGCACGATCGAGAAAGGCCTCTTCGTCGATCGCCGCGACAAGAAGACCAGAAAGCTTCGCTGGGAAGAACTCGACGACGACCTTCCATACACCGCGAAAGAGCTCGATCGCTCCATCGTGGTGAAGGATCAGATCCGCACGGTCCTGCAAGCCTTCCGCGACGCGCTGCCGCAGCTCTTCCCCGGCCGCAACCTCGTCCCGAAGACCCTCATCTTCTGCAAAGACGACTCCCACGCTGAGGACGTCGTCCATCTCTGCCGCGAAGTCTTCGGCAAGGGAAACGACTTCTGCAAAAAGATCACCTACCAATCGAAGCATCCCGAGACCGGCAAGCCTGCGAATGGCGAGACGCTCATCCAGGAGTTCCGACTCTCGCCCCAGCTCCGCATCGCCGTCACCGTCGACATGATCGCCACCGGCACCGATGTGAAGCCGCTCGAGTGCCTCGTCTTTCTGCGCGACGTGCGCAGCCGCGTCTATTTCGAGCAAATGAAAGGCCGCGGCACCCGCGTCCTTTCGCCCACGGATCTGCAAGCCGTCTCCGGCGCCGAAGCGCAAGCCAAGACCCACTTCGTCATCGTCGATGCCGTCGGCGTCTGCGAGAGCGACAAGACCGATTCCCGCCCGCTCGATCGCAAACCTACCGAGAAACTCGAAAGCATCCTCCTCGGCGTCGCGCTCGGGAAACGCGACGACGACACACTTACGACCCTGGCCTCGCGACTCGCGCGCATGGAGCAATTGCTCGATGCCGAAGAGAAATCCCGCATCACCGCCGCGACCGGTGGCAAGACTCTTCCCGAAATGGCGAACAAACTTCTGCAATCCGTCGATCCCGATAAGATTGCCGAGGAAGCCGCGCAGAAAGCCGGCGTCGAAGCGCACGAAGTCTCACCCGAAGCACTCGAGCAAGCCCGCGCCACACTCATTGCCGAAGCCTGCTCACCGTTCGATAAACCGGAAGTACGCGACACGCTCGTCCGCGTGAAACACGAGAGTGAGCAAACCATCGACGTTACCACCATTGACACCGTCATCGCGAGCGGCTTCGACGTCGCCGCGAAAGATAAAGCCGAGGAAACAGTCCGTTCCTTCCGCGATTACATCGCTGAGCATCAAAGCGAGATCGACGCCCTCCAGATTCTTTACAGCCGCCCCTACAAACAACGCCTCACTGAGCCAATGCTCAAGGAACTGGAAAAGAAACTCGGGGACTACCACGCCTCCTGGACCGAGGACCGCCTCTGGGATGCCTTCGCCGTCACCGCGCCCGGAAAAGTCAAAGGCCGCTCCCAGGCCGGCCGCTTCGCCGATCTCGTGTCTCTCGTGCGCTTCGCGCTTGAGCAACAATCCGTCCTGGCCCCCTTCGCCGACTCCGTCTCCGAGCGCTTCAACGAATGGCTCATGAACAAAGCCAAAGCCGGAACCGTCTTCAACACGGAGCAACTCGCGTGGCTGAATCTCATGCGCGATCAAATCGCTACCAGCCTCAGCATCGAACCGGATGATTTGGATCTCGCGCCGTTCAACCAACGCGGAGGCTTGGGCAAAGCGCATCAACTCTTCGGCGAGCAACTGCCAAAGCTTCTTGATGAACTCAACGAGGTGCTCGCAGCATGAATGCCGTCACTCAACCCAATTCAAGGACGCAGCGCCCCGGACGCCTTATTCCGCTCAATCGCATCGCCCGCCATCATTCGGGTAACTCCAAGCTGATAAAGGGTAAGCTACATGACACGCCAGCTGGAAATCTCTTCCCAGCGTTTAGCGCATCAGGCCAAGATGTCTGGCACAGCGAGTTCGACCGGGAAGGCGACGCCATAATCATCTCGGCCGTCGGGGCGCGATGCGGGAAATGTTTTCTCGCAAGAGGACGTTGGTCCGCCATCGCCAACACTCACGTTGTGTGGCCCGACCCTGAGAAGGCCGACCTGAAGTTTCTGTGGTATCTCCTCAATGACGAGCAGTTCTGGATTCGCAGCGGTTCAGCACAACCATTCGTTGCCGTTCGCAAGACCTTTGAGAAAGAGATTTTCGTCCCGCCAGTTTCCGAGCAACGGCGGATTGTGGGGGAGATTGAGAAGCAACTCACGCGGCTGGACGCCGGCTTGGCAGCACTGCGGCGGGCGCAACTCAATCTCAAACGGTACCGCCAAAGCTATCTCGGCAGCATAATTCCAGGCGCTTGGCCGCTTCTGCCAATCGGTCAAATCGGCGAAACTGTAACCGGTTCCACCCCGCCGACAAAGGATCCACAGAATTTCGGCGGCACACTGCCGTTCCTAAAGCCGACTGACTTGAACTCCGGTTACCGTGTGGAAGAAGCGCGAGAACATTTAACTGGCAAAGGAGCTGCCCTTGCAAGAGTTCTGCCCGAGAACACCGTGCTAGTGACGTGTATCGGCGCCACGATCGGCAAGACCGGCCTGGCGCGTGTTCGCTCTGCAACGAACCAGCAGATCAACGCACTAATACCGCATGATAACATCGCGACTCCCGAATGGCTTTTCTGGGCGCTGACGAGTACGTATGGGCAAAGACAGGTTCGGGAGAACGCCTCCGCGACCACGCTTCCTATCCTCAACAAGACGCGCTTCCAAGGCCTCGAGTTTCCCATTCCACCGCTCGCCACGCAGGTTGAGCTGGTGGCGGAAATCGAGAAGATCTCCAGCATCGTCGACAAAACAGAAGCCGTCGCCGCTGCCGACTTATTACGCGCAGACCGATTGCGTCAGTCCATTCTGCAAAAAGCGTTCTCCGGTGAACTCTAGGCTCTTACATCCATGCTCAAAGCGATTACAGTCACTCGATTCAAAAACATTAAAGAAGTGTCTTTGCCATTGAGTCGTATCAACATTCTCGTCGGCTCCAACAATTCAGGTAAGAGCAGCTTGCTTCAGGGAATTCAGTTTGCCGTATCGGTTGCCCAAACATTGAAGATTCTTGGCGCGACATGGCGCAAGGACGAAGCGAAGTTATCTTTTGCTCCCAACCAACTTATTTACTCTCCCCTCCGAGAGATTGCGGGACTCGCTCACAATCAAATTTTTAACGAGTATCCGAGGTATGCTCTAAAAGTGGAGTTTTGTGAACCCGCCGCGCCTTCAACTCCGCCGCTTGAGGGAGCTCCACAACCCGACCAAGACGTCCGTTGCTGCGTTCAGGTTATCAAGGGAAGAGGTCAGAATATCCAATGCACGATGTCAGGGGCGAATTTAGGGCGGCGACTACAGCCGATTGTGGGGCCATTTAGCGTATTCGTCCCAGGCTTGGCCGGCATTCCTACCGTGGAGGAACAAAAACCTGCAGCAACGGTAAGGCGCGCAGCGGCGCGAGGGGACGCGAACAATGTTTTTCGCAACGTCTTATGGCTACTGAAGCAAAACCGGACGCAGTGGTTACAATTTCTCGCCGATTTCGAACGGGTATTTCCGAATCGCAAGATTGAAGTCTGGTTCAATACAGAACAAGACGAGCATATCCGAGCAACGGTCGTGTCTGGTTCTAACGTGTTGCCAATTGATGCTGCCGGCACGGGTGTTCTTCAGGCAATACAGATACTTGCTTACATCAATCTTTCGAAGCCTAAATTGTTAGTTCTCGACGAACCCGACGCACACCTCCATCCGAACAATCAACGTCGCCTAGCAGAACTGCTGGTCGACGCCTCGGAAGGCCGCGATTTTCAGATAATCCTTTCAACTCATTCGCGGCATTTGCTCGACGCGCTTAGATCTGATGCTCGTGTGCACTGGATCCGGGAAGGCCAACGGGTTCCCGACGCCGATTACGACGAAATCGGAGTTCTTTTGGACGTCGGAGCTTTAGATCGAGGTGACTTGCTGAAAGCCGGTCAGATCAAATGCGTGGTTCTAACGGAAGACGACGACCTTCTCGGTATCAAAGCGCTACTCGAGGCCTCGGGCTTCGTGTTGCCGGAGACCGACATTTGGTCGTATAAGGGCTGCTCGAATCGTGAAACGGCGATCGCATTGTACAACTTCATCGTTTCTCACGCACCGGGAGTGAAGGTAATCATTCACCGGGACCGAGACTACCTGAAAGAAGAAGAGGTTTTTCAATACACGGTGGCTATAAGCAAAGAGTGCAGCGGTGCATTCGTTTTTGTAACTGTCGGCACTGATCTCGAAGCGCATTTTTTGAATGCCGCGCACATCTCGTCTTTCGAGCCTGGGATTCAACCAGATCAAGTCGAAGCGTTGATTGAGAGGTCAACGGAAGCTTCCGCCGAGTATTCAATACGAAAATTCATCAACACGCGAGTCCAAATTGAAGGGCCCGAGAAAAGAAAGCTCGGGCAACAACTTGATCATGGGGAGGTCGCTCTTCGCTGCCAACAGGAGTACCTAAAAAATCCAGGGGCCCTTCGGCATGGAAAGCGCGTGTTCCGAAAACTAAGGGACCTGTTGCAATCGGAACACAAGGTCGCCGTCAATCCTCTTCAGAAGTCTTCCCATATTTCTTCGGCGACGTTAACGGAGGTCGCTAAACAAGTGTGGTCTCCGGTCGCCCCTCCCGTCGAACAAACGCAAACCGTGGCGACAACTGAGGTCCCATCATGACATCTAACCGTTCTGGCAAGAATTATCGATGACGCTCGCGGTGGCATGGGTTCGACGCATTCAGGACTGCGAGGAATTGGTCGTCGCGTCTGACAGTCGCCTTAGCGGGGGACGCAATCTGGACTCGTGCGCGAAAATTTTCTCCCTTCCAAGATCAGACAGTTTTCTATGTTGCGCCGGAGACACGACAATTACATATCCGCTGTTAATGCAGATGGTCACAGCAATCGGAATTTTCGAGAAAAGCAGGGATCGCTCTCTCGACGTAAGACATTTGCGCGGGCATCTGATGAAAATTCTTAATACGGCGATTGCCGGAGTCTCTACGCCAATCAGAGAACTCCGATACCCGGAACGATTTACTGAGTTTCTCTTCGGCGGGTACTCATGGATCGAAAAAAGGTTCAAGATTTGGCGATTCTCCTATTCAATCCCCCGGCGATGTTTCGTTCACTCGCCTGCTCAGCCGTGGGCCAATGGGCGCGCGGCAATTCTGTTCGCTGGTGACTGGCAGTATGAGGCGCGCAGACGCTTAGTCTTGCTTCTGAGGCATCGTGACGGGATTACGCCTCGCATAAAGGCTAACTTCGTAATGGATTGGCAGCCGTTTGAAGTCCTGCGAGATCTTCTAAGAGAACATGCGACCGATCGGACTGTCTCCATTGGAGGAGCGCCGCAGATCATGAAAGTCTATCAACATATGAACTGCCGCCCCATTGGCGTTTTCTGGCCCGCGAAAGACGGAGGCAAGATGACAGTCGCAGGCCGGACATTACAAGGTTATGAAAAGCCTATGTGCTGGATGATGGATCCGGACACATTCGTGACATCACACTCTTATTATACTGAAGGCGGAGCCGCGTGAGTCCTTCTTACATAGTCCAAAAACTCTGGAATTATTGCGACATCCTTCGCGACGATGGCTTGTCTTACGGCGATTATGTAGAGCAGCTGACGTTTCTTCTATTCCTAAAAATGTCGGACGAGCAGTCGAAGCCGCCGTTCAACAAGCCTTCGCCGATCCCGCAACGTTTTAGTTGGCCTCCGCTCTTGAAACTCGATGGCGACGATCTTGAGATTCATTATCGCCATACGCTGGAGGAACTCGGCAAGCGGTCGGGGATGCTCGGTGTCATCTTTCGCAAGGCGCAAAACAAAATCCAGGACCCGGCCAAGCTCCGCCGGCTCATCGCGGACCTGATCGACAAGGAGCAATGGTCCAGCCTTGCCGCCGACGTGAAGGGCGACGCCTACGAGGGGTTGCTGCAAAAGAACGCCGAGGACGTGAAAGGCGGCGCGGGGCAATACTTCACCCCGCGCCCGCTCATCGCCGCGATAGTGGACGCGATCGCTCCGCAACCGGGCCAGACGATCTGCGATCCGGCCTGCGGCACGGGCGGTTTCTTGCTCGCGGCGCATGATTACATCGCGAAGCATTATCAGCTCGATCTGGCGCAAAAGAAGAAGCTCAAGAGCGGCACCTTCCTCGGCATCGAGCTGGTGGACAGCGTCACCCGCCTCTGCGCGATGAATCTGCTCTTGCATGGCATCGGGTCCGAAGGCTCACCAGACCCAGAGCGTGAGGTCCAGGAGGGCCCTTTTACGCTCCCCGTCGTGACCAAGGACGCGCTCGCCGCCAAGCACGGCGAATACGACATCGTTCTGGCCAATCCGCCCTTCGGTAAGAAGAGCAGCGTCACCATCGTCAACGAAGCGGGCGAAACCTCGAAGGAGTCGCTCATCATCAACCGCGATGATTTCTGGGCGAGCACGAGCAACAAGCAGCTCAATTTCCTCCAGCACATCTTCACCATCCTCAAGCAGCACGGCCGCGCCGCAGTCGTGTTGCCGGACAATGTCCTCTTCGAAGGCGGCGCCGGCGAAACCATCCGGCGCGCCTTACTCAAGCAGGCCGACGTGCACACGCTCCTGCGGCTGCCCACGGGCATCTTCTACGCGCAGGGAGTGAAGGCGAACGTCCTCTTCTTCGACCGCAAACCCGCGCAGGAAAAACCGTGGACGAGCAAGCTCTGGATCTACGACCTCCGCACGAACCTGCATTTCACCCTCAAGGAAAACACTCTGAAGCGCAGCGACCTCGACGACTTCGTTGTCTGCTACAATCCGAAAAACCGACACGAGCGAAAGCCCACCTGGTCAGAGAAAAACGAGAAAGGTCGCTGGCGCGCCTACAAATACGAAGATCTGATAAAGCGCGACAAAATCAACCTCGACATCTTCTGGCTAAAAGACGACGCCCTGGAGGACTCCGCCAATCTTCCCGCCCCCGAGGTGATTGCGGCAGATATTGTGGAGGATTTGGAAGCTGCACTCCAGCAGTTCGCCGCCATCGCACAAGACTTGAAAAAATGACTTCCGACCTCCCCCTGGCGCGCCGTAGCTTTATGCGAAGGGGGCAAGCCGCCCTCGCCCAGTTCCCCGAGATTGCAGTTGACCTCCTGAATTTTCCGCTTGGCTGAACCGACACGGCCACGTTAAATGGCTGGCGATGCCCCCGAGAACCCCAAAGTCTCCGGTCCAGAGTCTGCTGGGCCAACCTCCTTTCGGGTTGAACCCGAGCGTGAAACGAGATGCGGGGCGATCTTGAAGCGGGTGGCCTTTTGTCGCCCTACATCCGTTGAAGGACCGCTATGAAAGAGTTTGAGATCGCAACCAAAATTACGACGCCGCTGATGCTCGCGGCGTTAGTTCTCGTCGTTTTATTCGGCCTGTTTAAAGGGATTGCGGCGGTCAAGCAGCCGGGCGCGACTTTAAAAACATTGATCAGATGGGCATTCATTCTGGCCCTGGTGCTCGGCGTCTTGGCGAATGTTTCTTACCTCGTAATTGCCAGCTTCGGACGTGAAGTAAGACTGTCCGGAACAGTGCGAAATGAAAAAAATCAGCCGATTGCATTCGCGATTGTGGATCTAGGCGGCAAAAAAGGCCGGGCAATCACAGATGACTATGGCGGATTCGATTTGAGCGTGCCAGGAAGCCGGACCGCGAATAACTATCAACTGACGGTCACCGCCTCGGACTTTCTTTCGAAAATCGTCCCTGTCACTGCTGCTCAGGCGAAAGAACAGATCGAAGTTACCCTGAGTTACCCATCTTTTTCAGCGGACGACTTTGCCAAGGTAGAGCCTACGGCTTCCATAAGGCACTACCTCGGAAATCCTCAGGTTGTACTGATGGTAAATTTTTCTAATCCTGAGGCGCGTAAGGTGACCCTGGAGAACATCCTGCTCACGCTAATTTCCCCATCCGGTAAGACAATTCCGGTTGTCTTAGAAGGGATTTTCATGACGAACATGCCGTGGACTCCGATGTCCATCCCGATGATACAATTAGAGAAAGGTCAACTGTGGACTTTGAACTGCAGCTTCTGCAATCAAGACCAAGGAATGGCCGCTGTTTTAGTCAAGGCTCAGAAGGAGGTCCCATATCTAAGCGAAGTTCCGCAGCTGGGAGCCACCGTCTACTCGCAAAAGCTAGCCGAGGAGTTGCGTAGTTTTATGAAGACACGCATGATTTGGACCGCCGGTCAGTGGCGCGGACGTCTAAGTTGGTCAGTCGAGGGAAAGCCATTCGAACAAACCTTCGGTTTTGTGTTATCCAACGACGACATCAGCCGGATGTCCGCGATCACCAAGTATTACGAAGCCGGGCACGGTGTATATCCGGACTTGCGTTTTTCCGTGATTGCGGATGCCGATCCTTCAACGGTGATCTCCTTGCAAAAGCCGCCACCGACTGAAATAAAATAGTGTTGCTGCTGGTTACGGCCGACGAGTGTCGCTGCGCGGCCATGGGCGGATCGGCACGGTCCCGTTGCTATCCTAGCGAGGCGGCTACCGCGCTGAGCGGGGAGACCGGCTGGCAATCTCGGCGCTGATTGCAATCTCAAGAACATTGCAGCGACTTGATACTTGACCGCTTTGAGCGGTCAAGTGAAGAGCGATTGCGACAACATTACGTGCATTGTAAGCGGCTTACGGTATGCGTCCGTTCTGATCTCGGTGGCGCTTGGCCGGCGATCGAAATTCGTGTCCATCGTCGCGTGATCGGCGTCTAAATTTGTCCGCTTGTTTTTGGTCGCTATACGCGACTCACATACAGCGAGAATCGCGGGATCGATCAAAGGTCCCAGCGCCGTCTGGTCGCCGATGGTTTCCTCGCTTGCCGCTCTATGCGCGCTTGCTGATCGGCGGGGCGCTTGGCCTGGCGTACGGAATTATTTTCAGGCCGAGCCCATCGTCGCTTGTAGTTCGGAACACGGTATTTTTCTAGACAGAAGAATCGGACAGTTCATTATTCGGCTGTTCCTCATCAAAAAATCGACGGAAAAGTATCCCCTCACGGGAACCCTTGAATCTCAAGCGAAATCATGATTGAACCAACGGCCACCGAGCATCAAATCGCACCGATAGAACTGATGAATTATAAGTTGGAACGCGCCAAATATCGCTCAGAGATTTTCAAATGGATATCAATAGCAATTGGCGCCGCCGTATCATTCGCGGTGATCGACTATGGAAAGCTGCGACTTGAGCAAGCGCGCCTAGCTTCAGAGAACCAGCTCAAGCTGATTGAAGCCTACTCGAAGGCAACGGAAGCTGCCGATCCGGAAATTTGGAAACGTAAACTGGATGTGCTCAAGCTGTTCGCGACCGACGATTCGGTCCGAGATTGGGCCGATAGACAGCTCTCTGACATCAAGAATTTTGCCGCGCTCGATGCTCTCTACCGAGAGACACTCCGGACGGCGTCGCAAATAATTGATCCCTTAACTGTAAATGATCCAGAGCGCATCAAAGCGAGGCGACGATTTGAGCAGCTTTATTGGTCGGATTTACCTTTTGCGGGAGAGCCCGTCGAAGTGGAGAAGGCGATGCTCACTTTTCGAACCGCACTGGTCGCGACCGAAATGTTGGGGACAGATGCCAGCGCCTGGTCGAGCTTGAACGGTCATTTGATCGACCTTTCCGCGGCTTTAAGGAAGGCGACTCATGCTTCCTCGCAAGCGCCCAGTTCCTGATCGCCGCGAACGAAACGAATTCCCGAGTTCACAATCCAAAGCGCGCTAAGATCGGCACAGGGCCGGTCTGGGAGCGTAAACATGCGGGCGTCGAACTTGACGGCTTTAAGCCGTCTGTACGCCAGCGGCGCGCCGGAAGGCAGAGTGAAGCCGTTTTCCCGGCTTCCGGCAGCTCTCGGAGTTTGCCCGCATAGCCGGTATCGCGTAAGCAGGGTTACATGAATCATCTGCGCAAACTCGGCCTGCTGTCGTTTGTTTTTCTTGGGCTGGTGCTGGGATCGGGCAGCATTGGGGTGGCGGAAGAGAGCCGGGAAGATTCGGCAGAGGGGTTGCCGGAGCAGTATGCAGAGAATTATCTCGTAGTTCGCAGCACGATGTCGCAGGACAAGAAGTTTGCCGTCATTTATCCGACCCTGGAGTTTTCGGAGTCGAAGGAGGCGAAGAATTTTTTGGTCGCGCTCGAACCGTTCACCGTGCTGGCACCACTCCCCATCGCATTGGGAACATAAACGTGTGGGCATGGAACTTGACCGCTTAAAGCGGTCGAGTTTTAGCGCGATGGGACAAAACTACATGCATCGTAAGCCGCTTACGATGGATCGGATCGCTTCCGCAATCAGCCACGTCACGGTGAGGCGGGCGGACGGCGAAATGAGGCCGTTTCCCGGCTCCGGCCACTCTCGGCGTTTGCCCCGGAAGGAAGGCATCGCGTAAGCAGGGCAACATGAATCATCTGCGCAAACTCGGCCTGGCGTCGAATTCGCGAGTCATATCCTGACACATTGCCATGGGGGCGAACAAACTTGAGTCAGCATGCCGCCTTTCAAGCGCTTTGGGTGCAGTACGACCACATCCTGGCGCACGCCAGAGGCGGCAATAACAGTCCGGAGAATATGATAATCACCTGTGCGCCATGTAATTTCGGCCGTGGTGATTACACTTTGGCAGAAGTGGGCCTAGCCGATCCGAGAACACGCGAACCGATTCGGTCGGATTGGGACGGTCTCGAGCGGTTTCGGTGACCTGCCGATGCTTGGCGTCGCCGCTTTATGCTCGTCAGGAGGTTTATAACTGAACAAAATTGAATTATGGCGATGTGGATGGTTCGGGCTGGGTCCCACGGACAATATGAGCAGAAATTCCTCAGTGATGGCCGAATTTATCTAACCTGGGACGGCTTCGATGCGGATATATCAAAGCTGAATAATAAGCGTTCTCCGAAAGGAACTCGAAGCAGCATACCCCCTAACCAAACCAAACGTTCACGGCATTTGGACCGGTCAGATTTGGCGATTTGCTCATGAAATGCAGAAGGGTGATTTGATTGCTCTTCCGTCCAAAATCCAACGGGCCATTCACGTCGGCGAAATCGTTGGCGATTACGAGTTCGCGGGGGGAGGCCCAAATCCATTTTACCATTGGCGCAATGTTAAATGGATTGGTGAAGCGGTCCCGCGCGAGAATTTTGGTAAAGACATTCTCTTTTCCCTCGGCGGCTCGCTGCTTACCATTTGCCGAATCGATCGGAACAATGCGGAGAAGCGGATTAGGGCGATGCAGACGAGTGGATGGAAACCTGAGACGATCGCCGCAGCGAAGATTGGCCCGACGGAAGCCCCAAGCGACGTAGAAGACGCAACGCTGGAAATAGAGGAGCTCGCGAAAGACCAGATATCGCGGTTGATCTCAGCCAAGTTCAAGGGTCATGGCCTTGCGCGGTTAGTCGAAGGCATATTGAAGGCCCAGGGGTACACAACGTACCGGAGCCCCGAAGGCCCAGACTCTGGGATTGATATTCTCGCTGGAGCAGGGCCGCTTGGTTTCTCATCCCCCAAACTTTGCGTCCAGGTGAAATCGCAGGATATGCCGGTCGAATCAAAGACGTTGAACGAGTTGAAAGGCGCAATGTCGAGCGTGCACGCCACGGAAGGACTCTTCGTCTCTTGGAGTGGTTTTAAGAACACCGTGTATAGGCAAGCGCTCTCGAGCTTCTTTAATGTCCGCTTGTGGACACAGAAAGAACTCCTCGAAAACCTCTTTGCTCATTACGACGCTCTCGAACCCGAACTTCGCGCTGAACTCGCATTGAAGCGCATCTGGACCGAAGAGGAGGAATAGAGGCTCCGATGCACGCCGAGCCAATTTTTGACGCAAAACCCCCTTCGAATTCGTCGGGGTCACCCGGCGAAGAGAAGCTCGGCGGCTTGTATGTCGCCATAATAGTCGTAATCGCAGTCTGGGTCACTTTTTGGATCGCGATGGTTAAGGCTCCGTGGTTTCAACCACCCGCTGGCGAATTTTACGCTTCAAGGGGGCAATTCGGCGATATGTTCGGAGCGATCAACGCGTTGTTTTCTGCGCTGGCGTTTGCTGCGTTATTTTTCGCTACGTGGCTTCAGAAACGGGAGTTGTATTACCAGCGATTGCAGCTTGAAGGCCAAAAACAGGAGCTCCAGCAAACACGTGAGGTTTTTGAAAAACAGACGTTCGAAAACACATTTTTCCACTTAATAACGCTGCACCACGAAATCTTGAATGCCTCTACGGCGACAACGACGAATGACGCAGGGCTACCTAAAGAACTCAGGGGCCGAGACGCCTTCGAATTTTTCTATCGTCGATTGTTGGCATTGCGCGAACATAATACGAAACAGCATCCGTTTCCCGTCGATGTCGAGCTGGCCTACGACATCCTGCACCAATTCCATTCTTCTTCACTACGTCATTACTTTCGTCATTTGTATCACGTCGTAAAATTCGTTGATGAGAGCGGTGTCTCGCAAAAGCAGTTTTACGTCGACCTTTTGCGCGCGCAGCTCTCTACCAACGAACAGCTGCTTTTGTTTTACAACTGCGCGGTAGGCCGCGGCCGCGCGCGTTTTCTTTCGCTTGCATTAAAATATCGATTGTTCGACGAAATGCTCGAGGAGAATTTATTGGTCCCCAATCGGGATGGCAAACTCCCAGATACGGTTCTGACCGGCGCTCGGTGGCCGGTTGAGCGCCCTGTGACGATAAATTGAAGAAGGCGACAAGGGGTCAGAGCTTAGTATCAACATTCGAAAGCGAGTCGTTGATCGACTTTGGCCCGCATGAGGAGAGCGGAGGAGCAGTCGTATTACAAATCCGAGAGCTTGAAGATCTCGACGCGCTTACTCCAAGGCTTCCGCCGAAGCTTTGCTGTGGCGTGACAGGACGGCGTGGCAGGCGTTATTCCACGCCGGTCCCGCCTTTCTTGCCGGAGATGATGGCGGTTTATTGGCCGGGAGGGAAGTCGCCCAGGAAAGCGGCCTCGAAATCGTTGCTCGGCGCTAGGCGTCAGATTCGGAACATAAAATGAGCACGCATGGAACTTGAATGCTTTAAGCATTCAAGTCCGAGGGGAGGGACCCGGAGTTGGACGCCGACGAAACGCTGAGTTTGCCGGGTATCGCGCTATACGTGATCACGTATAGCATGAGTCAGAGGCCGGAGCCGATCACAAATCCGGGAGCTTGAAGATCTTGACCCGCTTACGCCAAGGCTACTTCTAAAGCGTTCGCGAGCAGGCGGCGTGGCAGGCGTTATTCCACGCCGGTGCCGCGATTCTTGCCGGAGATGACGCCGGGGTACTGGCCGGGAGGGAAGTCGCCCAGGAAAGCGGCCTCGAAATCGTTGCTCGGCGCTAGGCGTCAGATTCGGAAAATAAAATGAGCACGCATGGAACTTGAATGCTTTAAGCATTCAAGTTCACCGGGCGGAAGCATAGGTGGAGGCCGACAAACACTGAGTTTGCCGGGTATCGCGCTATACGTGGATCACATATTGCATGAGTCAGAGGCCGGAGCCGATCACAAATCCGGGAGCTGAAGATATTGACCCGCCTGCGCCAACGCTACTTCTAAAGCGTTCGCGAGCAGGCGGCGTGGCAGGCGTTATTCCACGCCGGTGCCGCGATTCTTGCCGGAGATGATGGCCGTGTATTGGCCGGGAGGGAAGTCGCCCAGGAAAGCCGCCTCAAGGTCGTTGCTCGGCGCTAGGCGTCAGATTCGGAAAATAAAATGAGCACGCATGGAACTTGAATGCTTTAAGCATTCAAGTTCACCGGTCGGACCCCGAAATGGACGACGACCGAAACGCTGAGTTTTCCGGGTATCGCGCTATACGGGAATCACGTATAGCATTAGTCAGAGGCCGGAGCCGATCACAAATCTGGGAGCTGAAGATCTTGACCCGCCTGCGCCAACGCTACTCCGAAAGCTTTCGCGAGCAGGTAGCGTGGCAGGCGTGTGAGATGTGACGAAATTACGTGACTGCAAACAAGCGGCCTAAGCTCGTTGCTTGGCGCGAGGCATCGGATTCCGAAAATAAAATGAGCACGCATGGAACTTGAATGCTTTAAGCATTCAAGTTCACCGGTCGGACCCCGAAATGGACGACGACCGA
>Ga0190275_10001272_pt1 | contig 18964 bp, 19 predicted proteins | sample Popmic550T_FD_133745 | JGI IMG/M metagenome (GOLD analysis project Ga0190275, IMG submission 133745) | Populus adjacent soil microbial communities from riparian zone of Yellowstone River, Montana, USA - 550 T | ecosystem: Environmental > Terrestrial > Soil > Riparian zone > Trees stand | place...
ACGACGCGGTCGGAATGACGATGGTGCCGACGAGGAACAACGCATAGGCGGCGACGAACGTGCGCCGGCGTCCGACGACGTCGCTGATCCGTCCGGCGATGGGCATGATCGCGACGAACGCGATCAGGTACGCGTTGACGACCCAGGCGAGGCCGCTCTGCGAGAAGCCGAGATCCTCCTGGATCGAGGGGAGCGCGACGTTCACAATCGTGACGTCGAGCACGATCATCAGCACGCCCGCGCAGAGCACGTACAGCGCGATCCAGCGGTCGCGATCGCTCGGAGTCGTGGATTCGGGTTCCATGGTGTCCATCTCCCGGTTGTGGCTCTCATGGGGGGATCGGAGCCGATGGCCGCGTCTCGACATCTCGCCGCGCAACGGTCTGCCGGTCACATGTCGAGACCGCGGTGGCGGCTCCGACTCATCGAATGAGTTGCCGCCACCGGAAGGAGCGAAGGACATGAAGTACGTACTGCTCGTGTACCAGGCGCCAGGCGCGTTCGACGCGCTGCCCGAGGAGGAACGCAACGCGCTGAGGGCCGAGTTCGACGCGTTCAGCGAGGAGCTCACCGCGTCGGGCGAGCTCATCGGCGGCGCTGGGCTGGCCGACGCGCCGAGCGGGAGGACGGTGCGGGTCCGGAACGGCGTCCCGGTGACCACCGACGGACCGTTCGCCGAGGCCAAGGAGCAGCTGGCCGGCTACTACGTGGTCGACTGCGAGAGCATCGACCGGGCCGCCGAGATCGCCGCCAGGGATCCTGCGTCGCGCCTCTGGGCGATCGAGGTGCGGGCCGTCATGCACGAGGCCGGGCAGGAGATGTGACCACCGACACCGGCGTCGAGGACCTGCTGCGCGGCCTCGCGCCGCAGGTGCTCGGCGTGCTCATCCGCCGCCACGGGCGATTCGACGCCTGCGAGGACGCCGTCCAGGAGGCCCTGCTGGCGGCCGCGGTCCAGTGGCGTGCCGAGGGCGTTCCCGAGAGCCCACGGGGCTGGTTGATCACGGTCGCGTCCCGTCGCCTGGCGGACGCGGTGCGCAGCGACGCGGCCCGCCGGCGCCGCGAGGACGCCGCCGCGACGCTCGAGCCGGAGGACGCGGCCGCCGCGCCCGCGCCCGGCGACGAGTCGCCGGCGGAGGAGGACGACACGCTGACGCTCCTGCTGCTGTGCTGCCACCCGGCGCTGTCGCCGGCGTCCCAGCTCGCGCTCACGCTCCGCGCCGTCGGCGGGCTCACCACGGCCGAGATCGCGCACGCGTTCCTCGTGCCCGAGGCGACGATGGCGCAGCGCATCAGCCGCGCGAAACAGCGGATCAAGGCCGCCGGCGCCCGGTTCGAGATTCCCGCCGACGCCGAGCGCACCGAGAGGCTGCGCGTGGTCCTGCACGTGCTGTACCTGATGTTCAACGAGGGCTACACGGCCAGCTCCGGCCTCCAGCTCCAGCGCGCGGAGCTGACGCGCGAGGCGATCCGCCTGACCCGCGCCGTCCGCGAACGGCTCCCGGACGACGGCGAGGTGGCCGGGCTGCTCGCGCTGATGCTCCTCACGGACGCGCGCCGTCCGGCACGCACCGGACCGGACGGCGCGCTGATCCCGCTCGCCGAGCAGGACCGGCGGCGGTGGGACGCGGACGCGATCCGCGACGGGATCGCGTTGATCACCGCGACGCTGGCACGAGGCCCGGTCGGCCCCTACCAGCTCCAGGCCGCGATTGCCGCCGTCCACGCCGAGGCCGCGCGCGCCGAGGACACCGACTGGAAGCAGATCGTCGCGCTGTACACGCTGCTCGAGCGCTTCACGCCCAATCCCATGGTCACGCTCAACCACGCCGTCGCGGTCGCGATGGTGCACGGCCCGCGCGCCGGCCTGGACCTCCTCTCGACCCTCGACGGCGACGAGCGGCTCGCTGAGCACCATCGCCTCGACGCGGTCCGCGCGCACCTGCTCGAGATGGCCGGCGACGTGGCGGCGGCGCGGGCCGCCTACCGAACCGCTGCGCGGCGGACGACGAGCCGGCCCGAGCGCCGCTATCTGGAGGCCCGGGCGGCCCGGCTCGCGGTCCGCGAGAGCGCGGCGCGGTGACGCCGGCGCGCGTCAGCGCGTCCCCTCGACCGGTGCCACCGCCGGCGCCGGCGAGACGTGCGGTCGGATGCGCCGCCCCGGAAGCGCCGCACCCGCGATCGCGCCCGCGAGCGAGAGCAGTGCGGCGACGCCGATGGCCGGCGCGAAGCCGTCGCTGAAGTCCTGCGGGGACACGTAGCTCCCGGCGCCGGCGAACACGGCGACGAGGATCGCGACCCCGAACGCGGCGCCGAGCTGGCGCATCGTGGTGAACGTGCCGGCGGCGCGTCCGATGTGCTCGGGCGCGACGGCGCCGACCACCGCGCTCTGCGACGGAGGGATGGCCATCGACGCGCCGGCGCCGGCGACGATCAGCGGAGCGACCATCTGGGCGTAGGCGACGCCGGGCTCGGCGACGAGGGCGAGCCAGGCCATGCCGATCGCCTGCAGCAGCAGCCCGCCGGCGATGAGCGGCCGCTCCCCGACGCGGCCCACCGCCGCACCCGCGACGGGCGCGATCACGAACAGCGTGGCCGTCCACGGCAGGAGCCGGATGCCGGCGTCGAGCGGGCCGTGGCCCTGCGCGGTCTGCAGGAACTGCGCCATGAAGAACACCGCGCCGAACAACGCGGCGGTCATGAGGAAGCCGGCCGCGTTGCCCGCGGCGAAGGCGCGCGACCGGAACAGGCGCATCGGGAGCATCGGCTCGCGGACGCGCAGCTCCCATGCGACGAAGCCGGCGAGCAGCGCGAGCCCGCCGGTCAGCGCGGCGAGCACCTCGGCGCTCCCCCAGCCGAGCGAGTTGCCGCGGACCAGCCCCCAGACGAGCCCGAACGCGGCGCAGGTGATCAGCGCGAGGCCGGGGACGTCGAGGCGGGCGGGCGGCCCCAGGCTCTCGCGCATATGCCGGAGGCTCAACGGGATCAGGGCGAGCCCGAGCGGGACGTTGAGCCAGAAGATCCACTGCCAGGCGACCCCCTCGGTGATCGCTCCGCCGACCACCGGGCCGCCGAGCACAGCGAGGCCGGTCACGCTGCTGAAGATGCCGAGCGCCGTCGCGCGGCGCTCGGGCGGGAAGGCCGCGCTCAGCAGCGCCAGGGCGAGCGGCAGGACCAGCGCGGCGCCGGAGCCCTGGAGCGCGCGCGCCGCGATCAGCCAGCCGGCGCCCGGCGCCAGCGCGCACGCCGCCGAGGCGGCGCTGAACAGCGCCACGCCGGCCACGAACAGCCGCCGGCGCCCGAGCCGGTCGCCGAGCACGCTGGCGGTCATGAGCAGCACCGCGAACGTGAGCGTGTACGCGTTGACCGTCCACTCGAGAGCCTCGAGCGAGGCGTGCAGATCGACGCGGATCGAGCTGAGCGCCGTCATGACGACGAGCGCGTCGAGCGCGACCATCAGCGAGGCCAGCGACGTGAGCGCCAGCACCCACGTCCGGGCCGATCGCGAACTGCTCAGCGTTGCATCCATCGCCGTGACCTCCATGAGGGCTCGAAGTTGCCGGTGTGCGTCGAGACACCGGCTCCGTCGCGAACCCACCGATGAATTCGCCCCGCCGCCGGTGTCATAAGTGGCGATGCACAATCCACCGACGCAGCTTCCGAAGGCCCGGCGGGGGCTGGCTCGTGCACGGGCGGGCGACGAGGCCGCGTTCCGCGAGCTGACCGACCCGTACCGGCGGGAGCTCCACGTGCACTGCTACCGGATCCTGGGCTCGTTCCAGGACGCGGAGGACGTGATGCAGGAGACGATGCTGGCCGCCTGGCGCGGCCTACACAGCTTCGAGGAGCGGGCGTCGCTGCGCGCGTGGCTGTATCGCATCGCGACCAACCGCTGCCTCAACGCGCTGCGCGACGGCGGCCGCCGGCCCGAGGCGCACCGCGCCGTCCTGCCGCTGTCCTTCGAGCCGCCCGAGCCGACCCGCCTCGGCGAGCCGCTCTGGCTCGAGCCCTACCCGGACGCACTGCTCGAGGGCGTCGCGGACGTGGCCGCCGGGCCGGAGGCCCGCTACGAGACGAAGGAGGCGGTCGCGCTGGCGTTCGTCACGGGGCTCCAGCGGATGGCGCCCCGCCAGCGCGCGGTCCTCGTGCTCCGCGACGTCCTCGGCTTCGGGGCGGCGGAGGTCGCGGAGATGCTCGACAGCACCGAGGCCTCCGTGAACAGCGCGCTGCAGCGCGCACGGGCGACGCTCGACGCGCGCGCTCCGGCGGACCGCGCACGCGCGCCGCTTCCCGGCTCCGCGCGCGAGCGCGAGCTCGTCGCCCGCTTCGCCGAGGCGTTCGAGCACGACGACGTCGACGGCGTCATCGCGCTGCTCACCGACGACGCGTGGGTCACCATGCCGCCCGAGCCGTACGAGTACCAGGGCACCGCCGCGATCGCGCGGTTCCTCCGCGATCGCGTCGCCGCGCGCGCCGGCCGGCGTGTTCGCCTCGTGCCGACGCGCGCCAACGGCCAGCCTGCCTTCGGGCACTACATCGAGGACGCGCACGCGCCGGTCGCGCGCTTCAGCGGGCTGCTGGTGGTCAGCTTCGAGGGCGAGAGGATCTCCGCGCTCACGCGGTTCGGCGACACCGGCGTGCTCGCTCGCTTCGGCCTGCCGCGCACGCTGCCCTGGTAGGCGCGCACGCGCGCGGCGCCGCTCAGCGGTGCCGGACGCCCTGGCAAGCATCCGAAGCGCTCGACCAGCGCCACGTCGGCGCCCGCCCGGGCCGCGGCGAGCGAGGCCGCGAGGCCGCTGGGCCCGGCGCCCACGACGAGGACGTCCGTGCGATGGACGACGGCGACCTCGCGGGCCGGCTCGATGATGTGGTCGGTCAGCCCGGGCGGCGACGCGCGGGGCCGCGGGCCCCGTGCCGGCACGATGGGTTATGGTCGCCGTCATGCCAATCGGAGCCGCCGCTCTGCACCCCTGTACAGCGGGGGCCGGTCATGGGAACCCTGCGCGGCGGCGATGACCTCCACGTAGAGCAGCTCGTCAAAGAGCAACGAGCGCTGCGCCGCGTGGCCACCCTCGTGGCGGAGGGCGCTGCGGCCGAGGACGTGTTCGCGGCGGTCGCCGAGGAGGTCGCCGAGGTCCTGCGCGTGCCGCACGTCAGCATCCTCTGCTTCGAGTCCGACGGCACCGCCACGGAGCGCGTCCGCTTCTCTCCAGAGGGGACAGTGGTCGAGGTGGGGACCCGCTGGCAGCTGGACGGCACCAACGTGGTCGCGCAGGTGCTCGAGTCCGCCCAGCCCGCGCGCATCGACGACTACAGCGGATTGATCGGCGAAGTCGCCGAGACCGTGCGCCGCGCCGGGATCCGTTCGACGGTCGGCAGTCCGATCGTCGTGGCGGCGCGCCTCTGGGGCGCCATGGTCGTCTCGTCCCTGGAGCCCCACGTGCTGCCGCCCGGCACGGAGGCCCGCCTGGCCGAGTTCACCGAGCTTGTCGCGACGGCGCTCGCCAACAGCGAAGCGGGGGACGAGATCCGGCGGTTGGCCGACGAGCAGGCCGCACTGCGGCGGGTCGCGACGCTCGTTGCACGCGGGATGGCGCCGGAGCCGGTCCTCCATGCGGTGGCCGACGAGGCAGCCGCGCTCCTGGGCTGCGACACCGCCGCGATCGTCCGGTTCGAGGGCGACGGGACGGCCACCGTGGTGGGCGCGCACAAAGCGCGCCGCACGCCTGGCACGCGCTTCGAGCCCGACCCGGCCTACATCCTCGTCACCGTGCGCGCGACCGGGGACGCGCACCGGTTCGACACGAACGATCCGGCGGCCGCCGACATGCCCGAGCCCGTGCGGGCAGAGGGCATCCGCTCGGCGCTCGCGAGCCCGATCGTGGTCGACGGCGCGCTCTGGGGCGCGATCACGGTCGCATCGCTCGAGCGTGCGCTCGCGGCGCGCACGGAGCACCGGCTGGCGGACTTCACGGAGCTGGTCGCGACCGCCATCTCGAACGCCCAGGCGCGCGAGGATCTCGGCCGCCTGGCCACCGAGCAGGCCGCCCTGCGGCGGGTGGCGACGCTCGTCGCTCGCGAGGCGTCGCAGACCGAGGTCTTCACGGCGATCGCCGGGGAGACGGGACAGCTGCTCGGCACCGAGGACATCCGGATGTACCGCTACGAGGATGACCACAGCGCCGTGGTGGTGGGCGCCTGGGGCTTCGACGATTTCCTCCCGGTGGGCTCTCGGCATCCGCTGGGAGGCAGGAACAGCGCCTCGGTCGTGTTCCGGACCCGGCGCCCGGCGCGGATCGACGACTATGCGACGACGGCGAGCGGCTCGATCGGCGACACCGCGCGCACGAGCGGTATCCGCTCCGTCGTCGCCACGCCGATCCTGGTGCAGGGCCGGCTCTGGGGGGCGATCGCGGTGGGGACGGGTCGCGCCGCGCATCTCCCGCCTGATACCGAATACCGGCTCGGTCAGTTCACCGAGCTGATGGCGACCGCGATCGCGAACGCCCAGGCGCGCGAGGACCTCCATCGCCTGGCGGCCGAGCAGGCCGCGCTGCGGCACGTGGCGACCCTCGTCGCGCGCGAGGCGTCCCAGGCCGAGGTCTTCACGGCGATCGCGGAGGAGAGCGGGCGCCTGCTCGGCACGGAGGTGACGCGGATGCTGCGCTACGAGGACGATCGCGCCGCCGTGGTGGTGGCGAGCTGGGGTCTGGGAGGCGTCCTGCCGACCGGCTCTCGCGTCTGCCTCGAGGACGAGGGCGTGACCTCGCGCGTGTTCCGGACCGGGCGGCCGGCGCGAGCCGACCAGGTGACGCTGACGGGGACCCACGGGGAGATGGCGCGCTCTGCGGGCGTTCGCTGGGTCGTCGGCACGCCGATCGTGGTCGAGGGCCGGCATTGGGGCGCCATGACCACCGGAACGACGCAGGAAGAGCCCCCGCCGCCGGACACCGAGTCGCGCCTCGGGCAGTTCACCGAGCTGATGGCGTCCGCGATCGCCAACACCGAGTCGCATGCCCGGGCGGACCGGCTCACGGAGGAGCAGGCCACGCTCCGGCGCCTGGCGACGCTCGTCGCGAAGGAGTCGCCGCTCGAGGAGGTGTTCGCGAACGTCGCCGAGGAGGTGGCGAACACGCTCGGCGACGTCGACTGCGTGCTGTGGAGCGACGGCCGCGACGGGACCGCGACCGCGGTCGCCACCCGGACCGCGGTCGCCGTTCGAACCGCCGGCGTCGCGGCCGGCGCCCACGTCGGCATGCGGCTGGTGCTCGACGAGGAGTCGGTCACCGCGATGGTGCTCCGCGACGGCCGGCCGCACAGGATCGGCGACTACTCCTCGCTTACGGGAAGCATCGCCGAGCGCGCCGATGAGCTGGGGATCCGCGCCGCGGTCGGCTGTCCGATCGTGGTCGGCGGGCGAACGTGGGGGGCGATGATGGTCGCGACCTACGAGGCCGGGTCGTTCGGACCCGGGACCGAGGCGCGCGTCGCCCGGTTCAGCGACCTCGTGGCCACCGCCATCGCCAACGCCGAGGCACGCGCGGAGGTGGAGCGGCTCGCCGACGAGCAGGCCGCGCTGCGGCGCGTGGCGACGCTGGTCGCGGAGCGCGCGGCGCCAGGGGCGGTCCTCGACGCCGTCGCCGCAGAGATGCAGGCCCTCCTGAACGCCGATCAGGTCGCGCTGAACCGCTTCGAGGCCGGCGAGGAGATCCTGGTGCTCGCGCATCGCGGCCTGGACGCCGCGCGGACGCCCGTGGGCACGCGCGTGAGCCACGCGGGCGAGAACGTGACGGCGACGGTGCGGCGCACCGGGAGGCCCGCCCGGATGGACGACTACGAGAAGACGGGCGGCCCGCTCGCGGAGCTCGCGCGGGCCACGGGCCTGCGCTCGAGCGTCTCGGCGCCGATCGTGGTCGAGGGTGAGCCGTGGGGCCTGATCACGGCGAGCTGGAAGAGCGACCAGGCGCCTCCGGCCGACACCGAGGAGCGGGTGACGAAGTTCGCCGACCTCGTGGGCACGGCCATCGCGAACGTGGAGGCCCGTGCGGAGGTGGAGCGCCTGGCCGCCGAGCAGGCGTCGCTGCGGCGCGTGGCGACCCTCGTGGCGGAGGGGGCGGAGCCGGCGGCGGTCTTCGACGCGGTGTCGGCGGAGATGGAGGCGCTGCTCGGCGCCGACCAGGTCTCGCTCGCGCGCTACGAGCCCGGCGACGAGGTGACCGTGGTCGCCCATCGAGGCTCGGGCGCGCGGCGGTTGCGGCCGGGATCGCGGCTGAGCCTCGAGGGCCAGAGCGTGACGGCGACCGTGCGGCGCACCGAGGCCCCGGCCCGGCTCGAGGACTTCCAGCGCGCGGATGGCCCGATCGCAGCCGTCGTGCGTGCCATGGGGATGCGCGTGAGCGTCGGAGCGCCGCTCGTCGTCGACGGCCGGCTGTGGGGCGTCATCACGGCGCGCTGGACCCGCGAGGCGTCGCCGCCCGCCGAGACCGAGCAGCGGATGGCCCGCTTCGCCGAGCTGCTCGACACCGCGATCGCGAACGCCGACAGCCGCGATCAGCTCACCGCCTCGCGCGCCCGTCTGCTCACCGCGGGCGACGACGCGCGCCGCCGGGTGGTGCGGGACCTGCACGACGGCGCCCAGCAGCGGCTGGTGCACACCATCATCGCGCTGGAGCTGGCGCACACCGCGGTCCTCACAAACGACGGCGAGGCCGGCGACCTCGTCGGCGAGGCGCTGAAGCACGCGAAGCAGGCGAACGCCGAGCTGCGCGAGCTGGCCCACGGGCTCCTCCCGGGCGTCCTCACCAACGGCGGCCTGCATGCCGCGCTCGGCACGGTCGTGGCGCGCATCGACCTCCCGGTCGACGTCGACGTCCGGCTCGACCGCTTCCCGGCCGAGATCGAGGCCAGCGCGTACTTCATCGCCGCCGAGGCCCTCACCAACGTCGTCAAGCACGCGCAGGCCGGGCGCGCGGCGGTCAGCGCGTCCATCGAGGACGGAACGCTGCGCCTGGAGATCCGTGACGACGGGATCGGCGGCGCCGACGCCGGCGGTCACGGGCTCGTGGGCCTGCGCGACCGGGTGACCGCGCTGGGCGGGCGGCTCGAGATCGAGAGCCCGCCGGGGGGTGGGACGCTCCTGGCGGCCGCGCTGCCGCTGCCGGCCGGTAGCTCCCGCCGGCCCTAGTCGCCGCCTTCGACGGCGCGCAGCCGGGGCGCGGGAGCCTCGCCGGCGCCGTCGAGCTCGGCGGAGAGCGCCTCGCTCTCGAACTCGGCCAGCGCCTGCTCGCACGCCGCCACCGCCGCATCGGCGTCGCCGGCGCCGGGCGCGTCGAAGTAGTCGCGGGCCTGGATGGCGGCGAGCCATCGCTGCAGGCGGGCCAGCTCGGCGTCGGATTCCTCGAGCTCGGTGTACGTGGCCCGGCCTCGCCGGCGCTCGTGCGCGAGCTCCTCGTGGAACTGGCCGGTGGTCTCGATGAGCTCGCGGTACTCGTCGGTGCGCTCGCGCTGGAAGCCGTCGACGAGGGCCGCCTCCTGTCCGGTGTCCGTGATGGCGATGCGCAGCACCTCGCCCTGACCGCCCTCCGTCCGCAGCCGGGCCACGACGCGGGTGGCGGCCCGGCGCGTCTTCGCGGTGGCTGGGAGGAGGCACACGGACTGCTGCAGGTAGTGGGCGCCGAGGCTGCGCAGGTTGCGCCACGCGTAGACCCGGAGGGTCGACGACTGTCCTCCCGGCGCCGAGACGGTGATCAACAGCCAGTTCCGGGCCACCCCGCCATCCTACGGGCACGTCCCGCGGTGCTGCGCACGCGACGTATCATCCGTTTCATCGTGGGCGCAACGACGGAACCCGCACGCCTCGGCTCCGCCGGTCGCCCCGCGTATGCGGAGCCGGTGAGCGAGATGTGGGGCGCGCTCGACACGCGCCCGGAGGGCCTGACCGGCGAGGAGGCGGCGGCCCGGCGGCCGCCCGAGACCGTGCGCCACGAGCGCAGCCGGACGCTGCTCGTGCTCGAGGAGGTCGCGGAGTCGGTCATCGAACCGCTCCAGCTGCTGCTGGTCGTCGTCGGCGTGCTGTCGCTGATCTTCGGCGAGTTGCGCGATGCGATCGCGATCTTCGTGGTCGTCGGCATCGTCGCGGCGGTCGAGGCGATCTCCGAGGTCCGCGCGAAGCGCGCGCTCCGCGCACTGCGCGATCTGAGCGCGCCGGGCGCTCGGGTGCGCCGCGACGGCACCGTGCGGACCGTGGCGCCCGCCGCGCTCGTGGTCGGCGACGTGCTCGTGCTGGACACCGGCGATCTGGTCGCCGCCGACGCTCGGGTGACCCGGGCCGACGGGCTGGCGGCCTCCGAGTCCGCGTTGACCGGCGAGGCCACCAGCGCGGCGAAGGGGACCACGCCGGTGCCGGTCGACGCGCCGCTGGCCGACCGCTCGTCGATGGTCTACGCCGGCACCGCGGTCGTGGCCGGCGCCGGGGAGGCGGTGGTGGCGGCCGCCGGTGAGGAGACCGAGATCGGCCGGCTCGGCCGGCTGGTGGCCGAGGTCCACGAGCCGCCCACTCCGCTGCAGCGCGTGATGGGCGAGCTCGCGCGCGTGGCCCTGATCATCGCCGTCGCGTGCTGCGTGATCGTGCCGCTGATCGGCGTGCTTCGCGGCCAGCCGCTCCGCGAGATGCTGCTGAGCGGCCTGACGCTGGCGTTCGCGACGATCCCCGAGGAGCTGCCGATCCTCGTCACGGTGCTGGTCGCGATCGGCGGGCTTCGCCTCGCGAAGTCCGGCGTGCTGCTGCGCAAGCTGCGCGCGGCGGAGGCGGTCGGGGCGATGACGGTGCTGGTCACCGACAAGACCGGCACGATGACCGAGAACCGCCTGAGCGTCGACCGCGTCGTGGGCGACCGGGACCGGCTCGTCGATGTCGCGCTCGCCGCGCACGGCGGGGCCGCGACGCAGGACCCGGTGGACCGCGCGCTCGGCGCGGCCGGCAGTCCGGCGGCCCGGACGGGGGATGTGCGGCGCTTCCCCTTCGACCCGCTCCGTAGGCGCGAGAGCGCCGCGTGGCGCGAGGGCGACAGGGTGTGGCTCGTCGTCAAGGGCGCGCCGGAGTCGGTGATCGAGGTCTGCGCGATGGACGACGGCGAGCGGCAGCGCGTCGTCGCGGCGGTCGAGCGCCTTGCCTATGACGGCCTGCGGGTCATCGCGGTCGCCGAGCGCCACGCCGACGGGGTCCCGGGGGACGCCGGCGCCGGGGAGCGCGACCTGAGCTACCTCGGCCTGATCGCCTTCCGCGACCCGCTGCGCGACGGGGTGCCCGACGCGGTGGCCCGGCTCGCGGACGCCGGTGTGCGGACGATCGTCGTCAGCGGCGACCATCCGAGCACGGTCGCGGGCGTCGCCCGCTCGGCCGGGCTGTACGACTTCGAGCTGTTGCTGGGCGGCGCCGGGTTCGAGCGGCTCGGCGACGACGAGCTCGCGGACAAGTTGCGCGAGCCGCTGGTCCTGGCGCGCGCCACTCCGGAGGACAAGCTCCGCCTCGTCCAGCTCCTCCAGCGCGAGGGCGAGGTCGTCGCCGTGACCGGCGACGGCGTGAACGACGCGCCGGCGCTGGCGGCGGCCGACGTCGGGATCGCGATGGGCGCGCGCGGCACCGACCTCGCCCGCGAGGCCGCCGACCTGGTGCTCACCGACGATGCGTACCCGACGATCGTGACAGCGGTCGCGGGCGGTCGCGGACTGGCGGCCCAGCTGCGGCGCGCCGTCGCGTTCTACCTCGGCGCGAAGGCGGCCCTCGTAGCCGTGATCGCGCTGCCGCTGGCGGCGGGGCTGCCGTCGCCGTTCGGCCCCGCGCAGATCGTCCTGCTCGAGCTGTTCATGGACATCGGCGCGTCCGTGGCCTTCGTCTCCGAGCCCGCCGCGCCCAGAGCGATGGACCGTCCGCCGCGGGACCCCTCCCAGCGGTTCCTCGATCGCGCGCAGATCGGCGCGACCGTGCTGACGGCGCTGGCGCTGACCGCCGCCGTCCTGCCGGCCTACGTGATCGTCTACGAGGTCGCGGGGGCCGCGACCGGGACCGCGGCCGCGGTGGCGGCCTGGCTCGTCGCGCACACCGCGATCGCGTGGACCCTGCGGACGCGGCCGGGGCTTCCGCTGCGCGCCAACGTGGCCTTCCCGGCGTGGGCGCTGGTGGCCGCGCTCACCGCCGCGGTGTTCGCCTTGACGCCCGTCGGCGAGGTGGTCGGCATCGAGCCGCTGACCGCCGCCGGACTGGCGGTCACGCTCGCGGTCGCGGCGGCCGGCGTGGCGGTGGCCGCCGTCGGGCGGCGGGCTCTCGCCCTTCCCGAGCGTCTGTGACGAAGAGCCCGCACTCCTCGAGCGTGGTGCACGTGCAGTCGCCGGCGGCGACCAGCCACGCCCTGGTGGTCTCGGCGCGGGCGATGACCGCGTCGACCTCGGCGAGCTTGCGGGCGGCGAGGTCACGCAGGGTCTCCGAAGGGGCGCCGGCGTCGCTGCGCTCGATCAGCTCCCGCGCGTCGTCCAGCGTGAAGCCGGCCCGCTTGGCGATCTCGAGGACCTCGAGGCGGCGGACCGCGTCCGGCCCGTAGCGGCGCTGCCCGTGCTCGCGGGGCGGCTCGGGGAGCACGCCGACGCGCTCGTAGTAGCGGATGGCGGACGGGTTGAGGCCGAAGCGGCGGGCGAGCCGGCCGATGGTGAGGGCATCGTCCGCCGGGCTTGACTTCAACCCGGGTTCAGGCTGCACAGTGGTCTCATGTCCTCTCACCTTCCCATCGCCTGCTCCCTGGGCCCGGCCGAGCTCCCGGCGCGCCGGGCCGAGATGATCGACCTCGGGCGCGCCGCGCTCCTCGACGCCCGGCTGAGCCCCGCCCGCGCCCAGCTGCGCTTCGCCGCCACCGACGGGGTCCGCGAGCGCGTGGCCGCGTTCGCGGCCGCCGAGGCGGAGTGCTGCCCGTTCCTCACCATGCGGGTCACCGGCGAGCCCGGCGTCGTGCTCCTGACGGTCGACGCGCCCGAGGGGGCCGGCGCCGTCCTCGCCGAGCTCGTCGAGAGCTTCCGCGGCCGCGCCACCTAGGCCTCCGCGTCGAGCTCGGCGACGAGCGCCTGCACACGGCGGGCGATGTCGTCGCGGGTTGCGCGGACGTCGTCGACCGCGCGGCCCTTCGGGTCCTCGAGCTCCCACTCGACGTAGCGCTTGCCGGGGATGAAGGGGCACGCGTCGCCGCAGCCCATCGTCACGACGACGTCGGCCTGCTCGGCGAGCTCCCGGGTGAGCCGCCGCGGCTTGCGGTCCGCGAGCTCGATGCCGAGCTCACGCATGACCTCGACGACCGGCGGGTGGACGCGGCCGCCGGGGTCGGCCTCGCTGCCCGCCGAGAGCGCGCGGTGGCGCCCGCCCGCCGCGCGCTCGAACAGCGCCGCGCTCATCTGCGAGCGCCCGGCGTTGTGCAGACAGACGAACAGCGCGGTCGTCACGGCTTGCGGGCGCGGACGATCGCCGACCCCGCGTGCGCGTGCACGCGGTGGGTCTCGCGGATCTCGATGTCGGCGAGGCCGGCGGCCGCCAGCGCGGTCCGGAACTCGTCCTCGGTCAGCGCACCCGCGATGCAGCCGGTCCAGGCCGCCATGTCGGCGCGCGTGGCCGCGTCCATGTCGACCGAGGCGTCGGGCAGCGGGATGGCCTCGATGTAGCCTTTGACGAACTCGGCGTTCGGCACGCCGGCCGCGGCGGGGTTGGCGCGCGCGACCGCGAGCATCTCGTCGGTCATGTCCAGGCCGATCGCTCGACCGGCATCACCCACCCGGCGGGCGCTGATGAGGACGTCGGCGCCGGCGCCCGAGCCCAGGTCGAGCACGGTCTCGCCGGGGTGCAGGTCGGCCACGGCGGTCGGAACCCCGCAGCCGAGCGACGCCTGCACCGCACCATCTGGAGCGCCGTCGGTCTCGTCGTAGAGCGAGCCGCCGAAGACGGTCGCCGGGCCGCAGCCGCAGTCCGCCTCCTGCTCTCCGTCGATGGCGTGCGCGCCCGCGGCGTAGCGCTCGCGGACGGCCTCGCGGATGTCGGTCAGTTCAGCCATGACCTCAGCTCCTCCAGGGCGCCGGCGGGGACGGAGTAGTAGGCCCACCTGTGGCGCCGCTCGACCTCGACCAGGCCGGCGTCCACGAGCTTGCCCATGTGATGCGAGAGCGTCGACTGCGGGACGTCGAAGAGCGGCGCGAGCTCGCACTGGCACAGGGGTCGGCCGTGGCGGCGCAGGACGTCGAGGAGGTTGACCCGCATGGGCTCGGCCAGCGCCTTGGCGACCGCCGCGAGGCGCTCGGCGTCGAGGCCGGGGTCGAGCCCGGTCGACGGGCCGCAGCACGTGGCGGCGGAAGGACCGACGGGAAGGGGAAGCGCGGCGCTCATATCGATGACCTTCGATGTGAGCGAGACTTTATCGGATGTGAGGGCTTCCCGTGCGAACCTCCTGGACACGGCCACGCCCACACCCGACCGAGTGGAGCTCTGTGATGGGATTCCTTGACCGGCTGTTCGGCAGAAGCGAGGAGCCCGCCCGGCGGGTGGAGGACGTTCCGCCGGCCGCGCCCGCCGCCGACGAGGACGAGCGAGCGATCGAGCGCTACCGCTATCTGCTGCGCACGGCGCCGCCGGAGCAGATCGAGCAGGCCCACGCCGAGGCGTTCTCCAAGCTCACGCCCGAGCAGCGGCGCCAGGTGCTCTCCGACCTCTCGGACACGGTGCCGCCGCAGGAGCGCGCGGCGAGCGACGACCCGCGCGACCTCGCGCGGATGGCGACCCGCGCCGAGGTGCGCCGGCCGGGGACGCTCGAGCGCTCGCTCGGCCGCGGCGGGCCGGGGCTCGGCGGCATGGTGGCCGGCGGCCTGCTGGCGAGCGTCGCCGGCGCGTTCATCGGGACGGCGATCGCGCAGGCCATGTTCGACGACGGCGGAGCGGACGGCGGTGACGGCGGCGACGGCGGCGGAGATGCCGGTGGGGACGCGGGCGGCGACACCGGTGGCGACTTCGGCGGCGGCGGCGACTTCGGCGGCGGAGACTTCGGCGGGGGCGACTTCGGCGGGTTCTGAGGCGGGCGGGACGACCGCGGAAGGACTCGCCGAGCGGGTCCCGGGACTGGCGGCGAGCGGTCGCGTCGGGGAGGCTGGGCAGGACACCTGCCGACCCGCCAAGGAACCCGCGCATGGCCACCCTCGACGGAATCCACCACCTGACCACCCTCACCGCCGACCTCGATCGCCTGATCGGCTTCTACGAGCGCGTCTTCGACGCCGAGGTCACGCTCGACCTGGAGGAGGAGGGCCTCCGCCACGCCTTGATCGCGATCGGCCCGAACACGTTCCTGCACCCGTTCCAGGTCCCCGGGGTCGAGGTCCCGCAGCACCACATCCCGATGTTCGAGCGCGGGCGGATGGATCACATCGGCCTCAATGCCGCCGATCAGGAGTCGTTCTACGAGGTGCGCCGCCGGGTGATGGCCGAGGGGGCAAGCGACGGACTCGTCTCGGACATGGGGCCGTTCCTCAGCTTCGGGTTCGTCGACCCCGACGGCGTCGGGCACGAGGTGATGTGGACGAAGCCGGGCGCGTCCTCCGCGAACACCCTCAAGCGCACCGAGTGGACGGTCGTGGCGGACGCGGGCGCCACGCGGTAGCGACGCCGGGTCAGCCCTCGCGCGGCCGGGCGCGGGGGTGCTCGCGCACGATCTGGCGGCGCAGCGCCTCGGTGCCGGCCGCGAGCAGGGCGATCAGCACGAGCGCCGTCCCCGGGCCGCGGGTGGCGCCCGTCGGCCCGACGACGATCAGCAGCACCGCGATCACGGCCAGCACCGCGTAGACGACGACGGCCTCGTGCGCGTACCGGGCGAGCTTGCCGCGGATCGCCACGGCCCGCTCCGAGGGCCCCGCGAGCCACGTGCCGGCCACCAGCACGGCGCCGTAGACGATCGTCGCGATCGCCACCTCGCGCAGCAGCGTGGTCGAGATGCCCCACGCCGCCTCGGCGGCGGGGCGCACCGCGTCCGGCGGCGCCAGGCCGTCGAGGACGGGGCCGCGGGCGAGCCAGCGGACGAGCAGTGCGCCGATCCCCGCCACCAGCAGCCCGATCCCGTAGGCCTGCAGCACCTCGCGGCGCCGGTCGGCCACGAACGCCAGCGTGGCGCCGATCAGGCCCAGCGAGAGCACGACGAGGATGACCGGCAGCCCCTTGAGGCCCCGCACGACGTCCTGGGCGGTCTCGAGCTGGCCGGAGCGCAGGATCGTGATCTCGCCCGCGCCCTCTGGGATGGAGCCCGCCAGCCCGCGCCCGATCCCCACCCGGTCGGTGACCTGCCCGATGAGGTCGCCGACGTCGAGCACCACCAGCCCGCCCTGGGTCGAGACCACCGTCCCTCCGCCCTCCATCACGCGCACGAACTCGGCGTGCGCCGAGCGGTTGGCGTCCGTCCACGCCGCCTGCGCCGCGGGCTGGGCGAGGACCTGCGCCACGCCGCGCTTGGCGACGTCGCTCAGGCCGCCGGTCGCCTCGTCGGGTACCGGCAGCGGGACGGGGAGCGCCTCGCGGATCCGCGAACCGAGGTCGGCGCGTGCCGGCAGCTGGTCGACGAGGTAGGTCGCCAGCTCGTCGCGGATCACGGTGTTCTCGATCAGCTGGGTGCTGGTGCGCGTCCAGTCGTCCGTGCTGAGCAGCTGGCGGTTGATCCACAGCGCGAAGATCGCGCCGAACGCGCACAGCGACGCGAGGATCACGATCAGCAGCGGCCCGACCCCGAGGCCGCCACCGCCTGTGCGCGAGGTCACCGTGCGTTCGGTCCGGACGTCGGCCATGCGCCAACCGTACGCGAAGCCGACCCGCGGGCACAACGGCCGGGTGGGTAGGGTCGCGGACCGTGCGCACGGTCACGGCCACCCGCTACGTCACGCCGCTGCGCGAAGGCGGCTCGATGCCCGGGCTCGTGGAGGCTGACGACGACGGCCTCTACGTGCTCAAGTTCCGCGCCGCCGGCCAGGGCGTCAAGGCGCTGGTGGCCGAGGTGATGGCGGGCGAGGTCGCCCGCGCGCTCGGCCTGCCCGTCCCCGAGCTGGTGCTGGTGGAGCTCGATCCCGAGATCGGCCGCGCGGAGCCCGACCCCGAGATCCAGCACCTCCTGCGCGGGAGCCCCGGCCTCAACCTCGGCATGGACTTCCTGCCGGGCGCGCTCGCGTACGGGCCCGAGGGCGACGCCGTGCCGTCCCCGGAGCTCGCGGCCGACGTGGTGTGGTTCGACGCGCTGGTCACGAACGTCGACCGCACCCCGCGCAACCCGAACCTGCTGCTCTGGCACGGGCGGCTGTGGCTGATCGACCACGGCGCGGCGCTGTACGCCCACCACGGCAGCACCGACCCGGTAGAGCAGGCGGGGCGCCCGTTCCCCGCGATCGGCGATCACGTGCTGCTGCTCGCGGCCGGCTCGATCGCGGACGCCGACGAGCGGCTGGCGGGGCGCATCGACGCCGGGCGGCTGGAGGCGATCGCGGCGGAGGTGCCGGACCTCTGGCTCGAGGGCGATCCCGCCACGCGGCGCCGCGTGCACGTGGACTACCTGCTGCGGCGGCTCGCGCCGCCGCGAGCCTTTGCGGAGGAGGCCGAGCGTGCCCGAGCCGGCGCGTAGCCCGTTCCAGTACGCGATCCTGCGGGTCGTGCCGCGCGTGGAGCGCGGGGAGTGCTTCAACGCGGGCGTCGTGCTGCACTGCCGCCCGCGGCGCTTCCTGGCGGCGCGGGTCGCGCTCGACGAGACGCGCCTGCGCGCGCTGGCGCCGGACGCCGACGCCGCGGCCGTCGACGCGCACCTGCAGTCGCTGGCCCGGATCGCGGCGGGCGATCCCGGCGCGGGGCCGATCGCGTCCCTGGACGCCTCAGAGCGCTTCCACTGGCTCGTCTCGCCGTCGAGCACGATCGTGCAGCCCTCCGACGTCCACACCGGGCTCAGCGAGGACCCGGCGACCACGCTCGACCACCTGTTCGAGACGCTCGTCGACTGACGCGGCTCACGCCTCACGCACGGCGAGCACGTCGACCGGGGCGCTCAGCCACGCCCGCAGCGCCCCGGCGTGGCGCGCGCCGACCGCGAGCACGATCTCCACCGTCCCGGGGCTCCCGTGCGTGTAGCGCAGCTCGCGGACCTCGCAGCCGCGGCGCAGGCACACCCCGACGATGCGGAGCAGCACGTCCGGGCGGTCGGCGACCTCGAGGGCGTATCGGTGCTCGGTGGACGTGGCGGGCATGACGGACTCCTCCCGTCCCGCGGATCTCCGAGCCCCAGCGCCCGGATCCCTGCGGGACCGGTCGTGGCCTGCGGCGCTCGTGGGCGAGGCGGCAGGCCTAGGGGGTAATGGCGATGATGCTGCGTGCAGGCGCGGCCGTCGCGGCGGTGATCCTAGGCGCGTGACGGGCCGGCTCTGGCATCGCCGCAAGCATACGGTGCTCAGGTCCCGTCCGCGAGGTGGCTGCTCGCGAGCGCCGCGAGCTCGGTGCGGTTGGCCACGCCGAGCTTGGCGTACACGTGGGAGAGATGGGTCTTGACGGTGCTGCGGCTCATGAACAGCCGGGCGCCGATCTCGGGGTTGTTGTGGCCCTCGGCGGCGAGGCGCACGACGTCGAGCTCGGCCGGGGTGAGGCTCGCCCAGCCGCCCGGCGGCCGGCGCCGCGCGCCGCGGGAGCGGCGGGCGTAGGCGATCGCCTCGTCGAGCTCCAGGCGCGCCCCGGCGCGCCAGGCCTCGTCGAAGGCGGCGGCGCCGAGCGCGTCGCGCAGCTCCGCGACGAGGTCGTCGTGCGCCGCGCGGCGGGACAGCCCGAGCTCCTCGCGCGCCCCGTGGGACGCGGCGAGCACGCGGGCCGCGTAGTCGCCGGGGCCGGCCAGGGCGGCGAGCGCGTCGAGGGAGTCGAGAGCGGCGGGGCGCAGCC
>Ga0190275_10001273_pt1 | contig 18963 bp, 15 predicted proteins | sample Popmic550T_FD_133745 | JGI IMG/M metagenome (GOLD analysis project Ga0190275, IMG submission 133745) | Populus adjacent soil microbial communities from riparian zone of Yellowstone River, Montana, USA - 550 T | ecosystem: Environmental > Terrestrial > Soil > Riparian zone > Trees stand | place...
CGACCAGCTCGGTGAGATTTTTCGCCGGCACGTTCTTCGCGGCGGTGAGGAGCTGCGGCCCGTCCGAGATCAGCGCGACCGGCTCAAGATCGTTCAGCACGTCGAAGGAGAGCGAATAGACCGCGCCGTTGATGACGTGCGAGCCCCAGTGGCCGATGCTGAGCGTGTAGCCGTCACTCGGCGCCTTCGCGACGCGCCCGACTCCGATGGTGCCGCCCGCGCCCGAGGTGTTCTCGACCACGACCGGCTGGCCGAGGGGGGCGCGCATGCGCTCCGCCAGCAGGCGCGCGATCGTGTCGGTCGGTCCGCCGGGCGGATAAGGGACGACGATCGTGATGGGCCGGCTGGGATAGGCCTGCGCATACGCAACGCGCGCAACCGCCGGCGCGGCAAGCGCGCCTGCGGCAAGCTGCAGGATCTGGCGGCGGCGTAGGTTCATTCCCATCGTTTCCTTTTGGCGCTGTCGTGCCGCCATCCTGAACCGCCTTTCCATGGGGTGGAAGAGCCGTCATATGATGGAAACGCATGAGTGATGCTCTCAAACCTCGCGACGGCAAGGACGTCGAAGCCGTCGTCCAGAGGGCGGTCGCCGAGGGCAAGACGCTGGAGGTCGTCGGGCAGGGGACCAAGCGCGGCATCGGCCGTGCGGCGCAATGGGATCTGAGCCTCGATCTGTCGGACCTCTCCGGCGTGACGCTCTACGAGCCCGACGAGCTGATCCTCTCGGCCAGGGCCGGCACGCCGATCGCCGAGATCGAGGCGCTGCTCGCCAAGAACAATCAGGAGCTCGCGTTCGAGCCGATGGACTACGGCCCGGTGTTCGGCGCGGCACCCGGCCGTGGCACCATCGGCGGGACGCTGGGCGCAAACCTCTCCGGCCCGCGCCGCATCAAGGCAGGCGCGGCGCGTGACCATTTTCTCGGTTTCACGGCGGTGTCGGGCCGCGGCGAGACATTCAAGTCGGGAGGCCGCGTGGTGAAGAACGTCACCGGCTATGACCTCTGCAAGGTGCTGGCCGGCTCGTACGGCACGCTCGCGGTCATGACCGATGTGACCGTGAAGGTGCTGCCGCGCGCCGAAACCGAGCAGACCGTGCTGATCCTTGGACTCGACGACGCGGGCGCTGCGCGCGCGATGAGCGCCGCGATGAACTCCTCGAACGACGTGTCGGGCGCGGCGCATTTTCCGGCGCCCATAGCGGCAAACCTTCAGGCCGAGTCCGGAAGATCCATCACCGCGCTGAGGCTCGAAGGCGTGGCGCCTTCGGTCGCGCACCGGCGTCGCGCGCTCGAAGCGCTGCTGAAGCCGCTCGGCGAGATCGCGGTGCTGGAAGAGGCAGCCTCTCGCGACGCCTGGCGGGTGATCCGCAACGTCATGCCCCTCGCCGGCGGCCCCCGCGCGCTCTGGCGCATCTCGGTCGCGCCATCGCGGGGGCATGAGGTCGCCGCCGCAATCGGGGAGGGTGCGGAGTATTTCTACGACTGGGCCGGCGGCCTGATCTGGGCGGCGCTGCCGGCGGAGGGCGATGGCGGAGCAGCGCAGGTGCGCGCGTCTCTCAATGGCGGCCACGCTACGCTGGTCCGCGCACCGGCGGCCATCCGCGCTGCGGTGCCGGTGTTCGAGCCGCAGGAGCCGGGGCTTGCCGCGCTGACCAAGCGGGTGAAGGAGAGTTTCGATCCGAAGGGCGTGCTAGGCCCCGGAAGAATGTACGCGGGCGTCTGATGCAAACCTCATTCACCCTGGCGCAGCTCGCCGATCCGGGCATCTCGGAAGCCGACAAGATCCTGCGCGCCTGCGTGCATTGCGGCTTTTGCACCGCGACCTGCCCGACCTATGTGCTGCTCGGGGACGAGCTCGATTCGCCGCGCGGGCGCATCTACCTGATCAAGGACATGCTGGAGAACGACCGGCCCGCGGATGCGGAGGTCGTGAAGCACATCGACCGCTGTCTCTCGTGCCTTGCCTGCATGACGACCTGCCCCTCCGGCGTGCACTACATGCACCTCGTCGATCACGCGCGGGTTCACATCGAGGAGACCTACGCGCGGCCGTGGCCGGACCGGCTGATCCGCGCCGCGCTGGCGGCGGTGCTGCCCTATCCGGCCCGGTTCCGCGCCGCGCTTGCGGCGGCCTGGCTGCCGGGGCGCATCGCGGCGCTCTTTGGATCTGCGCCGCGACCGCGCGGAAAGGCGGTTCCGGTTGGGGAGGGGGTTGGTGCTTTCTTCGCCCGCATTGCCGCGACGCTGGCGCTGACGCCTGCGCGGCTGAGGGGGAGTTCCGCCGCTCAGGCCTTCGCACCCGAAGTTCCGCGCAAGGGCCGCGTCGTTCTGCTGCAAGGCTGTGCGCAGGCGGTGCTTGCGCCGTCGATCAATGAGGCGGCGGTCCGGCTGCTGACCCGCCATGGAATTGAGGTGGTGCTGGCGGCAGGCGAGGGATGCTGCGGCTCGCTAGTCCATCACATGGGCCGCGAAGCCCAAGCGCTCGCGCAGGCGCGGACGAATATTGATGTGTGGACAAACGAAATCGAAAACGGCGGCCTCGATGCAATCCTAGTCACGACGTCAGGATGCGGAACAACCATCAAGGATTACGGATTCATGCTGCGAGGCGATGCCAACTACGCCGAGAAGGCCGCGCGTGTGTCGGGGCTGGCGCGCGATATCTCCGAGTATCTGGCGCAGCTCGGGCTTGGTCCGCCGCAGGCTCCGACCGCACTGAAAGTCGCCTACCAGTCCGCCTGCTCGCTTCAACACGGCCAGAAAATTCACAGGCAGCCCAAGGACTTGCTTGCGAAAGCCGGGTTTCGCGTCAGCGACATTGCCGAGGCGCACCTCTGCTGCGGGTCGGCCGGAACTTACAACATCATGCAGCCCGATATTGCGCGCGCGCTGCGCGATCGGAAGGTTGCCGCTATCGGCGCAACGGGCGCGGAGGTGGTGGCGACGGGCAACATTGGCTGTATGACACAGCTCGCGCCGGCGACCGGCATTCCGGTCGTGCACACCGTCGAGCTTCTCGACTGGGCCTATGGCGGACCGGTGCCGGCTGCACTCTCGGATGTGAGCAGCCGCGCGAATGACTCGCGGAGAATCGAAAACGCGACATAGAATGCGCGCAGTCGCGCGCGCGATGCGCCGGATGCGCTGTCGCCAAGCTCGCGATGAACCGTGAGGAGGTCGACCATGGCTGCTCGCCCGAAGAAGAAAGCGAAGAAATCGAAATCCAAGAAGAAGGCCAAAAAGGCCGCGCCGAAAAAGAAGAAGGTCGCGCGGCGCTCCAGTCCGAAGAAGAAAGCGGCACCGAAAAAGAAGAAAGCCGCGCCGAAGAAGTCCGCGCCCAAGAAGTCCGCACCCAAGAAAGCGGCGCCGAGGAAGCCCGCCGCGCCAAAGTCGCCCGCGCCTCCAGCTCCGCCCGCGCCCGCCGCGTCGGCTCCTGCCGAGACGCCGAGCCCGATCACCTATCGACCGTTCAACCCGCCGGGGGGAGACGGCAATCCGGATGACAACAAGACGTAAGAAGAAAAAGAAGGCTGCGAAGGCCGCGAAGAAATCGGTCAAGAAGACAGTCAGGAAAGTCGCGGCCAAGAAGAGCAAGGCGAAAAAGACACTGAAGACGCGGGGGAAGAAAACCGCGCGTCTTCGTGTGCCCGCGAAGGTGTCGCACACGCCGAAGCGCGCGGCGCAGCGCCGGCGTGCGCTGCTCAGCGTCTCCGGTCGCCGCGCCAAATCCATGCCGCGTCGCGGCCCGGCGCGCGGCCGTGTGACGGCGCGACCGCGCATCACGAAGCCGGCGCCGGTCGTGCCGCGCGTTGACGGCGTCAAGATCAAGGCGCCGCTCGGCTCCCGTTACACCGAGGTGCTCACGCCGGCGGCGCTGCGGTTCCTCGCCGACCTGCACCGCGAGTTCGAGGCGGGACGCGAGCGTCTTCTTGCGGCGCGCGCCGAGCAGCAGGAGCGCTATGACGCCGGCGAACTGCCGGATTTCCGGCCCGGCACCAAGGTGATCCGCGACGACGAAGACTGGCGCGTCGCCCCGATCCCGGAGGATTTGGCTGACCGCCGCGTGGAGATCACCGGGCCGGTCGATCGCAAGATGATCATCAACGCGCTCAATTGCGGCGCCAACGTCTTCATGGCGGATTTCGAGGACGCCAACTCGCCGACCTGGCCAAACAACATCGAGGGTCAGATCAACCTGAGGGACCGCTGGGCCGGCAAGCTCAGCTTCACCGATCCCGAAACGAAAAAGCGCTATCAGATTTCCGACAAGCCGGCGGTCATGATCGTGCGCCCGCGCGGTTGGCATCTCGTCGAGGAGCACCTCACCGTTGATGGCGAGCCGATCTCGGCATCGCTGTTCGATTTTGGTCTTTCCTTCTTCCACAACGCGAAAGCGCAGGTCGCAGCCGGCACCGGCCCCTATTTCTATCTGCCCAAGCTGGAGACGCACGAGGAAGCGCGGCTGTGGAACGACGTGTTCGTGTTCGCGCAGGAGCGGCTCGGCATTCCGAACGGCACGATCCGCGCGACCGTGCTGATCGAGACGCTGCCGGCTGCATTCGAGATGGAGGAGATCCTCTACGAGCTGCGTGACCACATCGCGGGGCTCAATGCCGGCCGCTGGGATTTCATCTTCTCGTTCATCAAGAAGCTCGCCAGGCACAAGGACTACATCCTCCCGGATCGCGGGCAGGTGGTGATGGGCGAGGCCTTCCTCGGCGCCTACGCGGCGCTCCTTGTGAAGACCTGCCATTTCCGCGGCGCCTTCGCGATGGGCGGTATGGCGGCGCAGATTCCAGTGAAGAACGATGAAGCCGCGAACGAAGCCGCCTTCGCCAAGGTGCGCGCCGACAAGGAGCGCGAGGTGCGCGACGGCTATGACGGCACCTGGGTGGCGCATCCCGATCTGGTGCCGGTGGCGCGCGAAGTGTTCGACCGCATGATGGAGGGCAAGAACCAGCTAGAGCGGATGCGCCAGCACGTGCGCGTGTTGCGCGACGATCTCCTGAAAGTGCACCACGGCACAAAAACCGAGGAAGGGTTCCGGCTGAACATCCGCGTGGGGGTGCAGTACATCGAGGCGTGGCTGCGCGGGCGTGGCGCGGTCCCCATCTACAATTTGATGGAAGACGCGGCGACCGCCGAGATCTCGCGCGCGCAGATCTGGCAATGGATCCGCTACGAGGCCGAGCTGGAGGGCGGCCTCGTGGTGACGCCGAAGTTCTTCGAGCGAGCGCTTGCCGAGGAGATGGAGCGCGTCAAGGAAGAGGTCGGCGCGGAGAACTATGCGAACGGCCGCTTCCCCGAGGCGGTCGCGCTGTTCCGCGACATCTCGCTCGCGCCGGAGTTCGTTGAATTCCTGACGATACCGGCTTACAAGTTGATCATCTAATCGCCTCCCGGCATCCTCAATAAATCTGCCGCTTGCCGTTCGAGCGTTGGTGTTTGCGTCCCATGGCAGCGAACTCGCATCATATTCCGAAGAATTCCACCGGCTGGCTCGTGGTCGGCGCCGGCTTCACCGGCGCTTCCGCGGCGCGGCGCCTGGCCGAGACAACCGGTGAGAAAATTCTTGTCATCGATCGGCGCGATCACGTCGGCGGCAACGCCTATGACGAGCAAGTGTCCGGAATTCGCGTACATCGCTACGGACCGCACATCTTCCATACCAACAGCGATCAAGTGTGGAATTTTCTCAGCCGCTTCACGCGCTGGCGGCCATACGAACATCGCGTGCAGGCGATGATCGACGGCCGTGGCGTGCCCCTGCCGTTCAATTTCAATTCCATCCGTGCGTGTTTTGCGGCCGCAGAAGCGGAGCGGCTGATCGTGCGGCTCACCGCGGAGTACGGAGCGCGGACGAAGGTCCCGGTCCTGAAACTGCTCCAGTCGCGGGACGCGGAGATTTCTGCACTCGGGCGTTTTATCTATGACAACATCTTCCTGAACTACACGACCAGGCTCTGGGGCGTGCCGCCGGACGCGTTGCAGCCGTCGGTCACGGCGCGCGTGCCGATCTATCTCGGTGAGGACGACCGCTATTTCCACGACCGGTATCAGGCCATGCCGGCGGACGGCTTCGTTGCTTTGTTCGAATCGATGCTCGACCATCCCAACATCGAGGTGGCGCTGCGCACGAATTTCGCGGACCTGGCGGCATCGGACCGCCCGCGCAAGGTTCTCTACACAGGTGCGATCGACGAGTATTTCGGCTGGCGCTTTGGTGCGCTCGAATATCGTAGCCTGCGCTTCCACCACCAGACGCAAGCCGGTCCATTCTTTCAGCCGGTGGGCACCGTCAACTTTCCGGCCGAGCCCGAACTGCTCCGCATCAGCGAGCCAAAGCACATGACGGGGGACGACGCGGTCCACACGGTCATCACGCGCGAGTATCCGCAAAAGCACGTGCCCGGCGTGACCGAGGCGTTCTATCCGATGCTGCGCCGCGAGCCGGACAGCCTGATGCCGCGCTATCAGGCCGCCGCCGCGATGCTTCAAGGCTCGGTCTGTTTCGGCGGCCGGCTTGCCGACTATCAGCATTACAACATGGATCAGGCTTGTGCTCGCGGGCTGATGCTCGCCGACCGGCAACTCGCGAGTGTTGCGTGAGCGGGACGGCGCGGGACCGAAGCCAGCAGCCTCTCTTGCCGCGCTACCGCAAGGTCTTCGTGATGGCGCCGGCCAACCTTGTCACCGGGGGCCCCGAAGCGCTGCACCAACTCGTCGATGCGGTTCGGCGATGTGGCGGCGAGGCGTACATTTCCTACTATCCACGCGACGTTCGAGCCGAAATACCGGAGGACTACCGGTGTTATGACGTCGTACAGGCCGACGTTGAGGATGCGCCGGGCAACCTCGTCGTGTTTCCTGAAACACAGCCGCTGATGGGGCGGACGTTCGTACGTGCCGCGACCGCCATATGGTGGCTATCGGTCGACCATTTTCTCCAACATCCGGAACGACCCGACTGGGAGGAAGTGCGCCGCCACGTGAACTTCGCGCAGTCGCACTATGCGGCCGATCTCCTGGCGCGCTACGGCGTCGAGTCAATCCCGCTCACCGATTACCTCAACGATGATTTCCGCGCGCCCTGGTGGGCGTGGCGGCGCAACGCGATCGCCTACAACGTCAAGAGCGCGCCGGAGATCGAGAGGCTAAAGAGCCTATCGCCGGAACTCGCCGCGCTCACCTGGATCGAGCTCGCCAACATGCCGCGCGCCGAGGTTCGCAAGGCATTGTGCAAGGTCAAGGTCTACGCGGACTTCGGCAGCCATCCGGGACGCGATCGCATGCCGCGCGAGGCCGCGCTGTGCGGTGCGTGCGTGCTGACCAATCGTCGTGGCAGCGCCAACTTTGCCGAGGACGTGCCGCTGCCCACGCTCTACAAGCTTGATCAGGATGATCCTGCCTTCGCACAGAACGTTGGCCGGACAATCAGGCTTATCCTTGCCACTCGTCCGTTCCACGTGTGGCGGCAGCAGCGCTTTCGCCGGTTCGCCGCGAGTGCGAAGGCGAGTTTCACCGCCGAGGTTCGGCGCGCATTCTTCGCATAAGCTTCCGCGCGGTCTGCCGTTTGCATTGGCGCGCCCGGCTGAATAGCATTGCGGCTCCTCGGGAGGGGACGGCGGCGCCGGCCCGCCAAAAGCATCAAATCACGGAGCTGCAAGCACATGGCGTACAACATCCTTATTCTTGGCGCGGCTTACGGTTCGCTGCTCGGCTCCAAGATCCTGTTCGGCGGGCATTACGTGAACCACGTGTGCCTCCCCGCCGAGGCGGACTTGATCAATTCCGAAGGGTTTCGCGTGAAGCTCCCCGTGAAGGGGCGCAAGGACCCGGTTCTGCTCGACACGCGCAAGCTACCCGGCCGGGTCTCGGCCTGTGGGCCGAAAGAGGCAAACCCGAGGGATTACGACCTGATCGGCCTCGCGATGCAGGAGCCGCAATACCGCTCGCCCGGCGTGCGCGAGCTGCTCGACGCGGTCGCCAAGTCGCGCGTGCCGACCATGTCGATCATGAACATGCCGCCGCTGCCCTATGTGAAGCGCATCCCTGGTCTCGACTACGAGGCGCTGAAGCCCGCCTACACCGATCCGAGCGTTTGGGACAATTTCGATCCGGCCTCGCTGACGCTGTGCAGCCCCGACCCGCAGGCGATCCGTCCGCCGGACGGCCAGGCCAACGAGCTCGTCGTCACGCTGCCGACCAACTTCAAGGTCGCGAAGTTCGACAACGAGAAGGGTAACACGATCGTCCGTCAACTCGAGGAGGAGATCGACGCGATCCGCTTCGATCCGGGCGACGGGACGAAGATCGAGCTGCCGGTGAAGCTGCGCGCCTACGACTCGCTGTTCGTGCCGCTGGCCAAGTGGTCGATGCTGCTCGCTGGCAACTATCGCTGCGTGACCGAGGATGGCATGCGCACCGCGCAGGAGGCGGTGCACTCCGACCCCGCAACGTCCAAGTCGGTCTACGATTTTGTTTTCGATCTGTGCGTCAAGCTAGGTGCCAATCCGGCCGATCTCGTTCCGTATGAAAAATACGCAGCCGCCGCGCAATCGCTGACGCGCCCCGCGTCCGCCGCGCGCGCGCTGCAGAACGGCGCGCCGAATATCGAGCGCGCCGATAAGCTGGTGCAGCTCATCGCCAAGCAGAAGGGGCTGAGCCATCCGGCGATCGACGCGCAAGTTGCGCTGGTTGACCGGCGCATCGAGGCGAACCGCAAGAAGGCCGCGGCGGCGTAAGCGTTTCATTTCGGCGGCGGTCTAGTTCCAATAGACAGCCGGAATCTGTTGTTCAACTAAAAAGCTTTCATCTAAAGTCATACTATCTTAGACTGTCCCAAATTTTGGGAGACGGTTATGACCGGACGAGGACTATGGGGCGCGCGGATGGTCACTCGCGCGGCAGGCGCGGCATCGGGTCCACCCCAGCCCGTTCCGCCGTCGGAATACCAGATTCACCTCCCCAAGGATCAGTACCTGCATGTTGGCGCGCCGACCGAATGGTGGTGGCATGTCGGCACCTTGAAAGCCGGCGATCGCATTTTTGGATTCGAGATCAACGCGGCCGGCTATCCGGCATTTACGCCCGTCGCGAAGTACGCGTTCACCCAGGTTATGCTGAGCGACGTCAGCAATGCCCGCCACTACCAGCAAACGACGCCGTACCTGCCGCCACACGTCGACTTATCGACCTGGGCGGAATCGGACCCCTCGAAGGATTGGTACGCCAGGCTCGGGAAGCCGTCCGATCAGTCCTACGTCGCGATGGACGCGCCGCGAGCCGATCCCACCAGGAACATGGCGGTGCGCGCCCGCCTGGTCGATGGCACGGCGCAAGTCGATTTCGACCTGATGCTCTCCCAGCAGGGGCCGCCACTCCTGGTTTTTGGCACGGGCGTCGGAGTCAACCACGGCAAAAGCGGGCCGCCCCTGCAAGCGAACAATTACTATTACTCGCTCACGCGGCTGCAGGCGTCGGGCACGATCAAGATCGGCGCCGACTCTTTTCCCGTCACCGGCACGACCTGGATGGACCACGAGTACGGCTACTTCGGCTCCACCGGCGACCCGGTCACCTGGATCCTGCAGAACGCGCAGCTCGACAATGGCTGGCACTTCATGAATTTCGTGCGCCCCGGCAAGGAGGGCCCTCTGCCACTCGGAACGAGAACGCCGAGCAATGTGACGGTGCAGGGCCCGGACGGAGCCATGTACTATTTCGACGCAGACACGCAGCAAGCCTTTATGACCCCGACCCGAACCTGGAAGAGCAGCGCGACGGGCAACCAATATTTCGTGGAGTATCTGGTCGAGATTCTCCCGTGGCAGGCGAAGCTCACCGTCAAGAGCCTGATCGATGGCCAGGAATTTCTGCTACCGACCGGCGGTGGAATCTATGAAGGCGTCGCAGCCGCGTCAGGAACGTTCCTGGGTCAGCAGGTGTCCGGCACCGCCTGGAACGAGCAGGTCTTGGGCTGAGCGCTAGTTTGCGTTGACCGGCGTGAACCCGCCGTCCTTCCAATGCCTCGCATGGGAAGGATCGGTGAGGAATCTCACGAACGCGAGCGCCGGTTCGGGCGCCAAGTTCGCGCTGAGCACGGCGGTGCCGTAAACATTGTTGAGCTGGACGTCCGGCGGGATCAGGCCGACCACGGCTACGCCATCGTCGTGTAGGACTTCACTCAAAGGATAGAGGCCAATCTCGGCCTCGCCCTTCGAGACCGCCGAGACGCCGCCGTCGAGCGCATTGCGGAAGGTGAGCTTCGGCCTCAGCGCATCCGCGATTCCGAGCCGATCCCACACCTTGGCGAAATGCGCGCCGCTCGGCGTCGCGGCGGGATTGGCGTGCGCGATCGATTTTGCGTCAAGCATCGCTTTCTTGAAAGAATCGAGCGAGGCGATGTCCGGCTTCGGCGCGTCCTTGCGCACGATCATACCGATGCTCACCGTGCCAAGCGCAGCCCAGCCGTCGCCGCGGAACATACCTTCCTTCACGCGCGCCTCGATGGCCGGGACCGGCATCAGCACCATGTCGGGCTTCTCGCCGGCGGCGAGCTTCTGCTGCATGGCGTTGATGACGATGTAGGTCATCTGCACCTTGTGGCCGGTTTTCTTCTCGAATTCCGGGATCAGGATCGCGAGCACCTCCTTCGGCGCGCCGCCGCTCATCACCTTGATCTCAGCTCCCAAGGCAGCACCTCCCGAAAATCCCAGTACGCAAAGCGCGGTCAGCAGATAGGCTCGCACGCGCGCGATCATTGGGCTCTCCTGTTTCCGAAAGACAGCGGAGCCTATCCAACGGAGAGTGGACACGCATGCGGCTGATTGTCCATCCTCTGCTCGGCACAGAGGAATAACTATGCGCATCATCGATCTGTCACGCGAGCTCTATCACCGCACGCCGAGCTATCCGGGTCAGCCGCCAATCATTCACGGTGTGTGGAAGACCCACGAGGAGGCCTTCGCCGAGTCCGGCAACGTGCACGGTAACAGCGTGATGTATTTCTCGATGCCCGATCACGGCGGCACGCACATCGACGCACCGCGCCACTTCGGCAAGGAGGGCCAGCCGATCGACGAATACCCGCTGGAGAATTGCATCGTTCGCGGCATCTGCATCGACCTGCGTCACGTCGCGCCACGCGCGGAAATCACGCCGGCGGATCTCGACGCGGCGGTGAAGAAGACCGGGCTTCCGATTCCGAAGGGCGGCACGATCCTGCTCTGTACCGGCCACCATGCGCGCACGTTTCCGAGCGCCGCCTACACCAACGACAATCCGGGCGTGAACGTCGCGGCGACCGAATGGTTGGCGCGCACCGGCATCGTGCACTTCGGCATCGACTCGATGCGACCGGGGCCGGAAGGCAAGGTCAACGCGCTGGTGCATAAGGCCTGCCTCGAGCTCGGCATCACCCACATCGAAAGCCTGTGCAATCTCGAAGTGCTGCTCGGCGCCGGCGAATTCCAGTTCATCGGCCTGCCGCTTAAATGGCGCGGCGGCACCGGCTCGCCGATCCGGGCGGTGGCGGTGTTCGACGCATGACCCCGAAAAGCATGTCCTCGACCCCGATCGGGGGATGGGAGCCGGCTTTCGCATAAGGTCATGCGCAGGAGAGACCAGGGCGCTGCTTGAATTGCCACTGCGCCGTCAACCTCAACCGCACGAAAAGCCGCTCGATATTTCAGTTCTAAGAGCAAAAAAGCAGAAATCTTGCGCACAGTCATAATAATACCGTTCGAGCTGCGAAGCAGAAATCCTTATTTCCGCCTGCCGGCAAAGCAGAGTGATGTTGTATCTCGGTCGGAATGATGCTTTGCCGCCCTCAGATACCTTTTGTGTCGTCATATTTATCACACTAGTCGGTAACTCATCCGCAGGTGCCACTGTCTTTGGGATTTGCACTCGTTCTGCGCATTCGCTCGCGATACGCGTTGGTTCCAACAATCGCGTCAAACGGAGACCACGCATCATGAAAATGGCATCGCTGTCGGCTGCTGCGGCATCTGTGTTGTTGCTGGTTTCCGCGAACGCCAACGCCGCCGACCTGCCGCCGCAGCCTGCAGCCTACGTCCCTGCGGTCGCCACGGCCTACAACTGGACGGGCATCTATCTCGGAATAAACGGCGGCTGGGGATGGGGTCAGCAGGATCCCTTGAACATCATCACCAACCGCTTTGATAATTTTTCACTCGGTTTTTCCGGTGGCGTAGTCGGCGGCACATTCGGCGCGCAGATTCAGGCGGGTCGCGTCGTGCTGGGCTTCGAGTCGGACATCGACTGGGCCAACCTGAAAGGCTCGTCGAATCTCAACCCGTCAGTGGCCGGCGGCTTGCTCGGTTTGGTCAGCGCGACAACCAACATCGACTGGGTCGCGACCGTGCGGGGGCGCGTCGGCTATGCGTTCGACAACATCTTGCTATACGGCACCGGCGGCGTCACCGCGCTTGGCGCCAAGACCAGCCTCTCGCTGGTGCCAGGCGGCGCTGCCTGCGGCGCGATCCTGACCGGCTGCGCGGGCGCGAGTCGTCAGATCGGCGCCGTGATCGGCGGCGGGGTGGAGTACGGCATTACGCCGAACCTGAGCGCGAAGCTCGAGTATCTCTACATTAGCGCCGTGTCGCTTGATGTATCGCATCACGGCGAAGTGCGCGCAGGTGTGAATTATCGGTTCGGCGGGAACTAACTCGCCGATCCGGTAGCGCGCTGCTCTTTGAAAGCCGTTCGACGCGTCCTTCTATCGCAGGCGAGCATGATGCCGACAAGTCTGCCGCGATGGCTGAGAATTGCGATGACGCTGGGTATTGTGATCCTTGCGGGCGGTGTCGGCTTGTTCACGTATCGATACTTCACCCGGCCGGTCACTCTGACCGTCGCCGCGGGCTCAATCGACGGAGAGGCCGCCGCATTGATGTCGATCGTGTCCAGCCGCCTCGCTTCGGACAAGGCGCATATCCGCCTGAAAGTGGTCGATAGCGGAACCGCAGTTACCGCCTCCAAGGCATTCGCGGACGGGAAGGTCGATCTGGCGGTCGTCCGCGCCGACGTCGGAGATTTGTCGGCGGCGCGGACCGTCGCGTTGCTCACACATGGTGTGGTCATGATCCTTGTGCCGCCCGGATCGACCATCAAGAGCATGGAGGATCTCAAGGGCAAGACGGTCGGTGTTGTTGGCGGAGAATCCAATCGCCGCGTGATCGAAGTGCTCACGGACGCATACGATCTCTCGCGAGCGAAAGCGCAATTTATCGACCTCGCGCTGCCCGACGTTCCGCCGGCGTTTCATTCCAAGCGGATCAGCGCTTTGCTTGTGGTGACGCCTGTATCCGAAAAGTATCTGTCGTTGATTCGAAACGTGTTCGACAAGAGTACCAAGCGGCAGCCGGGCTTGATTGAAATCGAGTCCGCCGGCGCGATAGCGGCGATTGCTGCGGCCTATGAGAGCTACGATCTGCCAAAAGGCACATTGCGCGGCTCGCCGGCGCTTCCGGACGATGATCTGACGACGTTGCGCCTGCCATTCTATCTCGTCGCGAACAAAAAGCTCGATGACGATGTCATCGGAGATCTGGCGAAGAGCGTCATGGATGTCCGGCGCGATCTTCTCGGCGCACACCCGCTTCTTGCTCAAATCGCGGCACCCAGCACCGACAAGGATGCCTTCATTCCGATTCATCCCGGAGCGGCCGCCTACTTCGATGGCGATCAAAAGAGCTTTTTCGACAAATACGGCGACCAGATTTTTTACGGCTCCATGCTGCTTGGCAGCCTGACGTCGATGTTGGCAGCCGGCTGGAGATTCATGCAAGAAAACGGTGAAGAGGCCAAAAGCCCGCTTAACGTCCTGTATGCCCTGGCCACTCGGATACGGCACGCTGACGACGAAGCCGAACTTGGTGCGGTGGAGGAGGAAATCGACAACATCCTCAAGGCCGAGCTTGCCAAGCACGCCAAGGGCGAGAGCGACGCATCGGATGCGTCTGCCCTGGCCTTGGCGGCCCATCGGCTGGAGCATCTGATCGATCTCCGCCGGAGCACCCTTCAGACGGTTTCGCGAGCGCCGGCGGCGTGACGAGATGGCGTCGTCAAACTAGCCCGCCGCCGCACTGAGCGCCGCATCCCGCACCCGATAGCGCTCGCCGTCGCGCACCAGCGTGAGGCCGCGCTTGTGGAACGCGGCCAGCGTCGAGCGATGTCCGATCGAAATGATTGTCGCGTTCGGCAGCAGCTCCTTGATGAGCTTGTAGAGCCGGGCCTCGGACGGCTCGTCGAGCGAGGCGGTCGCCTCGTCGAGGAACAGGAAGTCCGGCGCATGCAGGATCGCACGCGCGATGCCGAGCCGCTGTTGCTCCCCGAGCGATAACGTACGGCTCCAGTGCGCGTGCTCCTCGAGCCGCTCCGTCATCGCTGGCAGTCCGACCGCGACCAGAAGATCGCGGACGCGGGCGGCATCGAACGTACCGGGCTCGGACGGATAGTTGATCGCGGCTTCGAGCGTACCGATCGGCAGGTAGGGCCGCTGCGGCAATGTCATTGCTTTCGCGCCCTGTGGCACCGTGACGGTGCCCTTGCCGAACGGCCAGATACCGGCAAGTGCGCGGAACAGCGTGGACTTGCCTGAGCCCGACGGCCCCGTCAGCAGCACGTCCTGATGCGGAACGAACGCCATGTCAGCGGCGACCAGCGGCTGTCCCGACGGAAGTGCGACCTCGACGTTCTCAAGCTCGACGTCGCGCACGGGCGCTGCAGTGACCGCGATGCTCGGCACGCGCGCCGTGCATTCTTGAGCATTCGCGATCGAGACGTTGAAGCCGGCGAGGCGCTCGATCACGGCACGCCATTCGGCGATGCGCACATAGCTGTCGACGAAGAACGAGAGTGCACCCTGCACGCTGTTGAAGGCGGACGCGGTCTGGGTCAGCGCACCGAGCTGGATGCGGCCGGCGAAATAGGCCGGACTCACCACAATGATGGGGAAGACCACCGAGGCTTGACCGTAACTGGCGGTCAGAAATGTGAGCCGCTTCTGCCGCGTCATGATCTGCAGCCAGTTGTCCATCACGGCGTGGAACCGGTCCATCAACCGTCCGCGCTCGGCGGTCTCGCCGTGCAGCAGCGCAATCTGCTCGGAGTTCTCGCGCACGCGCACGAGATTGAAGCGGAAGTCCGCCTCGTAACGCTGCTGGTCGAAATTGAGCCGGATCAGCGGGCGCCCGATCAGATGCGTGAACAGCGTGCCGGCCGCCGCGTAGCAGAGCGCTGCCCACACGAGATAGCCTGGGATCGTCCAGCCGTAGATGGTCAGCGGCGCGGCCTGCGACAGGCCCCACAGGATGATCACGAACGAGACGAGCGTCACGATCGCGTTGAGCAGACCCAGCCCGATCGGAAGAATCCCAACGCCGTTCGATCCATCGATGAATTGCCGGATGTCTTCCGCGATGCGCTGATCCGGATTGTCCGCGGCGTCGCCTAGCATTTGCATGCGGTAGTGATTGGCGCCGTCAAGCCATTGACCGACGTAGCGCTGCGTCATCCAGCGGCGCCAGCGGATCTGGAGCCATTGATTGAGATAGAGCTGATAGACGCGCACGACGATGTAGACTGCGGCAAGCATGCAGAAGAACAGCAGCTCGCTGACGAAGTTGTCCCAGTTGCGGTCCTGCAGTGCATTGTAGAAGCGCGCATTCCATTGGTTGATCAGCACCGAGAGGCCGACGACCGCGAGCTCCATCGAGACAATGGCGCCGAGCAGCAGCCGGCCCGGCCAGCGGTCCTCGGAGCGGAAGTAGGGGATCGCGAGCCGCCAGATGGTGGCAAGCGTCGTCAAAAAGCGGGCCAAGGGACAGCTCCTGTCGATGACGGGCGAGTGACGTCAGGTCCGTCCGGTCGAATTGCGCCCTGATGACGCGATTTACAAGGCCGAACCAGCTGTGCTGCTTGCCCGGCTTTCTGGCGGCCCGGAAACTGGTATTCGGTGAGGGTTCGATTCGGATAAATGCGGGCAGGGATGTGGCCAATGCACTGTTGCGTTGCGTTTGTTCTCGCGCTGATTCTCACCTCCGCCGCGCAGGCGCAGGACTTTCCCTACGATCGCGATCTCGTGCTTGATGCGCGGCCGATGCGCGGCGGCAAGCGCGTCCCGGTTCTCTCGATCGACGCGCGGGGAGCGGCACAAATCGATTTGTGGTGCAAGCGCGGGCAAGGGCAGGCGGTGATCGCGGGCGGTACCATCACGATCATCGTGAGTAGCATGGCCGACGAGACGTGCACGCCGGAGCGCGCGCAAGCCGACGAGCAGATGATCCTCGCACTCTCGCAGGTGACGACCTGGAGCCTGCGCGGCGATGTCGTGACCTTCAACGGCGTCGTGCCGCTGCGCTTCCGCACGGCGTCGCATTGACTGGCGGAAGAAAGAGAAAGGGCCGCTTGGATAGCGGCCCCTTCGTTCTTCTGCCAATGAACGCTGACCAACGGGGCGGGCGCAGCCTCTGATTTGATTTATCACTTGGGTTGCGCCAAAGTTGTCGGTTCGTAGAGGCCACGATGACAATCAGTCCTGACCCTCAGAGCCCGTCCGCGCTGCAAACGGCAGTGAACGAGTCCGCAGGGAGAGCCGCTGCTCTTTGGACCACATTTGTCACCCTTGGTGCATATCTGCTCGTTGCGACGGGCTCGGTCAAACACCGCGACCTGTTCCTGGATGCTTCTATCAAGCTGCCGATCCTCGGCGTCGACCTGCCGGTGACCGGCTACTTTGTTGTCGCTCCGCTCGTCCTGCTCATCTTTCATTGCTACCTGCTGCTTCAGCTTGAGCGGCTCAGCATCAAGACGCGGGAATACAATACGCTCGTTCGCGAGCAGGTGCCGATCGGCAGCGACCGCCGGCTGGTCGGATACCGGCTGATCGATTTCCCCTATCTGCAATACTTGGTCAGCGCCGGGGAACGCCGCTCGGACCACGTGCGGCTGCTCCCGATTTCGATCTCGCTGCTGACGATCATTTTGTTTCCGCTGATTCTCTTCCTGCAATTCCAGCTTATGTTCCTGCCCTATCAGGCAGAGTGGATCACCTGGATCCATCGCCTTTGCCTCGCGCTCGACGTTGCCGTTGTCTGGTATTTCTGGCTGCGCGTTGGCCCCGATCCTGATTCGGAAGTGAAGAGTGTCTGGACCCGAGCAGTCACTATTGCGGGTGCGGCGATCCTGATTTGTTTCAGCTGGCTGATCGCAACGTTTCCGGGCGAAGGGGTGTATCGCAATTGGGTGGCGGTCGGTCTCGACCGCTTGTCGTCGTTCATACTTCGGGATGGTTCGCGCACCGTTTCGCGCCTCTTGTTCGAGGGCGAGATCGACAGCGCGAGGGGTCAACCGCGGAGTCTGTTCGCCAATCGAATCATCCTACCGGGTGAAAGGTTCTTTGACGTGCAGAAGCACGAGAAGACCGACATCTCCGTATCGCTGCGCGGGCGCATCCTGCGCGGCGCAGCCCTGCAGCACGCCGACCTGCGAAAGGCAGACTTTACCGGCGCGATCCTCCAAGACGCCTCCTTTGTCGGCGCTTCATTGCAAGGAGCGCGTTTCGGCTGCCCGCCGAAGGTCGATGCCGATGTAGAGGCCCGCGTGCGGAGACGCGCGCGAGCCGCGGATTGCGATGGGAAGCGCAAGACCGACCTGCGGCACGCTGACTTCACGGAAGCTAAGCTGCAAGGCGCAACACTAGAATATTCGAAGCTCCACGGCGCCCGGTTGACAGGCGCAAAGGCTCAGGGGGCCTCGTTCAACCGCGCCGATCTGACCGCTGCGTTGATGGGGGACACCCGCCTTGAAGGCGCGTCTCTGGCCAGAGCAAATCTGCTTGGAGCTTACCTCTTGAATGCTCAGTTGCAGGGCGCTGATCTCGCACGCACCGACTTTAAGGCGGCCAATCTCTTCGGCAGCCAGCTTTCAGGGGCCAATATCTCCAATGCCGATTTTGCCACGGCAATGATGAATAGTACGAATCTGTATCGTGCTTTCGGGATTAGCCGCGGCAATATGGAGACGGCGTGCAAATCCGCCATCTGCGCGCCCGTCGTGACCACTCCCGACGTGAGGGACTTTAGAACCGGCAATGTAGCATCGCCACCGAGCAGCTTCGATGATGCCAGCGAGATCAAGACCCTTGATGCGAGGGGATATCAGCTGCTGCTTGCTCGCGCTGTCGAGGGAGTCGAGAGCGACAGAGTCAAGAAGCTGATTGAAAGCCGCCTGATTAGTCTCGATCCGGCGAAAGGTATCATCGAGGGGAAGCAGCTAACGACCAGTGGCTCCATCCGCACCGACAGAAAGATCGAGGATGAGTTGAAGTTAGCAAGGACCGAAGCCGCGTGCCGGGCCATGTGTGAGGGTGACGATGCCCCTGTGGTCGTCAGGGCGATGATCTATAACAACCGAATCTTCAATTTGAGTCACGGCAATCTCGATCTCATTACACATCTCCGCAGCGGTCGATGCGTGGGGGCGCGGGGACTTAGTGCGGAGTATCAACGAGGGTTGGATTTTGCCGCAAACCAGATCAAACCTCGCGGCCGACCGAAGGCTGATCAGAAGGCGCCAAATCAGAACAAGGATTCAGAGCGCAAACCGCTCCAGTGCAAGAAGGTAGATTCTCCGGACAAGCCAGATACGGACGCGGATGATTGACCGAAAAAAGGGCCGCTTGGATAGCGGCCCCTTTGGTTCTTCTTGTTGTCTGGAAGGTAAACCCTAGAAGTCCATCCCGCCCATGCCGCCGCCGCCCGGAGGCATACCGCCGCCGGCCGGCTTGTCCTTCGGCACTTCGGCGACCATCGCCTCGGTGGTGACGAGCAGGCCCGCGACGGACGCCGCATCCTGCAGCGCCGCGCGCACGACTTTGGCGGGATCGACGATGCCCGCCTCGATCATGTCGACATACTCTTCGGTCTGCGCGTCGAAG
>Ga0190275_10001274_pt1 | contig 18961 bp, 12 predicted proteins | sample Popmic550T_FD_133745 | JGI IMG/M metagenome (GOLD analysis project Ga0190275, IMG submission 133745) | Populus adjacent soil microbial communities from riparian zone of Yellowstone River, Montana, USA - 550 T | ecosystem: Environmental > Terrestrial > Soil > Riparian zone > Trees stand | place...
CCAGCAGAGGCACATCCGAGGGTAGCGTTTGAGCGTCTCTTCGGCGACGGAGGCAGCGCCGCCGACCGTCAGGCTGAGCTGCGTAAAAGCTCGAGCCTCCTCGATTGGGTTCGTTCTGACATTTCGCGCCTTCAGAAAAAGCTCGGACCGTCAGACCGGTCCAAGGTCAGCAATTACCTTGATTCCGTTCGTGAAGTCGAGCGGCGCATTCAAAAGGCCGAATCCGAGACTGCGGACTCGAAGCTGCCCGATCTGGACCGCCCCGTAGGCGTTCCCGCTGCTTACGCAGACCACGCCAAGCTGATGTTCGACCTGCAAGTTCTCGCCCTACAAGGCGATGTAACACGGGTGATCACGTTCCAACTCGCCCGCGAGACCAGCACGCGAACATATCCCGAGATTGGAGTCGCAGACGCGCATCATCCGCTGACTCACAACGGCGGCGATCCTGAAAAGCTCGCCAAAGTAGCCAAGATCAACGCCTTCCACGTGTCCTTATTCGCCTATTTCCTCGAGAAACTGAAAGCCACACCGGACGGAAACGGCTCGCTGCTCGATCATTCTGTCTACCTCTATGGCAGCGGAATGGGCAATCCCGATGTTCATGATCACGTCAATCTGCCGGTCCTAGTGGCCGGTGGCGGCGCGGGCAGACTCAAAGGCGGCCGGCACATTCGATACGCCGAGCCGACCCCCCTCGCCAACCTTCACCTCACGCTGCTCGACAAGGTTGGAGTGCACGCCGAGTCCTTTGCCGACAGCCACGGTAAGGTTCAGGAACTATTGGGCTAAGAGGCATTATGCGACTCGCGTCGGCGCTCTTTTTTGGGTTCGTTTGGTTTCTGGAGGCCTCGACGGAAGACGCGTCGACTCCGCTCCAATTGGCTGCTTACCGCGACGATCTCGAGGCGGTTACCGAGCTAATCCGGAGCGGAGCGGACGTAAAAGCCGCGAATCGATACGGCGTAACGCCGCTTTCTCTGGCCTGCACCAATGGCAACGCCGCCATGGTTCAAGCGCTGCTGAAAGCCGGCGCCGATCCGAACATGGTCCTGCCGGGCGGTGAAACGGCCTTGATGACAGCCGCTCGGACTGGCAAGGCGGACGCCGTGAAGGTGCTGATCGCGGCTGGAGCCGACGTTCAGGCCAAGGAACCCAAGCGGGGGCAAACAGCTCTAATGTGGGCGGCTGCGGAGGGTCATGCCCAAGTCGTGGACGAACTGATCCGGGCGGGAGCAGATATCCGGTATCGCGTCGGTACAGGATACTCACCTTTCCTGTTTGCTGTTCGGGAAGGACACACTCAGGTGGTTCGCACGCTGCTTGAGGCTGGCGCAAGCCCGAACGAAATCATCGAAACGAACCAATCCTCCGGTCCAAGGCCGGCTTCGGGCGCGGGAGTGCCTCGACCTGGCAACAGCGCGCTCCATCTCGCCGTTGTCAACGGCCACTTTGAATTAGCGGCGATGCTCCTCGAAGCGGGAGCCGACCCGAACGCGGCGGGCGTCGGATACACGCCCCTACACATCCTCACGATCGTGCGGAAGCCGGGCGGAGGCGACAACGATCCAGCGCCCCGCGGGTCAGGCACGATGACTAGCTTGGAGTTGGTTAAGAGATTTGCAAAACACGGGGCCAACCTGAACGCGAGAATGACACGCCGCGCGAACATGGGACTAACCGGTCTCAACACCCTCGGCGCGACGCCCTTTCTCATGGCAGCTCGAAGCGGGGACGCCGAACTCATGAGGACGCTAGCCTCTCTCGGAGCCGACCCGCTCATTCCCAACGCCGACAACGCGACACCATTGATCGTCGCCGCCGGCCTCGGAACTCGCTCACCAGGCGAGGATGCGGGAACCGAGAGCGAAGTGCTCGAAGCCGTACAAGTCGCGTTAGAACTGGGCAACGACATCAACGCCGTCGACAACAATGGCGAAACGGCTATGCACGGCGCTGCTTACAAAAACCTTCCTGCAGTTGTGCAACTGCTGGCGGACAAGGGCGCGAAGATCGAGGTGTGGAACCAGAAGAACAAACACGGTTGGACGCCACTCACGATTGCCGAAGGACATCGCTTCGGTAACTATAAGCCATCACCTGTCACTGTGGCTGCGTTTCATCGTGTCATGTTGGCTGCAGGGATCACTCCGTCTACGCCGAAACCGGCTCACACCGGGAAGAACAGCGACTACGGACCCAAGAGGTAACCTGCCAAGCCACAACCGCCACCGCCACACCGGCAACCGCATCCACCACGTAATGATATCTGCCATAGAACGTCGCGACCGTTACCAGCGACCCATAGACCAAGAAACTATAACGCTGGCCCGGTAGTAGCTTCCACATCGCGAAGGCTGCAGCAACTACCCCCGAGACATGAGCGCTTGGAAACACGCTTGTGTGAATTCCAGCGTTGCCGACGACGTACAAGTTTATGTTGCGAAACAAACTCGGAGCAGGTTCGAGATGTCCGGGAAACACGGTCCTTGGCGGCTCGGATGGCCAGAAAGGAAACTGACCATAAGAGAGCAGAACGCCGAGGATATAGAGGAAGAGAAACGTGTCGATCTCTTTCCGGCCAGCGTATCGATACAGCATCATGACGGCAAAAGGTCCAACCGCATAGACAAGCAGATAGCTGAGTTCGAGGAGATTTGGAAGAACGGGTCCGGCTGCTTCAATCGCCCGTTTTACACCCCAGTCGACAAGCACGATGTCGTCCCAAACGATCCACTGCTTCTCGAGGCGAAACGAGTGAACAGATGGCGCGAACCAACCCATCTGCTTATAGGCAAGAATGACCAGCGCGAGAGCGACCGCATCGCGCAAAGCCAGCGACTTGCCTGTGGAGGTGAGCCATCTGAGAAGTAGCAGCACACTCACATTAACCAGCAGCACCCTGAGGCGAATGGCGGTCGAGACAGGCAGCAGCAGAGCAAGCACGCTCGCGTAGGCGAAGAAGATGGTATGCACCCACTCTGCTGATCGCATGGATCGGAACGCTTAGTGGAAGCCGTATAGCGAAGCAGCTGTGTCAGCGGCGCCTCGCCACGAGACTTTCGCGTTTCCGTACAGCTTCTGAACATCGCCGATCGGCAGACGCTGACCGACCGGATTGGCGGCGTCAACAATCCGCATCTCCCTAGGCTCCATGAATCGCGCAAGGTCCGGCAGATCGTAGATCTTCAGGACGCCGTGAATCGCATCTTCAAACACGTTGCGATGGATTTTGTGATCGACGATAGCCTGATAAGATACCAGCGTTCGCTCAAGCGCAACTTTGCGAACACGCTGATCCATAGCGGCTGCGTGCAAGAGGGAAACTCCACCACCTTCAACACCCGCTCCGTAGATACTAGCGCCATCGACGTCATCGCGCCCCACGAGGACATCGACTCCTCGGACGATATCGCGCGCACGCATACCCACGAGGCTCTTACCGCTAAGCATGATGGTCATCGCGCTTGCGAAGTCCCCGAAATACCGTGGCCAGTCTGATCCGTTTTCTTCACTCACACCACGTGTTTCGCCGAGCCCTCTGACATCAACCGCGAGCACAATGTTTCCCCCGCGAACAAGCGATTCGATATCGCTAATGCCTGCCGTTTTCCCTCTTCCATGCACATACACAATTCCCGGCCGACGCCCGGCGCCCTCAGGAATGAAGAGTAGTGACGGAACGACGATTCCGGGTTCGCTTTCGTAGATAAGTTTCTCGATGCGGTAGCCAGTACGCTGCAATGTTCCGAATGGCTTCACGACAACATTGCCGTCCGGCTTCTCATAGCGCAAAAGCTGCTTCACCTGATCGACAGAGGCCGATTCGCGCTTGAAAGCCTTCGCGCGCTTCTGATTTAGCGTGAAGACCGTCTCACCGCCGAGTGATGTAGCGACTTGGCCAGTCGTAGTGGCGCGCAATTCCTCTTCGCTCGCCGGAACCACCTCAGGCTCTGGCCAGGCCTGTTCGGAGCCCTTCAGCCATTTATCGAACCATCGATATGCCGCCAAACGGCGCGGTTTCGTATACCCATGCCCATCGTCGGCTTCGGTCATGCCGAGCTTCGCAGCCGATCCAAGCAAATCGTAAGCCCGTTGCGTTTCCTGATAAGTCTCTCTCGCGCCGGTGATCGAGAAGAAGTCGCGGATCGCTGACAGAATCAGATACGGCTTAGGAGCGAAGGCGTGAATGAAGTCAGCATGGTCGAGCCCATCGCCGATCCACGGTGGGATGTTCTGTTCGGCGTCCTGTGGTCCAATTGTTTCGAGCAGGCGCCGCCACGACGTAATAAAGCAGGATGGAGCCGCCACTTGAATCCGATCGTCGAGCGCTGCGATGTAGGCCGTGTGTGTGCCGCCGCCCGAATTACCCGTGAGGCCGATGCGCTTAGAATCTACTTCGGGACGCGATACCAGATAGTCCAAAGCCCGCATGCCATCCCAGATGGTGTAACGAGCCAATGCGTCACCAACCAGCAACGTCTGGATACCGTTCATCGTGTGTTCCGTTGTCGAACGAATCACCTTCGAAGTTTGAAAATCTTCGTCGTAGAGTTGGACTCGCTCTCCCTGGCCGATGGTGTCCCAGGCCAACGCCACATAACCGTTCCTGGCGAACGTCACCAGCAGTTGCTGCCACACACCATGCGCCTTCGCGCCTTCCTCATGACCAAGTGGGAACAGGATCGCAGGGTAAGGTCCGCGACCAGTTTTCGGCAGGTAAAGATTTGCACTCACATAGAACTGCGGCTGGCTTTCGAAGATGATCTTCTCGATGCGATAGTCGGGATGTTCAATGACGCCCGTGACGCGCGCATTCAACGGCGTACGTTCGGGCAGGCCGCCGAGAGCCCGAAGCATTCGCTCACGAACGTACTGTTTGCGGGCTGTGACATCGCCGGCCTTCCACTTGGCGACTTCCGTCTCCCGAGCGTTTAGCAGAGCGATCGCGTTCTTCTTCGCGTACTCCGCAAGCATGCTGCGGATTTCCTTGTAATCGGTATGTCCGGCAAGAAAGTTCAAACCGGTGACATCCTGCGCCGCAGCCGTCACCAGAGTAAGGAAGAGCAGACAAGCGAATTTCATTCAGCGAACCCCCCTCATGATAAACGCTATGATTGGCACGATGCTCGAAGACTCGTTTGAAAACCTGGACCGTTTCCTTGGCTCCGATGACCGCGTCGGCGCTTTGGAGTTTCTTATAGAGCATTTCCGCGCAAAGAAAGATATACGGTCATTCTTCGAAGCAAGGCTGATGAAGAAGCGTCTGGAACTGGGACTTCCGTTGATCCAAGCGCACCCTTCAGCGGATATTCCTGCGGACCTGCGTGGTCCCTATGACCAGGGAATGATTGCCGCCGCCCGAGATACAGGCAAACTCGCGCTCGAAAATGGCGACATCCCACTCGCCTGGCCCTATTTCCGCGCCATCGGCGAGCCTGGGCCAATCATCGAAGCAATCGAGCAGGCCCAACCGGGCGAATCGGTTGACCAAATCATCAACATCGCATTTGCAGAAGGTGTTCACCCGGCCAAGGGGCTCGAGCTGATTCTCGACCATCACGGAATGTGTCGGGCGATCACGACCTTCGGGATGTACGCCGTAAAGAACGGCCGCGTGGAATGCATCTTGCTGCTCGTTCGACGGCTTCACGCCGAAGTGATGGAGCGGCTTAGTAACGCCATCGAGTCGCAAGCGGGCTCCCGTCCTAGTGCCACGAAAATCGCCGAGGTGATTGCCGGAAGAAACTGGCTCTTCGGCGAGTACGATTACTACGTCGATACGTCGCACCTGATGTCGGTCCTCGCATACTCACTAGAAGTTACCGACCGACCCACGCTGGAACTCTTGCACGACCTGTGCGCATATGGGAAGCGCCTCTCACCGATGTTCCAGACTCGGGGTCAGTCACCGTTTGAGAATGCCTTCATCGACTATGACGAGTACATCCTGGCAGTCATGGGAGACGATGTCGATAAGCGACTCGCGCATTTCCGCAAGAAGATAGCAGAGAGCAATCCCGAAGAAGTAGGCTTCGCGCCTGTCGAGTTGCTGGTGAATCTAGCCGTACGTCTTGGCCGGTATGAAGAAGCGCTGCAAGTTGCGATGGAGCATTTTGGGGAAGAAGATATTGCCGACTTATCGTGCCCTTCCACCCTGCAACTATGCGTTCTTGCGAATGACGCTGAGCGCCTGAAGACGCTCGCTCGCAGTAGAGGAGACTTGCTCAGCTACATCGCTGCGAAGTCGTAGAGCGAGGTGGCAGTTCGGACCCATATGTGGCCATCCGCGATGGCGGGTGTGGCGAATACTTCTTCTCCTAATTCACCTTGTGCCGCAATCGTCCATTCGGCTCCGGCTTTCAGCACGGAGACGCTGCCGTTGCGGCTGATCATGTACACCTTCCCGTCGCCTGCCACAGGAGACGCATAGTACTCATCGAGCGCGTGCGGAAGCCGGCCCTGCTTCAGTAGCTTGCCTGTCGCAGGATCGAGCGTCTGAACGATGCCGCCATTCCGGACGAGATACAGAACATCGCGATAGAGGAGAATGCCCGGAACATCCGGCAACGACTTGTCATACTTCCAGATCACATGGGTATCCGTGATGTCTCCCCGACCTCCCAGCTTCACGGCGATCGCTGCGTTCGAAGATGTCCTTCGCAGGCTGTAGTATTGCCAGTCCTTGCCATTGAACAGCCCGTCTTTGTCGAGATCCTGCATATCCCAATTGCCAGGAAGCCAGTTCTTCGGTACTTCGTCATTCGATAGCTTCTTGTCACCGTCTTTGTCGTGTTTCGCGATCATCTCTTCGAAGCCGGGGAGTTCGATACGCTCGCTCGGCTCCCCACCCGGAGCCCATCCGTTGAAATAGAGCCGGTCATTAGCCACGACAGGACCGGACTTCACTTGATACGTCAAACCGCGAACACGCCACAGCAGGGCTCCGGTCAAGATGTCGTAGCTAGTCATTTGGTACGAACCTGGGATGATGATCTCGCTATTCCCCTTGGCGGGTTTGTAAATAATCGGCGTGGAGAAGCTGTGGACCATTTCTGGCCTCTCGACTTTCCACACAGTCTTGCCGGTGTCTTTCTCGACTGCGAGCAGAAACGCATTCTGATCCTGATCGCAGATCATGAAAACCTTGCCTTCTGCCAATACAGGAGAGGCGCCCATCCCATGGAAATTCGTGAACGGTCCCAGCGGAACCTTCCATCGTTCCTTCCCTTGCGCGTCGTAAGAGACGAGTCCATAACCCGCAAAGAACACGTAGACGTTCGTTCCATCCGACACTGGCGACGGGGCGGCAGGATCGTTCAACTGATGGCGCTTCTCACCGCGATGCCCCGGCGCTTCACGAGTCCACATGACCTTCCCTGTTTTTCGATCCAGTGCCAGCGTGAGTAGACGTCCGTTCTCATGGCCGGTCAGGTAGATGCGGTCCTTCGTAACCACCGGCGATGACTTCCCGGTAGGGATCGTCGTCTTCCAATGGACATTGTTATAGGGGCCAATCTCGGCAGGGAGGGACCCGTCGTCGGCAACGCCCGCTCCGTTGTCGCCGCGGAATCGTCGCCATTCACCGGCTTGCGCTGCGATGCCGACGGATAGGAGTAGGACGATCGCAATGCGCCTCATGACGTGATACATAGTTTATGGTGAATCGACATTTCGTAATGATCGCGATGATAGCAGTTGGCCTCTGTCCAGCGCAGAATTCGACCACGGTCCTCGAGCAGATCCGCGAGCATCGCGAGGGAACAGCCGTTTGGTGGGTCGGTAACGCCGGATGGCTGATCAAAGCGAACGGCGTTCTCATGGGGATAGATCTCGATCTCAGCCCACAAAGCAAAATCATTCCGCCAACCATCGGCGCCGAGGACTTGGCGAACGAACTGGACTTGGCGCTTGTGACACACCATCACGGCGATCACTGCAACACCCCGACGATTCGAGCGCTCGCGAGCGGCAGGCGGACAACACTCGTCCTTCCGCAAACGTGCCTGAGGCGCCTAACAAAGTTAGAGCTTCCGCAAGAGAGACTAGTCGTTCCCGAACCGTTGAAGCCATTCGAAGCGAAGGGCATTCGTATTGAGCCAGTGCACGCGATCCACGGGAACCAGGAGTTCACCGTCCTCACCCGCGAGCCGGACTTCATCGAATCGATGCGGCAGAATTGCGGCTACGTTCTCAACATAGGGGCCAAGCGTTTCTTCCACCCGGGAGACTCTGTACTTACGGAAGAGCACTTAGGTTTGAAGAATATCGACGTGCTATTTGTATCACCGACCGTCCACAACATGCACCTTGATCGATCGATGATCCTCATCAATAAGCTGCAGCCGTCCTACATTTTCCCGCAACACTTTGGAACGTACACACAAACGGATGAGAACGCGTTCTGGACGCGAGGTTATCCTGACGAGTTGAAATTGCGTTTATCCGGCGAACTGCAGAAGCGGTATCACAAACTGAAGCAAGGAGAGAAGTTCGAGATCCGTTAACGTTTAGAAGGAACCTTCGGTGTAGCTCCGGACTTAATAATCAACTCGGTCAGCAACGTAACACCTTTATCTATCGGAAGAATATCCGCGATCGTCATTGGAGTTCTGCCGGTGCGGTCCTTCTCATCGAGCGCGGCGCCTTTATCGGCCAGGAATTGGATTACCTCACAAATCTCAACCTGTGTCGCCATGCTTCCGAAGTTCGAAACAGCGGCATGCATCACGGTAGTGCCATACTCATTCACCGCAGCGATCTCGGGAGCAAGTTCGAACGCGTACTTCACCGTTTCTACATGACCGCTTCCCGCAGCCGACATCAGGAGAGTTGTGTTCCCTTGAGCCTTCAACTTCGGATCTGCGCCACCCTCGACCAGCGCCCGCATCACCGGAAGATGGTTCGCCTTGGCGGCGACATGAAGCGGTGTCAGTTCGCCAATCTGCCGGCGAAAAGGACCGCCGCTTTGTGAGGCGGTGAGTTTAGCAGTCGTCGCGTTCGGGTTGGCGCCCTTCGCTAGCAGCTTCTTTACGAGTTCCGTCTCGCCTAACAGAGCAGCCGTGTGCAAAGGAGAATTACCGGCGGAGTCCGCAACATTCGGGTCGGCGCCGGCCTCGACAAGCGCCCCTGCGGCCTCGTTGCTTTTATAAGAGGCCGCAACCACTAGCGCCTTCGTTCCCGAAGGCATGGTGGTATTCGGATCGGCTCCCGCAGCCAGCAAGGCGCGTATCGATTTGGCATCGTCTTTGATCGCTGCAAAGACCAAAGGCGTAAATCCCGCCTTCGAAGCGGTTTTCACATCCGCGCCGAGTTTAATGAGGGTTTCAACGACATCGGAGTGCCCTTCCGCCGCAGCCCACATGATTGCGTTCTGGCCCTTTCGAGGCTCTACCACATTCACGCCTGCGCCCTTGCCCACCAGCAGCTTGACTGCCTCGGCGCTCCCCGACCCAGCCGCAATCATGAGCGCCGTTTCGCCATTCCAGCGCGTGGCGTTGGCATTGGCTCCAGCCTCCAGCAGCTTTGCGACAAGTTCGGCATTGCCATTCAAGCACGCCAGAGTAAGCGGAGTTTCGCCGTACTCATCAGCGGTATCCACTTTGGCGCCCGCAGTGAGCAAGAGGTCCACCATCGCCTTCTCGTCCAGATGAACTGCCCAAGCTAACGCAGAGGCCCCGTCGGGTTGAGTGACATTGACGTCGGTCTTGGCGCGCAGCAACGACTCAACTGCTTTCTGATCGCGCCGTTTGATTGCATCGATCAGTCCGGAGTCGGTCGACGCGAAGCAAGACGCGACCAGAAAGGCAGCCGCAGTCGAAATTCGCAAGAACATTGGACTCTATACGTCGGAGAGGCGTCCGGTGCTGTCACCGAAGTTATCGACCGGCACACCAGCCTTGTCGAGCACATTCAGCAACAGATTGTTGAGCGGCGTTTCGGTCGGGAAGCGCAGGTGCCGCCCGCCCTTAATCTGACCAGCCCCGCCCCCGACCAGAGCCACCGGAAGATCGTGGTGCGTGTGGCGATTTCCGTCGCCAGTGCCGCTACCGTAAACGATGATCGAGTGGTCAAGCAAATTACCCTCGCCATCGGGCGTGGCCTTCAATCGCTCGAGCAGGTACGCAAAATTCTTAACCAGCAACGCGTCGATTTTAGCGACGTTCTCGATTTTCTCTGCGTCGTTTTGATGGTGCGTGATGGAGTGATGTCCATCGGAGACACCGATCTCGCGGTAGCTCCGATTGCTTCCTTCGCGTGCCGGAACATACGTGATCACACGCGTAAGATCGGTCTGGAAAGCCAGGATCTGCAGATCCATCATCAGCTTGGCGTGATCTTCAAACGCTTCTGGAACCGAACCCGGCTTCTCGACGACAGGCAGCTTGAGTGACGCATTCTGCTGCTCCGCTTTCTGGATGCGGCGTTCAATGTCACGAATCGCTTCAAGATACTCAGTCAGTTTGTAGCGGTCGCGTGGACCAAGGTTCGTCTCCAGCCTGTCGATGCTCCCAGCAACGTAATCGAGAATGCTGCGCTGCTCCTGCAGTCGCGACAAACGGGCGGCAGGATCGGTACTGTCGCCATCGCCGAAGAGTCGCTCAAACAATCGTCGTGGATTAATTTCGAGTGGCATCGGACTGGTCGCGCTACGCCACGACAACGTGTTCGTATAAGCGCAGCTATATCCAGAGTCGCACCCACCTGCCAGACTCTGGCTCTCGAGACCGATTTCGAGAGACGCAAGCTGTGTATGCTTGCCAAGTTCTTTCGCGGCAATCTGATCGGCCGAGATACCGCAGCGAATTCCCGCTCCTTCCGTCTTCTTCGGATGAACACCGGTAAGGAACGTGGCTCCGCCGCGGGCGTGATCTCCAGGCCCATCGCCGAGCGCGCGGCCATTCACTTGAGCCAGGCCGCTGAAGACGATCATTTGATCGCGGAACGGCTCTAGCGCCTTCATGGTTGGCGTAATTTCGAACCCGGTCCCTACTGTAGCGGGCGTCCAGCGATCCATGATCATGCCGGTCGCATGGTAAACGAATCCAAGCCGAACAACAGGCTTAGTCCCGCCTTTCGCGAGCGCCGGTACCATCGAGTCCAATAACGGCAGCGCCAACGTTGTCCCGAGCCCGCGAAGAAACGCGCGCCGTGGCAGCGATTTTCTGGTGATGATCATGATCCCGGAGTCCTCCTCATCTGGAAAGGCTTACTTTCCACGACCGCAGTGATCAACGCCGATAAACGGTAATCCTCCGCGGCTGCCTTCTTTATGATAGCCCTTACCGAGGGCAAATCATAGGCCTCCAGACCGCGGCCCGTGGCGTAGGTCAGGAGCTTTTCCGATACCGTCGCGACGAAATCGTCACGATAACTTGCCAGCAGCAATTGCTTCAATCCTGCCGGTCCTGAGAATGTCTTTCCGTCAGGGAGTTTTCCCGACGTATCGATCTCGGAGTCCCCGTCCTTATCCCGCCATTTGCCGATGGCATCGTAGTTCTCAAGCGAGAAGCCGATTGGATCCATTCGGGAATGGCACGATGCGCAGGTCGGGTTCGCCCGGTGTTGCTCCAGTTGCTGACGCATCGTGAGCACCTTCCCGTCTTCGGCGTGCGCCTTCAACTCCGGAATATCCGGAGGAGGCGGAGGAGGCGGTGTGCCTAGTAGATTTTCAAGAATCCATTTCCCGCGCTGAACCACGGAAGTCCGATTCGGGTAGGACGTTACCGTGAGAATGCTGCCTTGACCAAGGAGGCCGCCGCGATTCGGATCGTTGATGGCGACTTTGCGGAAGTGCGAACCGTAGATCTTCGGAACACCGTAATGCTCGGCCAGTCGTTCGTTCAGGAATGTATAGTTTGCGCCCAACAGATCGAGAACGCTGCGATTCTCGCGGAGGATGCTCGTAAAGAACATCTCGGTCTCCTGCTGGAACGACTTGCGCAGACTTTCGTCGAACGTCGAGAAAAGCTGCGGATCGGGCTTGGAAGTGGCGAGGTTTCGCAAATGCAGCCACTGCCCCGCGAAGTTAGTAGTCAACGCCTCCGAGCGCGGATCGGCCAGCATGCGCGTGACTTGCTGCCGTAGAACAACCGGGTCCTTCAACTTACCCTGCTCAGCCAACTTCAGCAGAGTGTCATCCGGGATGCTGCTCCACAGGAAGAAAGAAAGCCTCGACGCGAGCTCGAAGTCGCTAATGCGATAAACGGTTCCCGGAGCCGCTCCTTTTGGATCCTGTTCGACACGGAACAGAAAATCAGGCGACATCAACATCGCCGAGAGCGCCTTCTGGATGCCGGAGTCGAAGTCGCCTTCGCTGCGGCCGCGCTGATAGAAGGCCATGAGGGGCCGGATGTCCGTTTCGCTCACAGATCTTCGAAACGCCCGCCGCGTCAAAGTCGAGAGGATCGTCTTGGCGCACGGCTCCTCGTCTTTTGCGATCGCTGGCCTGCAGACAAAAATCTTCCCGCGGCTTGGTGTCTCTCCTCGACCGGTGGCGTTGTACGGACCACCAATGATGATGTTCGCCACATCCGTCCGAGCCCCTGCGCGCTGCGGCACTTGGAATCGCTTGATTTTGGCTCCGTCGATGCGAAGGTCCATCTCGGCGGGGAGTGGTTGGCTCCTAGGTGTCGCTGTGGTGTCCGGCGCAGCCCCGCGGATTACTGGCGCTTCCTGCTCCGCTCTGGCTGACTCTCTCAAGAACGTTACACCTACCGTCCGAAGACCGGCTTTCACGGGAATGCGGTGCTCAAAGATCGGCGGCGGCGCATTCTGGGCATTTCCAGTCGCTCGGATCCGGATCACATATTCGGCATCGACCGGAAAATAATGCTCGAATGACATGCCGCCGCGGGAGTTAAACGGCAGATCTTCACTCGCTCGCTCGATAGCAGCGGGCCGTCGGAAATTGCTGGGAGGATCCCGGAGCGGGGTGAACTGCTCTTCCGAAGGCTTCATCTTCATGTCGCCGATGGCGAGCGCGGCGACGAGACGGGCCGTCGACATGTATCGTTCAAGCAAAGCAGGCGATAACGACAGGACATCAGCGATATTGTCGAAGCCATAGCCCGAGTCATCCACAGGAAGCGAAGAACCGGATTTGATATCGAGTGCCAGCAAGTCGCGAATCGCATTGCTGTATTCCGCGCGATTAAGCCTGTGGACTGCGGGCCTGCCTGGATTCGGATTCGCTTCCGCAGCCTTGTCCAGAGCTCCTTCCAGCGTCGTTGCGAAAGACTCTGCTGCAGGGACCTTGGGGCGGGGAAGGCCAGGCGGAGGCATCTCGCCTGTCCGCAGTTTGCGCAGAACTTTCTCCCACGCGGCCGCGTCAGCGCCGACGTTTGTGTAATCGAGGGCATCGAAGGCGAGTCCGGCGGTCTTGGTCTTCTTGTTATGACAGCCAAAGCAATACTGAGTGGTGAGAGCCTTGTGAGCCGAGATGCCGGCCGAGATGCCGGCTGAAATGCCCGTCGACGCTGGCGCTGCCGTCGGCCGCTGGGCGCTCGCAAGAGGGATTAAAGCTATTAGAATGACTGGAATAACCGAACGCAAACGAAACCTCGACTGCCGCGGCCTGTTCGATAGCCGCAGACAGATACTTTCATCTTCGCAGACTTTGGGTCCACGAGCATCAGGGGCTTACGGTATGCCGGTTCATAGCCCCCCTGGAAGAGATATCATGGCTTGCAGAGTGTTCAGATCTGTAATTCTCGCCATCTCCATTCCGTTCCTTTGCAGCGCGGAGAACTTCTCACAAGACATCTTCCCGATCGTGCGCGCACGGTGCCAGACGTGCCATCAGGAAGGGGAAATCGGCCCCATGGCATTCACAAATTATTCCGATACGCGGCCATGGGCGAAGGCGATTCGCGATGCGGTCATCAGCCGGTCCATGCCGCCCTGGCATGCCAGCGAGCGTTCGAAGCTTACGTTTCACAATGACAGATCCCTTCCGCAGGCGGAAGTGCAAAAGATCGTCAAATGGGTGGACGCCGGCGCTCCGGAAGGACCGAAGATTGACTACCCGAAGCCCGTGAAAACGGAGACCGGCTGGAAACTTGGTAAGCCCGATGTGGTGCTCAGCGTTCCGGGATACAAGGTGCCCGCGCGTGGAGACATCCCATACACATTCGTGATACGGTCCGTCGGACTCACGAAAGACCGATGGATTCGGGCCGCCGAGTTCCGCATCGACAAGCGCGCCGTTGTTCATCATATGAATGCGTTCATTCGTCCGCCGGGGTCGAGCTATCTCGACGGTTTCGAGCGGGATCGCTTTGCCGTACCAACGCTGACAGAACGGCGAGTTGGACGTCCGGGCGAAGGGATGTTTGAACGCAGGGAACTGCTGCTTGGATACGAACCGGGATACTTCCCGATTCCGTGGCGGTCCGAGCAGGCAAAGTTGATCCGCGCAGGCTCGGACATAGTTTTCGAGATTCATTACACGGCGAATGGCAAGGAACAAACGGATTCCTCGGAATTCGGTATCTATTTCTCCGATGAGCCTCCTCGCGAGCGTGTTCTGTCGACGCAGACGCAGGACATGGACATTGCCATTCCCGCAGGCGACGCCAATTACAAATCCAATGCGTCGATCACATTCGGCAAGCCGGTGAAGTTGATTTCGCTACAGCCCCACATGCATCTCCGCGGCAAGGCGATGGAAATTCGCGCGCGCTATCCGGACGGTCGCGTAGAGACTTTACTCGACGTGCCGCGCTACAGCTTTAACTGGCAGACGACGTATTTCCTCAAAGAACCAAAACTCCTGCCCGCTGGCAGTTCGATCGAATCGACGGCGGTCTTCGATAATTCCCCAAACAATCCGTTCAATCCCGATCCCAAGACCACGATCAAATGGGGCGATCAGAGTTGGGAAGAAATGCACATCGGCTTCATGGAGATTGCGTTTGCCGCCGATATGAACGCCGAGACGGTTATTGACGCTGCCGCCAAGGAACGTGAGAAGAAGCGATTCGAACGTTCTGCTGAAACGACGAGATAAAGCGTGATCTCTAGAAGAGAGTTGCTCGCAGCGGGATTAAGCGCCGCGTCAGCGGGATTCTCCCAAGACAAACAACGGCCCAACGTTCTCTTTTTGTCCGTAGACGATATGAACGATTGGCTCGGATGTCTCAAAGGCTATCCGGGCGTGAAAACCCCAAACATTGACGCGCTCGCCAAACGCGGAGTGCTTTTTGCGAACGCGCACTGCGCGTCGCCATTATGTAATCCGTCACGAGTCGCTCTGTTGACCGGACAGCGCGCCTCGACGACTGGCATCTACAATAACGAGCAGTACTGGCGTCCAAATCTTCCGAACGTCGTATCGCTCCCGCGCTATTTCAAAGACAACGGCTATCACGTCGCGGGCGCGGGCAAGATCTTCCATCATGTCGCGGGCTTCAATTCTCCTGCTGAATGGGACGAGTTCCAACTCCAGGTATTCGACGATCCCTGGTATCGTCGCGCCGAGTGGTACCCGTGGGTCAACAAAATCCCCGCGCCTCCGCAACATCCGTTCAACGGACTAAAGAACTTTCAAGGCGAGTTTGACTGGGGTGTTCTGCCGAAGGAAGAAAGCGAATACGGGGATCAGAAGGCGATCGATTGGGCCGGGCAGTTCTTAAATCGGAAACACGAAAAGCCCTTCTTCCTCGCTGTCGGGTTGTGGCATCCGCACATTCCGTTGTTCGCTCCGCAGAAGTACTTCGATATGTATCCCGAGGACAAGGTGCGTCTGCCTCAGGAACCGGCTGACGATCTCGACGATATCCCCGCGATCGGAAAGAAGTTCGCCGAGTTTCGCCGGGATGAGCACGAACGCATCGTGCGCGAAGACAAATGGAAAGAGGGTATTCAGGCTTACCTCGCAAGCATCACGTTTGCCGACGCGATGGTGGGACGCATGCTGAAACTGCTCGATGAAAGTGTGCATGCAAAGAACACGATCGTCGTGTTCTGGTCGGATAACGGCTGGCACCTCGGCGAGAAAAAACATTGGCATAAGTCGACCTTGTGGCAGCGATCGACGCACGTGCCTCTGATCTTCGCGGGTCCCGGACTCCAGGCGACCGGCAAGAACAGACCACAGCCGGTGAACCTACTCGATCTCTACCCGACGCTCGTGGAAATGTGCAATTTGCCGGCCAAGAGCGATCTCGAAGGCGAGAGCCTCGTGCCATTGCTGCGGGATCCCAAGGCGAAGCGCAAGCCTACCGTCATCACGTTCGGCCCTGGCAACCACGCCGTACGCTCGGAGCGCTGGCGATACATACGATACAGCGACGGAACCGAAGAACTCTACGATTGCATAGCCGACCCCGAAGAGTTTCGGAATCTGGCCGCGCAAGAGAAGTACTCGTCGCTCAAGAGCGAATTCGCGCAATTCATGCCGAAGACCAGTGCCCCGCCGAAGCCGGAACGAGATGCCTATAACTTCGACTTCAAGACCTACACCTGGACATTGAAGACAGCCTCGCGCTGACGCGTTCAGGCCTTCGCCGCTCGCCATCCTGCATCAAGGACGGCTCGCATTTGTGCGAGTTGCTTCGCCGCCGAAGGTTGTTTGGCCAGGTTCTGAAACTCGCGCGGATCCTTCTCGCAGTCGTAGAGTTCCTCGCCTGGATACGGCTTGGTCCAACGGATGTAGCGATAGCGCTCCGTTCGGACGGCCCGACCCACAATCTCTTCCGGTCCGGCGACTTGCGTAAACGCCGCCTTTTTCCATTTGCGCCCCGGATTGTCGAGCAGTGGCACGAAGCTCTGTCCTTCCAAATTTTCCGGCGCCTGCGGGCCGCAGAGTTCCGCGATCGTCGGATACAAATCGATCAACTCGACGAGACTGCGCGAAGAACGTCCATTCCCTTTTCGTCCCGGAGCGGCAACGATCAGCGGTACACGAGCCGACTCCTCAAACAGACTCCGCTTCTGCCACCGGTAATGCTCGCCGAGATGCCAGCCGTGATCTCCCCAGAAGACGACAACCGTTCGATTCGTTGCGCTGCGCTTCTCGAGATGATCGAGGACGCGACCGACGAGCGAATCCATGTACGACACCGACGCGTAGTACCCGCGTAACGCCTCGCGCTGATCGGCCTGCGTCATGCCCATGTCGTTACCGCGGCCAGTGATTGTCATCTCACTTGCCTCTGGTATGTCCTTGCGATCGTCAACGGGATTCGTGGTGGGTGTTAATCGATCGAGAGGATACATGTCGAAGAACTTCGATGGCGCCACGTGCGGCACATGCGGACGCAGAAAGCCTAAGCCGATGAACCACGGCTTCGATTGGTTGCGATCGATATAGCTGATTGTGTCCTCTGCCGCGCGCGCGTCGGCCTGCTCCGCATCACTGCCGAGGAACCGGATCCAGTGCATCGCATTGCCAGGCTGATGAGATGGCGTGATGTTTCGACCGTCGCCTGGCGTCGTGTTCTCAAGGCCCGGCGGGCTGATTGCGACATCCCAGGAAGGCGGATCATCCCACAGCGGCTTGCCAACCGATCCCGGCACATTCATGTGGTACATCTTGCCGAAACGAGCCGACGAATAGCCGCTTTGCCGAAACAATTGAGGAAGCGTTATTGCGTCGGGCATCGTGTCCCGAACTGCCATTTCGTTCTTCCATATGCGCGTTGTGTCGGGCCGCATACCGCTCAGTATCGATGTGCGGCTCGGTCCGCAGAGTGGAAACTGACAATAGGCGCGATCGAACCGAACACCCCGACTCGCCAACCGATCCAGATTCGGAGATTTCACAATCGGATGTCCGTAGCATCCAAGCGAGTTGTTCAGGTCGTCGGACGCGATAAAGAGGACATTGAATCTCTCGTCCGCCGATTTCTGTCCGAGCAATAGAGCGGGAGCCGCGAGAAAGGAACGTCGTGTCATACCAGTCATGTCTACTTCTCCCTTGTAGTAGAGGATGTAGCGGCAGCGGGTTCACGGTCATACTGAAGTTCGCCGCCCTGCAACCTGCGAATCCCTCTCGAGCCGTGACGTTCCTGGACAGCGGATCTCGGAACTTGCTTGTCGAGCTTGTCGAACATCGCCTTCAACCGCTGAACAACGTCGCGATGTTTGTCGGCGACGTCGTGCTGCTCGGCAGGATCGGCGTCGAGATCGAATAGCATTAGCGGCTTCGGCGCGTCTCCCGTCAACACACCGGGATACTCATCAGGCCGAGCTTGTTCGTGCTGCGCAATCAGTGTGACACCGTCCGGCCCCCGGGGATCGATCCACCGCGCTGCGGCCGCCTTGTCCATCACCTTGAATCCAGGAACGGGAGACCGCACATGCAGCTTCCATTTCCCCGACCGTACGATGCGCAGCTTGGGCCCTGACATCGCGAAGATCGCTTCATGCGGGCTGCGCGCGGCTGCTGAATTCATCAGCGGGAAGATATTGCGACCATCGATCGTCAAGTTGGATGGAGTTTTTGCGCCCGCCAACGTACTGAGCGTAGGAAAAATGTCGATCGAAGCGCAGACCTCTTTACATACACGTCCAGGCGAAATCCGACCCGGCCAGCGGGCGATTAAGGGTACACGAATGCCCCCATCCCATGTTGCGCCTTTCATTCCCCGCAGGCCGCCCGCGCTGCCGCCGAACCATGGGCCATTATCGGAAGCGAACAGCACCATGGTGTTCTCATCGAGGCCCAGTTCTTTCACCTTCGCTAGAATGCGCCCAACAGACCAGTCCAGTTCGTGAATCACGTCCGCGTAGAGATCCTTCGTTGTCTTCGGAGTGTAGAACTCTTCCGATGCCGCCAGCGGCTTATGCGGCATGGCGTGCGGCAGGTAGAGGAAGAACGGCTGGCGCCGTCTACTTTCGATGAATGCCAACGCGCGCGTCGTGTACCGTTGCGTCAGATTCACCTGCACCACCGGATATTCGAGCCGTCGCTCGTCCTCGACAAGTTGCACGGGGCGCATGTCGTTCGAGTAGGGAA
>Ga0190275_10001275_pt1 | contig 18956 bp, 15 predicted proteins | sample Popmic550T_FD_133745 | JGI IMG/M metagenome (GOLD analysis project Ga0190275, IMG submission 133745) | Populus adjacent soil microbial communities from riparian zone of Yellowstone River, Montana, USA - 550 T | ecosystem: Environmental > Terrestrial > Soil > Riparian zone > Trees stand | place...
CTCGTTCCGTTCGGCGAATACGTGCCGCTGCGGCGTGTGCTCTTCTTCGCCGAAAAGCTCGTCCGCGCCGTCGGCGAATTCGAGTTCGGCACGAACGACCGGCCGCTGAGCGGCAAGTACCGGTACGGCCCGGCGATCTGCTACGAGATCGTCTACCCGCAGATCACGCGAACCCAGATCCGCAACGGCGCCGACGTCCTGGTGACGATCACCAACGACGCCTGGTACGACGGCACGTCCGCCCCGGCCCAACATCTCGCACAGGCCCGCCTCCGCGCCGTCGAAGGCGACCGCTATCTCCTCCGCGCCGCCACCACCGGCATCTCCGCCTTCATCGACCCGACGGGCCGCCAGCTCGAAGCGATCCCGATGGGGAAGGACGGCATCATCTACGCGAAGTTCCACTCCAGGACGAGCATCACGCCGTACGTGCGTTTCGGCGACTGGTTTGCGTGGGGAGCGATTGCCGTGGTACTCATCGGCGTATTGAGGAAACGCAAGACAAACTAAGTCCGTCGTCGATTGGTCCGTTCCTCAGCGCGAGAACTGCCAGACAACCGACAACTGACAACTGACAACCAATCATGAACGACGATACCTTCCGCGACATCGAGTCCCTCCGCGACAGAATCCGCCTCGTCCGGAGCTATCTTTGACCTAGCCTCCGCACGCAGATCGCTCGACGAGATCGAGCGCGAGATGTCGGCCCCGGGTTTCTGGGACAACCCCGAGAACGCCCAGGAAGTGGGACGCAAGCGCGCCCGCGTGGAGAAGCGCATCCAGGCCGGCGAGTCGATCGACACGAAGAGCGAAGAGCTCGACGTGCTGCTCGACCTTCACAAAGAGGGGGAGAGCGTCGAATCCGACATCGACTCCCTCATCAGCAAGCTCGAGGCGGAGCTCAACGGCATCGAGCTGACCATGAAGCTCTCCGGCGAGCACGACCTCCGCGACGCCATCCTCAACATCCACCCAGGCGCCGGCGGCACCGAGTCGCAGGACTGGGCCGAGATGCTGCTGCGCATGTACCTCCGCTACGCCGAGAAAAAGGGGTGGTCGACGGAGATGCTCGAGTATCAGGGCGGCGAAGAGGCGGGCATCAAGAGCGCCACCATCATGGTCCGCGGCGACTACGCGTATGGCTATCTCAAGGCCGAGGCGGGCGTGCACCGGCTCGTGAGAATCTCGCCGTACGATGCGGCCAAGCGGCGCCACACCTCGTTCGCCTCGGTGATGGTCATGCCCGACATCGACGACACCATCACCGTCGAGATCAACGACAAAGACCTGCGCGTCGACACCTACCGCTCCTCCGGCGCCGGCGGCCAGCACGTCAACGTCACCGACTCCGCGATCCGGATCACCCACATGCCGAGCGGCATCGTCGTGACCTGCCAGAACGAGCGGAGCCAGCACAAGAACCGCGACACCGCCATGAAGCTCCTCCGCGCGCGCCTCTACCAGCTCGAGGTCGAGAAGCAGAAAGAGGCGCAGACGAAGCTGGAAGGGGAGAAGAAGGAGATCGGCTGGGGAAGCCAGATCCGCTCCTACGTCCTCCAGCCGTATCAGCTCGTCAAGGACCTGCGCACCCAGTACGAGGTCGGCGATCCGTCGCGCATCCTCGACGGCGACCTCGATGAGCTCATCGAGGCCTACCTCGCCGCCGCGGCGCGAAAGACCGCCGAATGACGCGCGTCGCCCTCTTCACGCCTCTTCCTCCGGCGAAGAGCGGCGTCGCGCATTACTCGTCCCTGCTGCTGCCCGCGCTCGCGCAGCATGTTGACGTGCGGGCGTTCGATTCGTTGGAAGGTTACCGCCGCGCCGACTTCGACGCGGTGATCTACCAGCTCGGCAACAACCCGCATCACGAAGTCATGTACGCCGAGGCGATGCGCGAGCCGGGCGTAGTCGTGCTGCACGACCTCGTGTTGCATCACCTCATCGTCGAGCTGACGCTGGCGCGTGGCGACGCCGAGGGATATGTCGAGGCGCTGGAGGCAAGCCATGGTGCGCCGGGTGCGGCGTGGGCGCGAGGCCGCGCCGCCGGACTGCACAGCGAGATGGGCAACTTCCTCCTGCCGGCCTCGGTCGACATCGCCCGGCGTGCAACCGCCGTGATCGTCCATAACGAGTACGCGCGCGACCGGCTGCGTTCGTTCGGCGTCGAAACGCCGATCTACGTCGTGCCGCATCCGTTCGTCCGCGAGACGCGGGTGTTCGACCGCGATGCCTTGCGCGCGCGCCACGGCCTGACGCCCGGGCAGCGCGTGATCGGCTTCTTCGGTTTTCTCACCTCGGCCAAGCGCGCCGAGGTCGTGCTGGAGGCGTTCCGGATCGCCCGCGAGCGCGATCCGCGGCTGGCGCTGCTGATCGTCGGCGAGCCCGCCCCGAACATCGACCTCGAAAAGCTGCGCGGCGAAGGGATCGTCGCGACCGGCTACGTGGCCGACGAAGACTTTTCGTCGTACTACGCCGTAGCCGACCGGCTGGTGAACCTCCGCTATCCCTCGGCCGGCGAGACCAGCGGCACCCTCATCCGCGCCTTCGACGCCGGCAAGCCGGTCGCCGTGAGCGACTACGCCCAGTTCGCCGAGTTTCCGGAGACCTGCGTGTTCAAGGTGCCGTTGGGGGCAGGGGAGGTGGCGCGGCTGGTGGAGTTCTTTACCGCCGACCTGCCGGATGTTGCGCTCGCGCAGCGGGCGTGGCTGGAGAGGAACGCCACGCTCGAAAGGACTGTCGCCGGGTATCTGCAGGCGCTTGCCCCTTCGCCGCGCGAAGCGCATTCCGTGATCACCGAGGCCCTGCCGTTGTTCCCTCGGCTGACCGTGGCCGAGGCTTCATTGGTCCCATCTGTCCCATTGGTCCCATCTGTCCCATCGGTCAATGGGACCAATGGGACCCATAGGACCAATGAGACACATAGGACCAATGGGACACATGGTCACACCAACCAGAACATCCGCATCACCATCCGCAACGATGGTCCGGCGACCATCCGCACGCGCACCTACGGCCAGCCGGAGTACCGCCTCATCGCGAAGCTCTTCACCGCATCCGGCGAGCAGGTGCAGGACCGCTGGCTCGCACTCCCGTGCGACCTCACTCCCGGCGCGACGGCCACACTCGAATTTCCCCGCATCGGCGGCGGTGCGGCCACGCTTCGCCTCTATCACGCCCTCCAGGATGTCCCGCTCGTCGACGCCGCCGCATTCGCCGAGGTGGCGCTTGTTCGATGACGCGGCCCTCGAACGGCTGCGAGGCGTGCTGGCCGGCCGGCCGGCCGTCGAGATCCACGCGCCGCAGCACCGCCGCGCGTGCGTCCTCATCCCCCTGATCCGCACGGCCGGCGGCTGGTCCATCCTCTTCACCCGCCGCTCCGAAAACCTCGCCGCCCACAGCGGCCAGATCGCCTTCCCCGGCGGCTCCGTCGAAGGAGACGAATCGCTCGAACAGGCCGCCGTCCGCGAGGCCGAAGAAGAAGTCGGCATCCCCGCTTCACGCGTCGAGCTGATCGGCCGCCTCGACGACGTCATCACCCACAGCGGATTCCTCGTCGCCCCCTTCGCCGGCGTCATCCACGAACCGGTCGAATACGTCATCCAGGAAGCCGAGGTGGTCGAAGTCTTCGAAGTCCCTCTCGAAGCCCTGTTGGACACCAACAACCCCGAGATCCGCTACGTCCCCTTCCGCGGCAAACAGTTCCCCGCCTACTTTTACCGCTACGAGGACTACGAGATCTGGGGCCTGACCGGAAGGATGCTGAAGGCGTTTCTCGACTTGGTGTGGCAGGCCGTGTAGAGGCACAGCGTCAGTCTGGTTAGCCGCCGAAGGCGGCGAAAGATCTGTAGACCCGGCCTTTAGGCCGGGGTACGGCGAGCGCGTCAGGTGAGCCCGCGAAGCGGGCGACAGAACAGGGCTTTCGCGAAAACCCTATCCTGTCGCCCGCTTCGCGGGCTCACCTGACCACGACGCGCAGTACCCGGCCTGAAGGCCGGGCCTACAGATCTTTTGCTGCCTACGGCAGCACCAGAGCCGCTTACTTCGTCACCAACTTCTCCACATACTCCGCCAGCGCCTTCCCATCCGTCCCTGCCTCGACCAGCGCGCCGTTCACCAGGTAGCTCGGCGTCGAGCGGATGTCATTCGACAGCGCCACCCCCGCACCGCGGAGGATCTCCGCTCGGAGCGTCTCGTTGGCGAGATCGGCGTCGTATTTGGCGAGATCCAGCTCGTGGTCCTCGGCGAAGCCGCGGGCCCAGTCCCAGAAGGTGAAGGCGATCATCCCTTCCTGGTTCTCGTAGACCTGCTTCTTGTAGGTCCAGAAAAGCTCGGGGTTCTGGCGGTAGATGGCGCGGCCGGCCAAGGCGGCGGGGAAGGCCCAGGCGTGGCCGGTCAGCGGGAGGTCATAACGGATGTAGCGGACCTTGTCGCCATGCTTCGCGAGGATCGGGTCGACGTAGCCCGACGAGCGCTTGCACGACGGGCACTGGAAGTCGGAGAACTCGACGATCGTCACCGGCGCGCCGGCGGCGGCGCCTTTCGACGGCGAGCTGGCGAGGAAGGGGTCGAACGTCTTCGCGCGGGAGGCCCGAAGCTCGGCGGCGGGACGGAAATGGCCGAGGAAGAAAACGCGGCCGTCGCCGTCGATCTCTCCGTCGATCGTCATCTTGCCCGCCTCGGTGGTCTGGGTGAGCGTCGCCGGATAGAGACCGTCCACCGTGCGGGTGCGCTCGACCTTCGCGGTCATCTGCTCCTGCAGGTTCGCGAGCGTGAAGTTCTGCAGCCTCGCCTCGAGCGTCGCCCCTTCCGCCTTCTCGATCACCCAGGGCGAGCCGAGGTAGACGCGGCCGGCGGGGGAGAGGACGGCCACGATCTGCGAGTTGCAGTGGCCGGAGGCACTCTGGACCTTGACGAAGGTGCCGGTGAAGCGCGGCGGCAGCTTGAGCGGCAGCTCCTCGAACGACACCTTCGCGCCCTCGCAGACCGGCAGGGCATCGTGGATGGCCCGTTCGAACTTCGGATCGAGGTCGATCCCGAACGCGGGCGCGCAGACGAAGAGCGGGAGAGCAAGCGTGAGGAGGCGTTTCACGGCTGAGTGAAACGGCCTGAGGAGGGAGGCGATTCCGGCGGCCGGAATCCGGCCGCCGGAAAGGGTCTAGTTGTTCGGCGGAGCCTGGCTGATCGACTCGACCGTCTTGCCGACCTGCCCGTCCTGATTCGTGTTGGTGGAGATGTCGCCGAGCGAGACGATCCCGACCAGCTCGTCGTTCGTGTTCACGACCGCCACGCGGCGGATCTCGGCGCCGCTCATCAGCTCCAGCGCCTCGCTCACCGTGGCATCCTCGCGGACGCTGCGGACGCTCCTGGTCATGAGCTCGTTCACGCGCACGTCTTCGAGGTTTTTCCCTTCGGCGATCCCGCGCACGACGATGTCGCGGTCGGTGATCATTCCGATGATCTTCTTGCCGTCGACGACCGGAACCACACCCGTGTCCTTGTCCTTCATGATGCGCGCGACGTCGCGGATGCTGTCCTTTTCACTGACGCACTCCGGGTTCGCCGTCATCACGTCGCGGACGTGTCGCGAATTCTGATTGGCCATGCTTCCTCCTTCTGGTTGCTTACAGCCAGAAGGAGAACAGCAACACAAGTGCCTGATAGGGTTAGAACGACACTCGCAGGCCGCCGCTGAGCGTCAGATACCGCGGTGCCAGCTCGAAATGCACCCAGTGGTAGCTCGCTTCGACGATGACGCCGTAGCGGCGCGTCAGGGGAAAGTCGCCGTTGAGGCCGACCTGGAGGCCCCAGGCCGTCTCGGAATCGAAGCCGGAGGCGCTCTGGCGGTACATGCCCAGGCCGCCGAAGAAGCCGGTGGAACCGTACGGCTCGTCGAACTCGTAGCCGACGAGACCGCTCACGTGCTGGATCTGTCCCTTGACGTCGGTCCGCTGGTTCGTCCCGGTCGGGAAGGCGACCGAGCCGTCCATCTGGCCGAGCTTGAGCCGGAGACTCGTATTCGGGTCGATCGGCTGCTTGTAGTAGAGCTCGACCGAAGTATTGGAGAACGAAAAACTGTCGTCGATCCCGCCATCGACCGGCTGGGCGTCGTTTTCGACGAACCGGCGGCTGCCGCCGACGAGAATCCCGAGCTCGGACGACTGTGCCAGCACCGGGACCGCGCTCACCACGAGCAGCGCGAGAAAGAGGGTGGTCCGTTTCATGGCCGGCACTATACGGGAGGTCTTCTGGTTGTTCAAAGTGAGTCTCCTTACAATGTACGCGTGCAGAGCAGGCTCCCATCGACCTTGTTCAGGGCCGGCAGAGACGCGCTTTCCTTCCTAGGACGTGGGACGCTGAAAATCGTTCTGCCCTCCTGGTGCGCCGCCTGCGACCGGGAGCTTCCCTGGAAAGAGCGGACCGCCTCCTGCTGCGCCTCCTGCTGGGAGTCGCTCCCTCGAATCAGGACCGCGAGATGCCGCTCCTGCGCCCTGCCGGCTCCGGTGACGGAGCTGCCGTCCTTCCTCTGCATCGAGTGCCGGACCAATCCGCTGCCGCTCGACTGGTGCGAGGCCTGGGGCGAATACCGCGGCCGGCTCGCCCGCCTGCTGCACGCCCTGAAGTTCGAGCGCCACGACTTCCTCGACGATGCCCTCGCCTCGCTGCTCGAGGAGACCCTCCGCGCCCGCGGCGACCTTGCATTCGACGCCATCGCCGCCGTGCCGATGACCCGGGCCCGGGAGCGCCGCCGCGGCTACAACCAGGCCGACCTCCTCGGCCGCGCCCTCTCGGCGCGGATCGGCGTGCCGTACGGCTTCTCGCTCCTCCGCCGGACGCCCGGCGTCCGCGCCACCCAGTCGACCCTGCCGAAGCGCGATCGGGCGGCCAACGTCCGCGGCGCCTTCGTGGCGGAGGGGGTGGAAGGGAAGGCGGTGCTGCTGGTGGACGACATCTGCACCACCGGCGAGACGCTGCGCGCCTGTGCCACGGAGTTGCGCCGCGCCGGGGCATCCCGCGTCTGCGCGATCACGGTCGCGAAAGCGGGATAGAATCGGCGCCCTTCCGCATGCGAGCCTTTTTCATCGCACTCTCTGAAAGCAAGACTCTCCGTGGCGTCGCCGAGCGCTCCGCCATCGGCCGGCGCCTGTCGGGCCGTTTCGTGGCCGGCATGTCGGTCGAGGAGGCGTTGCAGGCGACCGCCGCCACGACCGCCAAAGGCATGAGCGTGAGTGTCGACAACCTCGGCGAGAACGTCACCAATCTCGAGGAGGCGCGCCACAGTGCGCAGCTCTACCACGAGATGCTCGACGCCATCACCGCCCGCAAGCTGAATGCGAACGTCAGTCTCAAGCTGACCCACATGGGGCTGGACGTCGACGAAGCCGTCTCCCGGCAGATCGCCAACGACGTCGTGGCCCATGCTGCGAAGCTCGACAACTTCGTGCGCATCGACATGGAAGGCTCGCCGTACACACAGAAGACGCTCGACGTCGTCCAGGAGCTGCACCGCCAGCCGGGCAACGCCGGGCACGTCGGCGCCGTCATCCAGGCCTACCTCCACCGCAGCGAGGCCGACGTCCTCGACCTCTGCGCGCAGCGCATCCGCATCCGGCTCTGCAAAGGAGCCTACAAAGAATCGCCGGCCATCGCCTTCCAGGACAAAGCCGAAGTCGACGCGAACTTCGTCAAGCTGATGCAGATCCTGCTCAAGAGCGGCGTCTACCACGGCATCGCCACGCACGACCCGAAGATGATCGACGCCACCATCGCCTTCGCCCGCGCGGAGAAGATCCCGGCCGATGCCTTCGAGTTCCAGATGCTCTACGGCGTCCGCCGCGACCTGCAGGAGCAGCTCGTCCGCGACGGCTGGCGCATGCGCGTCTACATCCCGTTCGGCAGCGAGTGGTATCCGTACCTGATGCGCCGCCTGGCCGAGAGGCCGGCGAACGCGATCTTCATTCTCAAGAATCTCTTCAGAAGGTGAGCACGTGAGAATCGCCGCGGCAGTCATGGCTTTGCTGATCACCACGGCCGTGCTGGCCGATGTCGCCGAGGATGTGCGGCAGCACGAGATCGCGTTCGCCAAAGCGTTCGCGGACCGCGACAAGGAGAAGTTCTTCTCCTACGTCGCCGACGATGCGACGTTCCTCGGCGGCCTCTCCACCCAGCGCGGCAAGGCCCAGGTGGTCGAGCGCTGGTCGCGCTTCTTCACCGGAGCGCAGGCGCCGTTCTCCTGGATTCCGGACCGCGTCGCCGTCTCCGCCGACGGGACGCTCGGCTTCACCTCCGGTCCGGTCTTCGCGCCGGACGGCAAGCACGCCGGCAGCTTCCAGTCGACCTGGCGGAAGCAGGCCGACGGCTCGTGGAAAGTGCTGTTCGACGGCTCCGGCCCAGGTGCGGCCGTGATGCCGGAGGACGTCGTGCCGATGGAGGAGGGGAGCGTCACCACCCCGGACGGCGTGAAGCTGCACTACCGGAAGACCGGCGCCGGCCCGGTGACGATGATCGTGCCGCTCGGCTACATCCTCCACGACCCGATGAAGCAGTTCGCCGACATCGCCACGGTCGTCACGTACGACCTCCGCAACCGCGGCCGTTCCGGCCGTTCGGACAACAAGGACACCTGGACGATCGAGCAGGACGTCGAGGATCTGGAGACGATCCGCAGGCATCTGAAGGTCGAGCAGTTCGTCCCCGTCGGCTTCTCGTATCTCGGCAAGATGGTGATCCTCTACGCCTCGAAATACCCGCAGCACGTTCCGCGGGTGATCCAGCTCGGCCCGGCGCCGAACGGCGTGCTGGTGCGGGCGATGGCGCAGGACTTCGGCGCCCCGAAAGAGCTGATGGAGCGTGTCGCAAAGATGCGCGCCGAAGGAGCGGCCGCGAAATCACCCCGCGAGTTCTGCCTCGCGTTCTGGGAAATGATGTCTTACTACATGGTCGGCGACCCGAAGAACGCCGCCCGCTACGACGTCGCCACGAGCTGCGCCCACGACAATGAGCTCAGCCCGAACCTTCTCCCGGTGATCGAGCGTGTCATGGCCTCCTCGGACAAGGCGGCCTTGACCAGTGAGGAGCTGAGCAAGATCAAGATCCCGGTCCTCACCATCCACGGCACCAAAGACCGCAACGCGCCGTATGAGGCGGGCCGGTCGTGGGCCGAGCAACTGCCGAACGCGCGTCTCGTGGCGCTGCCGGGCGCGGCGCACGCCATGTGGATCGACGCCCCCGAGGTCACCTACAGCGCCATCCGGTCGTTCCTGCGAGGGGACTGGCCGCTGGAGAGTGTGAGCGCGAAGCGCTAAAGGTGTGGCCGCCGGGAGGCGGCGGAGAAGGATTCCCTGTCCTCTATTGATGGCAGTCGCTGGCATCGATGCCCAATTCTCTGGGATCGATGGTAGCCGGGTCTGGGATCGATGGTAGAGAGGTCTGGCATCGATGGTAGGCGGGTCTGGGATCGATGCCCAGCTTTCTGGGATCGATAGTAGCTGGGTCTGGGGTCGATGGTAGAGGGGTCTGGGGTCGATGGTAGAGGGGTCTGGGGTCGATGGTAGGCAGGTCTGGGATCGATGCCCAACTTTCTGGGGTCGATGGTAGAGGGGTCTGGGATCGATGGTAAGCAGGTCTGGGATCGATGCCCAACTTTCTGGGATCGATGGTAGAGGGATCTAGTATCGATGGTAGAGGGATCTAGTATCGATGGTAGAGGATCTAGTATCGATGGTAGAGGCTTTAGTATCGATGGTAGCGATGGTAGAGGACAGTAGGATCACACCTCCCACTGCGGCCGCTCCCTCCACCGGTCGTGCATCCAGACCCACTGCTCCGGCACCTGCCGGATGTGCGCTTCGATCTCCGCGGTGATGCGTGCGGTCAGCGCGACGGGGTCGTCGTCGCGGGTGCACTCCACCGGCTCCAGAAAGACCAGGTGATGGCGGCCGTCCGGTAAACGGTCCGCATACGCCGTCACCACCAGCGCCCCCGAGCGCACCGCAAACCGCGCCGGCCCGATCGGCGTCAATGCCGGGCGTCCGAAGAACGGTACCTTCACGCTCTCCGTCCGGATGTTCTGGTCGATGACGAACGCCAGGATGCCGCCGCGGCGCACGGCCTGGATCATCTCCCGCGCCGAGGCCGTCGAGCCGCGGTCGATGGTCCGTACGCCCGCCTTCGCGCGGAACTCCGTGATGTAACGGTTCATCTGAGGCGAGTCGCGCTCGCGCTGCAGCACGCTCACCGGCCGGCCGAACGTGCCGGTCACGTACGACAGCCACTCCCAGTTCCCGCAGTGCGCGGTGAAGATGATCACCCCGCGCCCGGCGTCGATCCGCTCCAGCACGCGGTCGAACCCTTCGATGACACAGTTCTTGGCCCGCAGCGCCTCGGTCATGTTGGGCAGCCAGGCGATCTCGAAGACGCACATGCCGAGGTGGCGGAACATCGCCTTCACCGCCCCGCGCCGCCGCTCCTCGGGCCAGTCGGGAAAGGCGATACCGATGTTCGCCAACGCCTTGCGCCGCTCGCGCGCCGCCACGTACCACGCCAGCCGTCCGAGCGTCCGCCCGAGGAACTGGCCGAAAGGGAGCGGGATCCGGCGCCCGATCGCGCTGACGGCGACGAGCCCGCGATAGATCGCGCGCTCCCTAAATGCTCGAAGCTTCGGGCTTGCCACCCGTGAACTCCCGGACGAAATGATCCCACTCGCCGCGCTGCTGCAGGAGCCGCTCGACGACCTCGCGGAACGCCCCGCGGCCCCCCGCGGCCTCGAGCTTCCACGTCGCCGCGGCCAGCACTTCCGGAGCTGCATCCGACGGCGCGGCGGAGATGGCCACGCGCGTCATCGGCGCGAGGTCGGGGAGGTCGTCTCCGGCGTAGAGGATGTTCTCGAACGGCACGCCGAGCTTCTGCGCGAGCCGCTCCAGCTCCTCTAGCTTGTTCGACGCTCCCTGCCGCACTTCCGTGATCCCGAGATCCTCGGCCCGCTGCGTCAACGCCGCCGAGCTGCGGCTCGTGATCAGCGCCACCGTGATCCCCGCCCGCTGCGCGAGCTTCACCCCGAGCCCGTCGCGGACATTGAACTCCTTGATCTCCGTCCGGTCGCCGGCATAGATGATCCGGCCGTCGGTCCAGACCCCGTCGACATCGGAGACGATGAGGCGGATGGTGGGGGAGGGCATGCGGCGCGGATCGTAGCATCGCGCGGGATGTTGTCGGTTGTCAGTTGTCGGCCAGCCTGTCGTCCAGGCGAAACAGGTTCGGACAACCGACAACTGACAACCGACAACTGTCTCAGTGCCGGAAGTGCCGCTCCCCCGTAAACACCATCACCATTCCCCGCTCGTTCGCTGCCGCGATCACTTCCGGGTCGCGCACCGAGCCGCCCGGCTGAATCACCGCGCGCACCCCCGCGTCAGCAAGAATGTCGAGGCCGTCGCGGAAGGGGAAGAAAGCGTCTGACGCCGCAAACGACCCCTCGGCCGGGAGCACCGACTTCATGATCGCCACCTTCGCCGCGTCGACGCGGCTCATCTGGCCGGCGCCGATGCCGACCGACTGCGACTCGCGCGTCAGCACGATCGCGTTCGACTTCACCTGCGCGCAGACGATCCACGCGAACTCCAGCCCGGCCAGCTCCTCCGGCGTCGGCTTGCGTTCCGTGACCACCTTCCACGCGTCGCGCGAGGCGATCCGGTCCGCATCCTGGATCAGGATGCCGCCCGCCGCATTGCGCAGCTCCGTTCCCGCCTTCGCGCTGCGCGTGACCACCAGGCGCAGGTTCTTCTTCTTCGCCAGCAGTTCCTTCGCCTCGTCCGAGAACGACGGCGCCACGATCACCTCGAGGAACATCTCGCCGACCGCGCGCGCGCAGTCGGCGTCGAATTCGCGGTTCGCACCGATGATGCCGCCGAACGCGGAGAGCGGGTCGGCTTCGATCGCCGCGCGGAGCGCATCCGCGAGCGGTTCGCGCCGCGCCACGCCGCATGGATTCGTATGCTTGATGATCGCGATGGCCGGCTCGGCGAACGCGTTCGCCAGCCGGATGGCCGCGTCGAGGTCGAGCAGGTTGTTGTATGACAGCTCTTTCCCCTGTAACTGCTCGAACGGCCGCTCCCCGGCGCGGACATAGAAGCCGGCGGTCTGGTGCGGGTTCTCGCCGTAGCGGAGATCCTGGAACTTCTCCAGGCTGAGGGTCAGACGATTGCCACGGCCGAGATACGCAGCGATGGCGGTGTCATAGGCGCTCGTCTTCTCGAACACCTTCACGGCGCAGCGATAGCGGAACGCCTCGCTGACCTCGCCCTGCTCCAGCTCCGCGAGGAAGTCGCCATACATCGCCGGATCGCAGAGCACCACCACGTGCCGGTGATTCTTCGCCGACGCCCGGAGCATCGACGGACCGCCGATGTCGATCTGCTCGATCGCCTCTTCGACCGTGACCCCTTCCTTCGCAATCGTCGTCTCGAAGGGATAGAGGTTCACCACCACCAGGTCGACGCGCGGGATCGACAGCCGCTCGACGTCGGCGACATGGTCGGCGTTCGCGCGGTCGTGGAGGATCGCGCCGAAGACCTTCGGCGTGAGGGTCTTCACGCGCCCGCCGAGGATCTCCGGGGCGCCCGACCATTTCGAGATCGGCGTGACCGCCACGCCGGCGTCGGTCAGGTGCTTGGCGGTGCCGCCGGTGGAGAGGATCTCGACCCCCTTCGCTTCGAGGGCGCGGGCGAGGTCGACGATGCCGGTCTTGTCGGAAACGGAGAGGATGGCACGTTCAATTTGCATTCAACAACAGGTTGCCGTCACGCATGACGGCCGCCGCACGGACGTCGCCGCCGGCTTCCTTCCAGATGTAGTAGTAGAGGTTGACCACGTCCGTCACCGAGCGCGAGTAGCTGATCGAGGCGATGCCGAACGCGGTGGAGCGGTCGTCGAACGCCGCCGACGTCCGCCGTTCCCCGCCCCGAAAGTACTCCTCGGCGACGAGCGGGTAGAAGCGCGCCGAGCGGGCGAAGGTCTTGTCGAGGTACGCCGCGAGCCGGAAGTTCGGGTCGAGGCCGTAGAAGACGGTGGGGAACTTCGCCAGCCGCCGCTCGAAGTACTGTTCGTAGTCGTTCTTCGAGAGGCTGAGGCGTGCGTTGTCGTTCGCGACGTGGAACGGATTGTTGGCGTCGGCGATGAGATGGACGAGACCACCGAGGCGCTCGACGACGTTCGCCATCGGATCGCCCTTGCGGATGGCGTCGATGGCCGCGCGGGTCTCCCGCTCGATCCGCTCGCGCAGGCGCCCCTGGCGGGAGAGGACGAAGTAGTGGTGCGACTCCGATCCTTCATCCGCCTGCGCCCGCTCCAGTCCGCGCTGGTAATCCGCCTCGAACTTCTCGATCAGCATCCGCAGGTCGGGCGGCGCGAGCGCGGCCCCCTTCGCCGCGATCCGCTGGTCGGAGGCGCGAGTCCAGGCGGTGGCGGTAAGGGGGAATAGGAGAAGGAGGACGAATCCGAGGCGCCTCATTGTTCGATCGTGATCGTAACGTATGAACCCTGACTTTGCAGCCCACCTGACGGCGCTCTTCGCCTGCCGCGCCTGTCCCACCGTCGCCGGCCGGCCGGTCACCGGCGGCGTCCCCGACGCCCGCATCCTGCTCGTCGGCCAGGCCCCCGGCCCGCGCGAGGAGGACTTCGGCCGCCCCTTCGCCTACACGGCCGGCAAGCGCCTCTTCTCCTGGTTCGAGCAGCACCTCGGCATCCCCGAGGCCGAGTTCCGCAAGCGCGTCCACATCGGAGCCGTCATCCGCTGCTTCCCCGGCCGCGACCCGAAAGCCGGCGGCGACCGCGTCCCTGACGCCACCGAGATCGCACGATGCGCCGTCCACCTCGACCGCGAGCTCCGCCTCCTCCGCCCCAAACTCGTCATCGCCGTCGGCACATTGGCCGCCAAAACCCTCCTCGGCATCTCCGAGCTCGCCGCCGTGGTCGGCCGCACCCACTACCTCACCCGATCCGGCCACACCTGCGAGGTGATCGTCCTCCCACACCCCTCCGGCCGCTCGACCTGGACGAACAAGCCGCAGAACGCGGCGCTGCTCAAGGAGTCGCTGCGGTTGATCGGGGAGCGGTTCCAGGGCTAGAGGGGACGACGGGAGGCCTCCGGCGGGCGGGCCCGGCCCGCGGCGTTTGTTGGCCCAGCCTGAACGCACGCTTGTCGTTCGAACGCGGTTCGGGCGAAAACACATGGAGCGGGCCGGCCCGTCCGCCGGAGGCCTTTCATCATTCTGAGACTGTTCACGACACGCACGTCGATCGGGATCAAGAGAAACAAGGATGTCATCCTGAGCCGCAGAGACCTTCCCACGGGCCTGAAGCATGACGGCGAAGGACCTTCCCCCGGACCGGCTGCTCGAAGGCTGCCCACTGGAAGATCCTTTCGCCGTCACACCCTCCGCTTCGCGGGGAAGTTCCTGCGGCCCAGGCTGTGAAGAAATCGCCTTTGAAGCCTCGCAAGAGCGGTCCGCCGCAGCCGCCGTAGGCGGCGAAAGATCTGTAGACCCGGCCTTTAGGCCGGGTAAGGTCGAGGAGACAAGGCAAGTCCGCGAAGCGGGCGGCAGCAGAGGGTTGCGCGTGACCTCTGTTCTATCGCCCGCTTCGCGGACTCGCCTTCGTGGGGCCGCACGATACCCGCCCTGAAGGGCGGGCCTACAGATCTTCCGCCGCCTACGGCGGCTGCGGTAGCTCGCTACTTACAAATGAAGATGCTCGATTTCTTCGCAACCTCATCAGGATGACAACAAAGTTACCGGTAGCCGAGTTATCTCAGAAGCCGTCGCGAACTCGGCACGCTCTCGCCCTACAGATTGCGAAGCCGAAGGACCTTACAGCGCGCACCGCCGAACATGGAGTGTTGGAATGTCAGCATTCGGCGCCCTTCGTTACGGCCGACCGCCTGCGATAATGAAGGGCATGCCCTCGCCCGAACGAAACCTTGACGACATCGTGAACACCCTTCGTGCTGCGAAGGACCGGGGACGGGGAGCCTCGCTGCTGATCGGCGCCGGCTGTTCCTATAGCGCCGGGATCCCGCTGGCCGCGGGCTTCGTCGAAGAAATCGCGGGGAAACACGGCTCCCGCCTACAGCACTTGGTGAAGAAGACCTATCCGGCATGTATGGGAGAGCTCGCGCCGAACGAAAGGCAGGACGTCATCGGTCCCCACATCGACAAAGCGAAGATCAACTGGGCCCACATGGCCATCGCCCAATTGATGAAAGAGGGATACGTCAGCCGCATCCTCACCACGAACTTCGATCCCCTCGTTGTGAGGGCTTGCGCTATGGTCGGCGTCTTTCCAGCGGTCTACGATCTCGCCGCGTCGCAAACTTTCAAGGCCGATCGTGTCCACGAGCCAGCCGTGTTCTACCTGCACGGGCAGCGGGCCGGATTCGTGACGCTCCATACAGAAGAAGAGGTCGCGAGACATAAGACCGCCGTCGCCCCGGTATTCGACGATGCGGGCCGCGGCCGCGTCTGGATGGTCTGCGGCTACAGCGGCGAGAACGATCCCGTCTTCGATCATCTCGCCGAAGTCACGAGCTTCGGCTACAACCTCTATTGGATCGGATTCAGGAACGCCGATCCCGCGGATCATGTCCGCACGCGGCTGCTGCAAGACGGCAAGTACGCCTTCTACGTCCGCGGCTACGACGCCGACAGCTTCTTCGTCGAACTGGCGCGGCGGCTCGACTGCTTTCCGCCCGGGCTGATCGCGAAACCATTTTCGCATCTGCTCAAGATGACGGATCTTCTCGCACCATTCACCATTGGTCAGTCCACCGTTGATCTCAGGGAAGCGGCCCGCACCAGGATACGCGCCGCCATCGATCAATTCGAGACCGGCGATGCCTCCCAGCCGGTAGTAGGGGATCTGCAGGCGGACGCACTTGATGCGAACACACTGCTCTTCTCAGGCAAGTATGACGAAGTGCTCGACCTGTTCCGGAAGACGGAGGATCTGTCTGAAGAACTACGCGACGCGGCTGCCTGGGCGTTGATTGAACAAGGAATTGCTTTGGCCAAGCAAGCGCGTGCTGCGGACTCGGAAAACGTCGATCCGCTCTGGAAGGAGGCTATAGAGAAATACGCGGCTGCCCTGCAGATTAGACCGGATATGTATGTGGCGTTGTATAACTGGGGGACCACTCTCGCTCACCAAGCGAAGACGAAGAGCGGTGAGGAAGCGGATGTGTTGTGGAACGCAGCGTGTGAAAAGTACGCGGCGGCGGTTCAGATCAAACCGGACGACCACGAGACGCTGAACAACTGGGGAAACGCTCTCGATGAACAGGCGAAGACGAAGAGCGGCGAGGAAGCAGAGGGCCTGTGGCGTGCTGCATATGAAAAGTACGCCGCGGCGGTGCAGATCGAACCGGACGATCACCGGGTACTGAACAACTGGGGAGTCGCACTCATGGTGCAAGCGTCGAATGCTTCCGCAGAACGCAAAGAAGACCTGCTATCGGCGGCCGTGGAGAAATGCTCTTTGGCCAACGAAATCGTCCCCGGGGAAGGTTCCTACAATCTCGCTTGCGTCGCCGGCATTCGCGGTGACGCGGAAGAATGTAGGAAGTGGCTTTTGCACGCGAAGGAGCATGGAAAACTGCCGGATCGAGAGCACATGCTGGCCGATCCTGATCTCGCCGCCGTTCGCGATGAGGCGTGGTTTCGGGAACTCGTGGGAGCCACGGAGGGCGGCCCGAGCGTGGAGTAAACCGTCCCTCAGTGAAAGTCATAACTCTGCACGTCATGCACCCCCGACAGCGGCCAGAACTTCTCCGCCCTGATGGACGCCTGTCCGTCCTGGTTCTGCACGATCCCCTCGACGATCAACCCTGAGTTGCCGACGATCGTGGCCCGTTCTTCCGCGAAGAGTTGCGGCGTGACGATGGCTTGCGACAGGCCGGTCTCGTCTTCGAGGGTGAGGAAGACGAAGCCTTTGGCGGTGCCGGGGCGTTGGCGGACGATGATGGCTCCGGCCGTGGCGACGCGGCTGCCGTTCGGGACGTGCTTGAGCTCCTCGGCGGTGAGGACGCCGTCTTTGCGAAGCTGGGGACGGAAGTGTTCGAGGAGGTGGCGGCCGGTGGTGAGCTCCATGGCGGTGTAGTCGGCCATGGTGTCCTGGGTCGGGGTCATTTCGGGGAGAGGGGAAGCGGTCGCCGCGTCGTCGTTGCGCTCGAAGAGCTCTCCGGCATCTTTCGCCGCGTAGGAGGCCTGCCAGAGCGCCGCTCTTCGGGTCATGCCAAAGGAGGTGAGTGCGCCGGCGTAGGCGAGCTTGGTCAGTTGGTCGTCGCGTAACCGCGCGCGGCGGGCGAGGTCGTCCGTGGACGCATATGGCTGGGCGGCTTCGACGCGCAATCCGGACTCGGCGCGCAGTCCTCTCACGAACTTGAAGCCGAGCCGTACGGCACCCTCTTCCCAGCGGCAGTTCCAGCCGGATTTGTTCACGTCGACCGGCAGGACTTTGATCTTGTGGCGCTGTGCGTCCTTGACCAGCGTAGCCGGATGGTAGAAGCCCATCGGCCAGGCGTTGAGGAGGGCGATGTAGAACGCGGCCGGGTGGCGGGCCTTGATATACGCGCTGGCGTAGGCGATGAGGGCGAAGCTGGCGGCGTGCGATTCCGGGAAGCCGTAGAGGGCGAAGGAGGTGATCGATTTGACGATCTGGTCCTGCGCCTCGGGGGAGATGCCGTTCTGGGTCATCCCGTCGCGCAGGCGACGTTCGATGTCCTGCATCCGCTCCATGGAGCGCTTGAAGCCCATGGCCCGGCGGAGCTCCTCGGCTTCGCCGCCGGTGAAGTTCGCCGCCACCATGGCGACGCGCAGGAGCTGCTCCTGGAAGAGCGGCACGCCGAGGGTCCGCTTGAGGATCGGCTCGAGACAGGGATGCGGATATTCGATCGGCAGCTTCCCCTGGCGGCGGTCGAAGAACGGTTTGACCATGCCGCCGACGATCGGCCCGGGGCGGACGATGGCCACCTGCACGACGATGTCGTAGAAGCACTTCGGCGCGTTGCGCGGCAGCGTGGCCATCTGCGCGCGGCTCTCCACCTGAAACAGGCCGATAGTGTCGGCCTGGTTGAGCATCTTGTAGACGAGCGGGTCGTCCTGCGGCAGGTGGGCGAGATCGACTTCCACCCCCTCGCAGCGGCGGATGAGGGGGATCACCTCCTCGATGGCCGCGAGCATGCCGAGGCCGAGGAGGTCGACCTTGATCAGGCCGAGATCGGCGCAGTCCTCCTTGTCCCACTGGATGACCACGCGGCCCGGCATCGACGCCGGCTCGAGCGGCACCACCTCGTCGAGACGTCCCTTCGCCAGCACCATCCCGCCGGAGTGCTGTCCGAGGTGGCGCGGCAGATTCTGGATCTGCATGTAGAGACGCATGAAGTGCTGGACGCGCAGGTCCTCCCCGTCGAAGCCGGCCTGCGCGAGTTGTTCGGGGAGGCTCTCCACCTTTTCGCGGATCTCGCCGAAGTTCCAGGTGCTGACGGTCTTGGAGAGCTTGTCGGCCTGTTCGAGGGAGAAGCCGAGCGCCTTGCCGACCTCGCGCGCGGCGGAGCGGTCGCGGTAGGTGATGACGTTGGCGGTCATGGCCGCGCCGTGCTTGCCGTACTTGGCGTAGACGTGCTGGATGACTTTCTCGCGCTGGCTGCCGGAGGGGAGGTCGAGGTCGATGTCCGGCCACTCGCCGCGCTCCTCGGAGAGAAAGCGCTCGAACAGCAGGTCCATCTTCACCGGGTCGACGGCGGTGATGCTGAGCGCGTAGCAGACCGCGCTGTTGGCCGCCGAGCCGCGCCCCTGCACCAGGATCTTCTCGCGCTGGCAGAACTGGACGATGTCCCAGACGATGAGGAAGTAGCCGGCCAGATCGAGCTTCTCGATCATGTTCAGCTCCTTCTCGATCTGCGCCTGGGC